>Ga0075370_10000542_pt1 | contig 14466 bp, 11 predicted proteins | sample EndMethybrTD3035_FD_71398 | JGI IMG/M metagenome (GOLD analysis project Ga0075370, IMG submission 71398) | Populus endosphere microbial communities from Tennessee, USA - Endosphere MetaG P. TD hybrid TD303-5 | ecosystem: Host-associated > Plants > Roots > Endosphere | place: USA: Tennessee... | reverse complement strand
TCAGCGCGTAGCTGTTCTCACGCTGCTCGCGATCGACGGCGTCTTCTGCGCGATCCTGGCATCGTTCTTTCTCCCGACCTACATCGGCACCTGGCCGTTCCCGATCAGCGCGCTGATCGGCGGCCTGGTGAATGCCGCACTGGTGTGGGCCGCGCTGCACTGGACCTCGTCGCCGAGGACGGCGGCACTGCCGCTGTTCACCTGGCTCCTGACGGTGGGGCTGCTGTCGCTGGGCGGGCCCGGCGACGACATCGTCTACGGCGGCGCTGGGCTCATGGCCTACGGCACCCTGCTGCTGATCGCCCTTGGCACGCTGCCCCCCGCAGCGGTGCTGTGGCGTCACGTGAACGGCTGAGCTCTTACTCGGTGGCAGGCCCGTTCCCAGGGTTGTCACCCGGGTTCGCCGTGTCAGGCGCGTCAGTATTTGCTGGCGGTGCCTGCGGTGCCTGCGGTGACGGCGCCGCGGCCGGGTCTGCCGGCTCCTGGTTGAGTGCGCCGTCGAGCGACTCGTCGGTGTCCTGCGTGTTGGGCGACGCCGCGGTCGGTGAGACGAAAGTGGACCCGCGGATCTCACCCTGCGCCTGCACCGTGCCCAGCGAATTGGTCACTGTCGGGTTGCCGGCTTCCTGAAGCTCGTTTTCATCAATGAGCTCGTTGACCGTCAGCTCGGGAGTGGTCTCCTTTGGGTCGTCGATGATGACCTCGTCATTGGCACCACCGGCGAGTTCGTCGATCACGTCGGAGCCGACGGGTTCGGTCGGTTCGCCCAGGTCTTCGTCCACCAGTTCGCCGCCATCGACTGTGCCTTCGGTCAGAGACATGATCCTGGTCAACTCGGGCTCCGCGACGTCGGCGACGCGCGGGCCGATGGGCGGAATCGGCGGGAGCGGTGGGAGCCAGAACGCCAATTGGTCGTTCGCGAGGTAGATGAACGAATTGATGGTGTCGATTCCGACGTTGACCAGCCCGTCCCAGAAGCTGATATTCCCCCCGAGCCAGTCGGCGACGTTGAATGTGATGCTTCGTACGATGCGTTCGCCGAAGTCGTAGAAAATCGAGATCTGGGGGGCCAGCCATCCCACGTAGGGAATCCAGCCGACGGCATAGGCAGCGACGTCGAAACCCCACTCAACCCACGGCTCAATGGCGTTGTAGACGTTCTTGATGACGCTGTCGATCGAGTTGCCGACGATGACCGGCGGGAAGTTCGGCTCCGGGAATGCAGCACCGAGGCTCGGCGGCACGATGATTCGTTCGAGCCAATCGACGAGCAAACCGGGCAGGTCGACAGCTGCGACCGACGGCCCGAGCGCCTCCGGTGAGCTGCTTGGGTTGGGCAGTATGCGAAGTGGCGACGGTAGCTGCGTGGGCTCGACGCTCGCCGCCAGTTGCACCGCCGGGGGCGGCGTCGGCGACGGAGTGGGCCGGACCGGGGCGAAAGCAACAGCGCTGACTGTCAGCATCGTCAGACCCGTGAGCATGGCTGAGTTGGCGGTACTTTTCATGAGTCCTCCCAAATCGCCCCCCGGCCTCGAATGAACATACTCCATATATTTGCCCACGCGTGAAAAAAGCCTCCCGTCTGTTTTGCTGGCACGAAGACCGGGCGGCAGCTCACCGATTGCGTCAACAGGCGGACTACTGTGACCGATATGTCAGGCCGCGCCGGTGTTTCAGAATGTGAGACGTGCGGATGATCTTCAACGAACGCGGGGTTACACGGGAGTGGCTCTGAACCCCCAGCACGGCGCCGATCTGCCCAGTCCGGTGGTACCGCCGAAGTCCGGCACGGCCAGTCCTGCGGCCTTGCGCCGCGTCCTGCGCCGAGCCCGCGACGGTGTGGCCCTCAATGTCGACGAAGCCGCCATCGCGCTGACCGCGCGTGGCGAGGACCTCGCGGATCTGTGCGCCAGTGCGGCGCGCGTGCGTGACGCGGGGTTGGAGGCCGCGGGTCGCCGCGGACCCGCCGGACGGCTGCCGGTGAGCTACTCGCGCAAGGTGTTCATCCCCGTCACCCATCTGTGCCGCGACACGTGCCACTACTGCACGTTCGTCACGGTGCCGGGCAAGCTGCGGGCCCAGGGCGCCGGCATGTACATGGAGCCCGACGAGATCCTCGATGTCGCACGTCGCGGCGCCGAATTGGGTTGTAAAGAAGCGCTGTTCACGCTCGGCGACCGGCCCGAGGCGCGGTGGGACGAGGCCAAGCAGTGGCTCGACGAGCGCGGCTACGACTCGACGCTGGATTACGTCCGGGCGATGGCGATCCGCGTGCTGGAGGAGACCGGGCTGCTGCCGCACCTGAACCCCGGCGTGATGAGCTGGTCGGAACTGTCGCGGCTCAAGCCGGTGGCGCCGTCGATGGGCATGATGCTCGAGACCACGTCACGGCGGCTGTTCGAGACGAAGGGCCTGGCCCACTACGGCAGCCCCGACAAGGATCCGGAGATCCGGCTGCGCACGCTGGCCGACGCGGGCCGGCTCTCGGTCCCGTTCACGACGGGCCTGCTGGTTGGGATCGGGGAAACGCTGGAAGAGCGCGCCGACACCATTCATGCGATCCGGCGTTCGCACAAGGAGTTCGGCCACGTCCAGGAAGTGATCGTGCAGAACTTCCGGGCCAAGGACCACACCGCGATGGCGGCGAAGCCTGATGCAGGCCTTGAGGACTTCGTGGCGACGATCGCGGTGACGCGCCTGGTGATGGGGCCCAAGATGCGCATCCAGGCGCCGCCGAACCTGGTGTCGCGCGAGGAGTGCCTGGCGCTGATCGGCGCCGGGGTCGACGACTGGGGTGGCGTATCGCCACTGACCCCGGACCACGTCAACCCCGAGCGGCCGTGGCCCGCGCTCGACGAGTTGGCCGCGGTCACTGCGGAGGCCGGCTACGACCTGGTGCAGCGATTGACGGCACAGCCGCAGTACGTCCAGGCGGGCGCGGCGTGGATCGATCCACGGGTGCGCGGCCACGTCGACGCGCTGGCCGACCCGGACACCGGTCTGGCGCTCGACGTCAACCCCGTCGGGCGGCCGTGGCAGGAGCCCGACGAGGCCTGGGAGTCCCTCGGCCGCACCGATCTGCATTCGGCAATCGACGACTCGGGCCGGCTCACCCAGACGCGCAGCGATCTGGGCAGCGCGTTCGGCGACTGGGAGTCGATCCGCGAGAAGGTGCACGAGCTCGCGGCGCAGGCTCCCGAGCGGATCGACACCGATGTGCTGGCGGCGCTGCGATCGGCCGAACGCGATCCGGCCGGACTGTCCGACGACGACTACCTGGCGCTGGCGATGGCCGACGGCCCGGCAATGGATGCCGTTGCCGCACTCGCGGACTCGCTGCGGCGGGATACCGTTGGCGATGACGTGACCTATGTCGTCAACCGCAACATCAACTTCACCAACATCTGCTACACCGGCTGCCGGTTCTGCGCCTTCGCGCAGCGCAAGGGTGACGCGGACGCGTTCTCGCTCTCGGTCGACGAGGTCGCCGACCGGGCCTGGGAGGCGCACGTCGCCGGTGCAACCGAGGTGTGCATGCAGGGCGGTATCGACCCGGAGCTTCCGGTCACGGGATACGCCGATCTGGTGCGCGCGGTCAAGGCGCGCGTGCCCTCGATGCACGTGCATGCGTTCTCGCCGATGGAGATCGCTAACGGTGTCACCAAGAGCGGCACCAGCATTCGGGACTGGCTCACCGAGCTTCGCGAGGCGGGCCTTGGCAGCATTCCCGGGACCGCCGCCGAGATCCTCGACGACGAGGTCCGCTGGGTGCTGACCAAGGGAAAGCTGCCGACGTCGATGTGGATCGAGGTCGTCAGCACCGCGCACGAGGTAGGGCTGCGCTCGAGTTCGACGATGATGTACGGCCATGTCGACACGCCACGGCATTGGGTCGGCCACCTTCGCGTGCTGCGTGAGATCCAAGACAGGACAGGCGGATTCACCGAGTTCGTACCACTTCCGTTCGTGCATCAGAGCTCGCCGCTGTACCTCGCGGGTGGGGCGCGGCCTGGTCCGACACACCGCGACAACCGCGCCGTGCACGCGCTCGCGCGGATCATGCTGCACGGCAGGATCTCCAACATCCAGACGAGCTGGGTCAAGCTCGGCACCGAGCGCACACAGGTGATGCTCAACGGTGGCGCCAACGATCTGGGCGGCACGCTGATGGAGGAGACCATCTCGCGAATGGCGGGCTCGGAGTTCGGGTCGGCCAAGAGCGTCGAGGAGCTCACCTCGATCGCCGAGGGCATCGGTCGCCCGGCGCGGCAGCGCTCCACAACGTACGCGCCACTGGCTGCCTGAGTTCTCTTCGCGACCGACCGCGTTTGTACGCCGACACGCCGTTGTGGCGCGTACAAACACGGTCGCTCACGGCTGGTCGAGTTCCCGGAAATATATCCGGACTGAGGTCCGTTTATCTCCTACGAAGGTGCCGGGGAGGCCGGCGCTCCGTAGAGGAAGAGATTCACGAAATGACCGCTGCCACCACCGGGACCGCCCAGCTCGCGACGGGTACATGGGCCATCGACGCCGTGCACTCCACCATCGGCTTCTCCGTACGTCACCTCATGGTGAGCAAGGTGCGGGGCACCTTCGACACCTTTAGCGGCGCGATCGTCGTCGCCGAGGACGGCACGCCGTCGGTGACCGCCGAGATCGCAGTCGACTCCATCAACACCCGCAACGAGCAGCGCGACGCTCACGTTCGGTCCGCCGACTTCTTCAACGCCGAGCAGTATCCGACCGCCACCTTCACCTCGACCGGGGTCCGGTCCAACGGCGATGACTACCTCGTCGACGGCGAATTCACTCTCAAGGGAGTCACCAAGCCGGTCACCCTGGAGCTGGAGTTCAACGGCGTCAACCCCGGCATGGGACACGGCGAGGTCGCCGGGTTCGAAGCCTCGGTGGTGCTGAACCGCAAGGACTTCGGCATCGACATCGACATGCCGCTGGAAACCGGTGGCACTGTCGTCGGCGACAAGATCACCGTCACCCTGGAGATCGAGGCACTCAAGCAGGCGTAACACCTCCACACAACGAACTAGCGCGTCTGCAGGACGAGATCCTGCAGACGCGCTAGATGCGTTTAGTGCCTACATGTCGAAGCAGCTGGCGCCACCGTCGCTGGCCGGGATGTCGATGTTGCTCGCCGAGAACTTGGCGACGACACCGTTGTCCGTGACGTCGAGCGAGTCGACGCGCAGGTTGTATTTGTTGTCGGTGAGCTCGCTCGTCATCTCGTCGAGCTTTTCCTGCAGGTCTTCCTGAGGAAGATCCAAGTCACCGCCGAGCGTGAAACCGTCGGGCTGGATCTCCAGCTTGATGCCGCCGTCGGCGGTCGTCTGGGGCTTGACGGCGATGGTGCTGTCGAACATCCCCTCGAGGGTGACGATCCCGGTCGACGGGTCGGTCTTGACGTTGGTCACGACCTCGTCGGTCGAGATCCAATCCGACAGGAAGCTCAAGAAGCTGCCCTCGAGGTATTCGTCGATGGCCTCTTTCATGGCGGTGTTGGCAGACTGCCGCATGCCTTCGGACGTCCAGTCGATGGTCGCGTTGATCGCGCCGATGGTGCCGCGGTCGTTCGCGCCTCCGTTCAGATCGAGGTCGTCGACCGCAATGTTTGCAGTGACCCCGTCAACGCCGCGGATGGGGCCATCGGTGGCGATCGTGAATCCGCTGTACTTGTCGTTGAAGTACTGCATGAGCACCGGCGGCGAGTTCTCGAACGTCACGTCGACCGAGTCCTCGGAACCCTCGATGAAGCACGCGGTGGCCGACTTGACCTTGTCGACGGCGACGGTGCGTGCGTAGAACTCGGCGCCGACCAGACCCGCGGCGGCGACGGCGAGAATGATCACCAGGATCAGGACGATCGCGATCGGGCCGCGTGAGCGCTTGCGCTTCGCGGGCGGCTGAGCCGGAGGAGCCGGCGGCTGGACCGGTGGGACAGGCGGCTGCACCGGCGGGGCCGGGCGGTAGTGCTGCGGAGCCGGCCGCATGGGATAGCCCTGAGCCTGGGTGGGTGCGGAATAGAACTGCGGAGCCTGCCGCATCGGATGGTCCTGCGTGGGTGCGGAGTGGAACTGCGGTCCGTGCGCCGGGGCGAGCCTGTTCTGTGCGTACATGGGGTGGTTCATGGGAGGTCTTTCCGTGTGGGCGGTCAATGCGACGAGGTCTTCGTGGTGATTGACGGAAAGACTGTGCGGTGGCGCTTGGAGAATCCTTAATGGCCTGCCCGAGGGCTTAGAGGCGGGCCGCCAACTCGGTGCCTTGCTTGATTGCCCGCTTGGCGTCGAGTTCGGCGGCTTCGGCCGCACCGCCGATGACATGCGCCCGGATGCCCCGGCTGCGCAGCGCGTCCGCAAGATCGCATACCGATTCCTGGCCAGCGCATATCACCACGTTGTCGACATCGAGCACCCGAGGGTTCGACCTATCGGAGCCGAAGCTGATGTGCAGGCCGTCGTCGTCGATGCGTTCATAGTTCACCCCGGACAGCTGTTGCACACCTTTAGCCTTCAGCGCGGTCCTGTGCACCCAGCCCGATGTCTTGCCCAGCCCCTTGCCCTGCGGGCCTTTCGTCCGCTGCAGCAGGTACACCTGGCGGGCCGCCGGAGCGGGGGTCGGTGTCGTCAACGCACCGCGAGCTTCTTGCGGGTCGGCAACGCCCCACTCGGCCTTCCACTCCTTGAGGATTGTTGACGCCGACCTGTATTCGTCTGCCGGCCCGGCCGGCGTGGTGACGAGGAACTCGCTCACGTCGAACCCGATACCGCCCGCGCCGACGACGGCGACCGTCTTGCCGACCGGCTTACCGGTGATGGCTTCGACGTAGGACAGCACCATCGGATGGTCGATGCCCGGGATGTCGGGCATCCGCGGGGAGACCCCGGTCGCCAGCACCACCTCGTCGAAGCCCGCGAGTTCGTCGGCGCTCGCGCGCGTGCGCAGCCGGACGTCGACGACGTGCTTGTCGAGCATGCGGGTGTAGTAGCGCAGCGTCTCGCTGAATTCTTCCTTGCCGGGAATCCTTCGCGCCAAATCGAATTGACCGCCGACAGCGTCACCCGCCTCGAACAGCGTGACACGATGGCCGCGCTGTGCCGCGCTGACGGCCGTGGCCAGTCCCGCGGGCCCGGCGCCGACCACCGCGATGCGTTTGGCGTGTCGCGTCGGTCCGAGCACCAGCGTCGTCTCGTGGCCTGCGCGGGGGTTCAACAGGCACGAGACCGTTTTGTGCACGAACGCGTGATCGAGGCAGGCCTGATTGCACGCGATGCAGGTGTTGATCTCGTCGGCGGCACCGGCCTCGGCCTTGCGCACCCAGTCCGGGTCCGACAGCAGCGGACGCGCCATCGAGATCAGTTGGACATGCCCCTCGGCGAGGATCTGCTCGGCTGCCTGCGGCATGTTGATCCGGTTCGACGCCACCACCGGCACGTCGACGTGTTCGGCCATCGCATTGCTGATGTCGACGAACGCGCTGTTGGGCACGGAGGTGACGATCGTCGGCACCCGCGCCTCGTGCCAGCCGATGCCGGTGTTGATGAGCGTTGCGCCTGCGGCCTCGACTTCCTTTGCCAGCGCGACGATTTCGTCCCAGCTCTGTCCGTCTTCGACGTAGTCGGCCATCGACATCCGGTAGCAGATGATGAAGTCGGCGCCGACGGCTGCGCGGGTGCGGCGCACGATCTCGACGGGGAAGCGACGGCGATTCTCCGGCTTTCCGCCCCATTTGTCCTTGCGCTTGTTGGTCCGCGGCGCCAGGAACTGGTTGAGCAGATAGCCTTCGCTACCCATGATCTCGACACCGTCGTAGCCGGCGTCGCGGGCCAGCAGCGCGCACTTCACGAAGTCGTCGATCGTGCCCTCGACGTCGCGCAGGGCGCGCGGCCTGAACGGATTGATCGGCGCCTTGATGGCCGACGCGCTGACCGAAAACGGATGGTAGGCATAACGTCCCGCGTGCAGGATCTGCAGCAGGATCTTGCCACCCTCGTCGTGGACGGCTGCGGTGATCCTGCGGTGGCGGCGGGCCTCCGACGATGAGACCAGCTGCGCCGCGAACGGCAGCAGCCAGCCGGTGCGGTTCGGCGCATAGCCGCCGGTGATGATCAGCCCTACGCCGCCGCGGGCGCGCTCGGCGAAATACGCGGCGAGCCGGTCGGTGTCGCGGGCGCGATCCTCCAGGCCGGTGTGCATCGATCCCATGACGACCCGGTTGCGCAACGTGGTGAAGCCGAGATCCAAGGGCGACAACAGGTATGGATAAGGCGGGCTACGTCTCATCAATCCGCCTTCCCGGGGCGTTCGAGGGCTGCGGCCACCTCGTCGAGCCAGTCGATGGCGCTCTCCTCGGCGCGAATTCCGCCGCGCAGTACGAGGTACTGGTGCAGGGTGCTGCCCCTCAGTGCGCCGGGGTCGGGGAACTGGCGCTTCTCGAACTCCCGATACGTGTCGAGCAATTCGGCCCGTTCCGCACGCAGTGACGCGACCTGGGTGCGCAGCGCGTCAACGTCGCCGTACTCGGCGCCGCGCACCTTGACGGCCAGATCCCGGGTGCGGTTGTCGGCGACCGTGCTGCCGCGTCCCGACAGTGGTTCGGCGATCCAGCGGGCGAGTTCGCCGCGGCCCGCCTCGGACACCGTGTACACCTTCTTGTCCGGCCTGCCCTGCTGGGTGACGTGGGTGACGTGGACCCAACCGTCGTCCTCCATCACGCGGAGGGTGCGGTAGATCTGCTGGTGGGTTGCAGCCCAGAAGTATCCGATGGACCGGTCGAACCGGTGGGCGAGCTCATATCCGGAACCGGATTGCTCGCACAGGGCGACGAGGATCGCGTGGGGCAGGGCCACAGGCGCAGCGTAGGTCGGACGACGGCGATATGCAACTTGTTGCACTGCACTCGGGCGCATATGAAACGAGGCGTGCGCCGCAATGCTGAGCACTCGATCAGCGCGCCTGACACGATGGGTGTGGCGACTGGTCTAGGTGTATCTGCGACGTCTAGTATCAGTAACCACGCGCCACCCCTAACCGGGCGGCGCGTCAAGTTAGGGCACACTGAGACGACCGTCCAGGTATGGAATACGCATACTTGCTCAGAACTCATGGGCCCTAACCCAGAGCAGCAGCCCACCTGGACAGGAGATCGAGGAGCACCTGTGACGTACACGATTGCCGAACCCTGCGTCGACATCAAAGACAAGGCGTGTATCGAGGAATGCCCAGTGGACTGCATCTACGAGGGCGCCCGCCAGCTCTACATCCACCCGGACGAGTGTGTGGACTGTGGTGCCTGTGAGCCGGTGTGCCCGGTGGAGGCTATTTACTACGAGGACGATGTGCCGGACCAGTGGTCCAGCTACACGCAGTACAACGCCGACTTCTTCGCTGAACTCGGCTCTCCCGGTGGCGCCTCCAAGGTCGGCCAGACCGACAACGACCCGCAGCCCATCAAGGATCTGCCGCCCCAAGGCGAGGACGGATAACGGCTCGCTTGCAGCGCGTCTCGGCGTCTTTGCCGGTGTTCCCCTGGGACACCCTGGCTGACGTCACCGCGCTCGCCCGGTCGCACCCCGAGGGCATCGTCGACCTGTCGGTCGGCACGCCCGTCGACGAGGTGGCCCCGGTCATCCGTGACGCCCTGGCCGCCGCCAGTTCCGCACCTGGCTACCCGACTACCGCCGGCACGCCTGTGTTGCGGGCGTCCGCGGTGGCAGCACTGCAGCGCCGGTACGGCATCACCGGGCTTTCCGATGGTGCTGTGCTGCCGGTGATCGGCACCAAGGAGCTCATCGCGTGGTTGCCGACGCTGCTCGGCCTGTCACCCGACGAGCTGGTCGTGGTGCCGGAACTGGCCTATCCGACCTATGAAGTCGGTGCGCGGCTGGCCGGCACACCGTTCGTGCGGGCGGACTCGCTGACGCAGCTGGGTCCACAGTCGCCCGCGCTGGTGTACCTGAACTCGCCGAGCAATCCCACCGGCAAGGTGCTGGGCGTCGACCACCTGCGCAAGGTGGTCGGGTGGGCACGCGAGCGCGGCGTCCTCGTCGCCTCCGACGAGTGTTATCTGGGGTTGGGCTGGGGCGCCGAGCCCGTCTCGGTGCTGCATCCGTCGGTGTGCGACGGGGACCACACCGGTCTGTTGGCCATCCACTCGCTGTCGAAGACATCGTCACTGGCGGGCTACCGCGCGGGCTTCGTCGCAGGCGACCCGTCGGTGGTGGCCGAGCTGCTGGCCGTGCGCAAGCACGCGGGCATGATGGTGCCGACACCGGTGCAGGCCGCGATGGTCGCCGCCCTTGACGACGACGAGCACGAACGCGAGCAGCGCGGGCGCTACGAGCGGCGCAGGGCCGTGCTGATGCCGGCTCTGCAAGGCGCCGGGCTGACTGTCGACAATTCGGAAGCGGGACTGTACATCTGGGCCACCCGCGGCGAGCCGTGCCGCGACACCGTCGCCTGGCTGGCGCAGCTCGGCATCTTGGTTGCGCCCGGTGAGTTCTACGGCCCGGCCGGAGCGCAGCACGTCCGGGTCGCATTGACGGCGTCCGATGAGCGGATAGCCGCTGCCGTACAACGACTCACGGCCTAGGGCTCAGTCGAGCAGACCCATCGACATCGCTGTGGTCACCGCCGCCGTGCGGTCCGAGACGCCGAGCTTGTTGAACGTCCGCAGCAGATGGGTTTTCACGGTGGCCTCGCTGATGTGCAGTACCCGGCCGATTTCGGCGTTGGTCTTTCCGGTCGCCACCAGCCCGAGCACCTCGATCTCACGGCTGGACAACGCCGCTGAAACGGGCTGGCGCACAAAGCGAACCAATCGATCGGCAACCGTAGGAGCCAGCACCGTCTTCCCGCGTGCCGCGTCGCGAACGGCTTCGGCTAGTTCGGATCGCGATGCGTCTTTGAGCAGATAGCCGGCCGCCCCCGCTTCGACCGCGCGCAGGATGTCGGAGTCGGACTCATAGGTCGTGACGACGACGATGCGCGTCCCCGGTCGCGCCGCGAGGATCTGCTCGGTGGCCGTCACGCCGTCGACGTCCGGCATCCGCAGATCCATGAGAATGACGTCGGGCTGCAGGGATTCGGCCATGACGACCGCCTCGGCGCCTGAGCCTGCCTCGCCCACGACGGTGAGGTCGGCTTCGGCGTCGATCATGCCGCGCAGCCCCTCGCGGACCACGGGATGGTCGTCGACGAGCAGTACCTTCGTGGCGGCGGTCATGTCGGCACCTCGACCGTCAATATCGTCCCGCCGTCCGCGGCCGCGGACACGGTCATCTCGCCGCCCACCTGCGCCACCCTGGCGCGCATGCCGCGCAGGCCGAACCCTTCGGGACTGCCGCTGGCCATTCCAATACCGTTGTCTGTCACCGTAAGCCGGACTCCTGAAGGTGACGACGCCAGTTCGACGGTGACCGCGTTCGCGTGCGCGTGTTTGCGGATGTTCGCGAACGCCTCTTGCGTGGCACGTAACAGGACCACGTCGGTGGCCATGCTCGGGGGAGGCAGATCGTCGGCGATGCGCGCGGTGACAGCCGCGTCGGTCTCGGCCGCGAGGCGGTCGCACTGCCGCTGGATGGCGGCGGGCAGCGTCTCCTCGAGTGGGCTCGGAGTCAGCTCGGCCACCATTGCCCGTGCTTCGGCGAGGTTCTCTCGCGCCGTGGCGCCGATCAACTCGACGTGGCGCTTTGCGGCCGCGGTATCGGTGTCCAACTCGGGTTCGACGGCCTGGGCGAGCATGACGATGCTGGTGAATCCCTGTGCGAGGGTGTCGTGGATTTCACGTGCCAGCCGTTCCCGTTCCGCCGCGGTGCCCGCCTCGCGCGACAGGCGGGCGCTTTCGGCGCGAGTGGCCGCCAATTCGGAGACCAGTGCGGCCAGCTGTCGACGCTGCCGCATCGACGTGATGATCACGGTGCCGATCACGGGCGCGATGATCACCCCAATGAGGGTAAAGGCAAAGGCGATACCGAGATTCGGTGACCGAACACCTTCACTGGCGACGACCAAAGTCAGGGGGATCAGGTTGATTGCCGTGGTGGTCACCAAGGCGGCGCGCAGCGTCAATGTTGCGAACACAAGCGGGTAGATCATCGGCACCGCTGCCACCGCGACCGGAGAAGCCCACAGTGCGAGGGTCCACAGAGTCACTACTGATCCGACGAATAGTACTGCAGCCCAGCTATTTTCAGGTAGAACGAAAAATCGGCGCCCCAACGTCACCACGCAGAGCATCATCCCTGCAACAGCTGTGATGGCTACCGGTATGTTCCCCGGAAAGCGATGATCGAGCACAGTCACCGCGAACATGGCCGCCACGCAGACGCCGACGACATAGACCATCCACAGCCAATGCCACTCGGCGCCGCGCGGAGCGTCCACACTCATGCGGCGACTTTAGTCCCCTAGCTCCGCTGGGGGTCCGACTCCGTCGGTGCCCAGTTCCCGTGAAAACCATGCGGCACCCGGGCCGGAAGGTGAACCGTTGCGACCGTTTCCATGGTCTGCCCGTCGAGCAGCACAAGGTCGCTGCGGTCGGTGGCTTTGTCGTAGACGAAGCCCATCACCACACCGTCGTCCTCTGCTGCTCCTTCGCCGGCAGGAGCGAAGACGAACTCGCCGGGTTCGCGGCCTTGCCCGAAACCCACCGACTGGGTGCGCTTGGTGTGCAGGTCGTGTTTCAAGATCGCGTTCGGTTCGGACAGCCCCGCCGAGTCTGCGACGTAACCGACCGAGTACCCGAACCTGTTGGGTCGGCCGACGCGCCGCTCGTCGACGCGCGGGAACTCCTGAACCGTGTCGTCGAGGCGCTCTTCATGCACTCTGCCGGCGGTGAGGTCCACGGTCCACCGGTCCAGCGTTTGTGTGCCGGGTACCAGGCTGGTGCCCGTGGTGAAGACCGAAGAGTGCCGCACCACGTCGAGCACGATGCTGTCGCCCTCGGGTGATGCCACGTCGTAGGCATTGAGCGGATGGAAGACATAGCACGGGTTGACTTCGAACCACCTGATGTCGGAAGCCGTTCCCTCGCGCGGCATCACTCCGATTCGGGCCTGTCGTTCGGGGGCCCAGCGATAAGGCATGCCACCCGATGGCGACCCGCCACTCTCCGCCGACTTGCGCATCACACGTCGTAGGACGAAGTCGGGCAGGGCGTGGCGCTCTACCACGTGGGTGAGCAGACCCACGGCGGCCTTCGCGGGTGCGGAGTGTGCCCGCCCGCTCAGGTCGAGAGCGACCGGGAGGTCGTAAAGCACGACGTATTTCTCGGTCAGCGAGAAGTCGTGCATCATCGTCTGTGCCTTCAGCCGGATGTTGACCGTGCGACGCACCTTTCCGTCGACGCCGGTCACCGTGTACTGCACGATGTTTCCCCGCACCGGGCTGTAGGAGACGGCGTGTAGTTCGCCGGTCTGCGGGTCCCGCTTGGGGTGCGCGGTGTAGCCGCCGAACAGCGTGCCGCAGAAGTCGGACGGCCCAACGGTCTCCAATTCGTCGGTCAGCTCATAGGGACGCGCGCCGGCTTCGACGATGGCGAGCGTCTTGCCGCCCTGCTGGACGATGTTGGTGTTGGCTGCGAAATCGAATCCGCCGTCGGCTGGGCCGCCGGACCAGGGTTCGCCGAGCTTGCGCGCCACGTCGGCCGAGCGCACCCACCGGTTGCGGTACCACTGGGCCGCACCGTCGCGCAGGCGCAGCCCGTGGGCCATGCCATCGCCGAGGAACCAGTGGTAGCTGGCGGGATCGGGGTCGCGCAGCGGGTTCGGTCCGATGCGCAGGTAGCGACCGTCGAGATACTGCGGAATCGTGCCGGTGACCTCCAGGTCGAGCGCGGTGATCTCCTCGCGCACCGGTGCGTAGTTGCCGTTCAGATATGGATTCTCTGTGCTGCGGCTAGGGGCTGCGGTCGTCATGTACTGATCGTGCGCTGTCGATCGACGCCGCGCGACGTCCTTGGGGTTGATTTCTTTGTCAGTCGATCGGTGGACAAGGTCGATCGGTGGGCAAGAGAGCCTCGCGCACCATTAATCGATGCACAAGCGATGCAAAGTTGTGCGAAGTGGGTATCAGTGATCGTGATTGGGCCACCCGGCGGTGGGTAATCGGCCCACGGTGCGTGAAGGGATGCGGCGTTTGACTTCAATCGACCGAAGGATGCGTGCCCACGGCACCACTTTGCCGCCGGCCACGCGCACCAGAACGCACGCCGAGCAGCGCTGGCGGTCCACTGTCCGCGATGCCGTACAGGCGACAGTCGCAGAGTTCGTCGCCACGCGGTGTTCGCCGGCGCTGCAATCCGCGGGCCTCACCGTCGCGTCGGAGGTGCTGACCGAATTCGTCGACGGCGGAAAATGTGTCCGATCGACGTTCATGTATCTCGGTTGGTTGTGTGGCGCCGACGACGACGACGCGGCGCTGCGGGCAGCGGCCGGCCTCGAACTGCTGCAT
>Ga0075370_10000541_pt1 | contig 14484 bp, 15 predicted proteins | sample EndMethybrTD3035_FD_71398 | JGI IMG/M metagenome (GOLD analysis project Ga0075370, IMG submission 71398) | Populus endosphere microbial communities from Tennessee, USA - Endosphere MetaG P. TD hybrid TD303-5 | ecosystem: Host-associated > Plants > Roots > Endosphere | place: USA: Tennessee... | reverse complement strand
GACGTCGGCGCCGACCTGGTGGGCAAGGTCGAGGCCGGCATCCCCGAGGACGACCCGCGCAACCCGGCCGTGATCGCCGACAACGTGGGCGACAACGTCGGCGACTGCGCCGGCATGGCCGCCGACCTGTTCGAGACCTACGCCGTCACGCTGATCGCCACGATGACCCTGGGCTCCCTGCTGATGAGCGGTTCGGCGTCGGCGGTGGTCTATCCGCTGATGCTGGGCGGGGTATCGATCGTCGCGTCCATCATCGGCTGCTTCGCGGTCAAGGCGTCGCCGGGCATGAAGAACGTGATGCCCGCGCTGTACAAGGGCCTCGCGGTGGCGGGCGGGCTGTCGCTGATCGCCTTCTGGTTCGTCACCAAGGCCGTGATGGCCGACGACGCGCTCGGCGCCGGCACCCAGATGCGCCTTTTCGGCGCCTGCGCCGTCGGCCTGATCCTGACCGGCCTGCTGGTGTGGATCACCGAGTACTACACCGGCACCCAGTACGGCCCGGTGCAGCACGTGGCCAAGGCCTCGACCACGGGCCACGGCACCAACATCATCGCGGGCCTGGGCGTGTCGATGAAGTCCACCGCCGTGCCGGTGCTGCTGGTGTGCATCGCGATCTTCGTCTCGTACAACCTGGCGGGGCTGTACGGCATCGCGGTGGCGGCCACGGCCATGCTCAGCATGGCCGGCATCGTCGTCGCGCTCGACGCCTACGGCCCCATCACCGACAACGCCGGCGGCATCGCCGAGATGGCCGAACTGCCCGACAGCGTGCGTGCCGTCACCGACCCGCTGGACGCCGTCGGCAACACCACCAAGGCCGTCACCAAGGGCTACGCGATCGGCTCCGCCGGCCTCGCCGCGCTGGTGCTGTTCGCCGACTACACGCACGGCCTCGAGGGCCGCGGGCTGCACGCCACGTTCGACCTGTCGGACTTCAAGGTCATCATCGGCCTGTTCATCGGCGGCATGATTCCCTACCTGTTCGGCGCGATGGCGATGGAGGCCGTCGGCCGCGCGGCGGGCTCGGTGGTCGAGGAGGTGCGACGCCAGTTCCGCGACATCAAGGGCATCATGGACGGCAGCGGCAAGCCCGAGTACGGCAAGGCGGTCGACATGCTGACCACGGCGGCCATCAAGGAAATGGTGATCCCGTCGCTGCTGCCGGTCGTCGTGCCGGTGCTGGTGGGCATGCTGCTTGGCCCGGCCGCGCTCGGCGGCCTGCTGATGGGCACCATCGTCACCGGCCTGTTCGTGGCCATCTCGATGTGTACCGGCGGCGGCGCCTGGGACAACGCCAAGAAGTACATCGAGGACGGCAACTTCGGCGGCAAGGGCAGCGAGGCCCACAAGGCCGCGGTCACCGGCGACACCGTCGGCGACCCCTACAAGGACACCGCCGGGCCGGCCGTCAATCCGCTGATCAAGATCATCAACATCGTCGCGCTCCTGATCGTGCCGCTGCTGCCGATCTCCTCGGCCCTCCCGGCCGCGGGCGAGGCACCGGCCGCCACGGCGCCGGCCGCGTCCGCCCTCGCGCCGACCCCGATCGCGTCGCCGTTGCCGTCGATGGAGGGCGTGAGCGCCTCCACGCCGTCGGCCGCGATGCCGGCGTCGGCGGCCTCCGCCGCGTCGGCGCCGTAAGCGCCCTGCTTCCCGCGCGCGTCACGCGCGCGCCAAGCACAAGGCCGCCCTCGGGTGGCCTTTTTCATGCGGCGCTCCCGGAGGGGTCCGGCGTCTCCTCGAATCGCGCAATGATCGATCCGGTCGTCGTACCGCTGAACGCGATTCGAGGACAGGCCTGACCTCGATCCCCGCTCACGATCGGGGTCAGGCCTGTCCTCGTTCCGCGACGACCGCCATCGCGTTGGCCAACATCGCGGCGCGGTACGAGGAGAGGCCAGACCCCTCGGCCCGCACACGGCGGGTCAGACGACCCGCCCTACCTCAGACGACCCGCCCTGCTTCGTTCAACGCCGTCGGCGGCTTGCCCGCGTCCGGCCCGACGCCCAGCGCCGCCAGCAGGTTGTCGACCGCGAGATCGGCCATCGCGCGCCGCGTCGGCACGCTGGCGCTCGCGATGTGCGGCGTCAGCACCACGTTGCGCAGCGCGAGCAGCGCCGGATGCACCGTGGGCTCGCCCTCGAACACGTCCAGCCCCGCGGCAGCGATGGTGCCGGCGGCCAGCGCCTCGGCCAGCGCCGCGTCGTCGACCACGCCGCCGCGCGCGATGTTGGTCAGCGTCGCGGTCGGCTTCATCAGCGCCAACTGCCCTGCGCCCACCAGGTGATGCGTCTGCGGCGTGTACGGCGTGACGATGACGAGATGGTCGGTCGTGCGCAGCAGATCGGGCAGCGTCATCCACGTCGCACCGAGCGCGGCCTCGAGCTCGGGCGCCAGGTGGCTGCGGTTGTGGTACGCCACCTTCATGTCGAAGCCGCCATGGCCGCGCCTGGCGATCGCCTGGCCGATGCGGCCCATGCCCAGGATGCCCAGCGTCGCGCCGTGGACGTCGCCGCCGGCGAACATGTCGAAGCCCCAATGGTTCCACCGGCCTTCGCGCAGGAAGCGTTCGCTCTCGCAGATGCGGCGCGCGGTGGCCATCATCAGCGCGAAGCCGAAGTCGGCCGTGGTCTCGGTGAGCACGCCCGGCGCGTTGGTGACGACCACGCCGCGCGCCGTGCAGGCGGGCACGTCGATGTTGTTGTAGCCGACGGCCATCGAGCACACGGCCTTCAGCTGCGGGCAGGCGTCCAGCAGCACGGCGTCGATCTTCTCGCTGCCGGTGATGAACACGCCGGCGCAGCCTTGCAGCGCAGCGATCAGCCCTGGTTGCGGCAACGGTGCGTCGCCATCGTGCGTGCGGACGTCGAAGTGGGGCCGCAGGCGATCGACGATGTCGGCAAAGACCCGGCGCGCGATGAAGACGGCGGGGCGGGTCATGCGTGGAACCTGGCGAATTCGTCGACGGCGGCGCGCGCCGTGGTCAGGCGATTGGCGACGGCATCCGGGTCGGCGACGCCGAGCGCCATGCCGCAGACCACCATCTCGTGGTCGCCCAGGCCCAGCTCGCGCTTGATCACGCGGTGGAACTGCGTGAACGCGGCCTGCGGGCAGGTATCCAGTCCGCGGCCGCGCGCGGCGACCATGATGTTCTCGAGGAACATGCCGTAGTCCAGCCAGCTGCCCTGCGCCAGGATGCGGTCGATCGTGAAGATGAAGCCCACCGGCGCATCGAAGAACACGTAGTTGCGGCCGTGCTGCGCGTGCATCCTGTCCTTGTCGGCCTTGCCGATATCCAGCAGGCCGTACAGGTCCCAGCCGATCTTGCGGCGGCGGTCGATGTAGGGCGACGCCCACTCGCGCGGGTAGTAGTCGTATTCCTCCGAGTGCCGTGCGCGTTCGGCCGGGTCGTTGTAGGCCGCGAGGATGGCGTCGCTCAGGCGCTGGCGCGCGCCGCCCGTCAGCACGTGCACCTTCCACGGCTGCGTGTTGGTGCCCGAGGGCGCGCGCGCGGCGACCTCGAGGATCTCGCGGATCGTCGCCTCCGGCACCGGCGTGGGCAGGAAGGCGCGCACCGAGCGGCGCGAGGTGATGGCGGCGTCGACGGCTGCCTGCTGTTCGTCGTTCGGGAGTTCGCTCATCGAGGGTTTCCGTTCAGCGGTCCGGGTTGGCCATCCACGACCTCAGCACCGCCCGCAGGGGCTCGGGCAGCGGCACCGGCCGCCGCGTGGCGCGGTCGACGTACACGTGGACGAAATGGCCGGCCGCCGCGCTCTCGGGCGCGTCGCCGGCGTACAGGCCGATCTCGTAGCGCACGCTGGAGCGCCCGAGCTGCGCCACGCGCACGCCCGCGGCGACCGGCTGCGGGAACGCGATCGGCGCGAAGTAGTTGCACTGCGTCTCGACCACCAGGCCGATGACCCCGCCCTGCCGGATGTCGAGCACGCCCGCGTCCATCAGCAGGCCATTGACCGCCGTGTCGAAGAAGCTGTAGTAGACGACGTTGTTGACGTGGCCGTAGACGTCGTTGTCCATCCAGCGCGTGCTGATCGGCCGCCACGCGGCGTAGGCGGCGCGCGGCTCGGGGCCGCGGCGGGACGGTTCGTTGGCGGGGGCGTTCATCGGTGGGCGCGAGGATGCGGCGTCCATTGTGTGCGAGGCCGGTCACCCCGCGCCCACGTGGGCCCATGATCTCTGCGCACGCTCGGCGATGCGCAGCGTCTGCAGGTGCACGTCGACCGTCGTGTCGACGACGTGGCCGTAGCCGCCGGCCATCAGCACCACCGCCGGGATGCGGCGCTCGGCGAGCATGCCCAGCACGATCGCGTCGCGCGCGGCCAGGCCCGCGGTGGTCAGCTTCAGGCGTCCCAGCCGGTCGCCCTCGTGCGGATCGGCGCCCGCGACGTAGAACACGAGGCCCGGCGGCCGTCCTGCCATGCGGCGCCAGGTCTCGGCGAGCGCGGGGCGCAGCGCCGCCAGGTAGGTGGCGTCGTCGCAGCCGTCCGGCAGGCCGACGTCGAGGTCGCCGGCGACCTTGCGGAACGGGAAGTTGCGCTCGCCGTGCATCGAGAAGGTGAAGACGGTGTCGTCGTCCGCGAAGATCGCCGCGGTGCCGTTGCCCTGGTGGACGTCGAGGTCGATCACCGCGACCTGCAGCAGCGCCCGATGGCGCCGGTGCCACTCGGCCTGCATCAGCCGCGCGGCGACGGCCACGTCGTTGAACACGCAGTAGCCCGAGCCGGCCGCCGCGCCGGCGTGGTGGGTGCCGCCGCCCAGGCTGGCGGCGACGCCGCCATCGCGGCCGTCCGACAAGGCCGTGCGGGCGGCCGCGATGGTCGCGCCGACCGACCAGACCGCGCGTGCGGCCAGCGCCGGCGTCCATTCGAAGCCGATCTCGCGTTGCCGGGCGGGATCCAGCGTTCCCGCCAGCACGTCGGCGATGTAGCCCGGCTCGTGCGCCAGGGCGAGCTCGCCTTCGCTGGCCGGGACGGGCACGCGCAACTCGATGCCGCGCGAATCGGCCGCCACGCGTTGGCGCAGCAGGCCGTACTTGCCGATCGGGAAGCGATGACCCGGCGGCAAAGGCAGGATGTGCGAGTCGAAGTGGAAAGCAATCACGGACCGGTGTAAAACGAATGACAGCTGGAGGGTACCCCCTAGAACATGCTGCACTGCAGCAAATTTGCTTGCAAACGGCTGGCTTCGCCCTATACTTGGTTCCATGTTGCACTGCAGCAAACATCTTGCTCGCGCGATGCAACCCTGTTTTCACCGAAACCCAGGAGATCCCACCCATGCTGACCGCTGAACAACTCGTCGCTGCCCAGAAGGCCAATCTCGAAACCCTGTTCGAGCTGACCAACAAGGCGTTCGAAGGCGTCGAAAAGCTCGTCGAACTGAACCTGCAGGTCGCCAAGGCGTCGCTGGGCGAAGCCCAGTCCACCGCCACGGCCGCGCTCGGCGCCAAGGATGCCCAGGAACTGCTGGCCCTGCAAGCCGGCCTGCTGCAGCCCGCCGCCGAGAAGGCCGCCGCCTACGGCCGCCACCTGTACGACATCGCCGCCACCACCAACGCCGAAGTGACCAAGATCGCCGAAGCGCAAGTGGCGTCCGCCCAGGCCAAGTTCAACGGGGCCGTCGACAGCGCCGTCAAGAACGCTCCGGCCGGCACGGAGTCCGCCGCCGCGCTGGTGAAGTCGGCCATCGCCGCCGCCACCAATGCGATGGAAAGCGTCCAGAAGGCCACCAAGCAGGCCGCCGACGTCGCCGAAGCCAACTTCCAGACGCTGACCAACACCGCCGTCAAGGCAGCGCAAGCCCCGGCCAAGGCCGCGGCGAAGAAGACCGCTGCCTGATCCTCGGGTCGCGTCTCGAAAAACCCGGCCGCGGCCGGGTTTTTTCATTTGGCGCGCGCCTCCGATCCGGTTCAGCCGCCGCGGCGCCGGCCGTCGTCGACGATCACCTCGCCGTCCTCCTTCGTGAACGGCGGCAGCGGCCCGACGGGCAGCAGCTCCAGCACCGTTTCCGACCCCGGCCGGCACAGCTTCGTACCCAGCGGCGTGACCACCAGCGGGCGGTTCATGAGGATGGGGTGCTGCACGATGAAGTCGAGCAACTGCTCGTCGCTCCACTTCGGATCGGCCAGGCCCAACTCCGCGTAGGGCGTGCCCTTCTCGCGCAGCAGCGCGCGCACGGGCTCGCCGGTGGCGGCCACGAGTTCGCGCAGCTTGTCCTTGGACGGCGGCGTCTTCAGGTACTCGATGACCTGCGGCTCGATGCCGGCGTGGCGGATGAGCGCGAGCACGTTGCGCGACGTGCCGCAGGCGGGGTTGTGATAGATCGTGACGTCAGCCATGGGCGGTGTTGGAGGGTTGCGGTTGGACGGGAGCCGGCACGGCCGGAATGAGCTTGCGATGCGCGAGGACGGCCAGCGCGGCGCCCGCGATCTCCGCGGCGACGAAGGCCGGCGCGCTCGCCGGTGCGATCCCCGCGAACGTGTCGCTCAGCATTCGCCCGAACACGGCCGCGGGATTGGCGAACGACGTCGACGCCGTGAACCAGTAAGCCGCGCCGATCCAGGCCGCCACCATCGCGGCGACGCGCGGCGCGGGCGCGCGCAGCACGACCAGCACCAGGCCGAACGTGGCCACGCCTTCGGCGATCCACTGTCCGGGCCCGGTGCGGACATGGCGCGACAGCTGCAGCACGTCCAGGCCGAACATCGCGTGCGCGATCCACGCCCCGGCCGCGGCGCCGAGCAGTTGCGCGGCGACGTAGGGCATCAGCGCGCCGCGCGGCAGCGCCCCGCGCACGCACAGCACGAGCGACACCGCCGGATTGAAGTGCGCGCCGGACACCGGCCCGAAGAGCTCGATGAGCACGTACAGCCCGGCGACCGTGGCGAGCGTGTTGGCCAGCAGCGCGACAGCGACGTTGCCGCCGGCCAGGCGCTGACCCATCACGCCCGAGCCGATGACCACGGCCAGCAGCAGCGCGGTGCCCAGGCCCTCGGCGAACAGTTGTCGAGGCAGCACGGTCAGCAGCAGGACGACTTCGCCGCGGCGACGGGAATGCCGACCGGCTTGCCGCGCGGCGCGCCCGTCGCGCAGCACGCGGCCTGCGGCGGCTCGTCGACCTTCCGCGCCTCGCTGAACGTCGGGATCGTCGCCAGCGTGTGGAACTGCTCCCACGCGACGCCGTCCGGGTCGGTCAGCCAGTACTTGTCGCTGCGCGCGTAGCAGCAGGTCGTCTCGCCTTCGTCGAGCAGCGTCATGTCAGCGGCTTGCGCGCGCGTCTTGAGATCGGCGAGCTCCTCCTCGCTGTCGGCCTGCAGGCCCAGGTGGTCGACGCCGGGCGCGCCGCCGCGGTTGGAGATCGCGAAGTTGATGCGCGGGTCGTCGAGCATCCACTTGGCGTAGTCGCTCTCGACGCGCGCGGGCTCGGCGGCGAACAGCTTCGAATAGAACGCGATGCTCGCGGTCAGGTCTTCGACGTGGACGTGGACATGGAAGCGCTTCATGGCGGACTCCGTGAGGTTGAATGGATCAGCAGCCGCAGGCGGCCGTGCCGGACGCTGGGGCGACGGCGCAGGACGCGCCGGCGCAGCAGTTCTCGGTGAGGAAGCCGATGACGCCGTTCATGCGCCCGTAGTCGGCGCGGTAGACGACGTTGCGGCCGGCGCGCTCGTTGGCCACCAAGCCGGCGGACGCCAGCTCCTTGAGATGCGTGGCGAGCGTGCTCTGCTTCAGCTCGGGTTGCACCAGCGCGGCCAGCGCGGTCGGCGTGCTGCCGTCGGGGCCGGCCTGCACCAGCGCGCGGAACACGTCGAGCCGCACGGGGTGGGCCAGCACGGCCAGGGCGGCGAGGACGTCGGGTTTGGAAATCATCGTATTATCTCGTTTTCTCGATAATAGTCCGATTGCCGTCGGCAAGCAAGTCCCGTCACTCGTGGCCGATACCATCGCGCAGATGTCCCTGCCCCACGCCGATACGACCGCCGCTCCAGCCGCCCCGGCGGCCGCCATGCCGTCCCGGCGCGAGGCCTTCGCCTTCTGGCTCAAGCTCGGCTTCGTCAGCTTCGGCGGGCCGGCGGGGCAGATCGCGGTGATGCACGAGGAGCTGGTCGAGCGCCGGCGCTGGATCTCGGAGCAGCGCTTCCTGCACGCGCTGAACTACTGCATGCTGCTGCCGGGGCCGGAGGCCCAGCAGCTGGCCACCTACGTCGGCTGGCTGATGCACCGGACCGCGGGCGGGCTGGTGGCCGGCGGGCTGTTCGTGCTGCCGTCGCTGTTCATCCTCATCGCGCTGTCGTGGATCTACATGGCCTTCGGCCAGGTGCCCGCGATCGCGGGGCTGTTCCACGGCATCAAGCCCGCCGTGACGGCGCTGGTGCTGCACGCCGCGTGGCGCGTGGGCTCGCGCACGCTGACCAACGGCTGGCTCTGGGGCATCGCCGTCGCGGCGTTCGTCGCCATCTTCGCGCTGCACCTGCCGTTTCCCGTGATCGTGCTGGCGGCCGGCGTGGTCGGCGCGATCGGCGGCCGGCTCGCGCCGCACAAGTTCCGGCGCGGCAACGCGCACGGCGGCGCGTCCGGCGCGCACGCGCCCGCCCTCATCGACGACGCCAGCCCCGTGCCCGCGCACGCGCGTTTCGCGTGGCCGCGCGCGCTGCGCATCGTCGCGGCCTTCGCGGCGCTGTGGGCGTGCGCGATCGCGGGCCTGGCAGCCGCGTCCGGCTGGAACGCCACGCTGACCCGGATGGCCTGGTTCTTCACGAAGACCGCCTGGCTGGGCTTCGGCGGCGCCTACGCCATCCTGCCGTACGTCGTGCAGGGCGGCGTCGACCACTACCACTGGCTCACGGCGGCCCAGATGATGGACGGCCTGGCGCTCGGCGAGACGACGCCCGGCCCGCTGATCATGGTCGTCGCCTTCGTCGGCTTCGTGGGCGGCTGGACGCAGGCGGTGTTCGGGCCCGGCGAACTCGCGCTGGCGGGCGCGGCGGCGGCGACGGTGGTCACGTTCTTCACCTTCCTGCCGTCGTTCCTGTTCATCCTGGTGGGCGGCCCGTTCATCGAGTCCACGCACGGCAACCTGAAGTTCACCGCGCCGCTGACGGGCGTGACGGCGGCCGTCGTCGGCGTGATCGTCAACCTGGCGGCCTTCTTCGCACTGCACGTGCTGTGGCCGCACGGCCCCGGCGGCCGCTTCGACGGGCCGGCGCTGGCGATCGGCGTCGCCGCGGCCGTCGCGCTGTTCCGCTTCAAGGGCGGCGTGATCCGCGTGATCGCGGGCGCCGCCCTCGCCGGCCTGCTGCTGACGCTGGCGGGCGTGCCGGCGCCCTGACCTCGCCGGCGCTCAGCGCGCGTCGAAATCGGTACCGCGGGCGACCCCTTCCCAGGCGGCGAGGTCGGCCAGCAGCGCCTGCGCGTGGGCCCGCACCGCCTCGACCGAATCGCCGCCCAACTGCAGGCGCAGCGGCGTGACGGGCGCCGCCAGCGCGCGCTCGATGGCCACAGCGGCCTTGCGCGGGTCGCCGGCCTGCGTCTGGTGCATGTCGTGCGCGAAGGCGCGCGTGCCGCCCACCGTCGCGGCATAGGCCTCGAGCGCGGGCATGTGGCGCATGCCGGCGCCGGCCAGCTGCGTGCGGAACTGGCCCGGCTCGACGATCAAGACCTTGATGCCGAACGGCGCCACTTCCTGCGCCAGCGCCTCGGACGCGCCCTCCAGGGCGAACTTGGTGGCCGAGTACGCGCTGAAGCCGGCGAACGACAGCTGGCCGCCCAGGCTGGACATGTTGACGATCGCCCCGCCGCGCTGCCGGTGCTGCGCGCGTGACGGCCAGCGCGCCGAAGAAGTTGGTGTCGAACAGCGCGCGCAGCTCGGCGTCGGGCGTCTCCTCCAGCGCGCCGACCACGCCGTAGCCGGCGTTGTTGACCAGCACGTCGATGCGCCCGAAGCGCGCGACCGCCGCATCGACGGCCGCCTCGGCGGCGCCCGCGACGTCGACGTCGAGCGCCACCGCCAGCACGCGCTCGGGCGCCCGCGCGACGAGGTCGGCCAGCGCGTCGACGCGCCGCGCCGTGGCCACGACGTTGTGGCCGCGCGCGATCGCGTGCTCGGCGAAGGCGCGGCCGAAGCCGGAAGAGGTGCCGGTGATGAACCAGGTCTGGACGGAGGTCATGGCGAAGGCCTTTCGAGTTGGGCGCCCCGGGGCTGGAGCGCATGGCCTCAATGTCGCCGCATTCGATCGAACGATAAAGCTGCATTGAATGCATGCCTTGTTCGATATCATTCATGAATGGATCGCACCCTGCTCCTGCACCTGCCCACCGTGCTGGCCGTGCACCGCCGCGGCGGCTTCGCGGCGGCTGCCAACGACCTGGGGCTGAGCCCGTCGGCGGTCAGCCACGCGGTGCAGCTCGTGGAGGCCGGGCTGGGCCAGCCGCTGTTCGCGCGCACGACGCGCAGCGTGCGCCTGACCGAGGCCGGCGCCGCGTTCGTGGCGAGCATCGGCCCGGCGCTGGCCGAGATCGAGGACGCCGCCGAGCGCCTGGGCGCCGACCAGGGCCGGGTCGGCGGCACGCTGCGCCTGAACGCACCGCGCACGGCGCTGCCCATCGCGGTCACGCCGGTGCTGGCCGAGCTGGCGCACCGGCACCCCGGCCTGACGGTCGAGGTCACCGCGGACGACGGCCTGGCCGACATCGTCGCCCAGGGCTTCGATGCCGGCATCCGCCTGGGCCACACGGTGGCGCAGGACATGGTGGCCGTGCGCCTGACGCCCGCCTTCCACTCGATCATGGTGGCGTCGCCCGCCTATCTCGCGGCGCGCGGCACGCCGCACCGGCTGGACGACCTCGACCGCCACAACTGCATCGGCTACCGCTTCGTGACCTCGGGCGCGGTCTACGACTGGGACCTGCGCGACGGCGCCCAGTCCATGGCCAAGGCGGTGGCCGGCAGCGTGCGCGTGACCGACGCCGTGCACGCCAAGGAGCTGGCGCTCGCGGGCGTGGGCATCGCCTACCTGTTCGAGCCGCTGGCGCGGCCGGACCTGCGCGCCGGCCTGCTGCGCCAGGTGCTGCCGCGCAGCGCGTTCGAGGAGCCGGGCCTGTTCCTGTACTTCCCGCGCCGCGCGTCGCAGGCGCCCAAGCTGCGCGCCTTCATCGACGTGGCCAGGGAACTGCTCAGCGCGTCAGGGGCACCGGCGTCGACACCTTCGCCTTGATCAGCGGCAGCATCGCCAGCGCGGCCTCGCGGCCGGCCTCGATGTTCTTCTTGCGCAGCGTGAAGTCGGTGCCGGCCACGCCCACCAGCTTCGGGTGCAGCGCGACCTCGGCCTCCTTCAGCTCGAGCTCGTTGATGCTGCGGCTCATGATGGAGAAGGTCTGCAGCAGCATGTGCAGCGCGTCGCCGGTGGCACCGCCGTCGGGCAGTTGCGAGATGTCGACGGCGATGACGACGTCGGCGCCCATGTCGCGCGCCGCACGCACCGGCACCGGCGACGCCAGGCCGCCGTCGACGTACTCGTGCGTGCCGATGCGCACCGGCTGGAACACCGCCGGCACGGCGCTGGAGGCACGCACCGCGGTGCCGACGTCGCCGCGGCGGAACACGATGGGATGGCCGCTGTCGAGGTCGGTGGCGACGATGCCCAGCGGGATCTTCATCTGCTCCAGCGGCTTGTTGCCGGTGGCCTCGCGCACGTAACGCGCCAGCGCCTCGCCGCGGATCAGGCCGCGGCCGGGGAAGGACCAGTCGGTCAGCGCCGACTCGTCCATGTTGACGGCCAGGCTCTCGAGCTCCTTGCCGCTGCGGCCCGAGGCGTACATCGCCGCCACCAGACTGCCGGCGGAGGTGCCGGTGACGATGTCCGGGCGGATGCCGTTCTCCTCCAGCACCTCGATGACGCCGATATGGGCGAAGCCGCGGGCGGCCCCGCCGCCGAGCGCCAACGCCACGCGCGGCGGGCGCGTCGGCTTGGGCGGCGGTATTTCGGCGACCGGCGCCGAAGCGGGCGCGCAGGCGGCCAGCGGCAATTCCGTCGCCGGACGGGCGACCGGCGTCGTGCCGCAGGCGGCCAGGAGCACCGATCCGAGCACAGCCAGGGCCGCGAGCGCGGCACGGCGGCCCGGCGCCACGGTCGGAAAACGCATTTCCTTATTCCTCACAAGCATGATCCCATATAAAAAATGTAGTTCCAGTTATGAAGGGGCTTCAATACATTGTCTCTTCAATGGGCCGGAGCGCGTGCCTCCTGCCGAGCAACGAGAACCAACCGATGTATCAGTACACCGATTTCGACCGCCAGTTCGTACGCGCCCGCGCTGCCCAGTTCCGTGACCAGCTGGAGCGCAACCTGGCCGGCGAGCTGAGCGACGACGACTTCCGCCCGCTGCGCCTGCAGAACGGCTGGTACATCCAGCGCCATGCGCCGATGACGCGCATCGCCATTCCCTACGGCGAGCTGTCCAGCCGCCAGCTGCGCCAGCTCGCGCGCGTAGCCACCGAGTTCGACAAGGGTTTCCTGCACTTCACCACGCGCCAGAACGCCCAGTTCAACTGGATCCCGCTGCCGCGCGCGGCCGACGCGATGGACCTGCTGGCCGACGCCGATATGCACGGCATCCAGACCTCGGGCAACTGCATCCGCAACATCACCACCGACGTGTTCGCCGGCATCGCCCCGGACGAGGTCGTCGACCCGCGCCCCTACTGCGAGATCCTGCGCCAGTGGAGCACGCTGCAGCCCGAGTTCGCCTTCCTGCCGCGCAAGTTCAAGATCGCCGTCAGCGGCGCCGCGGAGGACCGCGCCGCCATCGGCTGGCACGACATCGGCCTGCAGCTGGTCAAGAACGACCTCGGCGAGGTCGGGTTCAAGGTGCTGGTGGGCGGCGGCATGGGCCGCACGCCGGTCATCGGCTCGGTGGCCACCGAGTACCTGCCGTGGAACCAGATCCTGGTCTACGTCGAGGCGATCGTGCGCGTGTACAACCGCTTCGGCCGCCGCGACAACGCGTACAAGGCGCGCATCAAGATCCTGGTCAAGGCCGAGGGCCAGAAGTTCTTCGACGAGGTCGAGGAGGAGTTCCGCAAGATCCTGGCCGACGACGCCGGCGGCCACGCCCACATCATCCCGCAGGCCGAGTTCGACCGCGTCGCCGCGTTCTTCACGCGTCCTGCCAAGGTGCACCCGGCCATCGGCGGGTTCGACCCGAACCGCACCGGCGCCGCGCCCGTGCCCTTCCTGCGCTGGCTCGACCGCAACGTGCACGCCCACCAGGTCGAGGGCTACCGCGCCGTCACGCTGTCGCTCAAGCGCGCGGGCCTGCCGCCCGGCGACATCACCTCCGAGCAGATGGAGGCCGCCGCCACGATGGCCGACCGCTACTCGCTGGGCGAACTGCGCGTGTCGCACGACCAGAACCTGGTGCTGCCCTGGGTGCGCGAGGCCGACCTGCGCGCCGTCTGGCACGCCGCCAAGGACGCCGGCTTCGCCACGCCCAACATCGGCCTGCTGACCGACATGATCTCCTGCCCCGGCGGCGACCTGTGCGCGCTGGCCAACGCCCGCTCCCTGCCGATCGCCGCGGCCATCACCGAGCAGTTCGACGACCTCGACGCGCTGCTCGATCTCGGCGACATCGACCTGCACATGAGCGGCTGCATGAACTCCTGCGGCCACCACCACACCGGCCACATCGGCATCCTCGGCATCGACAAGGACGGCGCCGAGTGGTACCAGGTCAGCGTCGGCGGCTCCGACGGCAGCACCATCAGTGGCGCGTCGGCGCCGGGCAAGGTGATCGGCCCGTCGTTCGCGGCCGAGGAAGTGCCGGGGGTGATCCAGGCGCTGATCGACACCTACCGCGAACAGCGCGCCGCCAACGAGCGCTTCGTGGATACGGCGCGCCGTATCGGCGTCGCCCCGTTCCGTGCCGCCGCCGACCGGGTGCGCAGCGAAACCGCCGTCGCAGCCTGATCAGGGAACCCCCATGAAGTTCATCGACCGTTCCACCGACCCCTGGCTGCTGCTGCCCGATTCCGAGATCGCCGGCCCGGCACCGCATCGCCTGCTGCCCCTCGCGCAATGGGAGGCGGTGCGCGACAACTGGCCGTCCGACGTGCCTGTGGGCGTGCTGCTGCCCAACACGGCCGACGCCGAGACGCTGGCCGCCGACCTGCCGCGCATCGCGCTGGTGGCGCTCGAGTTCCCGAAGTGGGTCGACGGCCGTGCGTACTCGCAGGCGCACGTGCTGCGCGCCCGCCTGCGCTACGCGGGCGAGATCCGCGCGACCGGCGACGTCGTCGTCGACATGATGCCGCTGCTGCAGCGCTGCGGCGTCGACGCCGTCGTGCTGCGCGAAGGCCAGCGCCAAAGCTCCGCCGAGCGAGCGCTGGGCTTCTTCCCGATGGGACATTACCAGGGCGACGTGCTGCAGCCGCAGCCGAAGTTCGCCCGCGAGGTGGCCTGACATGAGC
>Ga0075370_10000539_pt1 | contig 14505 bp, 5 predicted proteins | sample EndMethybrTD3035_FD_71398 | JGI IMG/M metagenome (GOLD analysis project Ga0075370, IMG submission 71398) | Populus endosphere microbial communities from Tennessee, USA - Endosphere MetaG P. TD hybrid TD303-5 | ecosystem: Host-associated > Plants > Roots > Endosphere | place: USA: Tennessee... | reverse complement strand
TCGATGCCTTCCACGTTCGGCGCCACCGTCAGCGAAAGGGTGGAAGAAATCATGGCGTCTTTGCCGTCGTCTTTTTTTTCAACCACCACGTCGCCGACGTTGTCGATCATGTAATAGGTATCTTCATTGCCGCCAATCATTCGATCGGCCCCCGCGCCACCATCGACCAAGGCGCCGCCATAGAAATAGGTATCCACCGGAGAACTGGTCGTCCCACCGTTGGTCAAATCGATGACGTTGTCCAGCGCGTTGCCCACGTACTGGGCCCTGATATAGCCATCTGTGTACGACCTGTAGGCATCAGCATAATTTCTGAACACACCACCGGGCACTGAGAAGATACTGGTTCCCGAGATGACCAGGTTCTCCACATAGTTCGGCAAGCGCACTGCATACATTAAAGTCACCAGGGTGTCGTTGCCGCCTCCGGCAGTCTCGACAATGACGTCCACGGGGAGCTGGGGGTCCAAGTAATCCACGGCACCGGTCCTGACGTCACGCATCAACGGCCCCCCCGATCGCACGATGTAGGTGTCGTTGCCCTGCCCACCGATCAGGGTATCGGCGTTGCTGTCATTCCCTCCATCGAGCACGTTGTCGCCGGCATTGCCGGTGATCACATTCACGCCTTCATTGCCATAGGCATTGATATTGAGAATGCCGGTCAGGGTCAGGTTCTCGACGTTGTTGGGCAGGGCGTAGGACGCCGAGCTGTTGACGAGGTCAATACCGCCATTGGCACTTTCGATGATCTGGTCCGAACCGTTGTCCACGGTGTAGGTGTCGTTGCCGCTGGTGCCGGTTTGGGTGTTGGCCGTGCCTACGCTATTGATCAGACGCGTGTTGATGTCCGTCGCCGCCCAGGTAGTGCCATCGGCAAAGCGGATGGTTTCGATGGCGCCTGCAGTCGTGAAGTGGCCGGGGATCCAGAGTTGCTCGCCGCTGGCCAGTGCAATCACGAGAGAGTCCACGCTGGTGCTGTGCACTGAGCTGCCCGGGCTGCGGTTGGTGGGGGCGCTCGATGTTCTGATCAGGGTGACGTCCGAGGGCAGGATGCCCGCGCCCAGCTGGACGGTATCTGTGCCTGCGCTGTCGGTGAGGATGTCTTGTCCACCGCCGCGTTCGAACTGGTAGGTGTCGTTGCCGGCGCCGCCAATGAGATAGTCGTAGCCAGCGCCGCCGTTGAGCGTGTCGTTGCCCGTGCCGCCTTCGAGCCTGTCGTTGCCGGCGCCGCCGCTTATGACATCGTCGAGGCCGTCAAAGCCATTCAACCTGTTGTTGCCGTCATTGCCCGTAACGGCCAGTTGGCGCAGGGTGGCAGCCGTCCAGACGGTTTGCGGGGAGTCGGTGAAGCGAATTTCCTGGATGCCGGAGCTCGCCGTGGTGGACGCGAAGAAATTCTCCAACTGGACGGACAAGCCATTCTTTCCTGAAAGGAGGGCATCGTTGGGGGAAAGTAGTGAATCCTGGGAGGGGTGGAGGACCTCGATGTCTTCGGGTCTGATGCCAGCGCCGAACTCCACGATGTCGCGCCCCGTGGCATCGTCTCGGTAGATCACATGGCTGCCGTCCAGAATCTTGTAGGTGTCGTTGCCTTGACCGCCGTAGAGATTGTCCCGGCCCGAAGACGCCACCAGCACGTCGTCGCCAGCGCCGCCGTAGAGCGTGTCGTTGCCGGCGCCGCCAATCAGCGTGTCGTTGCCATCCAGGCCGTGCAGGGTGTCGTTTCCCGCCAGGCCGTCGAGGGTGTCGGCGCCACTGGTGCCCCAGAGCGTGTTGTTGAGCCCGGTGGCGGTATTGGCCAAGGCATAGACGTCCGCGTAATTGAGCACGACATCGGGTGCATCGTCGAAGACGAAGCGAATACCTTGCTGCGCGGCGGGCAGTTCCATGAACTTGGCAATGCTCAGGGTATTCGTCGTCCCGGGGAATTCAATGAGCAAATAGGAGACAGGGGAAGAGGTGGCTGACAGTTTCCCTTCCTGGGACGAGATCTTGATCGAAGCGGGGTTGATGCCTGAAGCGAACCGAATGGTGGTGGTTTGCCCCGCTGTTGTACTGATGCCTTGTATGACGGTGCTGCCGAGCTCAACGCGAGGACGGATGACGACGGTGTCGTTGCCTCCACCAGTGAGATCGATGGTGGAGCCTGTGGCATCGACCCAGTCATCGCCGGGGCCTGCAAAGACTTGATAGGCATTGCCGATGATGGTGTCGTTGCCGTCGCCGCCATCCATGTATTGCGCGTAGACGTCTTCCAGCCTGTCGTCGCCCGCCTCTCCGTAGAGCGAGTCGTAGCCGTCCCCGCCTCGAATGGTGTCGTTGCCCGAACCACCATAGAGCGTGTCGGTGCCTGCATTGCCGTCGATGGTGTCGTTGCCGGCGCCGCCTCGTACGGTGTCGTCGCCTGCGAGCGCGTCAACGGTTTCACCCATCGCCAACAGGTTGATTACATCGCTGCCCGCTGTGGCCTGTTGTTGGCCAGTGGCCAGGCTGAGGTCGGCCAGACGAATCGAGCGGCCGTCAGCGAATTCGACCCGATGCAAGGGGTTGGTGCTGTAGGCGCCGACGACCGTCACCTTATCGGTCGAGTTGAGCAGCTTGGCGACGAGGTCATCGCCGCTTCTGATGAACATCACATCGGCCAGCGAGACCCCCGCCTTGAAGCGCAGCACATCCTGGTCACCGGTGTCGGATGAGTCGTTGATGATCTGGTCTTGACCATCGCCTTTGCCGAACAAGAAGACGTCGCTGCCCTGACCGCCGTAGATTTTGTCGTTGCCTGCACCGCCGTCGATGACGTCATTTCCGTCGTGGCTATAGATGGTGTCGTTGCCGGCACCGCCGTTGATGACGTCATCTCCGCCGTAGCTGTAGATGCTGTCGTTGCCAGAGCGGCCGGTGATGATGTCGCGGTAGGAGGTGCCGCCGCCGTAGGAGCTGCTGTTGTTGTCGGCCATGTTGATGAGCACGCCTTTGTCAGCAAGTTGCTGCCATGTGATGGAGCTTCCATCGGCCAGCTCAAAGGTGTCGAACTTGCTCCCTTGGAGGAATATCCGATCGCCTTGGGTGCCGTAGGAAAGGGACAGCTGCAGCGATTGCGAAGTGGCATCGAAGGCCATGGCCAATTGCAGGCTCTCGCTAGTGATGCCCGAGCCGAAGACGAATTTGGATTTCTTCCAATCGGATTGCCGGGTGTCGTTGCCAGATTTGACGGTGTCGATGCCATCGCCGAGTTGGAGTTTGATGGTGGCACCGCCACTCCAGTTCGTCGACAGGTCGTAGTAGTCGTTGCCCTTGCCGCCGTTCAAGGTGACGTTTGTGGCGCCAGAGGCCGCGCTCAGCCGATCGGCCCCGCCCGCACCCCAAACAGCCTGCCCGCTTTGCACGGTGAGGTTGACGGCCTGCGTCGCATTCGTCTGAAGCCACTCGTGCAGATCGAATTCCTGGCCGCCGACGACGATGCGCTCGAAGGCGCCGGTGTAGCCGCCTTTGAGCACGACCTGCCGTTGCTCGGAGACGTTGCCCAGAGCCAGCACGAGATCGCCGTTGGTGCTGCCGCCGACGACGGTGACGGGGCCCTGGAGTTCGACGGTGTCGCGGCCGCCAGCGTCGGTGATGGTTTCAGCAATGCCGGTGTTGGCGTCGATGTCTTCGGTGGCGATGATGTAGCGGTCGTCGCCTTCGCCGCCGTCGAAGTAGTCCAGGCCTTTGCCGCCAATGAGCACGTCATTGCCGCCATTGCCCAGCAAGGTGTCTTTGCCATCGCCGCCTTCCAAGCGGTCGTTGCCGTGGAATTGCGATGCCAGGCCGGTGCTGTTGTCGCCTTCGAGGATGTCGTCTCCGGCGCCGCCGAGCAAGATGTCGTCGCTGCCGCCGCCGATGAGGTAGTCGGCGCCAGCGCCGCCGTCGAGCACGTCTTTGCCGTGGGTGTCGCCAGCCAGCGATGTGGGGTCGTCGTCGCCGAAGAGATCGTCGTCGCCATCGCCGCCGATGAGGGTGTCGTCTTTACCGCCGCCGTAGAGCGTGTCGTCTCCGGCGCCGCCATCCAGACTGTCGTTGCCTTGGTCGGCCGCGGGTGCCTTCTGCGAATCGCCACGCAGGACGTCGTTGCCGAGTCCGCCCACCAACTCATCGGAGCCCGCACCGCCATCCAGGCTGTCATTGCCGCTGCCGCCGTCGAGGTAGTCGTCGCCGGCGTATTGCACGCCGATGTTCTTGTCGTCGCCCAGGATGATGTCGTCGCCGGCGCCGCCGTAGAGTTCATCGGCCTGGCCGCCGCCGTAGAGGGTGTCGTTGCCTTCGCCGCCATCGATGATGTCGCGCCCATGGCGTGCCGGGTCCAACTGGAGCTGGGTGCTCCAGGTGGCGCCGAATTCGGTGTGGGTCTGCTGCGCACCGGTCGGGTTGGAGGCGATGTAGTCGCCCCACAAGGTATCGGCACCTTCGCCCCCGCTGATGATGTCGTCACCCTCGTAGCCGGCCACCGCGTCGATGCCGCTGCCGGCAAAGACGATGTCGTCACCGGCACCGGCGTTGACGGTGTCGTCGCCCGCACCGGCGTAGATGGTGTCGGCGCCGCTGCCCACGTTGGTGGCCATGGCCTTGCCGTCGTTGAGCTGCGCGTAGGTGCGCTGGCTGCCAGGGATGTAGGCGTTGGTGTCGCCCGCGGGAGGCACGATGTTCTCGGCGCGCATGGCCAGCAGGCCGGAGAGATCGGTGTTGGCCAGCGGGTCGATGTAGGTGTCGCGGGATTGGGTTCCTTTGATTTTGCGACCCGTGCTGTCGGTGTTGGTCTCACCGAGGCTGGCGACATCCACGCGCAGGCGCAACGAGCGGCCGGGGCCGCTGGCGGTGTTGGCGCCGGTGCTCCAGGTGGTGACGGTGCTGGCGCTGGCATAGCCGGCGTTGTCGCCGTCGGCCAGGATGATGTCGTTGCCCGAACCACCGACAAGGGTGTCGTCTCCGGTGCCGCCAAAGAGCACGTCATCGCCGGCGGCGCCGACGACCTGGTCGTTGCCCTCGCCGCCCGCGAGCATCAAGGTGGCGCTGCCGTTGGGTGCGGCGGTCTCGCCCGCCGCTATGGCGGTTTGGAGGGTGCCCTCTGCACCCGCCCACAGGCGGTCGTCGCCGCCGAGGCCATTGAGGATGGTGCCCACAGGCGCAGTGGCCAGGCCGCCGGTGATGATGTCATTGCCAGCGCCACCTCTTTGACCCAGGTAACGGCCATCGGCGAAGACGGCGTTGTCCAAACGCAGGCCGGCGTTGCGTTGCTCGGAGGTGAGCGACTCCAGGAGGGTGACGGCACCGTTGGTGCTGAGGTCGAAGGTGCGTTGAGTCACCAGCACAGTGGGCGTGCTGGTGGCAGGGATGGCGATGCCGAGGTCGCCGCTTTTGAAGTTCTTGACGATGACGCTGCTGCCAGCGCCTGTAATGGTGAGTTCCTGGGTGGTGGTGTTGAGGCTGTAGCGGATGGGCTGGGCAGTGTTGCTGTTGTCGAGCCAGACGGCGTAAGACTGGGCTTGGCTAGCGTTGGACAGGAGTTCGCCAGCACCGCTCAAGGAGCTGCCGACAAATTCAAGAGCGCCTTGGCCGTCGGCATCGAGCACGATGTCCCGGCCGGTATTGGAGCCAATCACGTAAGTGTCACGACCGACACCACCCACCAATGTATCGTTGCCTTCACCACCTTTGAGGGTGTCGTTGCCGCTGTCGCCTTCGAGGTAGTCGTCTCCCTTTTCGCCGTTGAGGATGTCGTCGCCGGCGGCGCCGTAGAGATGGTCACCCAGCTTGTTGTCAGTGCCTTGGAGAAGATTGGCCTGGTCATCGCCGAAAGCGATGAGTTGCTCGGGAGTGCCCGCGGTGCTTTTTGCGATCAGCGTTTGCACGTCGGACAGGGTTTGTCCCGCAGGGACCGCGCCACCAAAGTATTGGAAGACGTAGGTGCGGTCGGCCGGGACGCTGCTGTCGTTGACCAGTCCGCTGTCGTTGTTCTGCTGAGCTTGAATCACCACGGCACTGAGCAGTTGAGCACGGTCAGAAATCCATTGATCCGTGATGGTGAAGGCGTGGGTGACGTCGCCGTAGAGGGCGGCGTTGCGGTCGGCCGCCCAATCGAGGTAGAGCTCCCCATGGATTTGTTGCCAGGTGCTGTCCAGGGCGGCCTGGTCTTGCGGGTTTTTGCATTCGAGCGCATAGGGGCTCAGGCATTGCAGGGCGAGCAAGGCGTTGAAGTTCTGGCGCGCCTGGGAGGTGAAGGATGAGGAGGCCACCGTGACGCTGACTTTGCCGCTGAGGGCCTCAAAAGCGCTGCTGTCCAGTACTTCATAGAGGCGCGAATAGAAAGTGTCCAGCGCATCTGTGGGGGTGGGGTTGTTGGAACCTCCTACGAGCATGAAGTGCAGCGCATCGACGCTGCGCTCGAAGCTCACGTCGTCATTGGCGGCGGCGTCGAGCAGGGGGCGGTAGCGGCTGAGCATGTCGGCCGGGGCGGTCGGGGCGCTTGCGCCTTCCAGGCGGCGAAAGGTTTCGTACAGCGCCAGAGAGTGGAGCAGTTGGGCCGCGCCGTGGCCCATGACGTTGTCCAGCGAGTTGTTCTCGATGAACACGGGCAGGTGGCTGCCAGGTTGCTTCAAACCGAGCTCGGAGTTCTGGGTGACGATATTGAGACCGCGATCGCCATAGAGGTTGAGGATGCGCTCGGAGATGCCTTGCACGTCAAAGCTGCTGGCCCCGCCGAGGATGGCGAAGACGCGGTCGATGTTGCCGCCTATCGAGCCCGTAATGCCGTAGCCCGCTCCATTGATGGTGACGACGCTGGCGGTGTCGGCGGGAAACAGCCGGGCAAAGGCGGTGGCCAGATGACCGCCCAGGCTATGGCCAGTGATGTCCAGCTGTTCGTCGGTCCCCACGATCCCCAGGCCCTTCTGGGTCGAGGGACTGAGCACGATCTGCTGCGCTTGCCCCACTTCCGTCACCATGCCGCCGGTGTCGCCAGCGGCAATGCGGGCCAGGGCGGTCGCGTCGCTGAGCGGCACGGAGGTGGCCACGTTGTAGGTGGAGTTGGTCGGGGTGGATATCGACTCCCACCAGTTGTACATGTCCAGGATTTGTTTCCAGGCCAGGCCGCTGCCCACCAGTTGGCCGGCATCCGCCGAGAGCAGATCGGAATAGAACTGCTCTGTGCCGCGCATGGCCACTGCGTAGCGGGGCTCGCCGGGCGCGGGGTCCAGGCGCTCGAACAGGGTGGCGCTGAAGCCGCTGGCGGTGTCGGGCTGATGGGCGACGACACGCCACTGACTGGTGAATTCTTCTCGGCGGGCCGGGGGCCAGCCAGCTGCGTCCTTTTGGAGTTGTTGGTCCAGCGCACTGCCCGCCCAGCCGCCCACGGGCACGGGGTCGAAGTGGATGTAGGCGGCTTGAGCAAGATCCGACAAGCCTGCGATTTCTGCAGCTTCAATCATTTGAAAATTCCCTTCATTCAGTTATTGGTTAAAGAGAGCCGTGGCTCGGAGGCACATCAGCATGCGCATCTGCGTTGCCCACCCTCACCGCTCCCGCAAGCTCTCACCAGCCGCGCGCTGCACCGGACTCAACAGGTACTCGATGACTCGCCGCCTGCCCGTCTTGATCTCCGCCGTCAGGTTCATCCCCGGACTCAGCTTGACTGCCTTGCCGTCGACGTCGATCTGATTGCGCTCCAGCAGCAGCGTCACCGGGAAGATCGCCCCGCGCTTCTCGTCGTTCACCGCATCGGCCGTGACCGTGCGCACGACCGCACCCACCGTGCCGTAGCGCGTGAAGGTGAAAGTCTCGAGCTTGATCTCGGCCCGCTGCCCCGGATGGACGAAGCCGATGTCCTTGTTTTCGAGCGTCACCTCGGCCGTGACCTCCAGGCCCTCGGGCACGATGACCATGAGCGGCTGCGCCTCGGTCACCACGCCACCTTCGGTGTGCACTGCCAGCTGCTGCACGGTGCCCGCCACCGGTGCCTTGAGGGTGGTCAGGCCCTCGCGCAGGCTGGCCTTGGTCTGCTCCTGCAGGCCCTGCTGGCGCTTGAGCTCGGCCGCGGCCTCGCGCTCGCTCAGGTTGCGTTGAGTCTCGGCGAGGTAGGCCTGGCGTGTGTTCTCGCTTTCCTTCAGCGCGGCATGGGTCTCGGCCAGGCGGGCGCGCTGGGTCGCGAGGTCGCGCTCGAGCTCGATGCGCTCGCGCGTGCGATCCTGGTTGGCGTGGCTGGACATGAAGCCCTGGTCGGCCAGTTGCCTGAAATCGGACTCGCGCTGCCTCGCCAGAGGGAGCGTGGTCTCCAGCTTGGCAACCATCTCGCGCACGGTGACGATCTCGGCCTGACGGCGCTGCAGCTCGGCGCCGGCCTTGGCGAGCTTGGCGGTGATGTCGTTCCACTCGGCCGCGAGTTGGGCCTTCGCGGCGTTGGTGTCCGAGTCGTCCCAATGCGTGGGAATGCTGTTGCCCAGCTCGGGTGTTTGTGCAGGCTGGTGCAGCGCGCGCAGCAGCGCCCGCGTGCGCATCACTTCCGACTGCGCGGACTTCAGTTGCTCGTCGACGCTGGTCCTGTCGGCGACGGCACCGGTGGGGTCCAGTTCCACCAGCACCTGCCCGGCCTCGACATGGTCACCATCCTTGACCAGCACGCGGCGCACGACGCTGCGCTCCAGGGGCTGGACCACCTTGGTGTGCTCGCCCACCACGATGCGGCCCGGCGCCAGGGCCACGATGTCGACCTGGCCGAGGATGGACCACGTCAGGGCAAGAAGGAACAAGGCCGCGAGGGTCCAGGCCAGGCGGCGCGGGGCGGGATGCGCCGGGGTCTCTTGCAGGCTCAGGGCCGCGGGCAGGAAGGCGAGCTCGTCGGCCAGGCGCTCAGGGCCGGCGAGCTCGTGGCGGGCTTGCCAGGCAGCGAGGAAGACGGCTCGGTAGCGGGCGAGCAGGTCTTGCAAGGGGTGGCGCATGATCATGCCTCGGCCCCCTCCGTCGGCTGGCCGCCCGCCTGCATGGCCCACAGCCTCGCGTAGATGCCGCGCTGGTTGCCCAGCAGGGCTTCGTGCCGGCCCTCCTCGACGATCCGGCCCTTGTCCATCACGATGATGCGATGCGCATGCCTGACCGCGCTCAGGCGGTGGGCGATGATGAAGACGGTGCGGCCCTGGCAGATCTGCGCCATGTTGCGCTGGACGATGGCCTCGCTCTCGTAGTCGAGCGCGCTGGTCGCCTCGTCGAAGATCAGGATGCGCGGCTGCGCGAACAGCGCCCTGGCGATCGCGATGCGCTGGCGCTGGCCGCCGCTCAAGGACGCGCCCTGCTCGCCCACCACGGTGTCGTAGCCCTCGGGCAGCTCGCCGATGAAGGCATGCGCGCCGGCCAGTTGCGCGGCCTGCATCACGGCCTCGATCGGCGCCGCGGGGTCGGCAATGGCGATGTTCTCGCGCACGCTGCGGTTGAACAGCACGTTCTCCTGCAGCACCACGCCGATCTGCCGTCGAAGCTGCGCCGCGCCGATCAAGGCGATGTCGATGCCGTCGACCAGCAGGCGCCCCCGCTCGGGCGTGTAGAGGCGCTGGATGAGTTTGGTCAGCGTGCTCTTGCCGGAGCCGGAGCGTCCGACGATGCCGATCACTTCGCCGGGACGCACGTCGAGGCTGACGCCATCGAGCACAGGGGCCGCCTCGGGGCGATAGCGGAAGCCGAGCTGCTCCAGCGTCACCCTGCCCTTGAGCGCCGGCAGTTGCGCCGCCGCCGCTGGCGGCACCTCGGTTCGGGTGTTGAGAATGTCTCCCAGCCGCGCCATCGAGATGCCGGTCTGCTGGAAGTCTGTCCACAGCTGGGCCATGCGCATGATGGGCTGCGCCACGCGCTGGGCGAACATGTTGAAGGCGACGAACTGGCCGACGGTGAGCTGGTTGTCCATGACCAAGTGCGCGCCCCACCAGAGCGTGGCGGCGTTGACCAGCTTGCCGATGAGGTTGATGCCCTCGTGGGCCCAGCTCGCGAGGCTCTGGGTCTTGAAGCTCGCCGAGACGTAGGCCGCGAGCTGGTCATCCCAGCGGCGGCCGAAGGCGGGTTCGAGCGCGGTGGCCTTGACGGTCTGGATGGCGCTGACGGTTTCCACGAGCAGCGCCTGGTTCTCCGCGCCGCGCGCGAATTTCTGGTCCAGGCGCCGGCGCAGGATGGGCACGACAACGAGGCTCAGGCTGACGTACAGCGGCAAGCTGACCAGGATGATGAGCGTCAAGGAGACGCTGTAGAACAGCATGACACCAATGAACATGGCCGAGAACAGCACATCGAGCACCACGGTCAGCGCGTTGCCGGTGAGAAAGCTGCGGATGTTCTCGAGCTCGCGCACGCGCGCAACCGAGTCGCCGATCCTGCGGGCCTGGAAGTAGGCCAGCGGCAGTTGCACCAAGTGGCGGAACAATCGCGCGCCAAGCTCGACGTCGATGCGGCTGGTGGTGTGGCTGAAGATGTAGCCGCGCAAGCCGTTGAGCAGGCTCTCGAACACGACGACCACCAGCAGGCCGATGACGAGCACGTCCAGCGTGGTGAGGCCGCGGTGCACCAGCACCTTGTCCATCACGACCTGGAAGAACAGCGGGCTCACCAGCGCGAAGAGCTGCAGCACGAAGGAGATGGCCAGCACCTCGCCCAGCAGGCGCCGGTGCTTCACGAGGCTGGGCACGAACCAGGAGAAGTCGAACTTCGCCAGTTCGCCTGCGAGGCTGGCCTGGCTGGCAATGAGGATGAGTTCGCCGGCCCACCGGCACGTGAAGTCCGCGAGCGGCTCCATCACCGTGCGCACCGAGGTGGCCGCTGGATCGTGCAGCACCACGCGCTGCCCATCGCACTGCGCCAGGATCACCCAGCGCATCTGCCCTCCCTCCTCCCCGCGCATGTGCACGAGTGCGGGCAAGGGCGTGGTGGCCAGCCGATCGATGTTCGGGCGCGACCGCTTCGCCTTCAGGCCCAGGTGCCGGGCCGCGCGCAAGAGCAGATCGACCTCGGCAGCCTCACCCGGGCGGCAGCCGAGCTGGTGGGCGAGCGTGGCCGGATCGGCTGCGATGCGATGCGTGCGCGCCAGGGTGCACAAGGCGTGCAGCGCGGGGTCAGTGGTTCGCGCGCCCTCCTCTTTCACTCCGGCGCGAGAACTCGCCGCGAGCGATGCGGCTTCCTGTACTCCCTGCATCGTCAACTCCCTCAATCTTGGTGTCGTTTTGGCAAGCGCGATCGAACCTCGACAAAGTCACGACAAGCGCCTCTTCACACGTGGTAGCTGCAATGCATGTCCATCACGGCTTGTCAGTGAGCTGGCCTTCGCTGGCGAGCCAGTACGAGAAATCCAATTACCTCGCACTGCTTCGACGCGACAAGCGACTCTGCATCTCCACGTGTGAGCGAGATGGAAAAGCGAATGACGAATGGACTCGGCGAATATAGAAGATCGACCTGTGGTGCGATCTGAGCCGCAACTATTAACTAGATTCAGCGTACTGCCATGACGATAACGCGCGAGCGCGAGAGATAGTCATTCGGAATGCTCCCGCGAAGCGATCCCTCATCGCCCATGCCTCCCATGGCTTATTCCATGCAGTCAAATCGGATGAGCTCACCGTGCTGGGTCTTCAATGGGTCTTGCTCATCGGGATCCCCACCGTCCCCGTCAATGACGTTGTCGAGACGATTCCTGTGCTCCAGGAGCCCCGCCCGGTCATTCAGCCATCGATCGGTGATGTGCAGCTCGTCCGTGGTGGCGCCTGTTTCCAGCGCCGCCTTGTCCACCTTCCAATCGTCGTAGATCGTGCTCCAATGAAAACCTGCGACAGCCTCCAGAGAACCGGGCGTGGAAGATGAAAACACAAACGGGCTGAGGCTGTACAAGGCCGCAAACGTGCCGAAGTCGGTACGCGCATTCGCCATCAAGTCGCCACCGCTCGCGGTCAAGGTCAGCGACACCTCCCCTGCAACGGCCTTCCTGTAGAGATCGCTCGATTGAATCTTTTGCAGTACGCCGTAGAACGTGTCGCGCCCGGCCTTTCCATGCGGGTCGTCCAGCCGATCCCAGCGGCTGCGTTCTCGCGATCCCGTCAGCCGCAATTGGCCAAGTGGCCCCAAGGCCAGGTCGGAGAGCGCATTGAGCACGCTTTCCAGCGCATCACCTTCTGCATTGCCTTGGCTGCCGCCGAGGAGCGCATCGCCGTCGACCATCTTCAGATGAGACGCATTGCGCAGGATGCCATTGAGCGTCTCGACAGCCTCATCGCTGGTGCGCCAGCCTGCGGGCAGCATCTGCAGCAAGGTGTTCTGGACATTGAGCGAATCGACGATCGACATGAGGCTGCGCGTGTCGCGAGAATCCTCTTTGCCGGTGCGCCACTTCGAAGTCGACACTGCCAATGAACTGGTGTGGCCTATCACGTCGAATTGGTGATCCCACCATGCGCTTTCGTCGAAGCTGCATGCGCCTGCGCCGCGGAAGGTGACGACCAGACAAATCTCGGCACGATCGGCCTCGGGTGCCTTTGGCCCGTGCAGCAGATTGAACACGGTGGCCAGATGTCCGCCCAGACCGCATCCGGTGATGGCGAAGCTTTGGCCAGGGTGCAGCAGTTCGCGATCCTTGAGGCTTTGGTACCACGCCTCCATGTCGCGTATCCGGCCCCAAGCACAGCCGATGGCCTTGATCTCGCTGGTCGCCTCCTTGCCTCTTGAAGCATCGCAGATGAACTCGGCGCCGCGGAAGGACATGACGAGTTCGCCCGCCTCGGCGCCGGTCGCTGGGTCGTCCTGGATGCACATGAACAGCGTGCCGCCGAAATCCGTCGTGGGGCCTACTGTCTGGTCCAAGGCGATCCAGTGCTCGGCAAACTTGGTGGCCTGTACGCCTGCGAAGCGAGTTCCGTGAAGCGTTCCGTCGATCAGCGCCTGCCTTGGATCATCTCTGATCTGTCCGTTGTTCTCATCGACCAACGATGCCTCTGCTGCCATTTGCAGCTCGGCATACTTGAGGCAGTCGGCGATCGGTAGCCTCGTGGTTGCCATGTCTGTCTTCCCTATTGACTTGATGAATGGTTAAGGATTTTTTCTGTCATTGAAATGCCTCTGCCCAACTGGACGTAGCCATCCATTGGGTTTACCACGCCGGATGGGCAAAAGACCCAGGGCAATCAGGCCCGCCTCGACCGCCTCTAGAGGCGGTAAGCAATCGAAGCCGCGGCCAAGCCCAGCAGCATTGCCAGCACCATCACGAACGCCACCCATGCGACCACAATCGATCTGCAATTCGAGGTGACAGGAAATTCCATGACCTCGCGGGTCCCCTCTGGATGCCGCATTGGATCGTGCGAGCGAACCGCGTTCTGTTGAACCACTTGTTCTTGCATATTCATTGACATCTCAGATAGGTCGAGGGCACTGTGCGACGAAGCAAGTCCGGCACGTTAATGACTCTCGAGATGGAATTCAATGTAAATATTCCCCAATTCACATTGCGTGACGTTTGATCAGATTTGTTTTCTTCAGTGATCAAGACAGCGCCTTTCTCCAACTCGTGCCCAGTTCATCGATGAAGATTGGACAGTCGTCGAACACAATGACGGACTTCGGCAAAACCGAAGGGTCCGGTATCGTCGGGTCTTCTTCGGTGCGAGGAAAACGGTCAGGTAGTAGTCCGGCTGTGTGGCGTCGATGGTCTTGCCGTTGCGAAGCAAAGTGCCGCCGAAGGCCTTCGAGGCCGCTGCTTTTGTGCTCGATCACGGATTGCCAGACGCCGACAATGACGCCGGTCAATGGCAGTGGTGCCAGTCAATGTCGATATTGATGGACCGAGTGCCCACGGCAACCAAGGCATTCAGCGCGGGGTCTGCGGTTCGCGCGCCCTCCTCTCCATGCCTGCGCGCGAACCCACCGCCAGTGCGGTCCCCTGTACTCCCTCCTTCGCCTTCTCCCTGAGCCTTTCGTGTGTGGCTGAGAAAGATAGTCGAAGCACGGCGGTGCCGCAATGAAGCGCACCCCCTCCGAAAGTCGATGGTTGAAATCGATAAGAACTTGCGCCTTACGGCACGCGGGCCTGCCGCGGGCTGGGGATTAATCCCTTTACTGTCCCGGCACCAGGAAGTCCTGGCTGATCCGCCCCCCGAGCTCGTTCACCCGGTCGAGGAACTGCGTGAGGTACGCATGCAAGCCGGTCGCGAGGATCTCGTCGACCCGCGCGTACTGCAGGTCGGCCAGCAGCTTGCCGGCGCGCCGCTGGGTCTCGGCGCTCTGGTCGTTCTGCACCTTCGCCAGATCGTTCACAACTTCGATCAGGCTGGCGTGCAGCGAGCGCGGCATGTCCGCGCGCAGGATCAGCAGCTCGGCCACGCGCTCGGGCTTGATCACGTCGCGGTACACCTTGCGGTAGATCTCGAAGGCCGAGACGCTGCGCAGGATCGCGCTCCAGTGATAGAAGTCGTACTCCTGGTCTTCCTCGGTGGCGGTGCCGAAGAACTCGCT
>Ga0075370_10000538_pt1 | contig 14505 bp, 19 predicted proteins | sample EndMethybrTD3035_FD_71398 | JGI IMG/M metagenome (GOLD analysis project Ga0075370, IMG submission 71398) | Populus endosphere microbial communities from Tennessee, USA - Endosphere MetaG P. TD hybrid TD303-5 | ecosystem: Host-associated > Plants > Roots > Endosphere | place: USA: Tennessee... | reverse complement strand
TTGCACGAAGACAACGCGTCGACGCTGACTCCGGACCCGCTGTACGTGCGCTTCTACTATTCGCACCCCCCGGCCTCCGAACGCCTCGCGGCGCTTGCCGGTCACCCTCCATTGAAACCGTCCTGACTGACCTGTTGCCATGAGCAATCTGCTGCATCAACGCTGCCAAGCCTATCCAGGCACGGCAATGACCGACGCGACCATCAAGAACCATCTGCAGCAAGTCAGCGGCTGGGCGGTGCACGATGGCTCGATCGAAAAGACCTTCGCGTTCCAGAACTATCTCGAGACCATTTCATTCGTGAACGCGCTCGCGTGGATCTGCAACACCGAAGAGCACCATCCCGATCTGCACGTCACCTACGACCGCTGCGTCGTGCGTTTCAACACACACTCGGTCAACGGCATCTCGATCAACGATTTCATCTGCGCCGCGAAGGCCGATGCGTTGGTCTCGTTCATTGCCTGACCGCAACACGACCCTGGCATCGGCCCGCGTTTGAGCAAGACCGTCACGCTCGACGTCGGCCTCGTGGTTGCCGGTCACGGCCGCCACTACATCGTCGAGACGCCGGAGGGCCAGCGGATCACCTGCCATCCGCGTGGCAAGAAGAGCGACTGCGTCGTGGGCGACCGGGTGCGCTGGCAGCCGTCGGGCGACGAAGGTGTGATCGAGCACGTGGAACCGCGGCGCAATCTGCTGTTCCGACAGGACGAGTGGAAGACCAAGTCGTTCGCCGCAAACCTGGATCAGTTGCTGATTCTGGTCGCGGCCGAGCCGGTGTTCAGCGAATCGCAGCTCGCGCGCGCACTGATCGCGGCCGAGAGCGCCGGCATCGCCGCGCGCATCGTGTTGAACAAGGCCGACCTGCCGGGCATCGGGGCGGCCCGCGCGCGGCTCGAGCCCTATGCGCAGATGGGCGTCGAGGTGATCGAACTTGCATTGAAGACACGTCCCGAAGCGGCGCGCGAACGACTCGTGCCCCTGCTTCACGCGAAGGCGACACTCGTGCTCGGCCCGAGCGGTACCGGCAAGAGCACGCTGATCAACCTGCTCGCGCCCGATGCGCGCGCGCAGGTGGGCGAAATTTCGCAGGCGCTGAACTCCGGCCGCCACACGACCACGACGACACAGTGGTATTGGATCGATGCCGACCCAAAGCAGACCCGCGACACCGCGCTGATCGACTCGCCGGGATTCCAGGAGTTCGGTCTGCGCCAGATCGACGCGAGCCAGCTGGCGACGCTGATGCCCGACCTGCGCCGCCACGCAAGCGACTGTCGCTTCTACAACTGCACGCACCTGCATGAACCGGGCTGCGGTGTTCGTGCCGCACTCGAGCGCAACGAGATCAGCGCCTCGCGCTACCGCATCTACACCGAGATCTTCGCCGAGCTGAGGTAAGGTGCCCTTGGCACGCACACCTAACCGACAAGATTTGCGAGCGACAGCAGGGCCAGCAGCAGCATCCAGAGCACGACCGAGCGCCAGACCAGGCCCACGATGCTGCGCAGGTGGCCCAGCTCCGGCGACAGGCCGGGGGTCGAGCCTTCGGCGCCCACCGCATCGGGCGACGCACCGGCTTCGAAGGTCTTCGAGCGGTCCGGCGTGACGCCCGGCGCAGCGTTGCCGCCCAGCTGGACGCCGACGGCACCGGCGGCGGCAGCCAGGATGATCCCTTCGTTCGGATACTTCCAGAGCCCGGCATCGCGGCGCCAACAGTTGATCGCTTCCTCGAAGTTGCCGACGACCGCGAAGCCGAACGCCGTCATGCGAGCGGGCACGTGGTCGAGCAGATTGAAGAGCTGCTGCGACAGCTGCATCAGCCGCTCGTTCAGCGGCGCGTCGATCGTGCGGCTCTTGAACGCCCAATAGCGGCTCGCGTATTCCGCCATACGGTACAGCACGGCACCGGCTGGTCCAAGGCCCACCGTCGACAGCAGCACGAACCAGAAGAACACTCCGAAAACATGGCGGTGTGCGGCGAGCAGCGAGTGCTCGATCATGTGGCGCAGCAGTTCGGTACGCGGCAGTTCGCTCGCGTCGAGATGTCGCCACTCGGAAAGCAGGCGCCGCGCTTCGGTTTCGTCACCTCGTTCCAGCGCGGCGCGGATGTCGGTGAAATAGTGGCTGAACTGACGGAACCCGAGAGTCACGTACAGGACCGCGACATTCCATACCAGCGCCGCTGCCAACGAAATGCGCGCGATCGCCATGTAGACGGCAAACACCAGCAACGCCGGCAGCAGAACCGTGACGCCCCAGACGACCCAGGCATGGTGGTCGCGGCCCGCATCGAAGTTGCGCCCAGTCCAGCGCATCCAGCCCGTCAGTGCGTCATGGACGACGTTGCCTTGCGGCAGTGGCTTGAGCTGTTCGATCAGCAACGCGAACAGGACGGCGAAGAAATTCATGCCCGGCGATGATACCCAGCGCGCTGCCGCGACGGCGCTCGGCGATGCTGTCAAGCCGCCAGGAAGCGGTACAGGTTGCGCAGCATCGCCGCGGTCGCGCCCCAGATGAAATAACGGCGCGGCGCGCCCTGGGCGTCGATGCCGTCCCACGGGATCGAGAGGAACTCGCGCCGCACGCCGTTCACATCGACGGCGTGGCGCCGATGATTCGCCGGGTTCATCAGGAATGACAGCGGCACCTCGAACACCTCGGCCACCTCGAACGGATCGGCGTTGACCGTGAAGCTCGGATCGACGAAACCGATCACCGGCGTCACGATGAAGCCCGTTCCCGTGGTGTAAGTGGGCAGCTCGCCCAGCACATCGACGAACTGCTTCTCGAGGCCGATCTCTTCGTGCGCCTCGCGCAATGCGGTGGCGACTGCGTCGGCATCGAAGGCTTCGGCACGGCCGCCCGGAAAGCTGATCTGTCCCGGATGGTCGGTCAGGTGATCGGTGCGCTGCGTCAGGAGCACGGTGATTTCGTTGCGCGGTACCAGGCCGACCAGTACCGACGCGTGGGCGGGCGCCCGCTCGGTGAACCGATGCTCGATCTTGATCTCGGGCGACCAGTCGGGCTGAGCGGCAAAGCGCCGGCGCAGCGACTCGAGCAGGAGCTCGCTGTCCGCTACGGCCGGAAGGTGGTCGTCGACGCCGAGGACCGGCAACACTTGAGGATCGAAGCTCAGCGCCATGGCGTCATTGAACCGCAGACGGGAATGCAAAAAGGAAGTGCAACAACGAAAATGCAAAAGGCCGCCCAAGTGGGGCGGCCCTGCTCGATGTGGCCGCAGCTTGCACTGCGGCGCATCTCAACCGAGTTTCTCTTTGATGCGCGCCGACTTGCCCGAGCGGCCGCGCAGGTAGTACAGCTTCGCGCGCCGCACGTCGCCGCGGCGCTTGACCTCGACCGAGGCGATCAGCGGGCTGTAGGTCTGGAACGTGCGCTCGACACCTTCGCCGCTCGAGATCTTGCGGACGATGAAGCTCGAGTTCAGGCTGCGATTGCGCTTTGCGATCACGACACCTTCGAACGCCTGCACTCGCTTGCGCGTGCCTTCGACGACGTTGACGTTCACGATCACGGTGTCGCCCGGGGCGAACGGCGGAATGGTCTTGTTGAGACGGGCAATTTCTTCCCGCTCGAGGGTCTGGATCAGATCCATGGGTTCTCCAAGCGATCTTGCCCGCGCTGTTCTGAGGATTGGGGACGAGGCAGCGACACGGAGGACCTGCCTCTGCGCGGCAGAGGATCGAAAAGCCGATGATTATAGCTGCAAGCCGGCGAGGTAGGACTCATCGTCCGGCGACAGCCGGCCGGTCGCCCGCGCGGCGGCGATCAGGTCGGGGCGGCGCCTGGCCGTCAGCTCGAGCGAGCGCTGACGCCGCCAACGGGCGATGTCGGCATGGTGGCCCGACAGCAGCGCCGCGGGCACAGTTCGTTCGCCGGCATCGTCGCGCAGCACTTCCGGGCGGCTGTAGTGCGGACAGTCGAGCAGGCCGTCGGAAAAGCTGTCCTGTTCGTGCGACTGCGCGTCACCAAGCACCCCCGGCTGCAGTCGCGCGATCGCATCGAGCAGTGCCAGGGCGGGAAGCTCTCCACCCGACAGCACGAAGTCGCCAAGACTGAGCTCAAGCTCGACATGGCGATCGACGAAGCGTTGATCGATGCCTTCGTAGCGGCCGCACAGCAGCACTGCACCCGGGCCGGCCGCCATCTCTTGCACCAGCGCCTGGTCGATCCGCCGCCCGGTCGGAGTGAAGTGCACGAGCGGCGCACGCCGCTCCTCGGCTCGCGCGGCGCGTATCGCCGCAAGCGCACGCTCCAGCGGCTCGACCAGCATCACCATGCCTGGACCACCACCGTACGGACGATCGTCGACCCGGCGGTAGTTGTTGTCGGCAAAGTCGCGCAGCGGCCAGAGCTGCACATCGACCAGGCGCGTCTCGAAGGCACGCCTCGTCACGCCGGATGTCAGATGCGGAGCGAACAATTCCGGGAACAGCGTGATGACGTCAAAGCGCATCGTGTCCTGCCGATGCCTGCTAGAAGTCGAGTCCCCAGTCGACCGTGATGCGGCGCTCGGCGAGGCTCACATCGTCGACATAGGCACCGACAAACGGGATCAGCCGCTCGTCGGCTTCGACGGCGCCGGACGCTGGCGCGACCCGCAGCACGCTGTGCGGCCCGGTGTCGATCAGACCGATGACGGTACCCAGCCGTTCGCCGGAGCGGTTCACCACGTCGAGGCCGATCAAATCGATCCAGTAGAACTCGTCGGGGTCCGGCGTGGGAAAACTCGAACGCGCGACGAACACCCGCACGCCGCGCAGCGCCTCGGCATGGTCACGGTCGGCGACGTCCTGGGCCAGGGCGACGACAACGTCGCCATGATCCTTCGCTTCGGTGATCTTGAGGAACCGCGGCAGCGTCCCGACAGCGGGGACAGGCCGTTTGACGGCGCCTTCTTCCGGGGGCTTGATGAACCAGCGGCGGGACGAAAACAGTGCCTGCGGATCGGAAGCAAAGGGCTGGACCTTGATCCAGCCCTTCAGGCCCCACGCTCCGACGATCCGGCCGACTTCGACGGCGTCGTCCGGCCAGGGCAACTCGTCCGACGGGGCGGCTCCAGCCGCGGGGCCCGGCCTCACGGCACTGCCCTGCCGACGAACAAGCCAGCTGGGCCGCTTACGCGGCCGCCTTGGCCTGGGCCACCAGGCGAGCGACGGTGGGCGACAACTGCGCGCCGTGGCTGGCCCAGTGTTCGATGCGATCGAACGCGACGCGCAGCGGCTGCTCGCCGCCGGAGGCCACCGGGTTGTAGAAGCCGACACGCTCGATGAAGCGCCCATCGCGGCGAATGCGCGAATCGGCAACGACGATGTTGAAGAAGGGGCGCTTCTTTGCGCCGCCACGTGCAAGACGGATCACGACCATGACTGTTCCTTTAAGGTCTCGTTAGCTGACCGCGCGCACTGGGAGACACCTCAGGCCGAGCAGATCGAATCGATTGGGTATTGCTGGATTGGTTTGCCATTTTCTTCGCTGCCGTAGATACGCCATGCTCCCGAAGCGCCCAAGAGAACGACCAGCAGCGAAACCGCGCATTATAAACTCACCGCAGGATCCGACTGAACATGACGCTTCTCATACGCCCCAGCACCTCCACCGACCTGCCCGCCATCACGGCCATCTACGCCTGGAACGTGTTGCACGGCACTGGTACTTTCGAGCTCGACGCGCCCGACTTGCCAGAAATGTCGCGTCGCCGCGACGACGTGCTCGGCAAGGGGCTGCCCTGGCTCGTTGCCGAGCGCCACGGCCAACTGCTCGGCTACGCGTACGCGAACCACTTCCGGCCACGCCGGGCGTATCGCTTCTGCCTGGAGGATTCGGTCTATCTCGCCGATGCGGCCAAGGGCCAGGGCGTCGGCACGCTGCTGCTCGCCGAACTCATGGCACGCTGTGAAGCGCTCGGCGCGCGCCAGATGCTCGCGGTGATCGGCGACTCCGCGAACCTCGGCTCGATCGGCGTGCACAAGAAGCTCGGCTTCGAACACATCGGCGTGCTGCGCGACGTCGGCTGGAAATTCGAGCGCTGGCTCGACGTGGTGATGATGCAGAAGGCGCTCGGCCAGGGCGCGTCGACGGCGCCGGTCGACTTGGTGCGATGAGCACGCCGCCGCCGTCGCCGCTGCCACTCCAGCGCTATCGTTCGAAGACGCTCGCGACCTGGATCGCGCTGATCGGCGGCGCCTTCGGTCTGCATCGCTTCTACCTGCACGGCCTGGCCGACCGCTGGGCCTGGCTCTTCATCCCGCCAACACTCCTCGGGCTGTACGGCGTGCAACGAATGCGCGAGTTCGGTGCCGACGATCAGCTCGCGTGGGCGCTGATCCCGCTGCTCGGATTGATGCTGGCCGCCACGATGGGCTGCGCGATCGTCTACGGACTGATGCCCGACGAACGCTGGAACGCACGTTTCAATCCGACCGGTCCGCAGCACCGCACCGGCTGGTCGACCGTGATCGGCGTGATTGCGGCACTCGTCGTCGGCGCGGGCGTGCTGATGGCCACGATCGCGTTCAGTGCGCAGCGCTACTTCGAGTACCAGGTCGAGCTGCGCTCGCGAGAGGCACTGGCCAAGGAGCCAGCCGCGAGCTCGCCTCAGCGGAACAGCGCGAAGCCGATCCAGTAGAAGATCGCGGCCACGAGCGCTGCTGCCGGGATCGTGAAGATCCAGGCCCAGACGATGTTGCCGGCAACGCCCCAGCGCACCGCCGAGGCGCGCCGTACCGACCCGACCCCGACGATTGCGCCGGTGATCGTGTGGGTCGTCGACACCGGCACGCCCAGCGCAGTGGCGAGAAACAGCGTGATCGCACCGCCAGTCTCGGCACAAAAGCCCCCGACCGGCTTGAGCTTCGTGATCTTCTGGCCCATCGTCTTCACGATGCGCCAGCCGCCGAACATCGTGCCCAGGCCGATCGCCAGATAGCAGGCCCAGATCGTCCAGCTCGGCGGCAGCTTGTCACCGGCGCTCGCATAGCCGGTCGCGATCAAGAGCATCCAGATGATGCCGATCGTCTTTTGCGCGTCGTTGCCGCCGTGCCCGAGGCTGTACAGCCCGGCGGACACCAATTGCGCGCGCCTGAACAGGTTGTCCACGCGCAGCGGTGAAGCGCGCCGGAACACATTGGCCACCAGCACCATCAAGAGCGAGCCGAGCAGGAAGCCCAGCAGCGGCGACAAGAAAATGAAGATCACCGTCTTGCCGATGCCGGTGAGGATCAACGCGCCCGGCCCGGCCTTGGCCATCGTTGCGCCGACGATCCCCCCGATCAGCGCGTGCGAGGAACTCGATGGAATGCCGTACCACCAGGTCACGACGTTCCAGAAGATCGCGCCGATCAGCGCGCCGAAGACGACGTGATGATCGACCACCCCTGCGTCGACGATGCCCTTGCCCACTGTGGCGGCGACGTTCAGGTGGAACACCAGTATCGCGATCACGTTGAAGAATGCGGCGAAGACGATGGCCTGCTGCGGTTTCAGCACGCCGGTCGACACCACCGTCGCGATCGAATTCGCGGCGTCGTGGAAGCCATTCATGAAGTCGAATGCGATCGCCAGCGCGACCAGCAAGGCGACGACCCAGAAGGAGACCTGGATCGCGGTCATGAGTTCTCGAGCACGACGCCTTCGATCAGATTCGCCACGTCTTCACAACGGTCGGAGATCGATTCGAGCAGCTCGTAGATTTCCTTCAGCTTGATCAGCTCGCGCACGTCGGTCTCTTCGCGGAACAGCTTCGACATCGCCGAGCGCATCACACGATCGGCGTCCGACTCGAGCTTGTCGATCTCCTCGCAGGTCTTGATCGCTGCTTCGGCGGCCTCGGGCTGGCTGAGCTTGGGCAGCAGCGCAACCGCATGCTGGACCCGCTCGCAGCAGCGCGCGCTGAGGTCGCCCAGGCGCAGCACGTCTTCGGTCATCGCCCGCACGTCGTACAGCGACATCGTCTCGGTCGCGTCCTGCAGCAAGTCCAGGATGTCGTCCATCGCGTTGATCAGGCTGTGGATCTGCTCGCGATCGATCGGCGTGATGAAGGTCTTGTGCAGGAGCCGATTCACCTCCGCGGTGATGCGGTCGGCCTGGCGCTCGGCGTTGCCCACCTCCTCGGCGTACTTGTCGCGCAGTTGCGGGTCGGCGTAGTTCTGGATCAGCAGGATGAACGCGCGGGCGCCCTCTACGATGCGATCGCCGTGCTGGTTGAACAGCTCGAAGAAATTGCCCTCTCGCGGCAGCAGCTTGCCGAACAGCATCGAACGTCTCCCTGGAAGTGCGCGCAGTGTAGCGGCCCGGCACGTCGGCCCGGCGAAGCGGCTCACGGAAATGGGCTGTCCGCCTCCGCGTTGAAAAACTCGCGCAGGCCGCGAAAGTTGGCAAGCCGCTCCAGCAAGACCTTGAAGTCGGCGTCGCGCTCGATCGGATTGAAATGCTCGGTGCCGACCGCGAAGACCGGCGCTCCGTCGTACGAGTGGAAGTACTGCACATAGGCGTCGCACAGCCGCTGCAGATAGTCGACGTCGATCGTGCGCTCCATCCGGATCGCCCGCTTGCGGATTCTTTGCAGCAAGGTCGCCGGCGACGCCTGCAGCCAGATCACGAGGTCGGGTTCGCCGACCTGCGGGGCGATCTGCGCGTACATCTGGGTGTACAGGCGATGTTCGTCGTCGCTGAGCGTGAGGCGCGCGAACAGGGCGTCCTTGGCGAAGAGAAAGTCGCTCACGACCGCGTGCTCGAACATGCCCGGCTGCGAGATGGCCTGCATCTGCTTCGCGCGCTGGAACAGGAAGAACAGCTGCGTCTGAAAGGCGTAGCCCGACATGTCGTCGTAGAAGCGCCCGAGGAATGGGTTTTCTTCGGGCAGCTCGAGCAGCAGCTCGGCCTTCAGATGCTCTGCCAGCCTGCGCGCAAGCGAACTCTTGCCGACCCCGATCGGGCCTTCGATCACGATGTGCCGAAAGCGCTGCAGTCCGGTGTCGGCGTTCGTCGTCGCCATCGATCAGGTTCGAAAGATGAAGTACACGGCGCCCACCATGCACAGTCCGGCCCAGACAAAGTCGAGCTTGAACGGCTGGTCCATGAACAGCATCGCGAACGGCACGAACACCGCGAGCGTGATCACTTCCTGCGTGATCTTCAGCTGCGCGAGCGACATCCCCCCGGCGAAGCCGATCCGGTTGCCCGGCACCTGCAGCAGATACTCGAAGAGGGCGATGCCCCAGCTCACGAGCGCCGCGGTGTACCAAGGCTTGTCCGCCAGGTTCTTCAAGTGGCCGTACCACGCGAACGTCATGAAGACGTTGGACGCGGCGAGCAGCAAGACAGTCTGGAGCGGTGCGGAAGAACTGTTCATCACGGCAGTCTATCGACCCGTTGTACGGCGAGCTTCGCCCGCAGCTCGCTGACCGGTCCGCGCCCGGGAATCAGCAGCCCAGGCGCAAGCTCGGACAGTGGCAGCAGCACGAACGCACGTTCGTGGGCACGCGGATGCGGCACGACGAGCGACGAGGTCTGAATGAGCTGCTCCCCGTAGAGCAGCAGGTCGAGGTCGAGCGTGCGCGGCGCATTGCGGTACGGCCTCTCCCGCCCGTGCGAGCGTTCGATCGACTGCAATTGCGCGAGCAACTGATGAGCGCCGAGGGCGGTGCGCAAGCGCACGACGGCGTTCAGGTAGTCCGGCCCGCTCGAGTCGATCGGCTCGCTGCGGTAGATCGCCGAGCGCTGCACCAGCTCGCTCTCCGGCAGTGCCTCGAGTGCATTGAATGCCGCGACGAGCGTCGCTTTCGCGTCGCCGAGGTTGGCGCCGAGACCGACGTAGGCGTCGACGGCGCGCGCCGGGTCAATCGTTGATCGCGGCATACACGAGCTGGCGGAACAATTCCCGCACGTCGTCGAACAGGCCCGGCGCCTGGGTCAGGATCAACGCGAACATCTTCTCGGCGGGATCGACGAAGAACGCCGTGCCGGCGCCGCCGCTCCAGCCATACGCGCCCACCGAGCCGGGCTCGGTGTGCTGGCCGATGGCCGTCATCACAGCGAAACCGAGCCCGAACCCGTGGCCCGCCGGCATGATGTGGGGGGTCTGGGGAATCGGGCCGAGTTGGTCGACCGTCATCGCCTCGACCGTCTTGCGCCCGAGCACGCGCGCACCGCCGAGCTGTCCGCCGTTGACGAGCATCTGCAGGAAGCGGGCGTAGTCGGCGGCCGTCGACAGCAAGCCCATGCCGGCCGACTGCAGCCGCGCATCGATGCGCGGGTCGAACAGCTGCACCGGTGCGCCGTTGTCCGGATCGTTCGGAAACGGCTCGGCGATCCGCTCATGTGCGGGCTGCGCCACGACGAAACCGGTGTCGTGCATCGAAAGCGGCTGGAACAGCGTTCGTCGCAGATGCTCGCCAAGCCGCTCTCCACTCACCACCTCGATCACACGACCGATCAGGTCGGTCGCGCGGCTGTACTCCCAGACCGCGCCTGGCGGATGCATCAGCGGCAGCCTCGCAAGTTGCTCGGCAAGCTGCGCGTTGTCGCGGGCACGGTCATTCAGGTCGGCTTCGTCGTAGCGGCTGCGCACCGCCGAGGGGGCCAGAAATTCATAGGTCAGGCCAGCGGTGTGTCGCAGCAAGTCGTGCAGCGTGATCGGGCGCGCCGGCGCAATCAGCTGCAGGCCCTCCTCGCCTTGCACGCCGACACGCGCGTCGGCAAATGCCGGGATGTATTTCGCGAGCGGATCGCGCAACAGCACGCGCCCTTCCTCGGCGAGCCGCATCAGAGCGACCGACGCGATCGGCTTGGTCATCGAGAAGATGCGGAACACGCTGTCGTGCCGCATCGCGACGCCCCGCGACGGGTCCTGCCAGCCGAGCGCGTCGAAGCTGGCAACCGCGCCGCGCCGCGCGACCAGGGTCACCGCACCCGGCAGACGCTGGCGTTCGATCAGCCGGCCGAGCGCTGCATTCACGCGAGCGAGCGCGCTGCGGTCGAACCCAGCCGCTTCCGGCGATACCGCGTCCAGCTCGAGCGCGCCGATCGCCGTCATCGTGGCCTCAGCCTTGGGTCACGTCGACGTCGACGCTGCTCGTCGGCACATCCGCTTCGGACCCGCGCGCACCGGGGCTGCGCCGCCGGCGGCGGCGGCGCTTCTTCGCCGGGTCCGCGTCGGACGCCGTTTCGGCGGCTTCGGCCGCTTCAACGCCAAGACCTGCCTCGGTCATCGCGGCTGGCGGCGGACTCGCACGTACGCGCCTCGGAGGATGCTCCTTCTCGCGCACGCGGCTCATCAGCTCGCGGCGCTCGTCGGAATCGGCGAGCGAGAATGCCTCCCACCAGGCGGCGAGTTCAGCGTCGATTTCGCCGGCCTCGGCACGCAGCCGCAAGAAGTCGAAGCCGGCGCGAAAGCGCGGCTGTTCGACCAGCGTCATCACGCTGTTGCCCACGCGCCGCTCGAAGCGCGGCTGCATCATCCAGATCTCGCGCATGTCGGCCGCCAGCTTGCCGCGGCCGGAAATGTCGCCGATCCGAGCATCGAACACCTCGTCGATCGCCTGCTGCAGAGCGGGAAACGACGGCTCGCCCTTCGCGCGCAGCTTCTCCCAGCCTTTCAGCACGTCGTGCCAAAGCATGCAGGCAAGCATGAAGCTTGGCGCCACAGGCTTGCCTTCCGAAACCCGGCGGTCGGTGTCTGCGAGCGCCAGCTGCACGAACTTCTCGCGTCCGTCGTGACGGTGGGCCTCGTCGAGCGCGACGTCGAGCACCGGGAACACGCCGCGATGCAGGCCCTGCTTCTTCAGCTGCTCGATGCTCGCCAGCGCGTGCCCGGTCTGCAGCAGCTTGATCATCTCGTCGAAGGTGCGCGAGGCCGGAACGTTGTCGAGCAGGCCGACCATCTCCTTGATCGGCGCCCGCGTCTTCGGTTCGATCTCGAAGCCCAGCTTTGCGGCAAAACGGACCACGCGGATGATGCGCACCGGGTCTTCGCGGTAGCGCGTCGCCGGGTCGCCGATCATGCGCAGCAGCCTCTTCTTCACGTCTGCGATGCCGCCGTGGTAGTCGACGACGATCTCGCGCAGCGGGTCGTAGTACATCGCGTTGATCGTGAAGTCGCGGCGCGCCGCATCGTCCACCTGCGGGCCCCAGACGTTGTCACGCAGCACGCGGCCCTCGGCGTCGACGGCGTGGCTCTTTCCGGCCAGATCGGCTCTGGAGGACTTTTCGTTGCCGGTGACCGCATCGGCCGCCACGGCATCGACCATCGCTCGAAACGTCGAGACTTCGATCACCTCCGACAACCCGCGATCCTGCCGGCCGCGCCCAAACACGACATGGACGATGCGAAAGCGCCGCCCGATGATGAACGCGCGCCTGAACAGCGCCTTGACCTGCTCCGGCGTGGCGTTGGTTGCAACATCGAAGTCCTTCGGCCGCAGCCCGACCAGCAGATCGCGCACCGCGCCGCCGACGATGTAGGCCTCGTAGCCGCCTTCGACCAGCGTGCTGACGACCTTGACGGCGCGTTCGTCCACCAGCGCCCGGTCGATCCCATGTTCGCTCTTCGGCACCTCGACTCGCTTGCCGACCCCGCGTTTGCCCTCCGGCGCAGCCGCTGGTTTGCCGAGCAACTTGTCGATGAGTTTCTTGATCATGTCTTGAAAAGTCTGAGAACACGCCAGCCGCGTTCGAGCGCGATCGCCTCGAGCGCCGGCGACGGGTTGGTCGCCACCGGATCGGTGGCTCGCTCGAGCAGCGCCAGGTCGTTGACCGAATCGGAGTAGACGCTGATGCGATCGAAACCGCCCCAGTCGGCGCCACCCTCGCTCAGCCACTGCGCAACGCGCTGAACCTTGCCCTCGCGGTAGCTCGGCGTCCCGTTGATCCGGCCCGTGATGGTACCGCTTGGACCCCTTTCGAGCCGGACGGCGATCAGCGTGTCGATTCCGAAGGCCCGCGCGATCGGCGCGGTGATGAAGTCGTTGGTCGCGGTAACGAGCGCGATCAGGTCACCCCGTCGCCGGTGGTCGCTGACCAGCTCGAGCGCCGCCGGATGCAGATTCGGTGCTATCACCTCGGCCATGAAGCGCCGATGGGCGGCCGCGGTCTCGGCGGCACTGCGCACGCGCAGCGGCTCGGTCGCGAACGCGATGTATTCGTGGATGTCGAGCTGGCCGGCCTTGTACTGGGCGTAGAACGCATCGTTGCGGCGCGCGAACTCGGCCGCATCCACCCAGCCGAGCTGAGTGACGAATTCGCCCCAGGCGTGGTCGGAGTCGATCGGCAGGAGGGTGTCGTCGAGGTCGAACAGGCACAGGCTTCGGGCCGTCGACACGCCGTCGTTCGGCTCCGACCCGCCCCGTTCGGGCCGAGGTATCGAAACCTCGCCGCCGCTCATCGCACGCTCTCCTCGCTGAGCATCTGCTTCAGCAGCGGCACCGTGATCGCGCGCTTGTTGGCAAGCGAGAACTCGTCGAGCCGGTCGAGCTGCGCCATCAAGTGCTTCAGGTCGCGTGCAAAGCGCGTCAGCAGATAGTCCATCACGTCATCGGAGAGGAAAGCGCCGCGCCGGTCGGCCTCGCGGCGCAGCGCGGCCCGCACTTCGGGTTCGCGCAGCGGCTCGAGCGCAAACACGTGGCCCCAGCCGATGCGGGTGCGCAGGTCTTCTCGCAGCGGCAAGTCGATGGGCGGCACGCGCCCGCTCGAGACGACGGGGACGCCGGCGCCGACCGCTTCGACGAACAGCGCAAACGCGGCATGCTGCTGGTCGGCGTCGAACTGGTCGGAATCGTCGAACACGATCAGCGACCAGGAGTCGTCATGCTGCCAGGGCGGTGCGTCGGCAGCGCTGAACCATCCGACGCGCAAGCCCTGATCGTGGAAGTGCTGGGCCGTGGCGCGCAGCAGATGGGTCTTGCCGCTGCCGCTCGCGCCCCACAGGTAGGCCGGCGTCGACTGCGAGCCGAGCGACCGAAGGTGCTCGATCGCCTGCTCGTTTGCCCCGGGCAGGAAATTGTCGAAGGTCCGCGCGGGCTCGACGCCGATAGGCAACGGGATCTGCTTCATCCCAGAAAGAGCCGGCTGCCGAGGTAAGCGTCGCGCAGGCGCCCCGCGGCAACCACGAGCAAGGCGCTGAGCGGCAGCGCGATCAGCACGCCGACGAAGCCGAACAGGTGGCCGAATGCGAGCAACGCGAAGATCACCGTGATCGGGCTCATGCCGATGCGCTCGCCGACGAGCCGTGGCGTCAGATAGAAACTCTCGATCACCTGCCCGATGCCGTAGACCACCGCCACCCCGACGAGGCCATACCAGCCCGCGAACTGCAGCAGCCCCGAGATCAGCGCCAGCACGAGCCCGAGCCCGAAGCCGACATACGGGATGAAGATCGCGAGGCCGGTGAACACACCGACCGGGACCGCCAGGTCGAAGCCGAACAGCGCCAGGCTGACGCTGTAGAAGGCCGCGAGGATCAGCATCACGAGCAGCTGGCCGCG
>Ga0075370_10000537_pt1 | contig 14512 bp, 14 predicted proteins | sample EndMethybrTD3035_FD_71398 | JGI IMG/M metagenome (GOLD analysis project Ga0075370, IMG submission 71398) | Populus endosphere microbial communities from Tennessee, USA - Endosphere MetaG P. TD hybrid TD303-5 | ecosystem: Host-associated > Plants > Roots > Endosphere | place: USA: Tennessee... | reverse complement strand
CCAGCGAACGGAATGGAAGAAAACCGGCGCGGCGAAACACAAGGGAGCCACCCGATCGAGCAGGCCGACCGCCCCGGTCACCGACGCCTTGCCACCCCAGCTGCGCACACCCGCATCCCGCTTGATGCCCTTCATCACGAACTCGCCCAGCGTACCGCTGCCGCCGGCCACCAGCGCTGCCACCAGCGCCGGGATCGGCTTGAACGGCGTGGCCCAGTACAGGGCCGTGCCGACGAAACCGGCGCCGAGCATGCCGATGCCCCAGGCCCGCCACGAGAACGACCGGCTGATCGCTCGCGCGACGGGTCGGCGGCGCAGGCGCCGGCTTGCGCTTTCCTGCGCGATCTGCGCGACTGCGACCACGAGCACCAGGTAGAGCACCAGGAACGCGCCGCGGTCGCGGTAGTCGGGCAGGTCGAGCAGCAGCAGCGCCGGCGCATGGCTCATGCCATAGACGCAGACCATGATGCCCCACTGGATCTTCGCGGTGCGCTCCAGGAAGCGCTTCGGGTCGTTGCCAAGCGCGCTGATCACCGGGATCGCGAGGAACACGTAGACGGGAATGAAGACCGAGAACACGTCGAAGTGTTCGGTCGCGACGATCACGTACTGCAATGGCAGCACCGCAAAGAAGGCGAGCAGCAGGCTGCGGTGATCGCCGCGCACCGTGTGCGTCAACGTGACGAACTCGCGCAGCGCGAGGAACGAGACGATGCCGAAGAGCAAGGTCGAGACTACAGCGCCGGCGATCCACGCGATCCAGAACAGCACCGCGCCGATCCAGACCGCGCGCAGGTCGCGCTTGAGCTGTTCATGTGCCGCGAGCTGCTCGTCGCTGCGCTCGCCCAGCGTGCGGCCGAACGCGACGGCCGTGACGATGATCAGCACGCCGAACAGCGCGACGAACAGCAGCCCGATCTGCTGCGAGACGGTGAGATTGCGCAGCGCGCCCATGCCGGCTCCGTCCGCCTCAGGTGCGCACCGCGCGCAGCGCCATCACCGCCTGGCGCGCGCGGTCGAGGAAGGCGCGCTTGTCTTCGGCCGGCTGCAGCGCCAACGGCGCGCCGAAGGTGACCGAGCACAGGATCGGCACCGGCACGACCTCGCCCTTGGGCATCACGCGTTGCACGTTGTCGATCCACGCGGGGATCAGCTGCACGTCCGGGAAGGCTTCGGCCAGATGATAGAGCCCGGCCTTGAACGAGGCCGGATCGCCCTTGTTGCCGCGCGTGCCCTCGGGAAAGATCACCAGCGAGTCGCCGCTGCGAAGCGCTTCCATCAGCGGCTCGAGCGGGTCCTCGTCGTCGACGCGCTGCCGGCTGACGTACACGGCGTTGAAGATCTCGCGCGTGATCCAGTGCTTGAGCTTCGACGAGGTCCAGTAGTCGCGCGCGGCGATCGGCCGTGTCATCGCGCGCAGGTCTCGCGGCAGTGCGGCCCAGATCAGCACCCAGTCGAAGTGGCTCTGGTGGTTGGCGAAGTAGATGCGCTGCTCGGCTTTCGGCGGTGCGCCGTACCAGTGGCCTTGCGCGCCGGTGATCAGGCGCGCGAGCGTGGCGAGGGCCAGGCCGCCGGCTTCGGGCAGCGTCATGCTGCGCCGTCCTGACAGTTGCCATGCATCGCATCAAGCGGCCGCCGCGGATCCGGCTTTGCCGGTCCGGTGGCGGCGCCCCCTTGAGGGGGAGCGCCGCAGGCGCTCCGGGGGTGGGCCATCAGTGCCGGAAGTGGCGCACGCCGGTCAGCACCATTGCGATGCCGCGCTCGTTCGCGGCCGCGATCACTTCGTCGTCACGCATCGAACCGCCGGGCTGGATCACGCAGCCCGCGCCGGCATCGATCACGACGTCGAGCCCGTCGCGGAACGGGAAGAACGCGTCGCTCGCGACCGCCGAACCTTGCAGCGAGAGCCCGGCGTTGCCGGCCTTGATGCTCGCAATGCGCGCCGAGTCGACCCGGCTCATCTGCCCCGCGCCGACGCCGAGCGTCATGCCGTCGCCGCAGAACACGATCGCGTTGCTCTTCACGTACTTCGCGACCTTCCAGGCGAACAGCAGGTCGTCGAGCTGCCGCGGCGTCGGCTGCTTCGCGGTGACGACCCTCAGCTCGGCGCGTGTCATCTCGCGGTTGTCGGCGCTCTGGATCAGGAGGCCCGAGCCGACACGCTTGACGTCCTGGGTGTTGCGGCTGGCCGCGGCACCGCCGGCCGGCAGAGCGATCTGCAGCACGCGCGTGTTCGGCTTGGCGGCGAACACGGCGAGCGCGTCGGGCGTGAAGCTCGGCGCCATCAGCACTTCGACGAACTGCTTCGCGACCAACGCCGCGGCCGCCGCATCGAGCTCGCAGTTGAACGCGATGATGCCGCCGAACGCCGAGGTCGGATCGGTCTTGAACGCCTTTGCGTAGGCCTCGCCCGCGTTCGCGCCGAGCGCAACGCCGCACGGGTTGGCGTGTTTCACGATCACGCACGCGGCGGGCGCGTCATCGGCGCCGAAGCTCTTCACGCACTCCCAGGCCGCGTCGGCATCGGCGATGTTGTTGTACGAGAGTTCCTTGCCCTGCAGCTGCTTCGCGGTGACGAGCGAGCCCGGTGCCGGGTGCAGGTCGCGATAGAACGCGGCCGTCTGGTGCGGGTTCTCGCCGTAGCGCAGGTCCTGCAGCTTGACGAAGCGAGCGTTCGACTGCGCCGGGAACTCGCTGCGGCTGCCGTCGTCCTGCAGCGACGAGAGGTAGTCGCTGATTGCCGCGTCGTAGTTCGAGATCCGGTTGAACGCCGCGACCGAGAGCGCGAACTTCGTCTTGCGGCTGACCTCGCCAGCGGCCTTCAGCTCGGCCAGCACGGCTGCATATTGCGACGCATCGGTCAGCACCGCGACGTCGTTCCAGTTCTTCGCTGCCGAGCGAACCATCGCCGGGCCGCCGATGTCGATGTTCTCGATCGCGTCTTCGAGCGTGCAGCCGGGCTTCGCGACCGTCGCCTCGAACGGGTACAGGTTCACGACCAGCAGGTCGATCGTCGAGATGCCGTGCGTTGCGAGCGCCTCCATGTGGGCCGGCACGTCGCGGCGCGCCAGCAGCCCGCCGTGGATCTTCGGGTGCAGCGTCTTGACGCGGCCGTCGAGCATTTCCGGAAAGCCGGTGTGGTCCGCCACCTCGGTGACCGGCAACCGCGCATCGGCGAGCAGCTTGGCCGTGCCGCCCGTCGACAGCAGCCGCACGCCGAGCGCATGCAGCTCGCGGGCGAACTCGAGCACGCCCGACTTGTCGGAAACGGAAAGCAGCGCAGTGAGATTCTTCATTTGATCAGCTTATGGTCGAGCAGCTTGCGCCGCAGCGTGTTGCGGTTGATGCCCAGCCATTCGGCCGCCCGGCTCTGGTTGCCGTCGGCGTGTTTCATCACGACCTCGAGCAGCGGTTTCTCGACGACGCCGAGAATCATCTCGTACATCGCCGTCGGTTCGACGCCGCGCAGGTCTTTGAAGTAGGTTTCAAGGCTATCGCGGATGCATTCTTCGATGTGTTTCTTGCTCATGCTTGTTGTTCTGAGGGAGAGATCATCGAGTCGGTGTCGACCGGCTCGACGAGCGGGTCGTTGGCCGCCGCGCTGGCGCGCGGCAGCAGGGGATGCTCGTCAGCGAGCGCATCGAACCAGTCGCCGACCGCGCGCACCTGCTCGTCGCAGGTTTCGAGCTGGTTCATGCGCGCACGAAATTCCTCGCCGCACGGCAGTGCACGCACTGCCCAGCCGATGTGCTTGCGCGCGCTGCGCACGCCAGCGTACTCGCCGTACAGCGCGTAGTGGTCGTTCAGGTGTTCGAGCAGCCAGGCCTTGGCCTGCAGGGTCGCCGGCGGCGCTAGGTGCTCGCCGGTGGCGAGGAAGTGCGCGATCTCGCGAAAGATCCACGGGCGCCCCTGCGCCGCGCGGCCGATCATGATCGCGTCGGCGCCGGTGCGCACGAGCACGTCGCGCGCCCTCTCGGGCGAGTCGATGTCGCCGTTCGCGCACACCGGAATGCGCAGCGCCGCCTTCACCGCGGCCACCGTGTCGTATTCGGCATGGCCCTTGTAGCCCTGCTCGCGGGTGCGGCCATGCACCGTCACCATCGCGACGCCGGCCGCTTCGGCCGCGCGCGCGATGCGCAGCGCGTTGCGCTCGGCCTCGCACCAGCCGGTGCGCATCTTCAGCGTGACCGGCACGTTGCGTGGCGCGCAGGCGGCCACGACGGCCTCGACGATTTCGAGCGCGAGCGGTTCGTCCTGCATCAGCGCCGAGCCGGCCCACTTGTTGCAGACCTTCTTCGCCGGGCAGCCCATGTTGATGTCGATGATCTGCGCGCCGCGGTCGATGTTGTAGGCAGCGGCCTCGCCCATCATCTGCGCGTCGGTGCCGGCGATCTGCACCGCGATCGGTGCGACCTCGCCGTCGTGGTTCGCGCGCCGGCTCGTCTTCAGGCTGGTCCACAGGTCCCTGCGCGAGGTCACCATCTCGCTGACAGCGTAGCCCGCGCCGAGGCGCTTGCACAGCTGGCGGAACGGGCGGTCGGTGACCCCGGCCATCGGGGCGGCGAACAGCCGATTCGGCAGCGCGATGTGACCGATGAACATGGGGGAGGCGCGAGACGGGTGCTGAAAAAGGAGGCAGCAGTATAGCGGCGCGTCGATGCCTGCACCGCCCGCGTTCGGGGCGCCGTGCTGTCGATAATGCCCAAGCATGGATGCCTGGTTCGAAACGCTTCTCGCTGCGCTCGCCTTGCCCAAGTTCGGCCTGAGCACGGTGTTCATCGTGGCGTTCGTCTCGGCGACCTTGTTGCCGCTCGGCTCGGAGCCGGCCGTGTTCGGCCTGGTGAAACTCAACCCCGACTTGTTCTGGCCGGCGGTGCTGATCGCCACGGCCGGCAACACGCTCGGCGGTGCGTTGACCTGGTGGATGGGCTACGGGGCCGAGCGCGCCTACGTGCACGTGAAGCATCACGAGCCGCCCGACCCGCGCGCCTTGCGCTGGCTCGAACGTTTCGGTGCGAAGGCTTGCCTGCTGTCATGGCTGCCGATCGTCGGCGATCCCTTGTGCGCGGTGGCCGGCTGGCTGCGGCTGCCGTTCTGGCCCTGCGTGTTCTACATGTCGATCGGCAAGTTCGCACGCTATTTCACGATGACCGCCGGCGGCCTGTGGCTGTGGCCGGGACAGTTCACGCTCTGAAGGAGAGGACGGCATGACATCGGCCTACGACGAGCTCAGCACGACCTGGACGCGCCTGCACCGGCTCGGCCACCTGCAGTCGATCGCGAGCTGGGACCGCGCCGCGATGATGCCGCCCAAAGGCAGCGAAGCCCGTGCGAGCGCGATGGCCGAGATGAGCGCGCTGCTGCATCGCATGCGCACCGACCCGCGGCTGGTCGAGCTGCTCGCGCGTGCCGAAGGCGAAGCCCTCGACCCGATGCAGCGCGCCAACCTGGTCGAGATGCGGCGCGAATGGCGCAGCTCGAATGCGCTGCCCGAGTCGCTGGTCGAAGCGAACTCGCTGGCGACCGCGCGCTGCGAGCATGCGTGGCGCAGCCAACGTCCGGCCAACGACTGGGCCGGCTTTGCCGTCAACCTGCGCGATGTGCTGCGGCTCGCGCGCGAGGCGGCGCAGCGCCTGTCGGAGCAGACCGGCCTCGCACCGTACGACGCGCTGATGGACCAGTTCGAGCCCGGCATGACCCGCGCCGAGGTCGATCGCGTGTTCGGCGATCTGCAGCAGTGGCTGCCGGAGCTGGTGCGGCGAGCGCGCGAACGTCAGGCGAACGAGGCCGTCGAGCGGCCGGTCGGGCCATTTCCCAAGGCGACGCAGCGCGCACTGAGCCTCGACGTGATGGCGCTGCTCGGTTTCGACTTCGACGCCGGCCGGCTCGACGAAAGCGTGCATCCGTTCAGCGGCGGCGTTCCCGAAGACACGCGCCTGACAACCCGCTACCGCGACGACGACCTGATGCAAAGCCTGATGGGCACGATCCACGAGACCGGCCACGCACGGTACGAGCAGAACCTGCCGCGCGAGTGGCTCGGCCAGCCAATCGCGAACGCGCGCTCGATGGGAATCCACGAGAGCCAGAGCCTGAGCTTCGAGATGCAGCTCGGGCGCAGCCGGCCGTTCGCCGGCCTGCTGGCACCGCTGCTGGCGAAACACTTCGGCGCACAGCGCGCGTTCGAACCCGACAACCTGCACCGCCTGATGACGCGCGTGAAGCCCGACTTCATTCGCGTCGATGCCGACGAGCTGACCTATCCGGCCCACGTGATCCTGCGCTACCGCATCGAGCGGGCGCTGATCGAGGGCACGGCCGAGGTCGACGACATTCCCGCGCTCTGGGACGAGGCGATGCAGTCGCTGCTCGGCATCGACACGCGCGGCAACTACCGCGACGGCTGCATGCAGGACGTTCACTGGCCGGCCGGCGCGTTCGGCTACTTCCCGTGCTACACGCTCGGCGCGATGTACGCGGCGCAATGGTTTGCCGCGATCCGCTCGCGCTGGCCCGACCTCGACGCGCAAATCGCGCGCGGCGAACTCGCGCCGGTGTTCGACTGGCTGCGCGAGAACATCTGGTCGCAGGCGAGCCGCTGGAGCGCGAACGAGCTGGCGGTGCGCGCGAGTGGCGAAGCGCTGAACCCGCTGCACTTCAGGCGCCACCTCGAGGCGCGCTACCTCGGCTGAGGAGAGCGTCAACCCGTCTGGAACTGCGCGCGGTATCGCGTCGGCGACGTGCCGAGCGACGCCGCGAAGTGCTGACGCAGCGACACCGCCGACCCGAAGCCGGCCTCGAGCGCGACCCACTCGACGGATCGGTCGGTCGTCTCGAGGAGGCGCCGCGCGCGGGCGAGGCGCTGGTTCAGCAGCCATTGCAGCAGCGTCGTGCCGGTCGCCTGGCGAAAGCGCCGCGTGAAGGTGCGCCGGCTCATCGCGAGCCGGTCCGCGAGCGAGTCGACGCCGTGCGCTTCGTCCAGATGCCGGAGCACCCAGTCGAGCAGCGCCTGCAGCTTGTCGCCGCGCTGCCGGACAGCCGGCAGCGGCTGCTCGATGAACTGGGCCTGGCCCCCTTCGCGGTGCGGCGCAACGACCAGGCGGCGCGCCACCCTGTTCGCGACCTCGGCGCCGCAGCGCTGGCGCAGCAGGTGCAGGCAGCAGTCGAGGCTGGCGGCGGTACCGGCAGACGTGAGCACGTCGCCATGATCGACGTACAGCACATCCGGGTCGAGCCGGACCGCCGGGTAGCGCGCAGCGAAGGTCTCGGCGTAGCTCCAGTGCGTGGTCGCATCGCGCCCGTCGAGCAATCCGGCATCCGCGAGCACGAAAGCGCCCAGGCACAGGCCGACCACCTGAGCGCCGCGCCTGTGCGCACGCCGCAGCGCATCGAGCAGCTCCGTCGGTGCGGGTTCGGCGGTGTCGTTCCACGACGGCACGATGACGATCGATGCGCGTCGCAACGCGCTCAGGTCATGGACCACCTCGATATCGAAGCCGGCCGAGGTGCGCAGCCGGCCGGCGCGGGCGGCGCACACCACGAGCCGGAACGGCGGCACGCCCAGTGCGCTGCGGTTCTCGCCGAATACGAGGCAGGGCACCGACAGATGAAATGGGCTGATGCCGTCGAAGGCGACCACGGCGACGGTGATGGGCGCTGGGCGAGGCATGGCCCGATCTTATCGAACATTGGCATTCGGGCCACTGTCGAGCGGCGGATCGCCTGCCCAGAATCGAGCCCTCACAGAAGGAGTTCGCCCATGTCCACAGCCCCGCGCCGCGCCCTCGTCGTGATCGACGTCCAGAACGAATACGTCAGCGGCAACCTGCCGATCGAATACCCGCCGGTCGAACGCTCGCTCGCGAACATCGGGCGGGCGATGGATGCGGCGCACGCGGCCGGCGTCCCGATCGTCGTCGTGCAGCAGGACGCACCGGCCGGCTCGCCGCTGTTCGCGAAGGGCTCGCCGGGCTGGGCGCTGCACCAGGTCGTCGTCGAACGGTCCCACGATCATCACGTGCACAAGACCTTGCCGAGCGCGTTCCCGGAGACCGACTTGGCCGGCTGGCTGGCCGCGCGCGGCGTGGACACGCTGACGGTCGTCGGCTTCATGACCCACAACTGCGACGCCTCGACGATCGTGCACGCGGTGCATCAGGGGCTCAATGTCGAGTTCTTGGCCGACGCGACCGGCGCGGTGCCGTACGAAAACGCCGCCGGGCGTGCGAGCGCTGAAGAAATCCACCGCGTCTACAGCGTCGTGTTCCATTCGCGCTTCGCGTCGGTCACGCGCACCGACGCTTGGATCGCCGCCGTGGCGGCGGGGCATCCGATCGCGCGCGACAACATCGCGGCGTCGAACCGGCGCGCACGCGAAGCCGCGCAGGCATGAAGAAGGGGCGCCGCAGCGCCCCTTCGTCGTCCTGCGAGAGGGAGAGCGAGCTCAGGCCGACTTGCGTGCAGCCGCGCGCTTGGCGGCCGGCTTGGTCGTGCCGTTGGTTTTCGCGGCCGTCGCGGTCTTCGCGGCGGTCTTCGCCGGCGCGCCCTTGGCCAGCTTGGCGATCTGCGCGCTCAGCGCATCGATGCGGGCGCTCAGCGCGTCCACGTCCTTGGCCGACGGCACGCCGAGCTTGCCGAGTGCCTTCGCGGTGCGCTCTTCGAAGATGGTCTCGAGCTTGTCCCAGTGCTGGCCTGCCTTGGCCTGCACGTCGCTGGCCATGCTCGTCATCTTGCCGGTGACCGCGCCGATCTTCTCTTCGACATCGGCCTGGGTCTTCTTCTGCAGCGAGGCGCCTTCCTTCACGAGCGTCTCGAACACCTTCGTGCCTTCGGCCTGGGCGCGCGAGAACGCGCCCATGCCGGCGAGCCAGATCTGCTGGGCCGAGTCCTTGACCTGGGCGGCGAGTGCGCTGTCGAACAGGCGGGGGGCGGCTTGCTTCTCGGCCATCTGCTTGAGTTTCTTGACCATGATGAGTGGTGTCCTTGGGTGGGGGTGAGTCGTGGGGTGGTCCGCCTGAATGGGCAGCGAGTGGGCCGCACTATAGGAGTGGCCGCCTGGAGAGGGCATCCTAATTTGCTAGTGGCGTGGACCTAGGTGCGCTTGGGGTAAATGGGCAGCGTTGCTGCAGAGGCTTTGGTCAAGAATGCGCGGCACCGCACATCGAACCGGCCTTCTGGAGGAACCCAATGCAGTATTTCGTCACCGGCGCCACCGGATTCATCGGCAAGCGCCTCGTCAAGACCCTGCTGGCGCGGCGCGGCGCGACCGTGTACTTCCTGCTGCGGCCCGAGAGCGAGGGCAAGGTCGAGGGCTTGCGCGAATACTGGGGAGCGGCCGGTGCGAAGGCCATTCCGGTGTACGGCGACCTGACGGCGAAGAAGCTCGGTGTGTCCGCTGACGAGCTGAAGAAGCTCAAGGGCAAGGTCGATCATATGTACCACCTTGCCGCGGTGTACGACCTCTCGGCCGATGCCGAGTCGCAGATCCAGGTCAACATCGAAGGCACGCGCAACGCGGCCGAGTTCGCGAAGGCGATCGACGCCGGCCACCTGCACCACGTCAGCTCGATCGCGGCCGCCGGTCTGTACGAGGGCGTGTTCCGCGAAGACATGTTCGACGAGGCCGAGGGCCTGGACCATCCGTACTTCATGACCAAGCACGAGAGCGAGAAGATCGTGCGCAAGGAAGCCAAGGTGCCGTGGACCGTGTACCGCCCGGCGATGGTGGTCGGCGACAGCACGACCGGCGAGATGGACAAGATCGACGGCCCGTACTACTTCTTCAAGCTGATCCAGCGCATGCGCCAGCTGCTGCCGCCATGGATGCCGAGCGTCGGGCTCGAAGGCGGGCGCATCAACATCGTGCCGGTCGACTTCGTCGTCGCGTCGCTCGACCACATCAGCCACCTGAAGAGCGACCTGAACAAGCGCTGCTTCCATCTGGTCGACCCCCAGGGCTACCGGGTCGGCGACGTGCTCGACATCTTCAGCAAGGCGGCGCATGCACCGAAGATGAACCTCTTCATCAACGCGGCGCTGTTCGGCTTCATCCCGAAGAGCGTGAAGAAGGGGCTGATGGTGCTCGCGCCGGTGCGCCGCGTGCGCGCCGCGGTGATGAAGGACCTCGGGCTGCCCGAGGACATGTTCACCTTCATCAACTTCCCGACCCGCTACGACTGCCGCGAGACGCTCGCGGCGCTGAAGGGCTCGGGCATCGAGTGCCCGAAGCTGCCCGACTACGCCTGGCGCCTGTGGGACTACTGGGAGCGCCATCTCGATCCGGCGCTCAAGATCGACCACTCGCTGCGCGGCAACGTCGGCGGCAAGGTGGTGCTCGTGACCGGCGGCTCGTCGGGCATCGGGCTGGCCGCGGCGATCAAGTTTGCGCAGGCCGGGGCCATCACGATCATCTGCGCGCGCGACGAGGCCAAGCTCGCCGAGGCAAAGAAGGAGATCCTCGCCGCGGGCGGCAAGGACGCGCAGGTCTTCACCTATTCGGCCGACATCGCCAACGAGGAGAGCTGCCAGCAGTTCGTGCAGACCCTGCAGGCGAACCACGGTGGCGTCGACTACCTGGTCAACAACGCCGGCCGGTCGATCCGGCGTGCGATCGAGTCGAGCTACGACCGCTTCCACGACTACGAACGCACGATGCAGCTGAACTACTTCGGCTCGCTGCGCATCACGATGGGGCTGCTGCCGGGCATGGTCGCGAAGCGGCGCGGCCACATCGTCAACATCAGCTCGATCAGCGTGCTCGTCAACGCGCCGCGCTTCTCGGCCTATGTGGCGTCGAAGGCGGCGCTGGACGCGTGGACGGCCTGCGCCGCGAGCGAGTTTCAGGACCAGGGCATCACGTTCACGACGGTCAACATGCCGTTGGTGCGCACCCCGATGACCGCGCCGACCAAGATCTACGACAGCATGCCGCTCCTGTCGACCGACGAAGCCTCGGACCTGATCGTGCAGGCGGTCGTCGAGAAGCCGGTGCGGGTGGCGACGCGGCTGGGCATCTTCGTCGAACTGCTGCACGCCGCGGTGCCGCGCATCACGCAGGTGCTGATGAACACGACCTTCCGGATGTTCCCCGAGAGCGCCGCGGCGCGCGGCGAGAAGCTGCCGGCCAAGCCGACCTTGTCACCCGAGGCGATGGCGATGGCGCAGATGATGCGCGGGATTCACTTTTGACCCAAGGCGACAGCAATCAGGGCTTCGCGCTCTTGACCACCAGCGTGGCGGTTGCTGTTGCCACTTGGCGGATCAGCTCGGCGACCGCCTGCGCCTGGCCCTGCGCCGTGTCCGCGCTGGCCGGCAGCTCGTAGCTCCACTCCTGTGTCTGCAGCACGCGCGGGCTGCTGCCGGCGCTGCTGACGACGGCACGAGCGCGCGCCTGCAGCTTCTGCGCGCTGCGCAGATAGTCCATCGGCACCATCTCGACTTGCAGCGCGAGCGTCGGCAAGCGATCGCCGCAGGTGTTCTCGCACAGCGTCCAGCCCGGCAGCTGCGCGCGCAGCGACGAGATGAACTCGCGCGACACGCCGATCTCGATGCGTTCAGCCCAATACGTGTTCGGCCATTCGGCAAGCGTGCTCGGGTCGGCCCGGTAGCGCACCCGGCGCGCGACCAGGTACTCGGGAATCGCGATCCGGCGTACCGCGAGCAGCGGTGCGTTCGTGTCGGCGGCCGATGCGGCGGCGTCGGCGCCGTTCGACACCACGGTGCCTGGGTTGGCGCTCGGCACGGTCAGCAGCACCGGTGCGGCACCGGGGTCGCTGGCGCAGCCTGCGAGCATCGCGATCAGCACCGCGGCGCTCGCGAACGATCGTGTCGACAAGCTCATGGACGTCGGTTTCCGAAGATGATCGCGTTGGGTTTTTCTTCGAGCAGCTCGCTCCAGTCGCGCAGCCCGCGCGCGGCCTGCGACAGGTCGCGGATCGCGCCGTCGAGGTCGCCGCGCAGCGAGGCACCGGGGGCCGTCATCTCGGCCACCCGGTCCATCGCGAGGCGCGCCGACTCGGCCGCTTCGCGCGCGCTTGCAAGCGAGCGCTGCAACTCGGGTTGTGCAGTCTGCACCGTGGTCCGCGAGGCATCTGCCAGCTGGGTGATCGAGTTGAGCGTTGCCGCGGTGCTGGCCTGGACCTGGCGGATGGCTTCGTTGGCCACCTTCAAGGTCGTGCGCGCATCGTTGCCGGTTCGCCCGAGTTCGTCCGAGGTGCGTCCCAGCACGGTCTGCGCGCTGTCGAGCGATTGCTGCACGGCGACGAGCGTGCCGCGCAGCTCCTTCACCGTGTCGCGAATCTCCTGCACCGTGTCGCGCAGCGGCAGCTCGGCGACCTGGTCGATCAGCGCGCCGAATCGGTCGGCGACCGCCGGGATTTCGAGCTGGCTGCCGTCGCCATGCAGGGTGGACGGCGTGCTTGGAAGGAAGTCGAGCTCGATCGCCTTCTGCCCGGTCACGAAGCTCTGCGCGGTCAGGCGCGCCCGCAGGCCACGCTGCACGAGCGTCTGCAGATCGACCGGGCTCTTGGAGCTGCCGGTGTACTGCACCGGGTCGGCCTGCAGCCGCACGCGCACCGGGACCAGTGCCTTCAATGTGTCGCGGTCGACGCTGATGCCGATGCTGTCGACCTGGCCGACCGCCACGCCGCGAAACGTGACCGGTGCCCCGACATACAGGCCGCTGACGTTGCCGCGGTAATAGATCATCGCGACCTGCTGCTGCTTGAACAGGTTCGCGCCGCTGAGCCACAGCACACCGGCGACGATCATCACCAGCGAGGCGATCACGAAGGCTCCGATCAGGAGGGCGTTTCGTTTCATGGGCTAGGCTGTTTTGGCAAGTCCCGATTGTGGCGGTTCTTCGCGCCGCAGGAAGGCCCGCACGGTCGGGTGCTCGGCGCTGTCGCGCAGCGCGCGCGGGCTGCCGTGCGCGATCGGGTGCTTGCTGTCGGCGTCGAGGAAGATGCCGTCGTCGGCGATCGAGAACAGGCTCGGCAGTTCGTGGCTCACGAATACCACCGCCGCGCCGGTGCGCTCGCGGATCTCGAGCACGAGGTCGTCGAGCCGCTTGCTGCTGATCGGGTCCAGCCCCGCCGACGGCTCGTCAAGGAACAGCAGCGGCGGCTGCGCCGCGATCGCGCGCGCCAGCCCGGCGCGTTTTTTCATGCCGCCGCTCAGGTCGGATGGAAAGTAGTGCGCGAACTCGCCGAGCGCGACCCATTCGAGCGCCTCGCGGGCGCGGCGGTCGCGTTGCGTCGCATCGAGCGTCGTGTGCTGCTCGAGCGGCAGGCAGACGTTCTCGAGCAGGGTCATCGACGACCACAGCGCCGCGCTCTGGAACAGCATGCCGAAGCCGGCGCGCAGCCGTGCCTGCTGCGCGTCGTCGCACTGCCAGTAGTCGACGCCGTTGTAGCTGACGCTGCCAGCAGCCGGTGGCAGCAGCCCGACCATGTGCTTGAGCAGGGTGCTTTTGCCGCAGCCGCTGCCGCCCATGATCGCGAAGATCGTTCCCTTCTCGACCTGGAACGACACGCCGGTCTGGATCAGGCGCTCGCCGAAGCGCATCTCGAGCCCGTTGACGGCGAGCAGCGTCATCAGATGTCCAGCGCGTTGGCGCACACGGCGAACACCGCGTCGAGCACGATGATGCCGACGATGCTGACGACGACCGAGCTGGTCGTCGCCACGCCGACGCCCGCTGCGTTGCGCCGCGCGTACAGGCCGCAGTAGCAGCCGACCAGCCCGATCAGCGCGCCGAAAACGATGGATTTCGAGAGCCCGAGGCCGAGGTGGCTCCAGCTGAGCGCATCTCCGACCCGGTCGATGTACGCGACGGCCGAGACGTTGAGCATGCCGGCGGCCACCACCATGCCTCCGACCAGGCCGGTCACGCACGCGTAGATGAACAGCAGCGGCATCATCAGCAGCAGCGCCAGCACGCGCGGCAGCACCAGGAAGTCGACCGGGTCGATGCCGAGCACCTCGAGCGCATCGACCTCCTCGTTGGCCTGCATCGTCGCGATCTCGGCGGCGAACGCCGCGCCGGTGCGCCCGGCCATCACGACCGCGGTGATGATCGCCGCCATCTCGCGGGCGACCGCGATCGCGACCCCGTCGGCCACGTAGATGCCGGCACCGAACTTGATCAGCTGCACCGCGCCGACGAACGCGAGGATCGCGCCGACCAGGATGTTGACGACCGTCACGATCGGCACCGCGCGGGCGCTGCAGTCGGCGACGATCTGCCCGAGGTCCTTCGCGCGAAAGCGCCAGCGGCCCGCCAGACCGGCGGCGGCGGAAATCAGCACCTGGCCGAGGTAGGTGACGGGGCGGATCGGGAGCAGGGCGGCGAGCTGCATGCGTGCGGCCATTCTGCCGTGCTTCGGGCATGCTTACGGCATGGACGACCTGCGCTTTGCCAGCACCAAGATCCAACCGCCGCGCCTGCGCAGTGCACGCATCGCCCGGCCGCAGCTCGAAGCGCGGCTGCGCGAGGCCCTGCTGGAGCGGCGCG
>Ga0075370_10000536_pt1 | contig 14521 bp, 15 predicted proteins | sample EndMethybrTD3035_FD_71398 | JGI IMG/M metagenome (GOLD analysis project Ga0075370, IMG submission 71398) | Populus endosphere microbial communities from Tennessee, USA - Endosphere MetaG P. TD hybrid TD303-5 | ecosystem: Host-associated > Plants > Roots > Endosphere | place: USA: Tennessee... | reverse complement strand
ACCAAGTGACTCAATCGGTCCGCTGGGAACAGGGGATCGAAGCTACGAAAAGCTGTGGAATCGAGCTTTATCTGGAAATCGGCTGCGGAAAAACGTTAGCTGGCCTCAATAAGAAAATCGGAGCTTTTGCCCCGACCCTCTCTATTGACAAGATCGCCGATCTCGATGAGCTGGCCAAGCAACTGGAATCATTAGCCAAGGTATAAGATGCAATTGCTCAACAAAAAAACAGCTCTTGTTACAGGTGGAACAGCCGGAATCGGAAAAGCGATTGCGTGCCTTTATGCTGAACAAGGTGCGGATGTAGCGATTTTCGGAACAAATAAAGAAAGAGCGGAACAAGCAATTAAAGAAATAGAAGCTTGCAGAATCTCGCCCGAGCAAAAATGCGCCTATTACTTGGTTGATGTCTCTAAATCCAAAGAAGTAGAGCAAGTAGTCGATCAGCTCTTAAAAAACTGGGGCAAAGTCGATATCCTTGTCAATAATGCAGGAATCACTCGAGACAATCTCCTCATCCGAATGACAGAAGAAGATTGGGACCTGGTTGTCGATGTCAATTTAAAATCAGTTTATAACACTTGCCGCGCACTAGCCCGTCCTATGATGAAGGCTCGAGCCGGGACCATCATTAATATCACTTCTGTGATTGGACTGACTGGGAATGCGGGACAAATCAATTATGCCGCCTCTAAATCGGGCATGATCGGTTTAACTAAATCGCTGGCGAAAGAGCTAGCTAGCCGCGGAATTCGGGCTAATTGTGTCGCCCCCGGCTATATTGAAACCCAAATGACGCAAGGGCTTACCGAGCCCATCAAAGAGTCGATTTTAGAAAAAATTCCCATGAGCCGCATCGGACAACCTCGCGATATTGCTCATGCCGCCCTGTTTTTAGCCAGCGATCTTTCGAACTATATCACGGGACAAGTGATTACGGTCGACGGCGGAATGGTCATGTAAAGAAAAAGAAAAAAGGAAACTTATGAAAACACAAACAGAAGTCATTGAAATCATCGTAGAGCAACTTGGAGTTGATATCGCCGATGTGACCCTCGAAAAATCTTTCGTGGAAGATCTCAACGCAGATTCATTGGACTTGACTGAGTTAATCATGACTTTTGAAGAGCGTTTCGGCTTTGAAATCTCTGAAGAAGATGCAGAGAAACTCAAGACTGTAGGCGACGTCGTCGACTATATCGAGAAACGCAAAGTAAGCGCATAGTTCTTATAAGAGACTGACCACACGGTTTGCGGTCAGTCTTCCAAACGCCAGTTTTCTCACTGGCGTTTTCTTTTTCGATTAAATTTTAAATTCATTTTGAATATTTAATTTCTCCAGCGCTATTCAGCTTGGATTTAAGGAGTCTTATGCCAATACAGGGAATTTCAGCTCAGGAGAAAGGTCTTCAATTAAAAAAAGAGATCGAAGCTTTTCGAGGCTCTAAATTGGAGGGATGGGAAGAATTAGTGATGAAGCGTGTTCGGAAATCACGTTTCGAAGATCCCGAACAAGAGCTCGCAAGACTTCGCTCGGAAGGAATTTTGTCGCTGGATGTTGAAGCCAAAGTAGATCGAGCAGTCCAAAATTTTCATTACAAAGCCGAAATGAAATCGATGTTAGGACAGACCTTAGAAATCCAAAGCATTTATGGATCTTCTAATCATCTCTTCACTCATGCCCAATGTTACAAATGGCCTTTTGCTGATCTAGTTAAGGAAGTAATGAAAGTGAAATATCCTAAGAAAGATTTGCATCATTTCAAATTTCTTAGGCTGCCCGGCGTCCAGCGTAATTATGGAATCGAACGATACTCCGAAGCTCTTGTTGTAAATGACCATATATCGCGCGATGATTTGATTTCTGCAGATGGGTATTTATTTAATCACCTTTCCTGTGAATCAGCTTTGGATTTTTTATCCGGTAATAGGAATGTGATGGACAGTGAAAAGAAAATCAAAAAATATTCCCAAAACGCTTTGAAATTTTTTTATCCTTCGATGAAAAGTGAGGACTTAAAAGAGTATGCAGCGCGACTTCTAAAAGTGAAAAAAAAGACTCGTTTGGGGAATCTTTTCGTCTTCTGTCTTCCGAAAAATGTGAGCTCTAAAATTCAGTATCGAGCTCATGCTTACGGTATGCCTTGTACATGCCATGCAAAAAAAAATAGGGCGTCTATTCTAAATCAGTTGCAGCAAGGGAAGTTGCATCGGCAAACCCAATGCTTAAATTCTTTTCCCCCTCAGTTTCGGTTATTTACTCCCGAGTTAACTAAAGAAAACGGAGTTAAAATTTTTCATTTAAGTCCTGATAAGCAGAAAAGAAAGCAGGAGAAGCTTGAAATTCGCAGCTTAGTTCAAGAAATTCACAAAAAATATAGTTTAGATTTGTCTAAAGTTTCTGAAAGTAACAAATAATTAAAATTTTAATTATTTTAATTGTTATTTCTTTGCAATGTCTTTATAATTTAATCGCAATTGCAAGGTGATTCAATGTCTTTGGGAATATCTAATTTTAATTTAAACAGCCCGACTTCCGGAGGAAATCAACTTTCAAAATTGGAAGAAGCTTCTACTTTGAAAATTGAAATCGAGTGCGTAAAAGAGACAAAGAAAAAAGGCTGGCAAGAGGAAGCAATCAGACAGATTCGCAAGTCGCGAATGGAGGATCCTGAGCGAGAGATCGGCCGTTTGAAAGACAAAGGGATCATCACAGAAGAAATCGAGCTGAAAATGGATGAAGCGGTCGGCCGGTTTTTTTGGAAAAAGAATGAATTGAAAGCGATGTTAGGTCGGGTTTTGGAAATTCAAAACATTTATGGCGCTACGCATCATGTCCTCATCCACGCCCAAGCATCGCACTGGCTTGTCTATCCTGACCTGGTCAAAGAACTGATGAGGCTCAATCATCCCGAAAGAGATATCCATCATTATAAATTCCTTCGGCTTCCCAAACAGGCTGGAGGCTATGGAATCGAGCATTATACGAAAACTTCTTCAGTGAACGATGAGGACATGGATGTCCGGACCGACTTGATCTCTGCCGATGCCTATTTCTTCAATAATCGGTATCAAGAATCGGCGCTCGATTTCCTATGTGAAAATTCCAATATCATGGATTCAAAGGGAGTGATTCAAAAAATTGCTAAAAGCGCTCTTGGTTCTTTCTATCCTGAAATGAGCGCAGCCGACTTAGAAAGATATGCGGCCAAAATCAGTAAGGCCGGAAGAAATGGGAATCTGGGCAATCTTTTTGTCTTTTGCATTCCGAAAGAAAAGAGCGCGGAAGTGCAATACCGGGCCCATGCATTTGGCACCCCTTGCACTTGTCATAAAAGCGAAGAGGGTCAAACGATTTTAGACCAGTTGCAGAAAGGGGATTTGAACGAAGAAACTGAGTGCAATTGGAGTATTCCTCCTCAGTTTCGCATTTTTACACCCGCGCTGAAAAAAGAAGAAAATGGGGTGAAAATCTATCTAATTCCTTCAGACAAAAAATCGAGGAAGGACGAAAAGCTTGAAGTTCGGAACTTAGTTCAGGAAATCCACCAAAAATTTGCGAAGGAAGCGGCTCCAGCAGCTTCCGCTTAAGTAAATTGTAAAGATTTAATTAAATCTGAGATGAATATCTTTAAATAAAGAAGGGAAGCTGCAAGTCAGGAGTTTAGCGCAACAAGTTCACGAAATCAGACCGTTGGAAAAGATCTGAATTCTCTTTTTAGTTTTGTAATTCCAGATGGTTAGACACCTTCTTTTACCCAAGAAAATGTACTTACTTTTTCCTCATCGAGATCCTTTTTAAAATTAGTTATGACTTCGCCAGGACTTTTGGGGCTTTCTAGATCACAAGGTTCTGCTTGGCCAATTTCGTCTGCTTGGCTAATTTGGCTGACTCTGCTTACCAGCTTATTCAATCGTTTAGTAAGTTTTTGTAAGTCTTCATTGGAAATCTGTTGTGCTAAATTTTTGAAGGTTGTTGTAAAAGTTTCGAGAGATTTTATGAGATCTCGCCCTTTTTTACTTTGGAAGTTAACTTCATGTTTGCTTGCAATCTCAAGACGGATCAGATCGTGTTTTAATTCACCTAACAGACTCATTTTACACCTTTTTAATAAGTACGGCTTCTAATTTCATGACGCGTAGCCATGGACCTGCGGGCCAAGCGCGATATATATTGCGGGGCCTGTCGGGGATTTCTTTGTATCAGTTGTCCTGGAATTTCATCTGCTTCTTCTAGGTCCATGGGGACGACTGGATTGGGATTTACTGCGGGACGACGAACTGCTGCTGCCATAATATGAAAACTTAATTTAAGGGTTTAAAATTTGAAAGCAAAGGAGATGGATATCTTCTTCGAGAGCTTTTCGTTTGGTGGCAAATGAAAGTTCTTTTTGGAGCATTGCGGCGGTCGTTTCGAGTCCGTCGGAGGCAAACACTTTGAGAACTTTTGAAAGGAGCTCGGAAATTTTTTGAGGATTTCGGTAAAAGCGGAGAAGCCCTTGGTTAAAAAGGAAGAAGAAGTCGCCAGTATCGACTTTTAAGGATCCTTGGACAGGTTCTAAATAACGCCCGTCATCTAAGGACCAAAAAAGAGGAAGATGGGGTCCTTTTGTTTGAATCGTAGAGGCCGCCCGGTCGAATTGGAGAGAGGTGTGGGTTTGGCTATGTTTGGACAATTTATATTGAGTGAGGAGTTTATACATCCCTTCGAACCCATCTTCTAGGGCTTCTGCCATGTGAATTTGAAAAGAATCGGGATTTTCAGACTTGGGAAAATCGAGAAGGAGGCCGCAGGGGCTTTCTGAGAAAAAGGTAATAGCTTTCACAGCTACGGCGTCGGATCTGCAGTCGTCGATGTTTTTTTGGAGCATCATGTGCTGCAGGAGCATCGCGCATTCATATTCTCCATACATTCTTTCGCGCAAAAGGGAATTTTCTTTGAGACGGTTGATATTTTCATGAAGGCATTCGCTCATTGTATTGAGCGTATTGGCCAATTCGGCAATTTCTTTAGGACCGTCGACTTGAATCGATTCCCCATATTGTCCTGCTGCAATAGCGAGAGCTGTATTATTCAATTTTTGCACGGGGTGGGAGATTTTATTGGCGATGAGAAATAGGGTCGCAACCATGACAACAATCGTAAATCCGGCGCAGAGAAGGATTAGAAAAAGGCTCTCTTGGAATTTTTTATCGATGAGGTGGACATTGATGTCCGCCGCCATGACTCCGACTATCGTCCCATTTCCATCTAAGATGGGTGCATAACCGGTCATGATTTTTCCATCTTCGTTGATGGAAGTGTGAATCGGAGTGATGTGGATGTCTTGGGAAGTAAATTCAGAAGAATGGCAAGGGAGGACGTAAAGGCGGGTAAGATTAAGCTGATCTCGAATTTTTTCCAATTCTTGCGGGGAAAACCGAGCCGGTTCGTTCACGAGAGCTGCTGCAGAAACTACCGCCGATTTAAGACGGACTTTAAACCCTTCGACAATTTCTCCGTGCCAATTATAGGCCAAAAGGGTAGAAACCAACGCAATGCTTCCAATCAATGTGGGGAGAAGAAATAAAAGAAGCCGCGTTCGGATCTTCATACGGAAACCGGCCCCCCTTTATACCTGCAGGGAAGCTGCTGGGAATAAGACTGGAGGAGAGACACGGCAACCGATGGACATTCCGAGATGGTGGAAAGGAGATGGCTTCTAGAAAGGGTCAAAAATAAGGTATCGGTCTTGCAGATGGCAGCATAGCCGCGGGGCTGTTCATTAAAAATGGATTCATCGCCGAAATAATCGCCCGGGTGCAACTCCACAAGAGGTTTCATCCGTTCATCCAAAATCTGAACCTTGCCTTGAACGATTAAGTAAATCCGGTTGGCGACTTGGCCGGAAGTGAATACTTTTTCATTGGCATCGTAATCGTCTTCATGGAGTTTTTCAGCAATCGCCAGAAGGATTTCCAAATCCAACTCATTGAAGAGACGCAATTTTTTTAGAAAAAAGGCTTTTTCGATCAAGCTTTTCATGTTTCTAAGAGCTCATATGCAAATTGTTGAAATGTTTCATCCGACTGTTTCATTTGTTCGCGCAATTGCTGCTTCCAATTAGGCATTTGAAGTTTTGCTTTCAGGCGGACAGCGACGATTTTATCAAAGAGAGAGGGAGACTGTTCTAACTTGCCCAACAGCTCCGAAAGGGTCAGTTTTGGGTAGTCTCCTTGCCAGCGGAGACAGGCAATCATTTTGTCTTCCAGCGGAAGATCGTCAACTAGAGGGGCGATTAGACGGAAAATCCGAAGAGAACAGGTTTTTTCCAAGCTCTCTACTGCATGGGAATGGACTTTTGCATTGCGGCTATGAAGTCCGCGGACGAGCAATTCGGGGTCTTCCAAGGAACCTGCGGCCCCGAGAAGGTGGATGATGAAATCGATCACCGATTGATATCCTGTAAGAAGGGCGCTTTGGAGCATTTCGAGATCGTAGAGGGGATATTGTTTTTGAATGGTGTGGCCAAAGTAGAAATAGAAATAGGCCCTTTCGATTTCGATGTCGAGAATATCTATTAAGTTGGCTTGAAGTTGCGGCAAGGCAAGGCGCCCCAAAATTTTCCCTGCCAAAATCCGCGCCCTTTCAGGAAGGGAAATATCTTTCGTCAAAGTCAAAAGGAGAGGGACGATTTTAAGTCCCATTTGAACAATGATCTCTTCTGTGCGCCTTCTTTCGTTAGGACGGAAATGGACGCTAGCGAGAAGAATTTCCTTCACAGTCGTCGAATCGGCGATTTTACCTAACGCATCTAAAAGAGATAAACGGAAGGGGTTATCTCGCGAAGCTTCTAATTCTTCAATTAATCGAGGGGCGTGGCGAGCCAGTTTTTTATCGGCCACGCGGCCTATGCAGCGAGCGGCTGCCCGTCGGACCAGGACTGAATCGTGAGACAAGAAAGGGAGCGCTTTTTCCGCTGCTTCGAAGCTGTTGTCTTCAGAAATGATGTCTAGCCCCATGCCGATCTCATCGATCCGGTTTGATTTCAACATTAAGTCTAGTTTTTTCGCAGCGATCGTCCGGTTTAACGCGGCATAATCGAGCGATTGATTGGCCAGCGATTTTTTCAAAGTCAAAATCGCCGCAGCACGCAAAAAGAGATCGGGATGGTCGAGGTCGTCTTCGGCTTTGTCGGGATGGTGCAACCCCCTTTTAGCCAAATAAAAATTGGCCCATTTGGAGAGTTCTGACGATCCGTTTTCATCGTCCCAGCTGTCGATGGTCTCTATGATCCGGGAATCGTTTCCATAAGGGCTGGCATCGAGCAATTTCAAAAGACGGATTTTGGATAAAGTTCCCAGCCGGCTGGAGCTATGGAGAATTTTATCTACGGCCTTCCCATCTCCGATCTGAAGCAGTGATTCAATGGCTAAAAGCTGTGTCTCTTCCGACTGGGACCGAAGAGATTCGATGATGTCTTTTTTCGCTTCTTTTTGATCGCGCCGGGTCATTGAAGCCAGCCACCCTTTCAACTTTCGTTCGAAATGGAGGGCATTGTCTTTTAAATTAATTAAAATGGCCTTCGAGTAAATAGACCGGATGGTCAAAGCCAAAAGAATGGCTAGGAGGGCCAAGGTCAAACCGAGCCAGCGACTTTCCGATTGGATGACGAAGAGAAGCAGAGAGCTGAGGAGCATTCCAATGGGTTCGAAAAAAGAATCGTTAATGATCCGGACTTTAGATTTCAGTTTGGCGGGGACCGCATTCGATAACAAGTTGAAGCAATTATCCTCGATGGTAAAAAGAACACCGTCGCAAGCGACGAGTCCCAGAATAGCAAGCACTAAAGCGTCTTGGAGCACCCAACCAGAATAGACAGCCAAGAAGAAGAGGGGAGTGATCAGGATTACGTTGTTCAGTCCCATTCGCCTTACGACCCTGCCATAAAAAAAGACGCCAAAAATAATATTGCAGAGGGAGATCAATGCACGGCATTTAGCGAGAAATTCGGTAATCTTCCCTTCCGCCACCTCTTCGGTCGAGGCATGGAAGAAGTTGCCGAACGATTCCATATAATTGAATTCGGTCACGGTCAGCAAGAGTTGAATGAAAAGGCTTAATAGAAGAAGGACTATGGCAAACCGGGAGCGGGTAATCAAGCGAACCACCGAGGAGAACGAATCGCGGCTGCCCGAGAAAACCCCTTCAATCGTATCGTCGTGGACTGCTTTGACTTTTAAAGCGATGCCGCGAGCCTGGGCCATGGCGCAGCAGATAGATCCGGCAGCGCAGAGAAGAAGCCCCGAAAATCCAATCTTATCAAGAAAAAGGTTGATGGCCGTCCCTGAAAGGATCGTCCCGAAGAAGTAGGCCGCGCTATAAATTGAATAGACCCTTTTAGCCTCTTGCAGGTCGTGATATTGGTCCGTGAAAGTCCAAGTACAGGCGATCATGACAGCAAAGAACATCCTGGAAGAGATCTTGATCGCATAATAAAACCATTCTGGAGGGGAGGCGCCTACGCAGATGGCAGCCCCCGTGCAAATCAAGGCGCCGAGGATCATGGCCACCGTCAGGATGCGGTAAGGGCTGGTTAGTTTCAGGCTATAGAGAACAAGGGACGATACGGCGATCATCCCAAGCGCAATCGATAGATAGACTCGGGGTAGGAACTCGGCCCCTATTTTTTCCAGGAACAGGCCGTCGGATAGAGTTTCCAAGCATTGGCTGCCGAAGGCCCAGAAAATAGCCAATCGGGCAAAACGGAAAGCGTGGGAACCCTCTCCTGAATAAATGCCAAAAGCTTTGCGAAATAATTTCTGCATTAACCCCTATAAGTTCCTAACAAACCTGATACAAATGAATTTAAATATTTCTAGCCAAAAAATCTCGCATTATTTTACGGCAAAAGTCATTTTTAGCTAACAAATTCCCTGGTCTTTAAAAAAAAATCCGCTTATTTTGAATTTTATGAAAGTTTCGCAATATCGTCTGGGGTTTATCGGCTTTGGCCACATGGCGCAAGTCATTTACCATGCTATTGATACGGCAAAATTGATTCCTCGCTCCCAAATGGGTTTTGTGAGGCGCGATCCAGGCAAATCAAAAAAAAATGAACAAGAATTCGGGATTACAGCCACCTCCATGAAAAACCTGGTTGAAACCAGCGACCTGCTCCTTTTCTGCGTCCGACCTCAACAAGCGTCCCTGGTCCTCAAAGATTTGGCCGAAATCGGGGTCGAATCGAAACTATTTCTCACCGTGGCCGCAGGTCTTAAGCTCGATTTTTATCAAAAATATTTAGGAACTCAATGTGAAATTCTCCGGGTCATGCCGAATATCGCCTCTGCAGTCGGGGAAGGGATGAGTGTTTTCAGTTATGGAAAAAATTCTTCCTCTGAATTTCGAAGTACAGCCCATATTTTATTTTCTAGCATGGGGCAAGTCCTAGAGATTCCTGAGGAGCTTATGGATATTAGCTGCGCTGTAGCGGGGAGCTGTCCGGGTTTTGTCTTTCGCCTCATTGAAGCTTTTGCCCGAGCCGGTGAAAAGCAAGGGCTTGAATACGAAAAGTCCCTTAAAATGGCAGCTCAATCTTTTGCCGGAGCGGCCCGTTTAATTCTTCACGGGAATCTCCCTGAAATTTTAATTCAGCAAATCGCCACCCCGAACGGCACGACCGAAGCAGGATTCAAAGTAATGAACGAATGCCAAATCGACCGTCATTTGCAAAGTGTTGCAGAAGCGTCTGCGCGCCGATCTAAAGAACTCTCCGAAGAAATTCACTAATTTTATCGCATTGGAAAATTCATCACAGAGGTGAGAGATTCGCCATTCGGTATAAATAAATTCCTGTTTCTTCTTTTTCTTTTTCCGTGTAGAAATGATGGAATCTCCAAATTTTCGTACCTCGAGTTTTTGACCATGGAAAAGAGAAAATTAGCCATTGTGGGGTCCGGCCCTGCAGCCTATACAGCAGCGATTTATGCAGCCCGCGCAAACCTGCAGCCCATTTTATTCGAAGGGTTCATGACAGGTCCTGCCGGAGGACAATTAATGACCACAACGGAAGTGGAAAATTATCCTGGATTTCCCGAAGGGATTCTGGGGCCGGAATTAATGAATCTGTTCCGCGCTCAAGCGGCCCGTTTTGGGACTGAAATTTTAACGGAAGATGTGGAATCGGTCGACTTGACGAAACGCCCTTTCTCAGTCAACGGCTCTTCGAGAAAAGTGAAAGCCGAAGCTTTGATCATTGCAACAGGCGCGACCGCCAAACGGCTCGAGATTCCTGGGGCGGGAGATGGGGAATTTTGGCAAAAAGGAGTTACAGCCTGCGCAGTTTGCGATGGAGCTGCTCCGATTTTTAAAAATCGCCCTTTGTTTGTGATCGGCGGCGGGGACAGCGCCGTAGAAGAGGCTATCTTTCTTACGAAGTATGGCAGCCGAGTTTACATTGTCCATAGAAGGGGAGAGTTGCGCGCGTCGAAAATTATGGCCAAGCGAGCGATGCACCATCCTAAAATCGAAATTTTATGGAATACGGTGATCGAAAAAATTTCAGGCGACCAGATCGTGAGAAAAGTCCTTTTGAAAAATTTATCCGATGGCAGAACTGAAGAAAGGGAAGCCGGGGGCGTGTTTTTTGCGATCGGCCATGAACCGAATACAGAATTTCTCAAAGGGCAGCTGGATCTAAATCCAACTGGATATATCCTTGTGAAAAGCGGATCGACGAGAACTTCTTCCGAAGGTGTTTTTGCGGCAGGCGACGTACAAGATCCCACTTATCGGCAAGCGGTGACAGCTGCAGGCTCAGGATGCATGGCAGCGCTCGATGCGGAAAGATGGCTTTCGGAAATGGAAGAAGAATGAGTTTGTGAATATGAGGAAACGGCTTTTTGCAGCCTTGCTTCTATTTCCCTTTTTTTGCGGCGCTTTAGAGATGCAGCCCTGGTTTGGGGATGTTTATGAATTCCATTTTCTGGGAACTTATTCCTACAGCCGTTTCAATAAAGTGCAAAACGGATTCCCTCAGCTCACTTCTCCTTTCCAGGCCAATGTCGTCTATCTTGGATTGGATTTTTCCCCTTCGCCTGAATGGAGCTTGGATACCGATTTGCAATTTGCCGACACGACCCAGCAATCCTTTAATTTCCGTACGGCTGCCATTCAAGCGCGCTATTTGTGGCTGGACGATATTGTAGGGGATCGCGTCAGCCTGACTACCGGGGCGAATATGCGTATTACAAATACGAGTAGCCTCAAAGATGTCAGCTGTCCTTCCTACGGAAATGTCGATTTTGAAGTCAATTTTTCGATTGGACGCGAATTCGACGCTTCCGACTACTGGCGTTTCCGTCTTTGGGGATTTGGCGCGGTAGGGCATGCCAATCGCGGCTCCCCATGGGTCCGAGCTACGTTAGCGATTGAAACCAATTACGATGATGCTCACAAGTTTGCCTTTTATGCTTACGGCACAAATGCCTACGGCCGCCATACGCAAGTCGACATCAATGATTTTCATGGGTATGCAAGAATCCGAGAAAAATCAATCGACCTCTGTTTTCGGTATGGGTATCGAATCGGCGTTTGGGGGACTCTTCGCGCTGAATATCAGAGACGCGTTCTTGCAAAATCCTATCCGCAGAATGTCAATACATTCATCATAGGCTACTTGCTTCCTTTCTCTTTCTAAAGGATGAGGGCGACTGCAGTGGCGTAATCAGTCGAATGGCTGATCGACACTAGGATTTGGGGATTGTTGAATCGCTTCTGGGCCGAAGGGGAGAGAGAAATCTCTGGTTTCCCATTGGCGTCGTTCACAATTTCTAAGTCATGCCATGCTAGTTGGGCTCCGAATCCAGTCCCCAGCGCCTTCGATACAGCTTCTTTTGCCGCAAAACGGCCTGCGAAATGGGGAGCTGGATCTTGGAACTTGTAGCAATAATCTTGCTCTTTTTGGGTGAAAAGACGGTTTAAGAAATGAAGACCATGCCGCTCTATACTTTGACGCACCCTGGAGATTTCAATGATATCGTTGCCTAATCCGACAGGACGAGGACTACTGGTCTTCATATTCATCTTTATCCCGTGGGTTTCTTTGGCGATGTTCTTCCTGTTCCTCAGAATAGGGGTGATAAACTCCTTCCTCATCAAGAACGTTGCAGAAAATCATCCTTCCCGAAGTCGTATGCTTGACGGAAAGCACTTGCGCATCCACGACTTCGCCAATGAATTGACCCCCTCCATTAACGACGACCATCGTGCCATCGTCCAAGTAGCCAACCCCTTGACGAGGTTCTTTTCCGTAACGCTGGATTTTGATTTTGATATTTTCTCCCGCTTGCATAAGAGGTTTAAGTGCATTCGAAAGGGTATGCAAATTAATGATCCGGACCCCTTCGATAGCAGCCATTTGGACCCGGCTGATGTCGGCGGTTAAGATATTTGCGTCGATGAGACGGGCCAGACGAATCATTTTGGTCATCGGATCTTTTACTTCTGGGAAATCGGTGTCATTGTATCGGAGCTCGAGATCAGGCAAGGCTTCTAATTTCTTGACTACCTCTAAGGAACGTTTCGCTTTGGCTTTTGAATTTTCATCGGAAACTTCAGCCTGGGCATAAAGATCTTTAATCAAAAAGCGGGGAATGACCAAGTGGTGGTCCATAATCCCTGCTCCGGCAAGGTCAATGATCCTTGCGTCGGAAAGAACAGAGCTGTCTACAAGCAAATCCTTCTTTTTATGGGCAGTGGCTGTGAATTTGATGAATGGGATGCTTACATAAAGTTCATCGGAAGAGCGGAGCGTCATCTGGGTGCCCAAATAAATCCCGAATAAGAAAAGGGAGATTTTGATCACTTCAAGCGTTTGCGTGTTCAAATGGATGGAAGCTGAGCTGATGTCCAGAATGGCACCAAGGATTAGATTAAGGGCCAGACCCATGAGGTACCCGAAGAAAAGACCGATCACAGCAATATTAAAAGCCCGGAGATTGAACCTCTTAAAAAGAAGATCGAATCCAATTAGGACCACCCCCAGTAGCAAGCCAAGCCCTACTCCCAAAAGGAGGTTCCCTCCTGTATATCCGTCTGGACCTGAGATCATGTAAGTTGTCATGAAAAAGATGCAGAGGACCATAAAGAAAATACGGGTGAAAACAAGCGCTAGATTCATGGAAATGCTCCCTAATTTTTAATATGAAGTCAGGTATACACTGAACAGTCTAATCTTGAGTAGACCAAAGTGTATTAACCCTTTCGATTTTTGTCGATAAAGTTAAAAAAAACATTAGAATCTTGCTGAGCCATTTGACAAGATGTTTTGAGTGAATATAAGATGAATGGCTATGAAACAGCGCACATACATTGCCCTTTCAGGTTTTCTTTGGATTGCGAGCGGAACTTTTCTTCTCTATAAAGGACTCCATTTTATTAATGAAGCAACCCATTCCCAAGATTCCCTTTGTTATCGATGGCAAACTTTTTTCGGTTCTCCTCAGCAGGCAGCAACTATTTTGATGGGGATCGGTCTTCTTGTGGGATACCTCAAAAGTCGGTTCGTTCTTTCCAAAACAGTTCGCAGAGTGTCGACACGTATCGCCTCTCTTTCTGAACCCATCCGGTTTGTAGATGCCTACAGCAAATCGTATTGGATTTTAATTGCAGCTATGGTCGGATTAGGCGTCAGTTTTCGATTTCTGCCCATATCCGTGGATTTGAGAGGGATGATCGATGTCGCCATTGGTTCTGCTCTGGTCAATGGAGCGATGCTTTTCTTCCGCGCTGCGCGAGCCTTTCAAGTTCCAGTCTGTAAATAAAGACTTTATAGGTCTTTGATCTTTCAAAAAAATCTTTGTTCGCTCTTGTTTTAAAAAAATATTTTGCTAGATTGTTTAGTATTTACAAATCTTTATTTGCATGTTTATTTAAAATGGTTTTTATTGTATAATAAATATGATAAAATTAAAATGGTAATAACATGTCTGTTAATAATACACCTCGTATTACTCGTTCTAGTGTTAATAACGTAACTTTTTTAGCTTTAGATCCAAATTCTACAAGAACGGATACTTACCCTACCGTAATTCGAGTTTCTCCGATCACTAAAGTTGCGACTTCAAGTTTGAGTGAAGCTAACCATCGAAGACGAGGTTCATCGCCAAGGAGCGATTTGGATAGCAGTCCTCGATCAAGCAGCCCAATCATACAATCAGAAAGATCCTCTAGCGGTTATTTTGCAGACGACGATTCAGTAATGGGATTGGGTGAAAGAACACCCTCGTTTGTCCCTTCGTCCAGCCGTCATAGATCTAGCAGTCCCGTTCAAAATGACGATGATGTAGAAATCTTTGATAGCGAACCGAGCCAATCTTTGTCTTACGAAGAAGAGGATCGCTTTCCTCAAGATACTTTCATGAGGGCCTCGATTCCAAAGCGGCAAAGAGAACCTGATTCAGACGGAGAGTATGTTTCTCGGCAACACACTTATGAACCAAATAATGAGGTTGTTTCTAGCAGTTCCGACTCAGAATT
>Ga0075370_10000535_pt1 | contig 14549 bp, 12 predicted proteins | sample EndMethybrTD3035_FD_71398 | JGI IMG/M metagenome (GOLD analysis project Ga0075370, IMG submission 71398) | Populus endosphere microbial communities from Tennessee, USA - Endosphere MetaG P. TD hybrid TD303-5 | ecosystem: Host-associated > Plants > Roots > Endosphere | place: USA: Tennessee... | reverse complement strand
CGGGCGTGATCACGCCCGTCAGCACCGGCGAATACACCTTCGGGTCGGCACACTGGATCGGCAGGCCCCAGGCACGCACTGCAGTGCGCACGCCTTCGGCCCATCGACGGTGGCGTGCAAACACGTGCTCCAGCCCTTCGTCGAGCAGCATCTCGAGAGACTCGGCCAGGCCATACAGCAGGTTGGTGTTCGGCGTGTACGGCCAATAGCCGGTCTTGTTCATCTCGACGATCTCGTCCCACCCCCAGAACGAGCGCGCAAGCGTCGCGAGCTTGTTCGCCTGAAGCGCCTTCGGCGAGAGCGCATTGAAGCTGATGCCCGGCGGCAGCATCAGGCCCTTCTGCGAACCGCTGATGCTCACGTCGACACCCCATTCGTCGTGCCGATAGTCGGCCGACGCGAGACCGGAGATGGTGTCGACCATCAACAGTGCCGGGTGGGCCGCGGCGTCGATGGCACGGCGCACTGCGGCGATGTCGGAGGTGACGCCGGTAGAAGTCTCGTTGTGCACGACGCAGACGGCCTTGATCGTGAGGCTGGTGTCCGCACGCAGCCGGCGTTCGATCGCCTCGGCATCCACGCCGTGGCGCCAACCTTCTGCGCCGGGAAGGCCGATGAACTCCGGGCGCAGCGAGAGCCGCTCGGCCATCTTCTTCCACAGCGACGCGAAGTGGCCGGTCTCATACATCAGCACCACGTCGCCGGGGCTCATCGTGTTGACGAGCGCCGCCTCCCATGCGCCGGTGCCCGAGGCCGGATAGATGACGACCGGGTGGCGCGTGTTGAACACCTGCTGCAGCCCGGCGATCACGCGCAAGCCAAGCTCGCCGAACTCGGGGCCGCGATGGTCGATGGTGGGCAGGCTGATCGCCCGCAGGATGCGGTCGGGCACCGGGCTGGGCCCCGGGATCTGCAGGAAGTGGCGGCCGGCGGGGTGTGAATTCAGCTTCATGGGTGCTCCGTGGAGTCACCGAAGTTTTGCATACAAAATTCTATTGTCAAGTTGTTGTCCCTATAATCGCCCGAAACATTCTTCCTGAAATCTGCATACAAATCAGGGAAAGCCCGATGGCCGAGATTCTTTCGATCCCGCGTCAGGTCCTTCACCAGGAGGTCGCGGTGCGGCTGCGCCAGCGCATCGTCGAAGGCCAGATCGCGCCCGGAACCAAGCTCAACGAGCGCGAGCTCAGCGAGGTGCTGAAGGTCTCGCGCACACCGCTGCGCGAGGCGATCAAGATGCTCGCCGCCGAAGGGTTGGTCGAACTGCTGCCGAACCGCGGTGCGGTCGTCGCGCAGCTCTCGGAGCAAGACATCGCCGACACCTTCGAAGTGATTGCAGGCCTCGAAGGCCAGGCCGGCGAGCTCGCCGCACAGCGCATCGCCGACGCCGAGCTGGCGGAGATCCGCGCGCTTCACTACGAGATGCTCGCCGCTTACACGCGCCGCGACCTGCCCACCTACTACCGCATCAACGCGCAGATCCACGCACGCATCAACGCCGCCGCCGGCAACCGCGTGCTGACGCAGACATGGGGCACCGTCAACGCGCGGCTGCAGGCGCTGCGCTTTCGCTCCAACTTCGACGAGGCGAAATGGAAACGCGCCGTCAAGGAGCACGAGAAGATGGTCGAGCTGCTCGCCGCGCGCGACGGCGCGGCGCTGCGCACGCTGCTCATCGAGCACCTGCTGCACAAGCGCGACGCCGTGATCGAGCTGATGCGCCAAGGCCGCCTGGGCGAGAAGCTGCAGGCCGGTGCATGAGCCGAGCGCCGATGAAGAAGCCGGCGAACGAACAAGCCAACGAGCTGGCCCGCCGGCTCACCGGCGAAACCGGCGGCGAGGTGCTGTTCGACGACGCCTCGCGCGGCCGCTACGCAACCGACGCATCGATCTACCAGATCACTCCGGTCGGTGTATTCGTGCCTCGCACCGAGCGAGACGTCGCCACGGCGATCGACGTCGCGCGCAGCGTCGGCACGCCGGTGCTCGCGCGCGGCGGCGGGAGCTCGCAGTGCGGCCAGACGACCGGCGCCGCGCTCGTCATCGACACCAGCAAGCACCTGAGGCGCGTGCTTCACATCGACACGCAAGCAGCGGTCGCAGAAGTCGAGCCGGGCATCGTGCTGGACGCATTGAATGCGCAGCTGAAGCCGCACGGCCTGTGGTTCCCCGTCGACGTGTCGACAAGCGCCCAGGCCACGCTCGGCGGCATGGCGGGCAACAACTCCTGCGGCAGCCGCTCGATCGCGTACGGCAACATGGTGCACAACGTGCTCGGCATCGACGCCTGGCTGGCCGACGGCAGCGAGGCATCGTTCGGGCCCGTCGAGCGGCTGGGCGAACGCGAGCGCGGCATCGCCGAGATGGTTCGCCAGCTCGCGCTGGCGCAGCGAGACGAGATCGAGGCGCGCTGGCCGAAGCTGCTGCGCCGGGTCGGCGGATACAACCTCGACATCTTCCAGCCGCAGAGCGAGCGGCCCTACACGTCCGACGGCAGCGTCAACCTCGCGCATCTGCTGGTCGGCTCGGAAGGAACGCTCGCCTTCACGCGCCGCCTCACGCTCAAGCTCGCACCGCTGCCGCGCGCCCGCGTGCTGGGCGTCGTGAACTTCCCGACCTTCCGTGCGGCGATGGACGCGGCGCAGCACATCGTGAGGCTGGCGCCGAGCGCGGTCGAGCTCGTCGACCGGACGATGATCGAGCTGTCGCGCGCGAACCCGGCTTTCCGGCCGACGATCGAGTCTGCGCTGGTGGGTGCGCCCGACGCAATCCTCCTCGTCGAGTTTGCCGGCGACGACCCCGCCGCACTGCAGCAGCGCCTGCGCGCGCTGGTCGAGCTGATGGGGGACCTTCGACTGCCGGACAGCGTCGTCGAGATGACGGCCGATGCGCCGCAGAAGGCCCTCTGGGATGTGCGCAAGGCAGGCCTGAACATCATGATGAGCCTGAAGGGCGACGGCAAGCCGGTCAGCTTCATCGAGGACTGCGCGGTCCCGCTCGAGCACCTGGCCGAGTACACCGCCGCGCTGACCGAAGTGTTCCGCAAGCACGGCAGCCGCGGCACCTGGTATGCGCATGCATCGGTCGGCACGCTGCACGTGCGGCCCATCCTCGACATGCGACGCGACGGCGCCACCAAGATGCGCGCCATCGCCGAAGAAGCCGCCGAACTGGTGCGCAAGTTCAAGGGCGCCTACAGCGGCGAGCACGGCGACGGCCTGTGCCGCGGCGAGTGGGTTCAATGGCAGTTCGGCCCGCGCCTGAACGACGCGTTTCGTGCCATCAAGCGACAGCTCGACCCCGGCAATGTGCTGAACCCGAACCGCATCGTCGACACGCCGAACATGGACGATGCGCGGCTCTTCCGCTTCCCGCCCGGCTACAAGACGATCGCGTTGACGCCTGTCTTCGACTGGTCGCCTTGGAACGTGCAGAACGATCCGGCGACCGAGACGACGAGCCCGCCCGGCAGCGGCGGCGACAACACCGCCGGCTTCGCGAAGGCCGTCGAGATGTGCAACAACAACGGCCACTGCCGCAAATTCGACGCTGGCACGATGTGCCCAAGCTTTCGCGTCACGCGGGACGAGCAGCACCTGACGCGCGGCCGCGCCAACACCTTGCGCCTCGCGCTGTCGGGCCAGCTCGGCGCGCAGGCGCTGACGGGCGATGCGGTGCGCGATGCGCTCGACCTGTGCGTAGGCTGCAAGGGTTGCCGGCGCGATTGCCCGACCGGCGTGGACATGGCGAAGATGAAGCTCGAGGTGCTCGCGCAGCGCAGGCGCGTGCGCGGCGGCTCGCTCGCCGAGACGCTGATCGCGCGCCTGCCCGACTACGCCCATGCCGCGAGCGCCGTGCCCTGGCTGATGAACCTGCGCGACCGAGTGCCCGGCCTCGCGGCGCTGAGCGAGAAGCTGCTCGGCCTCTCCTCAAGGCGCAGCCTGCCGCGCTGGCGGCGCGACACCTTCGCGCGCCTCGCACCTCGACTGGGCCTTGCAAGCCGCGACGAGACCTTGAATGCCGCGAAGAGCGCCGTCCTGTTCGTCGACACCTTCAACGGCACGTTCGAATCCGGGAACGCCGTCGCCGCGCTGCGCGTGCTGCAGGCCGCCGGCTACGCCGTGCATGCAGCAGGTGCCAACACCGCCGATGGCCAGGCGGCGCTGTGCTGCGGCCGCACCTACCTGGCGGCCGGGCGTGCCGAGGAAGCAAAGGCCAAGGCAAGGCAGTTGATCGAAGCGCTGCTGCCGTTCGCGCAGCGCGGCATCGCGATCGTCGGCCTCGAGCCCTCGTGCCTGCTCACCCTGCGCGACGAGATGCTGGCGATGGGCCTGGGCGCCGACGCCGCGCTGATCGCCGAGCACGCGCTGCTGTTCGAGGAGTTCCTCGTGCGCGAAGTGCGGGCCGGCCGCTTCACGCCGAGGCTGAAAGCCGCGACACAACCCATGCGCGTGCACGGCCACTGCCACCAGAAAGCCTTCGGGGCGATCCAGCCGGTGCTCGAGGTGCTGCGGCTGATCCCAGGTGCCGACGTCTCTCTCATCGAGAGCTCCTGCTGCGGCATGGCCGGCAGCTTCGGCTACGAGGCATCGCACCATGAGATCTCGATGCAGATGGCAGAACTCAGCCTGCTGCCTGCGGTGCGTGCCGCACCCGACGCGCTGATCGTCGCCGACGGCACCAGCTGCCGCCACCAGATCGCCGATGGCGCCGGCCGCGAGGCCGTGCACGTGGCCCGCGTGCTCGCGGACCATCTGCTCAACCGGGCATCTTGAACACGGGCAATTGCCAGTCGTAGGCGAGCGCGCCGAGGCGCAGGCCGACAACCGTGACGAGACCGAGGCCGACCGCAACGCCGCGCGGCGCGCCGAGCCGCTGCACGATGAGGTAGACGCCGACACCACCGATCGCGGCCGACGCATAGATATCGCTGCGCAGGATCAACGGCACGCGCGCGCTCATGACGTCGCGCAGCACGCCGCCGCCCGAGCCGGTCATCGTGCCCATCAGCACGACGCTGATGGCCGGCAGCTTCGCTGCTTCTGCCACCTGCGCGCCCGAGATCGCGAACAGCGCGAGCCCGAACGCGTCGGCCACCAGCAGCGCGGCCAGCGGGGGTGGATAGAAGTGCACGTACACCACCGTCGCGAGCGCGCTCGCGACGATCACCCATGCGTAGCGTTGGTCGCGCAGCCAGAAGATCGGATGCCGGTTCAGCAGCAGGTCGCGCAAGGTGCCGCCGCCGATCGCCGTCAGCGATGCCAGCACGATCACGCCGAGCAGGTCCAGCCCCGCGCGGCCGGCCGCCAGCGCGCCGCTGACGGCGAACACCGCCACGCCGATCAGGTCGAGCAGGTACAGCGCCGTCACATCACGCCGAACTTCGCGAGCGCCTCGCACGCGCTCATGCCGCCCCGGATCGCGACCGCCACTGCGTTCTCGGTGCTCGCCTTCTGCAGCGCCCGCTCGATCGCCTCCTGTTCGGCTTCGCGCGGGATCACGATCACTCCCTCGCGGTCGCCGAACAGCAGGTCACCGGGCGCGATGCGCACGCCCTCGATCTCGATCGTCGTGCGAAAGTCGATCACCTTGCCGCGCGGACCCTGGTCCTGCGCGTACAGGCCGCGGCAGAACACCGGGAAGCCGAGCGCCTCGATCTCGTCGGCGTCGCGCACATAGCCGTCGAGAATCGCGCCGGCGGCCTTCAGGTGCGTTGCACGCGTGCTCATCAGGCCGCCCCACAGCGCATAGCGCAGCGACGCGCCGGTCGCGATGTAGATCTCGTTCGGTCGCAGGTCGTCGAGCGCTTCGAGCATCAGGCCGAACGGCTTTGCCGCGAGCGGGCCACCCGCGTCGGGGTCGCCATCGCAGAACACGTCGGCTTCGAGCACCGGCATCGCGCGCCCGGCGATCCGGGTCTTCGGTGCGAGCGGCGCGATGCCGGCCGGCAGGAACTGGCGGCGATGGCCCATCACGTCGAGCACGTCGCCGACGACGGCCGTGAAGAGCCGCTCTCTGAGCACGGTGAACAGTTCGCCATCGCCACGCTGCACCATCGTCGATCTCCGCAAAAGCCGCAGGAGTGCCCGGCAGCACTCGCGGCATGATATCGGCCGGTCTCCACAGCCAAGTATCCTCGCGCCATGTACGCGCAATTCTTCGGTCTCAAGCACGAGCCCTTCTCGATCGCCCCCGATCCGCGCTATCTGTTCATGAGCGAGCGCCACCGCGAGGCGCTGGCGCACCTGCTGTACGGCGTGAACGGAGGGGGCGGGTTCGTGCTGCTGTCGGGCGAGATCGGCGCCGGCAAGACCACCGTGTGCCGCTGCTTCCTCGAGCAGGTACCGCGGCGCTGCAACGTGGCGTACATCTTCAACCCCAAGCTCACCGTCGTCGAGCTGTTGAAGTCGATCTGCGACGAATTCCACGTGCCCTACGAGCACAGCGGGCCGCAGTTCGCGCAGGTCCCGCCGACGGTGAAGGACTACGTCGACCCGCTCAACGAGTTCCTGCTGCGCACGCATGCCGTCGGCCAGAACAACCTGCTCGTGATCGACGAGGCGCAGAACCTCTCCGCCGAGGTGCTCGAGCAGCTGCGGCTGCTCACCAACCTCGAGACCAACGACCGCAAGCTGCTGCAGATCATCCTGATCGGCCAACCCGAGCTGCGCACGATGCTGGCGCGGCCCGAGCTCGAACAGCTCGCCCAGCGCGTCATCGCGCGCTTTCACCTCGAGGCTCTTTCGCCGGCCGAGACGGAGAAGTACATCGCGCATCGCCTGCAGGTGGCCGGCATGAGCGGCGCGCTGCCGTTCAACCGCGAGGCGCGTGCGCGCATCCACGCACTCTCGCGCGGCATTCCGCGGCGCATCAACCTGCTCGCAGACCGCTCGCTGCTGGGTGCGTATGCAAGTGGCAAGTCGCGGGTCGATCGGCAGATCGTCGACAAGGCGGCGATCGAAGTCTTCGGCACGCACGGGCTGCCGCAACCCGAGCGGTCGGCGCCGGAGCGGCGCGTGGTCGTCGCGGCGGCGACGCTGGCCGGCCTGGCGCTGGCCGGCGTGATCGGGGCAGCGGCCGTCGGCGCGCTGCAGCGGCCTGGCCCCGGCGCCACGCTCGCCACGAGTGCGGCAAGCGCACCGAAGGCGGCCACAGCCGCGTCGGGCGCGTCGACGCTGGCGAAGGCCGCGCAGGCTGCCGCGTCTGGTGCGTCTGGTGCGTCTGCCGCTGCGACGCCAAGCGCGCCCGCCGATGCCATCGCCGTGACTGCGGCAACCGACCCGGCCGATCTGCGCAACGCGCTCGGCGCAGCGGCACGCAACGAACGCGATGCCTGGCGAGAGCTCGCGCAATCCTGGGGCGCGAACTTCGCCGACGGCGAGCCGTGCCAGCTTGCGGCACGCCAGCGTCTTCAATGCTTCCGCGGCAGCGGCAGCCTCGCATCGCTGCGCCAGCTCGACCGTCCGGCGATCCTCACGCTGCGCAGCGAGAACGACGAGCCGCTGTACGTCGTGATGACCGGGCTCGGCCCGCAGAGCGCCGTGCTGCAGACCACCTCGGCACGACGCAACGTCTCGCTGCTCACGCTGGCGCAGATGTGGCGCGGCGAGTTCGCGACCTTGTGGCGCGCCCCCGAGGGCTACCGCGCAAGCGCCGGCGAGGATGGCGGGAGCGCTGCCAGCCAGTGGGTTGCCACTCGGCTGACCGCGCTGCAGGGCTCGCCGCGCGCGTCAGACGCGCGCGAGACCGAGGTGCCGCTGAAGTCGCGCATCTCGGCATTCCAGATGGCGCAGGGGCTCAAGCCCGACGGGCTGGCCGGACCGATGACCTACATGCAGTTGAATCGCGTCAGCGGTGTCGACGAGCCGAAGCTGCACGCGCAGAAATGAGAGGCTGAGCGCACGATGTCGTACATCCTCGATGCCCTGAGACGGGCCGACGCCGAACGCGAACGCGGCGCGGTACCCAACATCCATGCGCAGCCGTACGCTGGGCCATCCGGCGAAGCGGAGGCGCCGCGCACCACGCCGCCGTGGTTGTGGATCGCGCTCGCCCTGCTCGCCGTCGCCGTGCTTGCGCTCGCGTGGAAGCTCTTCGCAGGCGACGCGCCGCGCGAGCATGTGGCCGCAGCCGCGCCCGTGGCGCCTGCTCCTGCGCCCGCTCTTGCGACCCCAGCCCCGGCCCCTGCACCTAACGTCTCGTCATCGCAACCTGTTGCGACGATGCCCGCGCCCTCACCCGTCCCGCTGCAGCCCGTGCAACCGCTGCCGATCACGCCGCCGACGGCGACATCGCGCGCCGCCACCGGAACGAGCAAGGCCGCCAGCAAGCCCGCAGCGCGTGCAGACGCGACGCCGTCCGCACCGCCCGCCCCCGCCAGCACGCCAGCCAGCGCGGTCGAGCGCATCTACGCCGTCAACGAACTGCCCGAGGAGATTCGCCGCAGCCTGCCCGCCTTGCCGATCGGCGGCGCGATGTACTCGAAGAACGCAGCCGACCGCATGCTGATCGTCGGCGGGCAGATCCTGCACGAGGGCGACACGATCGCGCCCGACCTGAAGCTCGAGCAGATCCGGCTGAAGAGCGCGGTGTTCCGCTTCAAGGCCTATCGGTACGAAGTGAGCTACTGAGCTACTGAGCTCCCGAGCTGTTGCGCTCCTGGTGAACCCGCCCGCCCCGCGCGATGGGCACATGATCGAAGCGGCCAGCGAAAGGATGTTGAAGCAATAATCACACTGTGCGATATTTGCTTCATGCCCCGTTGGCTCGTTCTTACCGCGACACTTCCGACAACCCCGAGCGGCCTGCGCGTTCGAGTGTGGAGAGCACTCAAGGCCACGGGCGCCGGCACGCTGCGCGAGGGCGTGTACCTGCTGCCGGAACATGCGGCAACGGCCGATGCGCTCTGGCAGCTGGAGCGAACGATCTCGGAGGCCGGCGCAGACGCGCACATGCTGGTCGTGACTGCGCGCGACGAAGCGCAGGAGCGATCGTTTCGCGGCCTGTTCGACCGCTCGGAGCTCTACACAGAGCTGTTGCAGTCGATCAAGCACGCACGCGCTGGCGTCAGGAAGTCGTCGCAGGCGCAGTTGCACAAGACGCTGCGCACGCTCGAACAGCAGCTGCACGCAGTGCAGTCGAACGACTTCTTCCCGGGCAAAGCGTTCGAGCGATCCGGCGCGGCACTGGCGGCGTTGCGCCGCGAGATAGAGCTGCGCCTGTCGCCCGGCGAACCGGCTCCCAGCCATGCGCAGATTCCCTCGCGAGCCATCGCCGACTATCAGCAGCGCACCTGGGTCACGCGCAAGCGTCCATGGGTCGACCGCCTTGCCAGCGCGTGGCTGGTGCAGCGCTTCATCGACAAGGCGCCCACCTTCACGTGGATCAGCACCCCACGCAAGCTCCCGAGGTCGGCGCTCGGGTACGACTTCGACGGGGCCACCTTCACGCACGTGGGCGACAAGGTGACCTTCGAGGTGATCGCCCAGAGTTTCGACCTGCTGGGCGATGCCGCGCTGCGACGCCTCGCAGCGCTCGTGCACTACATAGACGTCGGCGGAATCCCGATCGACGAAGCACCGGGCCTCGAGATGCTGATGCGCGGCTTGCAGGCCGTGCACAGCGACGACGACGCGCTGCTCGCCGCCGCGATCCCGGCGCTCGACGCGTACTACTGCGCACTGCAGGGCCACCATGACCTCTGAAGCACTCGATCAGCTCGAACGACAGGCACCGCAACCGCTCACGCGGCGCGAGGCCTTCGCCTACTGGCTGAAGCTCGGCTTCATCAGCTTCGGCGGACCCGCGGGGCAGATCGCGATCATGCATGAGGAGCTCGTCGAGCGGCGCCGCTGGATCTCCGAGAACCGCTTCCTGCACGCGCTCAACTACTGCATGCTCCTGCCCGGCCCCGAGGCGCAGCAGCTCGCCACCTACATCGGCTGGCTGATGCATCGGACCTGGGGCGGCATCGTCGCCGGCGGTCTGTTCGTGCTGCCCTCGTTTTTCATCCTGGTCGCGCTGTCGTGGGTCTACATGGCTTTCGGCAACGTACCCGTCATCGCCGGCCTCTTCTACGGGATCAAGCCTGCGGTCACGGCGCTCGTGGTGCATGCGGCATACCGCGTCGGGTCGCGCGCGCTGAAGAACGCCTGGCTCTGGTCGATCGCGGCAGCAGCGTTCGTGGCGATCTTCGCCCTGAACCTGCCCTTTCCGCTCATCGTGCTCGCGGCCGGGCTGATCGGTTACTTCGGCGGCAGGTACGCGCCCGACAAGTTCAGGACCGGTGGCGGTCATGGGCAGGCAGCCAAGGCGTTCGGCCCTGCCGTGATCGACGATCACACGCCGACTCCGCCGCACGCGCGCTTCACTTGGGCGCGTTTCGGCATGGTGCTCATGGTGTTCCTCGCGCTGTGGCTCGCGGCGATCGGCGCATTGATCGCCCTGTGCGGCTGGAATGCGGTATTGACGCAGATGGCCTGGTTCTTCACCAAGGCCGCGCTGCTGACGTTCGGCGGGGCATACGCGGTGCTGCCCTATGTCTACCAGGGCGCAGTCGACCACTATCAGTGGCTGACGGCAGCGCAGATGATCGACGGCCTCGCGCTCGGCGAGACCACGCCGGGGCCGCTCATCATGGTCGTCTCGTTCGTCGGCTTCGTCGGCGGCTGGACGAAGGCCATCTTCGGCGGCGACTCGCTGTTCATGGCCGGCGCCGCCGCTGCTGCAGTCGTCACCTTCTTCACGTTCCTGCCTTCGTTCTTCCTCATCCTGCTCGGCGCGCCCTTCATCGAATCGACGCACGGCAAGCTGAAGTTCACCGCGCCGCTCACCGGCATCACCGCGGCCGTGGTCGGCGTGATCGTCAATCTCGCGGTGTTCTTCGCGTACCACGTGCTGTGGCCGCAGGGACCGGGCGGGCACTTCGACTGGCCGTCGGCCGTCATCGGCCTGGCTGCAGCGCTCGCGCTGTTTCGCTTCAGGCTGGGCGTGATTCCCGTCGTGCTCGGTTGCGGCATTGCCGGCCTGACGTTCCAGCTGGCGCGTGCAGCCGTCTACGCCAACGCCTGAGGAGGTGTTCATGAAAGCTCGAGCCTCGGTGGCACTGCTGTACCCCGGTGACCGTGCCGCGCGCGACAGCGCCGACCCAACCGAAAGCCGCTTCGCGGCCCTGTTCGATGCCTTCGCGGCGGCCGGCGTGGCGGCCGAGCCTGCCGTCTACAACGACGAGTTCGCGGACGAGGTCGCCGCGCAGCTGCGGCGCGCCGACGTCGTGCTCGTCTGGTGCAACCCGATCGAAGGCGGACGACGGCGCGACACGCTGGATGCCGTGCTGCGCGAGGCCGCGCAGGCCGGCACGCTCGTGAGCGCGCATCCCGACGCGATCCTGCGCCTGGGCACCAAGGACGTGCTGGTCGACACCCGCGAGCTCCCGTTCGGAAGCGATGCAGTGCGCGTCGACAGCCTCGAGCAGCTCGCGGCCGAGCTGCCCGCGCGCCTGCGCAGCGGTGCCCGCGTGCTCAAGCAGCACCGCGGGCACAGCGGCATCGGCGTGTGGCGCGTCGAGCAGCTCGAAGGGGAGCCGTCGCTGCGCGTGCGCCACGCACAGCGCGGCAGCGAGGAAGAGCGCATCGACTTCGCGGCATTGCTGCAGCGGATGGCGCCCTACTTCGAAGCCGCCAACGGCGGCCACATGATCGATCAGGCCTGGCAGCCTCGCCTCGTCGACGGCATGGTGCGCGCCTATCTCGTCGAAGACCGGGTCGCGGGTTTCGGTCTTCAGGCGATCAACGCGCTGTACCCGGCGCGGCCCGGCGAAGTTGCGCCGCCGGCGGGGCCGCGCCTCTATCACGGCGCCGACCTCCCGCAGTTCCAGACCCTGAAGCGCCTGCTCGAGACGCAGTGGATCGAGATGCTGCGCAGCCGCGTCGGGCTGCCTCGCGAACGCCTTCCGATGCTGTGGGACTGCGACTTCATGCACGGCGAGCCGACGCCCGAGCAGCCCGAGCGCTTCGTGCTGTGCGAGATCAACGTGAGCAGCGTCTCACCGTTCCCGCCATCGGCGATCGAGCCGCTGGTGGCGGCCGTCAAGGCGCGGCTCGCGTTGCGCTAGCGCTTCTCGCTCAGCCCGGCACCGAGCCGCGGATCTCGCGCACGCCGCGCCCGAGCCGGCGCCGCAGCAATGCGCGCAGCGTCACGCCGTCGGCATAGCCGACGCGCCCGGCAATGCGCTCGATGTCCAGCCGCGTCGTCTTCAGCAGATGCACGGCGTGCTCGACTCGCAGGTCCTGGAAGTACGACAGCGGCGTCTTGCCGAGCACCTCGTCGATGCGGCGCTGCAGCGTGCGCTTGCTGGTGGCCAGCGACTTCGCGGCCTCGTCCAGCGAGAAGCCCTTCGCGAGCCGGCTGCGCGCCCACTGCTCGAAGCGCTCGACCATCGGGTCCGCGTGCGCCAGATGGTCGCTGATCGAGTACGCCGACTGCGACGGGCGCGAGTCGACGACCAGGTAGTTCGCGGTGGTGGCCGCCAGCTCGGGGCTCGCCTGGCGGATCAGCCACAACGCCAGGTCGATGTGGCCGAGCGCCGCGCCGGCCGTCAGCACGCTGCCGGAGCTGACGAGCATGTGCGCATCGTCGAGCTCGACCGCGGGGTAGCGCTGGCGGAACAGCGGTGCGAGCCACCAGGTCGTCGTCGCGGTGCGGCCGTCGAGCAGGCCCGACTCGGCGAGAACGAAGGTGCCGATGCAGGCCGCGGCGCAGTTCACGCCGGCGGCGCTCCACCCGCGCAGCAGCTTCGCCGTGTCGGCCACGTCAGGGCGCGCGAGCGCGCGCTGCAGCGGCTCGGGCATCTTGTAGCCGATTGCCGGGATCACGACCCAGTCGGGCCGCCCGGCCGAATCGGCCGGTTGCACCGGCACGCTCAGGCCTTGCGACGTATGCACGCGGCGCCGCACCCCCACGAGGCTCACCTCGAAATGCAGCGAGTCGAGCTGTTGCATCGCCGCCAGCTCGTTGGCGGTTCCGAACGCGTCGAGGACGGTGGACAACCCGGTATCGAAGACGCCGTCGAGCGCGAGCACGTGAATCTTCATGATGGCGCAAATGATATCGAAGATGTCATTGATGACAATGTCTTCCGAGGCGGACGAAGCCTAGAGTTCACACCTCCTTCGCACCGTTTCTCACACACCCTGGAGTGACTGATGATCAAGCTTGCCCTGTTCGCCCGTCTCGAAGCCAAGCCCGGCAAGGAGGCCGACGTTGCCGCGTTCCTGGAGGCCGGTCTCGCGATGGCGCGTGCGGAATCCACGACTCCCATCTGGTTCGCGCTGCGCCTTTCGCCCACCACCTTCGGCGTCTTCGACGCGTTCCACAACGAAGACGGCCGCCAGCGCCACCTCAGCGGGCCGATCGCCCAGGCGCTGATGGCCAAGGCACCCGAGCTGTTCGCGAGCCCGCCCACGATCGACCAGATCGAAGTGCTCGGGCTCAAGAACGACGGCAGCGCCTGAACCGCGCTCGCGGCGGGGTCGCGACTTCGTGCCACCACCGCGGGGGCGAAGCCCGATATGCTGACGGAATGATTGCGCGACCCGCCGGCGAAACTCCCCCGCCGCCCGACTTTTTCAGCCGTCTGAGCAACCTCGTGCTGCGGCTCGGCCAGCGCCGCTCGCTCGCGGCGCTGACCTTGCTCGTGCTGGTCGGCGCCATCGCCACGGCGCAGCTCGTGATCAGCATCGTCGGCCATGGCGACCGCGTGATCGCGGTCGTCTCGGCGAGCCTCGCATCGCTGCTGCTGACACCTTTGTTCGGATCGCTGCTGCTGCGGCTGGTCTTCGAGCTCGAGTCCACGCGCAAGCAGCTCGCCGAGCTCGTGATTCGCGACGAGCTGACCGGCATCTCCAACCGCCGCCATTTCATGGCCACGCTGCAGCGCGAGTGGGACCTGGCGCGCCGGCACTCGTCGATCGGCACGCTGCTGCTGATCGATGCCGATGGCTTCAAGCGCCTGAACGACACTCACGGCCACCTGTGCGGCGACGCCGTGCTGCGCGAGATCGCAAAGGTCATCGGCGGCTCGCTGCGCCAGGTGGACCTGCTTGCGCGCTTCGGCGGCGAGGAGTTCATCGTGTTCCTGCCGCACACCGACAGCTTCGGTGCGCTCGACGTCGCCGAACGCATCCGCAGCCGCGTGCAGGCCGCGCAGGTCGACTGGCACGGCTCTCCGATTTCAGTGACGATCAGCGTCGGCGTCGCACCGATCCGGCGCGAGCTGCCGACGCTCGACTGGATGATCCACGAGGCCGACACCGCGCTGTATGCCGCGAAGGCCGCAGGGCGGAATTGCGTCCGCACGCTCGAATTCGCACGCAGCGCGAACGACCCGATCGGTTCGTTCAAGGCCTAGCACTGGCGTTCGTACCGAGCCTGTGCCGCAGTGCACGCTCGCGGCTTCGACAAGCTCAGCCCGAACGGTGTTGGCTTGGTCAAGGCGTGAGCTCTTCGCTCAACTCCCGTTCGCACTGAGCCTGTCGAAGTGCCGTGGTGCA
>Ga0075370_10000534_pt1 | contig 14576 bp, 16 predicted proteins | sample EndMethybrTD3035_FD_71398 | JGI IMG/M metagenome (GOLD analysis project Ga0075370, IMG submission 71398) | Populus endosphere microbial communities from Tennessee, USA - Endosphere MetaG P. TD hybrid TD303-5 | ecosystem: Host-associated > Plants > Roots > Endosphere | place: USA: Tennessee... | reverse complement strand
GCGCTTGTTCGTTCAGACATTTCACGAATTCCTGAATTTACAGGTAAACTCATCCGCGATGAACATCCTGACGCCGTTGGTCCGCAGCTTCGTCGCCCACTTCGGTGAGATGGGAAGCCGCTGGGGCATCAACCGCACGGTCGGTCAGATCTACGCGCTGATCTTCGTCTCGCCGCAGCCGCTCAACGCCGACGAAATCGCCGAGAAGCTCGAGTTCTCGCGCTCGAACGTCAGCATGGGGCTGAAGGAGTTGCAAGCCTGGCGCCTGGTCAACCTGCGGCACCTGCCCGGTGACCGGCGCGAGTACTTCGACGCACCGAGCGACGCCTGGGAAATCTTCCGCACACTGGCCGAAGAACGGCGTCGCCGCGAGATCGAGCCGACGCTTTCGATGCTGCGCAATGCGCTGCTCGAAACACCGGGCACCGAGGAAGACCGCGTCGCGCTCGAGCGCATGCGCGGCATGCACGACCTGATCGAACTGACGATGACTTGGTTCGACGACGTGCAGCAGATGGACCAGCAGACCCTCGCCAAACTGATGAAGATGGGCGCGAAGGTGCAGAAGGTGCTGCAATTCACCGGCAAGATGGCGCCGAGCGCCGGCGGCAAGCACTGAAGCGCCGCACAGCCACGCACGCGAAAGGACCGAGATGGACGCATTGATCCTGGCCCGCATGCAGTTCGCGGCCAACATCACGTTTCACATCCTGTTCCCGACGATCAGCATCGGCATGGGCTGGTTGCTGCTGTTCTTCAGATGGCGTTGGCTGCGGACGTCCTCTGCGGGCGGCGACCGTTTGCAGGCGCAGGGATGGCTAGACGCCTACCGCTTCTGGACCAAGGTGTTCGCGCTGAGCTTCGCGCTCGGCGTGGTCAGCGGCATCACGATGAGCTTTCAATTCGGCACCAACTGGCCCGGCTTCATGGAGCGGGTCGGCAACATCGCCGGGCCGCTGCTCGGCTACGAGGTGCTGACCGCCTTCTTCCTCGAGGCCGGCTTCCTCGGCATCATGCTGTTCGGCCACGGCAAGGTGAGCGAGAAGGTGCATCTGATGGCGACCTTCTTCGTCGCGTTCGGCACCACGCTCTCGGCGTTCTGGATCCTCGCGCTGAACTCGTGGATGCAGACGCCCGCCGGCTACGAGATCGTCGACGGCGTCTATCACGTGAAGAGCTGGGTGGAGGTGATCTTCAACCCGTCGTTCCCGTACCGCCTCGTGCACATGCTGCTCGCGTCCTCGCTGACCTGCGCGTTCCTGCTCGTCGGGCTGTCGGCCTGGCAGACCCTGCGCGGCGTCGCGCAGCGCTCGGCGCCCAAGACCATGCGCGTCGGGCTCACGCTCGCGGCGATCGCCATTCCCGTGCAGATCTTCGTCGGCGACCAGCACGGCCTGAACACGCTCGAGCACCAGCCGGCGAAGATCGCCGCGATGGAGGGCGTGTGGGAGACCGAGCGCGGCGCACCGCTGCTGCTGTTTGCGCTGCCCGACGACAAGGCGCGCACCAACCACTTCGAGCTCAAGCTGCCGAAGATGGCGAGCCTGATCCTCACGCACGACATCGACGGCGAGATCAAGGGCCTGAACGACTTTCGCGACAAGCACCCGCCGGCGCTGCCGCTGTTCCTCGCGTTTCGCGTCATGGTCGGCGTCGGCCTGCTGATGCTCGCGACGAGCTGGACCGGCTGGTGGCTGCTGCGCCGCGCGCGCTGGCAGCCGGGTGCGCTGCCCAAGTGGCTGCTCTGGTCCTTCTCCGCGATGACCTTCTCCGGCTGGATCGCAACCGTCGCCGGCTGGTACGTCACCGAGATCGGCCGCCAGCCGTACATCGTGTACGGGCTGATCCGCACCGCCGACATCACGTCGAAGCAGCCTTCGTCCCTGATCGGCTTGACGCTCGCGCTGTACATCACGCTGTACCTCGCGCTGATCGTCTCGTACGTCGGCGTGCTGAAGTACATGGCCGAGAAGCCGGAGGAGGCGATGCAGCCCGACCCGGCCGATCAGAAGGCCATCCCGACGGGAGCGACAGGAGCCGCCGCATGACCCTCATGAGCTTCGACGCCGCGCTGCCGGTGATCTTCATGGCGCTGATGGGCATCTCGATGCTCGTCTACGTGATCAGCGACGGCTACGACCTGGGCGTCGGCATGCTGATGCACCGCGCCACCGATGCCGAGAAGGACGTGATGGTCGCATCCATCGGCCCGTTCTGGGACGCCAACGAAACCTGGCTGGTGCTGGGCATCGGCATCCTGCTGATCGCGTTTCCGAAGGCGCACGGCCTGGTGCTCGGCGAGCTCTATCTGCCGGTGGCGCTGATGCTGATCGGGCTCACGCTGCGCGGTGTCGCGTTCGACTTTCGCGTGAAGGCACGCGACAGCCACAAGCGCACCTGGGACCGCCTGTTCTTCGCCGGCTCGACGCTCGCGTCGGTATCGCAGGGATGGATGCTCGGGCGCTACGTGAGCGGCTTCGGCAATGGCTGGAACTACCCGCTGTTCGCCGCAGCCATCGCAGCCGCGCTGCCGATGGCCTACGTGATGATGGGCGCCACGTGGCTCGTGATGAAGACCGAGGGCGAGCTGCAGCAGCGCGCACTCCAGTGGGCGAAGATCGCGTGGCTGCCGATGGTGGTGGGATTGGTGCTGATCTCGATGGCGACGCCGTGGATCAGCGCCACGGTGCGTGACCGCTGGTTCGTGTTGCCCGAGATCATCGCCTTGCTCGCGATCCCGTTGATGACCGGCGTCGCACTGCTGGCTGTCCGTGCCCTGCTGAACACTCGCGCTGTGCTGGGGCCGCTCGCCTGGTTGCCTTTCGTGCTGCTGATCCTGGTGTTCCTGCTCGGCTTCCTCGGTCTCGCGTACAGCATCTATCCCTACGTGGTGATCGACCAGCTCACGATCTGGCAGGCCGCGAGCAGCCCGGCTGCGCTGAAGGTCATTCTCTTCGGCACCTGCATCTCGGTGCCCGCGATCGCCGGCTACACGGTGTTCTCGTACCGCGTGTTTGCCGGCAAGACTGGCGAGCTGAAGTACGCCTGAAGTGCGCCCTAATGCGAGCGCGGGGCTCAGACGCCGCGCGTCGTCGCGAGGCGGTCGAGCAGCTTGTCGAGCACGGCGTAAACCTGCTCCGTGAACTCCGGGCCGAGGGCACGCTCCATCGCCGCGTAGCGCGCTTCGACGTGCGGCGCCATCTTTGCGGCGAGCCGCTTGCTGCGCGGTGTGAGCGAGACCAGCAGGCGGCGCTGATCGCCGCTCATGCGCTCGCGTGTCACGAGGTCGAGCTCTTCCATGCGTGCGAGCACGCCGGTCAGGCTCGGACTCACGATCTGGCAGCGCTCGCACAACTGGCGCGGCTCGAGCGGTCCTTCATTCAACAGCGCGCGGATCACCCGCCACTGCTGCTCGGTGAGCCCGTGCTCGTTGAGCAGCGGACGGAATTCCGCCATCACGCTTTCGCGCGCCTGCAGCAGCAGCAGCGCCAGGTTGCGGTGTCGAATCTCCGAGGCCATCGAGGTGCAGGGTTAGTACCGATCCGTCGAGTCGCATGGACCGATTGCGCGGATTCGATGCTAGCACCTATATTACTCACATGTTAGCGAACTACGGTCCGACCTTCCCGGCAAGTCACGGGACGGTCTACGGGACGCTCCTGAACTTTCGCGGCGCGCTGGCCGCGCTCGGCAACGCCGTGGACCAGCCGCCGTACAAGGCGCCGCCCCATGCGCCCGTGCTCTACATCAAGCCGCGCAACACGCTGGCGCGCGATGGCGATGACGTCGTGCTGCCTTCCGGTTTCGATACGCTGGAGTTCGGCGCGACGCTCGCGCTCGTGATCGGCCGCACCGCTTGCCGCGTCACCGAACGCGCCGCACTCGAGTTCGTCGGCGGCTATGCCGTCGCGAACGACGTCAGCATCCCGCACGCGTCTTACTACCGGCCGTCGTTGCCGTTCAAGTGCCGCGACGGGTTCTGTCCGATCGGCGCCGTCGTCCCGGCCGGCGCGATTGCCGACCCCGATGCGCTCGCGATCTCGGTCGAAGTGGACGGCGAGATCGTGCAGCGTGCCCACACATCGGCCCTGATCCGCCCGGTGCGCCGGCTGCTCGCCGACGTCACCGAGTTCATGACGCTTTCGCCCGGTGATCTGCTGATGATCGGCGTGCCCGAAGGTGCTCCTCGCCTGCGCACCGGGCAGCGCGCGACGATCAGCATCGCAGGCGTCGGCGCGCTCACCAACGCCGTGGTGTCTCGGTCATGAAGCGCGCTCGAGTCGCCTATGCAGGCGCGGTCCACGAAGCCCTCGCGCATGCCGACGGCCTGCAGCTGGCCGATGGCCGCGTCCTCGCGGAAGACCAGGTGGTCTGGCTGCCTCCGGTGGAGCCGCTGGGCACGATCCTCGCGCTCGGGCTCAACTATGCCGACCACGCGAAAGAGCTCGCGAAGGAGCTCACGACGAGCGCCAAGGACGAACCGCTCGTGTTCCTGAAGGGCCCCAACACGCTGATCGGCCACCGAGGCCAGACGCGGCGCCCGCATGGCGTGGGCTTCATGCACTACGAATGCGAGCTTGCCGTCGTGATCGGGCGGCACGCGAAGAACGTGCCGCGCTCGGACGCGATGGCCTGCATCGCGGGCTACACGGTCGCGAACGACTACGCGATCCGCGACTACCTCGAGAACTACTACCGCCCCAACCTGCGGGTGAAGAACCGCGACGGCTGCACCGCGCTCGGCCCGTGGCTGGTCGATGCCGCCGACGTGCCCGAGCCGGGTGCGCTCGCGCTCAGCACTCGCGTGAACGGCAAGCTCGTACAGCACGGCAATACCCGCGACCTGGTCACCGGTATCGCCGAGCTGATCGAATACCTCAGCAGCTTCATGACGCTCGCGCCCGGCGACGTGATCCTGACCGGCACGCCCGAAGGCGTGGTCGATGTCCGGCCGGGCGACGAAGTGGTGTGCGAGATCGAAGACATCGGGCGGCTCGTCAACACGATCGTCGGCGACGACGCGTTCGGCCACTGATCACGAGGAACCCACGTACATGCGCATCCACCATCTGATCGCAGGCAAGCCCGTCGAAAGCCGCGACTACTTCGAGACGATCGACCCGGCCACGCAGGAGGTGCTCGCCGAAGTGGCGTCTGGCGGCGAGGCCGAAGCAAATGCGGCGGTGGCCGCCGCGAAGGCAGCCTTTCCGAAGTGGGCCGGCACGCCGCAGAAGGAGCGCGCGCGGCTGATGCGCAAGCTCGGCGACTTGATCGCGGCGCACGTGCCCGAGATCGCCGAGACCGAAACGCGCGACTGCGGGCAGGTGATCGCCCAGACCGGCAAGCAGCTCGTGCCGCGCGCAGCGGACAACTTCCATTTCTTCGCCGAGGTCTGCACCCGCATGGACGGCCACACCTACCCGGTGGACCGCACGATGCTGAACTACACGCTCTTCCAGCCGGTCGGCGTGTGCGCGCTGATCTCGCCGTGGAACGTCCCGTTCATGACCGCCACCTGGAAGGTCGCGCCCTGCCTCGCGCTCGGCAACACCGCGGTGCTGAAGATGAGCGAGCTCTCGCCCATGAGCGCGGCGCGCCTGGGCGAGCTGGCGCTCGAAGCCGGCATTCCCGCCGGCGTGCTGAACCTCGTGCATGGCACCGGGCGCGAAGCCGGCGAGCCTTTGTGCAAGCACCCCGACGTGCGTGCGATCTCGTTCACCGGCTCCACCGCCACCGGCAACCGCATCGTGCAAAGCACGGGGCTGAAGAAGTTCTCGATGGAGCTCGGCGGCAAGTCTCCGTTCGTGGTCTTCGAAGACGCCGACGTCGAGCGCGCACTCGATGCCGCGATCTTCATGATCTTCTCGAACAACGGCGAGCGCTGCACCGCCGGCTCGCGCATCCTGGTGCAGAAGAACCTGTACCCGACCTTCGTCGATCGTTTCGTCGCGCGCGCAAAGCGTCTGAAGGTCGGCGATTCGATGGATGAATCGACCATCGTCGGCCCGATGATCAGCCCGGCCCACCTCGCCAAGGTGCGCAGCTACATCGAGCTCGGCCCGAAGGAAGGCGCGAGCCTGCTGTGCGGCGGGCTGGGCGCACCAGAGTTGCCCGAACGCGTGAAGCGCGGCAACTACGTGCTGCCGACCGTGTTTGCCGACGTCGACAACCGGATGCGCATCGCGCAGGAAGAGATCTTCGGCCCCGTGGCCTGCCTGATTCCGTTCAGCGACGAGGCCGATGCGATCCGGCTCGCAAACGATATCGCCTACGGCCTCTCGAGCTATGTGTGGACCGAAAACCTCGCGCGCGCGCACCGCGTGGCCGCTGCGATCGAGGCCGGCATGTGCTTCGTCAACAGCCAGAACGTGCGGGACCTGCGCCAGCCCTTCGGCGGCACGAAAGCCTCGGGCACGGGCCGCGAGGGCGGCACCTGGAGCTTCGAGGTTTTCGCAGAACCGAAGAACGTGTGCGTGTCGATCAGCGACCACCACATCCCGCACTGGGGTGCGTGAACAGGAGCAGCACGTGAGCCTCTACAGCACGCAGAAGTTCCTGTATCACCTTAACCGCGACCCGGCCGTGCAGCGCCGCTACAAGGACGACCTGCCCGCGCTGCTGCAAGACTACGAGCTCACCGGCGAAGAACGCGACGCGATCCTCGCCGGCGACATCGGCAAGCTCTACGTGCTCGGCTCGAACGGCCAGCTGTTGATGCACTTCGCCGCGCTGCTCGGCATGCCGTGGGCCGACTACATCGAGGCCATGCGCGACGGAGTGCGCAAGCACGGCCCGGTGCGCGCCGGCATCTACGCGATGACGACGTCGACGAACGAGAAGGTCGCCGGCGTATGAGGGCCGACCGATGAGCCTCGTCTTCGCTGGCGTCTGCAGCCACGCCCCCGGCATCACCGGACGCGCCCATCTGGCCGACCCCGCGCTGAAGGACGCATTCCACGCCGAGTTTCGCGCGCTGGGCGAGGTGCTCGCGGTCGCGAAGCCCGACGCACTGATCATCGTTGCCGCCGAGCACTTCGCGAACTTCTTCATGAACAACATGCCGGCCTACGCCATCGGCATGGCCGATCACTATGAAGGTCCGATCGAAGACCCGGGCTGGCTCGGCATCGAGAAGACCCGCGTGCCCGGCAACGCGGCGCTGTCGCAACGCATCATCAAGAGCGTGATGAACGAGGTCGACGTCGCGTTCGCCGAAGAGTGGAAGTTCGACCACGGCATCATGGTTCCGCTGCATTTCCTGACGCCACGCTTCGACCTGCCGGTGATCCCGGTCAACATCAACTGCCAAGGCCCGCCGCTGACGCCGCTTGCCCGCGCCTGGGCGTTCGGCGCGGCGTTGCGAAAGGCCTGCGACGCGGTGCCGCAGCGCATTGCGCTGGTCGGCACAGGCGGCATCTCCCACTGGCCCGCCACGCCCGACTCGGGCAAGATCAACGAGCCGTGGGACCGCGAGTTCCTGGCGCACTGGCAGCGCAACGACCGGGCGGCGCTGCTGGACTACACCGACGAAGCGACATACCGCGAGGCCGGCCAGGGGGGCTTCGAGATTCGCACCTTCATCACCGTCGCAGCAGCGGCGCGCGGCCCGGGCCGCGTCCGCTTCTATGCGCCGATCCCGATCTTCTCGGTCGGCTGTACGGTCGGCACGATGGACATCGCATAGGAGACAGCATGCCGCACCTCGTCATCCAGTACACCGACAACATCGAGGCACAGGCCGAACTCGGCACGCTGTGCCGCAAGCTCGCCGACGTGCTGGTCGCGCAGCGTGACGGCGAGGGCAAGCAGATCTTCCCGATCGGCGGCACGCGGGTACTTGCGTATCCGAGCAAGCACTATGCGGTCGCCGACGGCAAGGGCGACTACGCGTTCGTCTACCTGAACCTGCGCATCGCGCCGGGGCGCAGCGCCGGCGCGATCGAGCGTGCCGGCGAGGCGCTGCTCGCCGCAACGCAGGTTCACTTCGCTGCGCTTTTCGCGAGCCGCACGATCGGCATCACGCTGCAGATCGACGAAGGCGCGCCGGTGTTCGACGCGAAGCACAGCAAGCTGCATCCGCTCTTCAGCAAATGAGCACCACGCTGAGCACCGACACGATCGCCCAGCTCGCCGCCGAGCTGGACGAGGCACGGAAGACGCGCACGCAGTTGCGCCACTTCTCGAAGCGTTATCCGTCGATGACGATCGAAGACGGCTACGCGATCCAGCGCGCCTGGGTCCGGCTGAGGCTTGCCGAGGGGCGCACGATCAAGGGCCGCAAGATCGGTCTCACGTCGCGGGCGATGCAGCTGTCGTCGCAGATCGACGAGCCTGACTACGCGCCGCTGCTCGATGACATGTTCATCGCCGAGGGCACCGACATCCCGTTCAAGCGCTTCATCGCGCCGCGTGTCGAGGTCGAACTCGCGTTCGTGCTGGGCAAGCCGCTGAAAGGCCCCGGCGTCACGCTGTTCGACGTGCTCGCCGCCACCGACGTGGTGACCCCGGCGGTCGAGATCATCGATGCACGCATCGAGCAGTTCGACCGCGAGACGAAAGCGCCGCGCAAGGTGTTCGACACGATCTCCGACTTCGCCGCGAACGCCGCGATCATCACCGGCGGCCGGCCGGTGCGGCCGATGGACGTCGACCTTCGCTGGGTCGGCGCACTGCTCTACAAGAACGGCGTGATCGAAGAAAGCGGGCTCGCCGCGGCGGTGCTTAACCATCCCGCCAACGGCGTCGCCTGGCTCGCGAACAAGATCGCACCGCACGAAGAGCAGCTCGACGCCGGCGACATTGTCCTCGCCGGCTCGTTCACGCGCCCGGCCATGGCGCTGCCGGGCGACAGCTTTCACGTCGACTACGGGCCGCTGGGCGGCATCGCATTCCGATTCATCTGACAGACCGACAGATCCGAGGCACCGCATGACCATCAACACCTTCAAGCAGGCCCTCAAAGAGGGCCGCCCGCAGCTCGGACTGTGGGGCAGCCTGGCGAGCCCGTATCTCGCCGAGGCGATGGCCAGCTGCGGCTTCGACTGGTATCTGATCGACGGCGAGCACGCGCCGAACGACCTGCAGTCGATCCTGGGCCAGTTGCAGTCGCTCGCCGCGTACCCGACCCAGCCGGTCGTGCGGCCGCGCATCAGCGACGTGCCGCTGATCAAGCAGTTGCTCGAGATCGGGGCGCAGACCCTGCTGGTGCCGATGATCGACACCGCGGAGCAGGCCGCGCGCAGCGTCGCTGCGATGCGCTACCCGCCTCAGGGCATCCGCGGCGTGGGCAGCTCGGCGGCGCGCTCGTCGCGCTGGAGCTCGACGAAGGGATACCTGCACGGCGCCAACGAGCAGATGTGCCTGCTGGTGCAGTGCGAAAGCGTCACCGCGCTGTCGAACCTGGCCGAGATCGCCGCGGTCGACGGCGTCGATGGCGTGTTCTTCGGCCCGGCCGATCTGTCGGCATCGATGGGCTTTCTCGGGCAGCCCGAGCATCCGGAGGTCGTCGCGGCGATCACGAATGCGTTCGGCGTCGTCAAGGCGGCGGGCAAGGCGCCCGGCATCCTCACCACCGACGACAAATGGGGCCGCTACTACCTCGAGCAGGGCGCGCTGTTCGCGGCGCTCGGCGTCGACCTGATGCTGCTGACCCAGGCGGCCCGCGCGTTGTCGGCGCGCTTTCGCGGCGCCGACGCACCGAAGGCGCAGAGCTCGTACGCCTGATCGCACGGCATGCAAGGACGCAAGAGAACGCAAGAGAACGCAAGGAGCGAAGCGATGACACCGCAAGCGCACACACCCTACCCGCGCCCGCAGCGCATCGGCAGCGAGGAGTGGGAGGCGCGGGTCCAGCTCGCTGCCGCCTATCGCATCTTCGACCACCTCGGCTGGACCGAGCTCATCTACAACCACATCTCGCTGCGGGTGCCGGGCGAGGACCAGCACTACCTGATCAACCCGTTCGGGTTGCACTACTCCGAGGTGACGGCATCGAACCTCGTGAAGGTCGACCTCGCCGGAAACATCGTCGGCACGTCGGACTGGCCGATCAATCCGGCCGGCGTCACCTTCCACGGCGCGATCCATGCCACCTTGCCCGACGCGCATTGCGTGATGCACCTGCACACGACGGCCACGCAGGCGGTGTGCTGCCTGAAGGGCGGGCTGTCGTTCACGAACTTCTATTCGGCGCAGCTGTACGGAAAGATCGCGTATCACGACTTCGAGGGCATCACCGTGCATGCCGACGAAGGCGCGCGCATCCTGCGAAGCGCCGAGGGCAAGCCGGTGCTGCTGCTGCGCAACCACGGCCCGGTGACCATCGGGCACAGCCTTGCGCAGGCGCTGTCGCTGATGTGGCTGGTGAACCGGGCCTGCGAGATTCAGCTCGCGTCGAGCTCGATGGGAGAGCTGCTGCCGATTCCGGTACCGGTGCTCGAGAAGTGCGTCGCCGACGCGCTGCAATTCAACCCGAAGTACGGCGCGGGGCAGGACTCGTTCGATGCACTGCAGCGGATCGTCGACCGGATCGATCCGAGCTACCGGAGCTGAGCGTCAGGCCTTGCCGCGGCTCGCCACCAGCTGCTTCTCGACCTGATCCGGCGCCATGGCGCCGGGCACGCGCTTGCCGTCCTCGAACACGAGCGCCGGCGTGCCGTTGACGCGGTACTTCTTGCCGAGCGCGACGTTGCGATCGAGGGCCGAGGTGTCGCACTTGCCGCCCATGTTGCGCGGTGCCGGCGTGCCGTTGATCATCCAGTCGCGCCAGGCGATCGAGTTGTCTTTCGCGCACCAGATGTTGCGCGACTTGTCGGGTGAATCGCCGCCGAGGATCGGGTACAGGAAGGTGTAGACGGTGACGTCCTTGACGCCTTGCATCTCCTTCTCGAACTTCTTGCAGTAGCCGCAGTTCGGGTCGGCAAACACGACCAGCTTGCGTGCACCGGTGCCCTGCTTCCAGACGATCGCGTCTTTCAGCGGCAGGCTCGCGAAGTCGATCGCGCTCAGCTTGTCGATGCGCGCCTGGGTCAGGTTGTTGCGCGTCTTCGTCTCGATCAGCTCGCCCTGGATGATGTGCTCGCCGCGCTCGTCGCTGTAGAGCACCTCGGCGCCGATGCGCAACTCGTAGATGCCCGGGATCGCGGTCTTGCTGACTTCGTCGATCTTCGGGAAGTCGGGCAATCTCTCGGCGATGTTCTTGCGGATCACGGCCTCCTGAGCAACGGCGGCCTGCCCCATGGCGAAGGCGGACGTGACGAGTGCGGCAATGACTACGCGGCGAACAAGTTGTTTCATAGCGGCTTTCAGGAATCGAGCGCCCGCGCGGTGAGCCAGCGCTTGAGCGGCGAGAGTTGGTTCACCAGAGTCAGGCCGCGGTTGCGAAGTTCCCGCACGGCCGGCGCTTGCTGTGAAAAAAGACGCAGCAGCCCGTCGGTCACCTGGCCCATGGCCCAGGTCGGCACGGCACGTTCGCGAGCATAGCGGCGCAGCAGCTTTTCGTCGCCCAGGCTGCGCCACGATTCGCGCGATTCGATCACGCGCGCCAGCGTGGCGACGTCCGCGAGACCGAGGTTCAGGCCCTGCCCCGCCAGCGGATGCACGACATGCGCCGCATCGCCCAGCAGCACCCAGCCAGGGCCGCACCAGGCGCTCGCGGTCGCCTGCGCGAGCGGCCACGCCGCGCGCGGCGACGCGAGCGTGAGCTGCCCAGGGGCCGGGCCCACGGCCTCGTTGAGGGCGTGCTCGAAGGCCGCGTCGTCGAGTGCGAGCAGCGCGTCGGCGCGCTCATCGGGAAGCGACCAGACCAGCGCATACGAACGATCGGGCTGCGGGCTGTCGAATGGCAACAGCGCGAGTACATCGGGCGAACGGAACCACTGCCAGGCAACGCCCTGGTGTGCGCGCGCGCAGCTCAGCCGTGCGGCGATCGCGCGATGACCGTACTCGTGGCGCTCGAAGCGAACGCCCAGCGCCGCGCGCGAGGTCGATGCCTTTCCTTCGCACAGCGCGACGAGCGCGGCGTCGTCGCTCGCGTCGGCGAGCGTGATGTGCGGCGCGAAGCGCGCGGCGGCGGCGAGTTCGTTTTCCAGCACGGCCGCGTCGGTGATCCAGGCGAGCGCGCTGACGCGCTGCTGCCAGGCCGAGAACTCGATCGCCGCTGCGTTCGCGTCGCCTTGCACGCGCATGTCGAGCACCGGTGTCGCGGCATGTGCGGGCAACGCATCCCAGACCTTGAGGCGGCGCAGCAGGTCGACCGACGTCGCGTTCAGCGCATAGGCGCGTACATCGGTGCTTGGGGAGCGCGCGGCGGCGGGCGGCTGCAGCGCCACCCGCAGCCCCTGGCGGGCGAGCGCGAGCGCGAGGGTCTGCCCCACGATGCCCGTGCCGAGCACCTGCACGTCGAATCGGTTCATGGCGCGATTGTAGGGAGCGGGCACAATGCCGCTCCTCGCCCGAGACTGCACCGCCATGGACTCATCCACGCCCCCGAACAAACACGACAGCGAGCAAGGCAGCGAGCACGACGTGGAGGTGCGCCTGCACTCCTTGCACGTCTATCCGATCAAGTCGTGCGCCGGCATCACGCTCGAAGAAGCGCTGCTGATCGAGACCGGGCTCGAGTTCGACCGCGCCTGGATGGTCGTCGACCCGAAGGGCGTGTTCGTCACGCAGCGCGAGCTGCCGCGCATGGCGCTGATCCGTCCGACGCTGCGGCAATCCGACATGGTGCTGCGCGCGCCCGGCATGCTGGCGCTGCACATCCAGCTCGACGCGGTCGAGGCACCGACCCGCGCGACGGTCTGGCGCGACGAGGTCGCGGCCTACGACATGGGCGATCTGTGCGCGCAATGGTTCAGCGACTTCCTCGGCCGTCCGCTGCGGCTGGTGCGCTTCGATCCCGAGCAAAAGCGCCTGTCGGACAAGCGCTGGAGCGGTGCGGTCGACGCCGAGAACGCATTCGCCGACGGCTTTCCGCTGCTCGTGGCCAGCACGGCCGGCCTCGCCGAGTTCAATCGCCGGCTCGCCGCCTCCGGCCACGACGCGGTGACGATGGAACGCTTTCGTCCGAACCTGGTGCTCGACGGGCTGGATGCGCACGGCGAGGACGCGCTCGACGAGATCGTCTTCAACGGCGACGACGGCATCGTCCGGCTGAAGCTCGTCAAGCCATGCGGCCGCTGCTCGATTCCGGATGTCGACCCCGCCAGCGGCGAAACGGGCAATGCCGTCGGCGACACGCTTGCAAGCTACCGGGCCGACGCCCGCCTCGACGGCGCACTGACCTTCGGCATGAACGCCGTGATCGTCGATGGTGTCGAGCGGGCGCTGCGGGCCGGCATGGCCGGTCGCGCAAGCTACCGCTTCGACTGACCGAGCCGCTGAATGCAGCGTCTCAAGACCTGGCAGCTGTTCGTGATGTGCGTGCTCACGTGGGGCACCACGTGGCACGCAATCACGTACCAGATCGGCCACACGGCGCCCGAAGTCGGCGTGACCCTGCGCTTCGGCCTGGCCGGGCTGATCGTCCTTGCCGTCTGCGCGCTGCGCGGGCAGTCGTTGCGCTTTTCGCCGCGTGACCACGCGCAGTTCGCGCTGCAGGGCGGCTTCATGTATGGCGTGTCGTACATCTGCGTCTACCACGCCGAGCAGCACGTGCCTTCGGGGCTCGTTGCCGTCGGCTACTCGGCATCGCCGCTGACCAGCGGCCTCGGCGCGCTGCTGCTGTTCGGTGTCTCTGTGACGCGCGGCTTCGTGCTCGGCGGATTGCTCGGGCTGGCCGGCGTCGCACTGATCTTCTGGCCCGAGTTCGGCAAGGCGGCCAGTTCCGAGCAGACATCGCTCGGGGCGATGTTCACCGTGGCGTCGGTGCTGCTGTCGACGGTCGGCAGCCTTACCGCGAGCCGCAACCGCGAGCGCCGCCTGCCGTTCTGGCCGGCGCTCGGCTACGGGATGGTCTACGGCGCCCTCGTCACGGCGCTGATCGCGCTGGCGCAGGGCCGAAGCTTCGCGCTGCCGGCGGTCGCCTCGTGGTGGGTCTCGCTGCTGTACTTGTCGCTCTTTGGGTCGGTGATGGCTTTCGCGTGTTTCCTCACGCTCCAGGATCGGCTCGGCCCGGGGCCGACGGGCACGATAGGCGTGATGACGCCGCTGCTCGCGCTCGTCGTCTCGTTGATGTTCGAGGGCTACCGCCCGGACTGGCTCACCGCCGCCGGGGTGGCGCTGGCAGTGCTCGGCAATGTGCTGATGCTCAGGCGAAGGATCGTTCGACCCGCGCCTGCCGAAGCCTTGGTCGATCAGCGCCGCGGAGGCAGCGGGATGAACTCGGTCTCGCCCGGCACCTTCTCGAAGCGCTGAGCCTCCCAAGCGTCCTGCGCCTCGGCAATCCGCTCCTTGCGGCTCGAGACGAAATTCCAGACCATGAAGCGGTGCCCGAGCGGCGCGCCGCCGATCAGCACGACGCGCGCGCCGCGCGGCGCCGTCAGCCGCGGCTCCTCGCCCGGCTCGAGCACCGTCATCGTGCGCGCGGCGACGAGCTCGCCGTCGATCTCGATGTCGTGATCGACGCTGTACAACGC
>Ga0075370_10000533_pt1 | contig 14584 bp, 15 predicted proteins | sample EndMethybrTD3035_FD_71398 | JGI IMG/M metagenome (GOLD analysis project Ga0075370, IMG submission 71398) | Populus endosphere microbial communities from Tennessee, USA - Endosphere MetaG P. TD hybrid TD303-5 | ecosystem: Host-associated > Plants > Roots > Endosphere | place: USA: Tennessee... | reverse complement strand
ACGAAGCTCACCCCGAGGTTCAGCGCCGCGGTGAACGGGATCGCCGCAACGCACCACCAGAACGCGCTCTGGTGCAGCACCGCGAAACCCTCGGCGCCGAGCGCGGCGGCGAGCTGGCCGGTCGACAGCGTGACGTGCCGCACCTCGATCGGCAGCCCGAAGAACAGCGCGACGACCGGCACGACGCCGAGCATGAAGCCCAGCGAGATGTTCGACGCGAAGCCCGAGATGTGCGCGCGCCAGTAGGCGCCCCAGCGCCGCGCGCGTGCCGCGCCTAGCCGCGCGACGATGCGCGGGTTCCATGCGATCGCGCTGTCGAGCCGGTGCCAGACGAACCAATTCTCGACCCAGCCGCCGATGATCGAGCTGGCGAACAGCAGCACGCCGGTGAACGCGGCGAAGAGCGCGGTCGGGCCGAGCAGCGTGAGCGACTCCAGCACGTGCACCGCTTCCTTGTGCCCGACCAGCGGCGCACCGAATGCCGACTGCCAGACGAGCTGTACCGCGAGCACCGTCGGGGCCACCGCGCACAGGTTGCCGAAGATGCCGGCCGCCTGCGAGCGGATCAGGTGCGAAACCTCGTCGACGAAGCCTTCGACGGCCTCGTCGCTCGCGACGTCGCCCAGTTTCTCCGCCATGGCCGGCGCTGTCATGGCCGGCTGCTTGGTCGCGACCGTGAAGTGCATCAATTGCACGAGCACGAAGCTCGCCGCGTAGTTCACGCCGGCCCAGAAACCGCCCCAGAAGGCCGACAGCGCCAGCGCGGCGATCAGGAACTTGAGCAGCGTCGTGCCCGCCAGCACGAGCCCGCCGCCGAGCGCAGCCAGCAGCATGTGCCGGTACTCGGCCCGGTCGCGGGTGATGTAGTGCTCGCCGGTCTCGGCGCTGCGCTCTGCCACCTTGCGCGCGAGCAGCGAGTAATGGCGCGACAGCAGCGCGCGCACGCTGCGCCGCGCCTCGGCCGTCTCGACCAGCTCGACGATCAGGTTCAGCACGTCGCGCGCCGGCGCCGGGCTGATCACGCAGGTCAGCAACAGTTCGATGCGGTGCGTGCGCTCGCGCAGCTGATCGACCTCGAACACCACGTCGACCGAGACGCCGTGCGTTTCGAGATGCTCGTGCACGCTGTCGGCCGCGGAGCGGCAGACGTCGAGCAGCGCGCGCAGGTACTGCGCTTCGCGCAGCAGTGCACTGTCGTCGGCTTCGGCGGGACTGCTCGCCTCGGCGTGGGCGCGGACCTGTTCGGCCACCTGCGCAAGCTGGCGAAAGGGGCGATCGGCGAGCAGTTCGGGGCTCATGCGCGGGCGCAGCGCAGGCGAGAAGCCGGCGGCCCGCACGGCGCTCGCGAGGAACATGATCGCGTCGAGGAAGGGCAGCCGCCAGTCGCGTCGTGCGTCCGGCCGTGCGTCCGGCTCCGCGGGTTCGACCTGCACGACCGCTCCGGCTTCCTTGGGCGCCTCGACATACGGGCGCAGGCGCTCGAGCGTCGTATCGTCCAGCGCACGCAGCCACTGCGCATCGTCGGCACCGGGGAACAGCAGCGCAAAGAGCTCTCCGAGGTCGCTCGTGTCGGGCGTCATCGGCAGCACCCTGGCGCGCACGCGGCGGCCGAGCTCGCCCCACAGGTCCATGCGCGGCGCGAAGCCGAAGTCGGCCAGCAATGCGGCGCTGTCGACTTCGCGCCAGAAGCGGTGCAGCAGCGCCGCGACGCGCTGCTGATGCTCGGCGTTGCGGTCGAGCACGCCGAGCAGGTGCTTCAGGCGCAGCACCGGCGTGGGCGTCACGCGTTCCTCGGCGTCGACCGGTGCACGCCGCAGCCACTCGAGCAGGCGCACCAGCCAGAGGTGCCGCTCGGCGCGCGAGGCCTTCGGGTCGGCCGCGTTGAGCAGCGCCGTCAGGTCCCAGGGGGACGCTTTGGCAAGGGCCATCCGGGCGCGTCGGACAGGCGCTAGTGCAGCGCAGACGCGAGCGTCAGGCCGAACTCGCCGATCGGGGCGTCGAAGGGCTGTGCCTCCTCGGTCATGCAGAAGAAGCTGCCACGCATCGTGCCGTGCGCCGTGGCCAGCCGGGTCCAGCTGGTGTACTCGAAGGTCTCGCCCGGCTTGAGCAACGGCTGATGGCCGACCACCGCGAGACCGCGCACCTCTTCCGTGTGGCCGTTCGCGTCGGTGATGATCCAGTGGCGGGCGATCAGCTGCGCGGTGATGTCGCCGCTGTTGCGGACCGTCACGGTGTAGGCAAAGGCATGTTGCCCGGACTGTGCATCCGACTGCTCGGGCAGATGGCGCACGGCGACGCTGACGCTGAACTCGGGCTTGGGCATGCAGCCATTCTAGGAGCCGTGCGTGAAAGTGAAGCGACCTAGAATTCGTTCGTCACTTTGCAACGACCGTGAGCACCTTTCAGTGAGCATCTCAGTGAGCACCACTCAGCGCACCTACCGCATCGCCCCGAGCATTCTTTCGGCCGACTTCGCGAGGCTGGGCGAAGAGGTGAAGAACGTGATCGCCGCCGGCGCCGACTGGATCCACTTCGACGTGATGGACAACCACTACGTCCCGAACCTCACCTTCGGCCCGATGATCTGCGAAGCACTGCGCAAGCACGCGGTCGACGCCAGTGGCGCCAAGGTTCCGATCGACGTGCACCTGATGGTTCAGCCGGTCGATGCGATTGCGCAGGCGTTTGCGAAGGCGGGCGCCGACCGCATCAGCTTTCACCCCGAGGCGAGTGCGCATGTCGACCGCACGCTGCAGCTGATCCGCGCCGAGGGCTGCAGCGCCGGGCTGGTGTTCAACCCCGCTGCCTCGCTCGACGTGCTCGAGTGGACGCTCGACAAGATCGACCTGATCCTCGTGATGAGCGTGAACCCGGGCTTCGGCGGGCAGAGCTTCATCCCCGGTTCCCTGAAGAAGATCGAACGCATCCGCGCCATGATCGACGCGCATCGCCGCGAGACGGGCCACGAGATCTGCCTCGAGGTCGACGGCGGCATCAAGGTCGACAACATCCGCGCGGCGGCCGACGCGGGCGCCGACACCTTCGTCGCCGGCAGCGCGATCTTCGGGCAGGGCGACTACAAGGCAGTGATCGACGCGATGCGCGCGCAACTCGCGCGCTAGCGCGCTGCGGCGCATACTGAGACATGTCTTCGACACACGCCCACGACCACGCTCGTCACCATGGGCATGACCATGGGCATGGTCACGTTCATCACGGCCACGGCCACGGCCACGATCACGGGCATGACCACAGCCACGCTCCCGAGAACTTCGACCGCGCGTTCGCGATCGGCATCTCGGTCAACATCGCCTTCGTCGCGATCGAGGCGTTCTATGGTTGGCGCGTCAACTCGCTGGCGCTGCTGGCCGACGCCGGGCACAACCTCGGCGACGTGGCAGGCCTCGTGCTCGCGTGGGGCGGCGCGCTCGCCGGCAAGCTGCGCCCCGATCACCGGTACACGTATGGCTGGAAGCGCGCGTCTATCGTTGCCGCGTTCGTCAACGCGGTGCTGCTGCTCGTCGCGATGGGTTCTCTCGCATGGGAGGCGGTGGGTCGGCTGAGCGCGCCGCCGCCGACCCACGGGCTCACGGTGATGGCAGTTGCGGGCATCGGCATCTTCGTCAACCTCGGCACTGCGCTGCTGTTCATGCGCGGCCGACACGGCGACCTGAACATTCAGGGCGCCTATCTGCACATGGCAAGCGATGCGCTGGTCTCGCTCGGCGTCGTGGTCGCGGCCGGCCTGTCGCTGTGGTTCGGATGGGGCTGGCTCGACCCGGTCGCGAGCCTCGTGATCGCGCTCGTGATCGTCTTCGGGACCTGGGGGCTGTTCCGCCGCTCGCTGCGCCTGATGTTCGACGGCGTGCCCGATCACATCGACCTGGCGGCGGTGCGCAGCGAGCTCGAGTCGCTGCCCGGCGTGCAGCGGGTGCACGACCTGCACGTGTGGGCAACGGGCACGACCGATGTCGCGCTGACCGCGCACCTCGTGATGCCGCAGGGCCATCCGGACGATCCCTTCTTCGAGGACGCGACCTGCCGGCTGCGCGATCGCTTCCGCATCGGCCACGTCACGCTGCAGGTGATCCGCACGCCGTTCATGACGCTGTGCGAAGGTGCTTGCGCCGAACCGACGGACTTGAAACGCGCGCACGAGCACTGATCTGTCGCGCGGGGGTCAGACGATGCAATTCAAGGATTACTACGCGACGCTGGGCGTTCCTCGTGACGCCACCCAGGACCAGGTCAAGCAGGCCTACCGCAAGCTCGCCCGCAAGTACCACCCGGACGTCAGCAAGGAGGCCGACGCCGAGGCGCGCTTCAAGGAGATCGGCGAGGCAAACGAGGTGTTGAAGGACCCCGAGAAGCGTGCGGCCTACGACCAGGCCGGCCGGCAGTGGGAGCGCCAGCGTGCAAGCGGCGACCAGGACTTCCATCCGCCACCGGGCTGGGACGCGGGCTTCGAGTTCAGCGGCCGCGGCGACGAAGCCGGCGCAGGTGGCTTCAATGCCGAAGATCTCTTCGGCGGCGCGGACCACAGCGATTTCTTCGAGGCATTGTTCGGACGCGCGCGCGGCGCACGTTCGGCGCATGCGCGCAGACCCGACGTGCATCTGCGCGGCCAAGACCACCATGCCAAGGTGATGATCGCGCTGGAAGACGCGTACCGCGGCGGTCAGCGCAGCATCGTGCTGCGGCTGCCCGCGCTCGACGAACACGGCCGAGTCGCGATGCACGAGCGCACGCTAGACGTGAACATCCCGAAAGGCATTCGCGCCGGGCAGCATCTGCGCTTGGCCGGGCAGGGCGGCCCGGGTGTCGGCAATGCGCCGGCCGGAGACCTGTTCCTCGAGATCGAGTTCGAGCCGCACCGGCACTACCGCATCGATGGCCGCGACGTCTATCTCGATCTGCCGCTCGCCCCCTGGGAAGCCGCGCTCGGCGCTACCGTCGACGCGCCTACACCCGAAGGTGCGGTGCAGCTGACCATCCCTCCCGGCTCGCAGGCCGGGCGCAAGCTGCGACTCAAGGGCCGCGGCATCCCCGCCGGCGGAGCCAGTGGCACGCCCGGCGATCTCTACGCGGTGCTGACGATCGTGCTGCCGAAGGCAGATACCCCGAAAGCGACTGCCGCGTACCAGGCGCTGGCCGATGCGTTCGACTTCGATCCGCGCAAGAACCTTCAGGAGTGAAGCGCGATGACTCGAATCGTGAGCACCATGATCCACGGCAGCATCGTCGATGACGACACCGAGATGACGCTCGTCGAGTTGTGCCAGGCCTGCAGCGTGCATGAGGACGATGTGCGCGTCTGGGTCAGCGAAGGCGTGTTGCATCCGAGTGCCGAGCCTGGGCAGCCGATGCGTTTTCGCGGTGCGTCGCTGCGGCGCGCGCGGGTCGCGATGCGGCTGACGCGCGACCTCGAGGTCAACACCGCCGGCGTGGCGCTTGCGCTCGACCTGCTCGAGGAGATCGCCGAACTGCGTTCGCAGCTCGCGCGCGTCGGCCCTCGATGACGACGATCCGCGCCGCGATCATCGATCTGGACGGCACGCTGGTCGACACGCTCGGCGACTTCGTCGTCGCGATCAACGCAACGCTCGGCGAGCTCGGGCTGAGGCCGGTCGATCGCGCCTTTCTCGAGCGCACGATCGGCAAGGGTTCGGAGCATCTGATCCGCGCGACGCTTGCGCAACTCGGCGCCGATGCCGGCCTGTATGACGCGGCGTGGGCCGCCTACCAGCGCCACTATCGCGCGGTCAACGGGCTGCACGCGAGCGTCTATCCCGGCGCGGTGGAAGGCCTGACGCGCTTGCGCGCACACGGCATCAAGCTGGCCTGCCTGACGAACAAGCCGACAGCGTTCGCGAGGCCGCTGCTGGCATCGAAACGACTCGATGGATTCTTCGCGGCGGTTCATGGCGGCGACGCCTTCGAGCGCAAGAAGCCCGACCCGCTGCCGCTACTGAAGACCTGCGAGGCGCTCGGCGTCGCGCCCGCGCACACGCTGATGGTCGGCGATTCGAGCAACGACGCGCGCGCCGCGCGGGCGGCCGGCTGCCCTGTGCTGCTCGTGAGCTACGGCTACAACCATGGCGAACCGATCGGTACCGTCGATGCCGACGGCGTGATCGAGCGGCTCGACCGGATCTCGCTGAACCTGTCTTGAGCGGCGATCAGTTGTTGTAGCTGTTCGTGCTGCCCGGCGTCGCCTGAGCCTTGCCGAGCAGCGCTTCCTTCAGCGCCGAGTCGGCCGGTGCCTTGCCGAGCCAGATCTTCATCAGCGCCGAGTAGAACTCGGGCTCCTTGATCGGCTGGCCCGTGGCCTGCCCGTTGACGAGGATCACCGTTCCTGTGCCCGGCACCCATTCGACGGCAAACCACTCGCCGGCCTTCAGGCTCTTGCGGCTCGAGAAGATGTCGCTCATCTGCATGATGCCGCTGATCGACTTGGAGAACTCTTCGCGCGGCGCGTTCTGCTCCATGCCCTTCGTGAAGAGCTTGCCGAGCTCGTTGGCATCGATCTCGCGCAGCATCACGATCTTCATCAGGCGCGGGCCGGGCGCGGCGAGCACCGCTTCCGGCGTCACGGCCCTGTTCGACAGGTACAGACCCGCCGCATACACCTTGAAGATCGCCTTGTAGCGAACACCGGCACCGTTGAGCTGCAGTTTGGTATTGGCAACCTGCACGCTGTTGTCGAACTTGACGCCGCCGACCTCGGTGATGGAGGCGGCAGCATTCTGTGCCGCGGCGCCGAGCGGAAGGCAGAGCGTGGCGGCCGTGGCCGCGAGGATGAACGAACGACGAATCACAGTCTGAGTCTCCAACGAGTTTGTATGGTCGATGGGCCTCCTCACAGAGGCCGCGCCGGCAGGGTTGCCCCGGCGAGTTGACACAAAGACACAATTGTCGGCGCAACCGGTCGGCCGCAGGAGTGCTGCTAGACTTCAAGAATGTTCATTCCGCGCAATCTCACCGCTGGGCTGACGGCCGGGTCGATCGACCGGGGAGCCTGGCCTTGGCGGGCCCGACCCGCTCACGCCTGAGAGACTGCGACATTTGTCGCAGCTTGCGCGGTCGGTGGTCCTGCGTCGAATGACCCGCCACTGACTCCACCTTGATTTCCACGCGCGCGGCGTTGCCCCGCGCGCCGGCCTGTGGAGGGCCATGAACATGATCACCGAACTCGAATTCAAGAGTCTCGCCGGGCAGGGCTTCAACCGCATCCCGCTGATCGCGGAAGCCTTTGCCGACCTCGAAACCCCGCTCTCGCTCTATCTGAAGCTCGCCTACGGGGCGGGTGGCGGCAAGCACAGCTTCCTGCTCGAATCGGTCGTCGGCGGTGAACGCTTCGGACGCTATTCATTCATCGGTCTGCCGGCGCGCACGCTTCTGCGCTCGAGCGGCTTCGGTGCACAGGCGCGGACCGAGGTTGTCACCGACGGAGTCGTCGTCGAGACCGACGAGGGCAACCCGCTCGACTTCATCGCCGCGTATCAATCGCGTTTCAAGGTGGCGCTGCGGCCCGGGCTCCCGCGTTTTTGCGGCGGACTCGCCGGCTACTTCGGCTACGACGCGGTGCGCTACATCGAGCCCAAGCTCGCGAAGACGCACGAAGAAGGCGGCCGTGCGGACCCGATCGGCACGCCCGACATCCTCCTGCTGCAGTGCGAAGAGCTCGCGGTGATCGACAACCTCTCGGGCCGGCTGTACCTGATCGTCTATGCAAACCCCGCCGAGCCCGAAGCATTCCATCGCGCCAAGCGGCGCCTGAACGAACTGGCCGACAAGCTGAAGTACAGCGTCACCGCGCCGGCCGTCAAACGTGGCGCCTCGCATGGCGTCGAGCGCGAGTTCGGCAAGGAGGCGTACATCGCCGCCGTGCTGCGCGCGAAGGAGTACATCGCTGCCGGCGACATGATGCAAGTGCAGGTGGGGCAGCGGCTGCGCAAGCGCTACACCGAGTCCCCGCTGTCGCTGTACCGCGCGTTGCGTTCGCTGAACCCGTCGCCCTACATGTACTTCTACGACATGGGCGACTTCCAGATCGTCGGCGCGAGCCCGGAGATCCTGGTGCGCCAGGAGCACACGCCCGAAGGCGACAAGGTCACGATCCGTCCGCTCGCCGGCACGCGCCCTCGCGGCGCGACGCCGGAGCTCGACAAGGCGCTCGAGCACGAACTCTCGGCCGATCCGAAGGAACGCGCCGAGCACGTGATGCTGATCGACCTGGCACGCAACGACATCGGTCGCATCGCGAAGACCGGCAGCGTGAAGGTCACCGAGGCGTTCACGGTCGAGCGCTATTCGCACGTGATGCATATCGTCAGCAACGTCGAGGGCCTCTTGAGAGACGGCATGAGCAATCTCGACGTGCTGCGCGCCACCTTCCCCGCCGGCACGCTGACCGGCGCGCCGAAGATTCGCGCGATGGAGATCATCGACGAGCTCGAGCCGGTGAAGCGCGGCATCTATGGAGGTGCCTGCGGCTACCTCAGCTTCGCGGGCGACATGGACGTCGCGATCGCGATCCGAACCGGCATCGTCAAGGACCAGACGCTGTACGTGCAGGCGGCGGCCGGTGTCGTTGCCGACTCGGTGCCCGAACTCGAGTGGAAGGAAACCGAGGCGAAGGCGCGTGCGTTGATCCGCGCGGCCGAGCTGGTCGAGGAGGGCTTCTGAAATGGCTGCGACAACTCTCCTGCAGGCCCTGTACCGGCACAAGGCCTGGGCCAACGAAGAACTCTTCGCCGAACTCGAGAAGCTCGATCCCGTGGCGCAAGAAGCCGAGCGACACGCCGCCATCCGGCTGCTGAACCACATCTACGTCGTCGATCGGATCTTCGCCGGGCACCTGCGTGGTGAGCCGCATGGCTACGCAGCCACCAACACGCCCGAGACGCCGACGCTTGCCGCGCTGCGCGAGGCGGTGCTGGCGTCGGACCGTTGGTACGCCGACTACGTTGCTGCGGTCTCGCCGCAGCAGCTTGCGCAGGAGCTGAGCTTCGCGTTCACCGACGGCGCGGCTGGCCGCATGTCGCGCGAGGAGATGCTCGGCCACGTGGTCACGCACGGCAGCTATCACCGTGGTGCAGTCGGGCGCATCATGTCGCAGGCATCGGTGCCGCCGCCGCGCGACACCCTCACGGTGTACCTGCACCGCAGCGAGCCGCAGCGGCGCGAGCACGCTTGAACGACGGAGGCCGACCATGCTTTTGATGATCGACAACTACGACTCGTTCACGTTCAACCTCGTGCAGTACTTCGGCGAGCTCGGTGAAGACGTCCGGGTTTTCCGCAACGACGAGATCACTCTTGCGGGCATTTCCGAACTGCGCCCCGACAAGCTCGTGCTGTCGCCGGGCCCGTGCTCTCCGGCCGAGGCCGGCATCTGCGTCGCCGCGATCCGCGAATTTGCTGGCCGCCTCCCGATCCTCGGAGTTTGCCTGGGGCACCAGGCGATCGGCGCGGCGCTGGGCGGCAACGTGATCCGCGCGAAGACCCAGATGCACGGCAAGACCGACGTGATCACGACCGACGAGCGCGGCGTGTACCAGGCATTGCCAAAGCGCTTCACCGTGATCCGCTACCACTCGCTCGTGATCGACAAGAACTCGCTCCCGGCGGTGCTCGATGTCACCTCCACCTCGGAGGACGGCGAGATCATGGGTGTGCGCCACCGTGAGCTCGCGGGCACGAAGACGCCGCTCGAGGGCGTGCAATTCCATCCCGAGTCGATCCTGACCGAACACGGCCACGCGATGCTGAAGAACTTCCTGGAGCTGGCGGCATGAACAGCGAAAACCCCATCGTCGACCTGCGCAGCGACACCGTGACGCGCCCGACGCCGGCCATGCGCGATGCGATCGCGCGGGCGCCCGTCGGCGATGACGTGTTCGGTGACGACCCGACGGTCAACGCCCTGCAGGAGCGCATCGCCGCGCTGCTCGGCAAGGAGGCGGCGCTGTTCGTCTCGAGCGGCACGCAGGGCAACCTGTGCGCGCTGCTCGCTCATTGCCAGCGCGGCGAAGAAGCGCTGGTCGGCCAGATGGCGCACACCTACCGCTACGAGGCCGGCGGCGGCGCCGTGCTCGGCAGCATCCAGCCGCAGCCCTTGCCGCAGCAAAGCGATGGCACCTTGCTGCTGGCCGACATCGAAGCGGCGATCAAGCCCGACGACGAGCACTTCGCGCCCACCCGGTTGCTGTGCCTCGAGAACACCTGGAACGGCAAGGTCCTGCCGCAGCGCTATCTCGACGACGCGACCGCGCTCGCCCATCGCCGTGGCCTCGCGGCGCATCTGGATGGCGCACGGCTGTTCAATGCGGCGGTCGCGTCGCGCACGCCGATCGCCGAGATCGCGCGCGGCTTCGACAGCGTCTCGGTCTGCTTCAGCAAGGGCCTGGGCGCGCCGATCGGCTCCGCGCTGTGCGGACCGAAGCCGCTGATCGAGCGCGCACGCCGCATCCGCAAGATGCTGGGCGGCGGCATGCGGCAGGTGGGGCTGCTCGCTGCAGCAGCCAACCACGCGCTGGACCACCACGTCGAGCGCCTCGCCGACGACCACGCCAATGCACGCCGCCTGGCCGACGGGCTCGCGCGCGTCGCAGGTATCTCGGTCGTCGCGCCCGACACCAACATCGTGTTCGCCAACGTCGAGGGCGGCCGCACGGCAGCGCTGCTCGCGCACCTGGAGTCGCGCGGCGTGCTCGCGACCGGGCTGATCGGGCTGCGCTTCGTGACGCACCTTGACGTGGACTCGGCCGGCGTCGATCGCGCGATTGCAGCCGTGTCCGAATTCATGGCCGCGTGAACAACCACCAAGACACCATCGGAGGCTGCCCGCCATGACGATCACGAACCATGAAGCGCTGACTCGCACGATCGAGCACCGCGAGATCTTTCACGACGAGATGCTGTCGCTGGTGCGCCGCATCATGAGCGGCGAGATGTCGCCGGTGATGATGGCAGCGCTCCTGGTCGGGCTGCGCGTGAAGAAGGAGACGATTGGCGAGATCACCGCGGCTGCGCAGGTGATGCGCGAGTTCTCGACCAAGGTCGACGTGGCCGACCGCACCCATCTGGTGGACATCGTCGGCACCGGCGGCGACGGCTCGCACACCTTCAACATCTCGACCTGCAGCATGTTCGTCGCGGCCGCAGCCGGGGCGCGCATCAGCAAGCACGGCAATCGCAGCGTCAGCAGCAAGTCGGGCAGCGCCGACGTGCTCGAGCTGATGGGTGTGCCGCTCTCGCTGAGCCCGCAGGCGATCTCGCGCTGCATCGCCGATACCGGCATCGGGTTCATGTTCGCGCCCAACCATCACCCTGCGATGAAGAACGTGGCACCGGTGCGCAAGGAGCTGGGCGTTCGCACGATCTTCAACATCCTCGGCCCGCTGACCAACCCCGCCGATGCGCCGAACATCCTGATGGGCGTGTTCCATCCCGACCTGGTCGGCATCCAGGTGCGGGCGCTGCAGCGCCTCGAGGCCGAGCACGCGGTCGTCGTCTACGGGCGCGATGGCATGGACGAGGTCTCGCTCGGCGCCGCGACGATGGTCGGCGAGGTCAAGGACGGCGCGATCCACGAGTACGAGATCCACCCTGAAGACTTCGGCTTGACGATGGCCAGCAACCGTGCGTTCAAGGTCGAGACGCCGGAGCAGTCGCGGGCGATGCTGCAGGCGGTGCTCGAGAACGAGGCCGGCCCGGCGCGCGACATCGTGGTGCTGAACGCGGGTGTTGCGCTGTATGCGGCGAATGTGGCAGCGACGATGGCCGATGGCATCAAGCTCGCGCGCGACGTGATCGCTTCGGGCAAGGCGCTGGCGAAGCTGCATCAGTTCATCGCGCGGACGAAGGAGTTGGCCGGGACATGAGCGACATCCTCGACAAGATCGTTGCGGTCAAGCGAGACGAGATCTCCGCGGCGCGACGCAAGCGCGACCTCCAATCGCTGCGGCGCGATGCCGAGACACTCGGTGGGCAGCGCGATTTCGTCGCGGCCCTGCGCGCGAAGATCGCCGCCGGCCAGGCCGGCGTGATCGCTGAGGTCAAGAAGGCAAGCCCGAGCAAGGGCGTGCTGCGCGAGCGCTTCGTGCCGGCCGAGATTGCCGCGAGCTACGCCGAGCACGGGGCCGCGTGCCTCAGCGTGCTGACCGACGTGCAGTTCTTCCAGGGCAGCGCGGCCTTTCTCGAACAGGCGCGCGCCGCCTGTGCGTTGCCGGTGCTGCGCAAGGACTTCATGGTCGATGCGTACCAGGTCTACGAGGCGCGAGCGATGGGTGCCGACTGCATCCTGCTGATCGCCGCCTGCCTGGCCGACGGCCAGATGGCCGAGCTCGAAGCGCAGGCGCGTGAGCTCGGGATGGCGGTGCTCGTCGAAGTACACGACGGCCCCGAGCTCGACCGCGCGCTGCGTCTGAAGACGCCGCTCGTCGGCATCAACAACCGCAATCTGCGCACCTTCGAGGTCACGCTGGACGCCACGCTCGGCCTTCTGCGGCACGTGCCGGACGACCGCTTGCTCGTCACGGAAAGCGGCATCCTCGCGAAGAGCGACGTCAAGCGCATGCGCGAGGCGGGTGTGCACGCGTTCCTGGTCGGCGAAGCGTTCATGCGCGCCGAAGACCCGGGCCAGGCGCTCGCCGATCTGTTTCAGTGAACATCGCGCTCGACTCGGGCAACAACCGGTTGCGCGAGCCGTTGGAGGGCGCATTCGCGCGCATCCCCTCCGGCTGGCAAAGCGTGACGCGGCCTTTCGTCGAGAGCACGACCGGACGTTCGCTCGTGCAGTTCGTGGACGCACGCCTGCGCGACGACGCGCTCGTCTATCCGTCGCGGGTGTTCCGCGCACTGGAGCTCACGCAGCCGCGTGACGTGCGCGTCGTCATCTTCGGGCAGGACCCGTACCACGGTGCGGGCCAGGCCCAGGGTCTCGCTTTCTCGGTCAACGCGGGCCAGAAACTGCCGCCGAGCCTGCGCAACATCCTGGCCGAGGTACGCGCCGATACCGGTGCACCGTCGATCTGCGAGACCTCCATGAAAGGCGACCTGAGTCCGTGGGCCGAGCAGGGCGTGCTGCTGCTGAACAGCGCGCTCACGGTCGAGGATGGGCAGCCGCACAGCCATGCGAACCGTGGATGGGAGGAGCTGACTGACGCGCTGCTCGCGCATGTTGCGGCTGGTCCGTCGCCGGTCGTCTTCATGCTCTGGGGTGCGGCCGCACAGCGCAAGCGCGCATTGATCGATGCGGCTCGGCATCGCGTGCTCACGGCGAACCATCCGTCGCCCTTGTCCGCGCGCCGCCCGCCCGAGCCCTTCATCGGATGTCGCCACTTCAGCCGCGCGAACGAGGCGCTGGCGCAGCTGTCACCCGGCGGGCCGCCGATCCGCTGGTAAGCTGCTCGCTGGCATCGGAGTGGTATCTGTGCCGTACAGGCGCCGCCTGGGGAGATACCGAGTGTTGCAGTCGAATTCTTGACGCCGGTCCGATATTGGTACTAAACTGGTATCTTCTCGTTCTGGCGCCTCGGAGACCATGAATTTCTCGCAGCAGCAGGCCGACCCGCGGCGCCATCTGACAGGCATCGCGTTCGTCGTGCTGTTCCACGCCCTCATCGTGTGGGCGCTCGTGAGCGGTCTCGCGAAGAAGGTCGTCGAGGTGGTGCGCGCACCGATCGAGACCAAGGTGATCGAGGAGATCAAGAAGCCGCCGCCACCGCCGGAAGTGGTCGTGCCGCCGCCGCCGAAGCTCGAGGCCCCGCCGCCGCCGTTCATCCCGCCGCCGGAGGTGCAGGTCGCTGCGCCGCCGCCCGAGCCCGCGATCACTGCGACGACTCCGACACCACCGCCGGCCCTGCCGTTCACGCCCGCCGCTCCGCCAGCCGCAGCGCCCGCTCCCGCTCCGCCTGCGCCGGTGCAGGCCGGGCTGGCCTGCTCGAAGATGGTGAACTTCGCGATGCCGACGATCCCTCCGTCGAGCACCGTGACGAGCGGCAACCTCGTCTATCAGGCGACCGTCAAGGACGGCAAGGTCACCTCGTTCGAGATCACGTCTGTCCGCCTCGAAGGCGGAAACGACCAGCGGGTGCGACGCAGCTTCATGGCGAACGCCGAGGCCGCCGTGCGCCAGTACGTGTGCACCGGCAATGCAGTGATCACGCAGGAGTTCGTGTTCAAGCTCGAGTGATCGCCCGGCGATCGCGCTACGGCCGCGTGGCCTTCAAACCTTTCAGGAGAACCGTTTCATGACGATCCGCATCTGTTCTGCGCTGGCAGGTCTCGCCCTCGCGGCGAGTTGCCTGATGACGCCCGTCGCAGCGCATGCCCAAGACCCGGCCGCGTCTGCTGCCGCCACCGCGGCTCCGGCCCCCGCCGCCGACGCGAGCGCCCCCGCGCCAGCCGCGCCGGCTGCGCCTGTTGCGACGCCGACGACCGCCAAGGAGACGGTGGACAACCCGTACGGACTGGGCGCGCTGTGGGCACAAGGCGACTTCGTGGCCAAGGGCACGCTGATCATCCTGGTGATCATGAGCATGGGCAGCTGGTACATCCTGATCACCAAGCTGTATGA
>Ga0075370_10000532_pt1 | contig 14592 bp, 12 predicted proteins | sample EndMethybrTD3035_FD_71398 | JGI IMG/M metagenome (GOLD analysis project Ga0075370, IMG submission 71398) | Populus endosphere microbial communities from Tennessee, USA - Endosphere MetaG P. TD hybrid TD303-5 | ecosystem: Host-associated > Plants > Roots > Endosphere | place: USA: Tennessee... | reverse complement strand
GCCGCCAGCTGGCGGCGCGTGTGCAGCGGCTGCGCGACCTGGATCACGCGGTCGTGCGTGGCGACGCCATAGGTGCGCCACACCTGTCCGTTGACCTTGATGTCGGCCAGGCCGAGCAATGCACGCTCGGGCAATGTGCTGTGCTGGCGCGATGCGTAGATGCTGCGGCCGTCGACGGTCCAGATCTGCACGACGAAGTCGAGCTGCTCGTCGGCCAATGCGCTCGCCTGGCTCGACGCGATCTCTCCCTGGTCGCGCAGGCTCAGCGCCATCTGACGCAACTGGTAGTCGAACAGCGCCTCCGTCTGCTCGAGCACGCTGCGATAGGTGACGACACCCATCACGAGCGCGGCGACCACGAGCATCGCGAGCAGCGACAGCAGCAGCCGGACGCGAATCGAATTGAGCATCAACCGGCCCGCGGCTTGTCGCCGACGAAATAACCGACGCCGCGCACGTTCTGGATGAAGTCGGTGCCGAGTTTGCGGCGCAACTGGTGGATGTAGACCGAGACCGCGTTGCTCTCGATCTCCTCGCCCCAGCCGTACAGCCGATCTTCGAGCTGCGCTCGCGACAGCAGTGCGCCGGGGCGCTGCATCAGCGCTTCGAGCACCGCGAATTCGCGCGCCGAGAGCAACACGGCTTCGCCGTCGCGCGTGACCTGTCGCGTCGTCGGGTCGAGCGTCACGCCGCCGAACGAGATCTCGCTCTGCCCGCGCCCCGCGTGGCGGCGCATCACCGCACGGATGCGCGCGGTCAGCTCGTCGAGATCGAAGGGCTTGACAAGGTAGTCGTCGGCGCCGGCATCGAGGCCGGCCACCTTGTCGCCGGGGCCGTCGCGCGCGGTCAGCACGATGCAGGGCGTCGCGTCGTGGCGCGCACGCAGCGCCCGCAGCACCTCGAGGCCGCCGGCGGGCTGAACCTCGGCGTTCGGCGTGCCGGTCGCAGGCAGGCCGAGGTCGAGCAGGATCAGGTCGAAACGCTCGCTCGCAAGCGTGCCGTTCGCGGCGCTCGCGTCGCGCACCCAGTCGACGGCGTAGCCCTCCAGGCGCAATGCGCCGCGCAGGCTCTCGCCGATCATGCGGTCGTCTTCCACCAGCAGCAGGCGCATCGTTCGTTCGTCGGGTCGTGGAGCAAGATGGCGAGGTTGTCACAAAAAGCATAACCCGCCGGGGCGCTCGGAGCTCCGGGTTATCGTGCGGGCTGCAGGACAGGCTGCAAGATGATCAAACGAATGACAAAGACGTTGCGCAATACCTTGCTGTCGTTTCGCGATCTGCTCGCGACCGGCGGCCCCTTCATCCTGCTCGCGATTGCCCTGCTCGCGGTCGCCTATTGGGTGCTCGACCCGAACCCGCCGGCCAAGGTCGTCCTCGCGACCGGTACCGAACAAGGCGCATACGCCGCCTTCGGCACGCGCTACGCCGAGGTGCTCAAGAGCTACGGGATCACGGTGGAGCTGCGCAGCACCCAAGGCTCGGGAGAGAACCTGCGGCTGCTGCGCGATCCGAAGTCGGGCGTCGACATCGCCTTCGTGCAGGGCGGCTCCGGCGAGCGCAGCCGCAAGGACGCCACCGCCGTCGCACCTGCCGACGACGCCGACGAGGCCGGCCTGGTCTCGCTGGGCAGCCTGTTCTACGAGCCGCTCTGGCTCTTCTATCGCACCGATTCCGCGCAGCGGCTGGTGAAGGCTCCGGCGCTGACGAGCCTGTCGCAACTGCCCGGCTGGCGGCTCAACATCGGCGCACGCGGCAGCGGCTCGCCAAACCTGATGCGCAAGCTGATCGAAGCCAATCGCATCGACCTCGCCACACTGACCGTCGAGCGCAAAGCGCAGACCCCGGCGACGATGGACCTGCTCGCCGGCGACTCCGACGCGCTGGTGTTCGCGTCGGCACCCGAGGCGCTGATGGTGCAGATGCTGCTGCAGACGCCCGGCATCGCGCTGTATGACTTTGCGCAGGCCGACGCGTACTCCAGGCGCTTTCCGTTTCTCTCTCCGGTGACGCTGCCGCGAGGCGTGGTCGACCTCGCGGGCGACGTGCCCCCGCGCGACGTGCACCTGCTCGCGCCCACCGCAACGCTGCTGGCGCGCGCCGACACACACCCGGCCTTGCTGCAACTCTTCATGCAGGCGGCGCAGCAGATTCACGGCGGAGCGGGCTGGTTCCAGCACAAGGGCGACTTCCCGAAGGCAGGCGGCACAGAGCAGCCTCTCGCCAAGGAAGCGCAGCGCTTCTACGCGAACGGCGTGCCGGTGCTGCAGCGCTACCTGCCGTTCTGGTTCGCGAACCTGATCGAGCGCATGTGGCCGGTGCTCGTGTCGATCATCGCGATCCTGATCCCGCTGTCGCGCGCACTGCCGCCGCTCTATCAGTTCCGGATCCGCCGGCGCATCTTCCGCTGGTATGCGCAGCTTCGAGACGTCGAGGAGGCGATGGGCAAGGAGCCGAACGACGAGCTCCTCGTGCGCCTGGGCGAGATCGAACGCCGCGTCGAGCACGTGACCGTGCCGCTGAGCTATGCCGATGAGCTGTACTCGCTGCGCAGCCACATCCAGATGGTGCGCGCGCGGGTCCTCGCGGCGCCGCAGGTCGCGGTCGCCGCCTGATGGGCGCCTGATCGGCGCTGTCGAGTTCGCTCAGGCTGGCGCCGTCAGGTAGGCGTCGGCCAGGCGGATCATCTCGCGCGTCGCCGCCTTCACCGAGACGGAGCCCGGGCGGTCCAGCACGACCGCATGGATGAGCCCGTGCAGCGCGTGCATCAGCGTGAACGCGGCGAGTTCGGGGTTCGTGAAGACAAGCTCGTCGCGGTGCGCGATCAGCATGTCGCGCAGCAACTGCTGGATCTTCTGGTGCGCCTCGTCGTGGCCCTCGTCGTCCGGCAGGCCGAGCTCCTCGCATTGCTGCAGCGCGCGGTGCAGGTCGGCGTCGACCTGATGCGCGAGCACCGAGGCCTGGATCACGCGCGTCAACGTGGCGCGGAAGGTCTCGCCAGGGCGGCGCCGGAACTCGCGCTCCATCGACACCGTCATGTCGCGCGCATGGCGCGAGCGCAGCGCGTTGATGAGCGCGAGCTTGTTCGGGAAGTACTGGTACAGCGAGCCGACGCTCACACCGGCCCGCTCGGCGACGAGATTGGTGTTGGTGGCCGCGTGACCGCGCTCGATCAAAACGCGAGCTGTCGCGTCGAGGATGGCGTCGACGGTGGCCTGAGAACGGGACTGGCGCGGTGATTTGCGGGGTGCGATCGCTGTGCTCATGGGATTTCCGAATGCGAGTAGGCAATGCGAGTAAAAGCTCGCATAGTGTGAACCACTCCGACGAACGCCGTCAACCGCGAGAGTCTTCATGCAACGCCGCTACACCTTCTTCATGCTGCTGCGAGGCACGCCGCTCTGGCGAGCCCTCGAGCTCGACGAGCAGCACGCGCGCCACGACGAGTTGCTCGTGCGCGTGTTCGAGGCCTACCCCGAACTCAGCCTGCGCCGCTTCGACAGCGCCGCGTTCGCCAGCCGCTGCAGCGACGTGCTCGTCTGGGAGACGAGTGACGTGGCGCAGTACCACGATGCCATCGCGGCGCTGCGCGACGGCGGACCGCTCGGCCCCGTCTGGTTCGAGATCGTGGAGGTGATTCCAGCCGTCGAGGACCACGGTCGCGAGCGTGATCCGCTGCTGCCGCTCTGGATGAGCACGGTATAACGCGGGCATGAGCAGCGCGAGCACTTCGTCCAAACCCCATGTCGTCGTGATCGGTTGCGGCTTCGGCGGGCTCGAGGCGGTGCGCGCGCTTTCCAGGGCAGAGGTCGAGATCACGGTCGTCGACCGAACCAACCACCATCTCTTCCAGCCGCTGCTGTACCAGGTCGCGACTGCCGGGCTGAGCGCACCGGCCGTCAGCGCGCCGATCCGCCACGTGCTCAGGCGCGAGATGAAGCGCGGCAACCTGACTGTCCTGCAAGCCGAGGTGGTCGGATTCGACGTCGCCGGGCGGCGCGTGCTGCTCGACGCCGGCCAGTCGCTCGCGTATGACCACCTGATCGTCGCCGCCGGAGCCACCCACAGCTACTTCGGACACGACGAGTGGGCGGCGTATGCGCCGGGCTTGAAGACACTCGCCGACGCCTTTGCGATCCGCTCGCGCGTGATCGGCGCATTCGAGCGCGCCGAACGCCTGACCGACGCGGCGCAGCGCGAACCCTGGATGACCTTCGTCGTGATCGGCGCCGGACCTACCGGCGTCGAGATGGCCGGCACGATGACCGAGATCGCGCAGCACACCTTGCCGCAGGAATTCAGGCGCATCGATTCGACGCGCACCCGCGTCGTGCTGATCGAAGGCTCCGACCGCGTGCTCGGCGCGTTCGTGCCGCAGCTCTCGCAGCGCGCGCGCGAGCAACTCGCGAAGCTCGGCGTCGATGTGCTGACCGGCTGTCGCGTGACGCAGATCGATGCGGATGGCGTCGTCTACGCAACCGGCCAGGGCGATGGCGTGCAGGAGCACCGTCTCGCGAGCAAGACCGTGATCTGGGCCGCGGGAGTCGCCGGGTCGCGACTCGGGCGGGAGCTCGCGCAGGCCACCGGTGCCACGCTCGACCGCGCGGGCCGTGTCGTCGTCGAGCCCGACCTCAGCCTGCCCGGCCATCCGGAGATCGCGGTGATCGGCGACCTCGCGAGCGCCATGAGTCATGACACGCGCAATCCGCCGCGCAGCCAGCCCAAGCCGGTACCGGGTGTCAGCCCGGGCGCCAAGCAAATGGGGCGCGCCACCGCTGCCAACCTGCTTCGCCGGCTGCGCGGCGAGCCGACACAGCCGTTCCACTACGTGGACTACGGCAACCTCGCAACGGTCGGCCGCAAGGCGGCGGTCGTCGACCTCACCGTGCCGCTGATCGGCGCGTTCCGCTTCTCGGGCTTCTTCGCGTGGCTGTTCTGGCTGTTCGCGCACATCTACTTCCTGATCGGGTTCCGCAACCGGATGATGGTGATGGTCGACTGGGCCGTGGCGTACTGGACCTACGAGCGTTCTGCGCGTGTGGTGGCGGAGCCCGCGTCCGCGCCCGAGAACCGGGGCTCCTAGAATGGCCGGACCTGATTCACGGGACTGCCCATGGACACCCGCACCTCCGCCTTTCGCCTGCGCATCGAGAAGGTCCGCGACGCACTGAAACGCCACGGCCTGGCCGCCGTGCTCGTACCCTCGAGCGACCCGCATCTCTCCGAATACCTGCCCGAGCGTTGGCAAGGCCGGCAGTGGTTGTCCGGCTTCACGGGCTCGATGGGCACGCTGGTCGTCACGCTCGAGACGGCCGCGGTGTTCGCCGACAGCCGCTACTGGGTTCAGGCCGAAGCCGAACTCGCCGGCACCGGCACAGAGCTCGTCAAGATCCCCACCGGCACCAGCACCCAGCATGTCGACTGGCTCGCCACGCAGTTGAAAGCCGGCGAGACGGTCGGAGTCGACGGCAGCGTGCTTGGTCTCGCAGCGGCTCAACACCTGCGCGACACGCTCGAACGCGCGGGCATCCGGCTGCGCACCGACTTCGACGCACTCGCCGAAGTCTGGCCCGAGCGTCCCGGCCTGCCGCAGGCGAAGGTCTACGAACACCGCGCCCCACAGGCGCCGCTGCCTCGCAGCGCGAAGCTCGCCGCGGTGCGCGACGCGATGGCGAGGCACGGCGCGAGCCACCACTTCGTGTCGACGGTGGACGACATCGCCTGGCTCTTCAACCTGCGCGGTGCCGACGTCAACTTCAATCCGGTGTTCCTGGCCCATGCCCTGATCGACGCGAACGGCGTGCGCCTCTTCGTCGCCGAGGGCAAGGTCGATGCAGCGCTGCAGGCGGCACTCGCCAGCGATGGCGTGCACATCGAACCCTACGCGCAGGCCGGCGATGCACTGGCGGCCCTGCCGGGTTCTGCCGTGCTGCTGATCGACCCGCGCCGCGTCACCTTCGGGCTGCGCGCGAACGTCGCCAACGCCGTGAAGGTGGTCGAGGCGATCAACCCGAGCACCTTGCTCAAGAGCCGCAAGACCGAGGCCGAAGCCGTGCACGTGCGCGAGGCGATGGCGCAGGACGGTGCGGCGATGTGCGAGTTCTATGCGTGGTTCGAAAGCGCGCTCGGCAAGGAACGCATCACCGAGCTCACGATCGACGAGAAGCTCAGCGCCGCACGCGCGAAGCGGCCCGGCTTCGTCGGCCTGAGTTTCAACACGATCGCTGCTTTCAACGCGAACGGCGCGATGCCGCACTACCGCGCGTCGCCCGACTCGCACGCCGTGGTCGAGGTCCGGCCGGGCGAAGGCGGCTTGCTGCTGATCGACTCGGGCGGCCAGTATCTCGGCGGCACGACCGACATCACGCGCGTGTGGCCGATCGGCGCGATCACGGCCGAGCACCGGCGCGACTACACGCTGGTTCTCAAGGGCACGCTCGCGCTGTCGCGCACGCGCTTTCCGCGCGGCACGCTCTCACCGATGCTCGATGCGATCGCGCGTGCCCCGCTTTGGGAGCATGGCCTCGACTACGGCCACGGCACCGGTCACGGCGTCGGCTACTTCCTGAACGTGCACGAAGGGCCGCAGTCCATCTCGCGCACCATCCCCGACGCCAACATGGCGATGGAGATCGGCATGATCACGAGCATCGAGCCGGGCGTGTACAAGCCCGGCCGCTGGGGCGTGCGGATCGAGAACCTCGTGATGAACGTGCCGGCCGCGTCGCTCGCCGGCGCTACCGAGTTCGGCGAGTTCCTCGAGTTCGAGACGCTGACGCTTTGCCCGATCGACACACGCTGCATCGAGCGCAGCCTGCTGCGCCAGGACGAGATCGACTGGCTCAACGGCTACCACGCGATGGTCCGCGCGCGGCTCTCGCCGCTGGTCGACGGGGCCGCGAAGACCTGGCTGCTCGCACGCACCGAGCCGTACTGAAGAGCGGCATTTCGCTTCCGGCGCGGCGCCGTTCGTCGGGCTAAGGCGCGGTTCGTCCGCGCTGCGGCGCAGCTCATCGCATTCGAATTGGCGCCACGTGTGGGTGCTCCTAGAGTTCGTTCCAACGCAAACGGAACAAGACCAAGGAGCCCATCATGATCAGCCGCCTCACCACCTTCGCCGCCATCTTCGCCGTGCTCGCAACCGCTTCGATCGCATTTGCGGCGAGCGCCACGCACGAGAACCTGGGCAACGTCGCCGCCAAGCCACTGCCGATCGTGCAGTTCGAGACAGTTGTCGTGACCGGCCGCCGCGCGGACCTCGCCGACAAGTAAATCGACAGCCGCGGATCCGCCCCCTCTTCTCCATCAGGTGATCACGCGCCTGAGGCCCACCGGACTCCGGGCCTCGGGCGCTTTTTTTTGGGACGCCACGAGGCGATAAGCTCTCGTCCGTGTCTGCCCGCCCTTCCACTACCTTGCGCATCGGCGTCGATCTCGGCGGCACCAAGATCGAAGCGATCGTCCTCGACCCCAGCGGCCGCACGCTTTGGCGCGAACGCGTGGCCACCCCCGCCGGCGACTACGACGCAACGCTCGCGAGCGTCGCCTCGCTGGTTGCGAATGCCGAGGCCGGCGCCGGCACTGGCCCTCGCCCTGTCGGCGTCGGCACACCCGGCAGCCAGACCGCCGACGGCACGATCAAGAACGCGAACTCGACCTGTCTGAACGGCCGCCCGCTCGCGGCCGACCTGGCGCGCTTGCTCGGCCGCCCGGTTCGCCTCGCGAACGACGCGAACTGCCTCGCGCTCTCAGAAGCGTCCGACGGCGCGGGCGCAGGCTCTCCGGTCGTGTTCGCGGCGATCCTCGGCACGGGTGTCGGGGCGGGCATCGTCGTGGATGGCCGCGCGCTCACCGGTCCGAACGGACTGGCCGGCGAATGGGGGCACAACCCGCTGCCATGGGCCGATGCCGACGACGTCCAGCCGCGCGCGTGCTACTGCGGTGGCAGAGGCTGTATCGAGACATGGCTCAGCGGCCCCGGGCTCGCCGATGACCACACACGCCGCACCGGCGAGGTACGCAGCGCGCGCGAGATCGGCGAGCGAGCGCTGGCCGGTGACGCTGCCTGCGAGCTGACACTGCAGCGCTACGAATCGCGCCTGGCCCGTTCGCTCGCGCAGGTGATCAACCTGCTCGACCCCGACGTCATCGTTCTCGGCGGCGGCCTGTCGCTGCTCTCGCGGCTCTATGACAACGTCCCCCGGCTGTGGGCAGCGCACGTGTTCAGTGCCGGCAGCGCCGCACCGCCGCGTACCGCGCTGCGCGCGAGCCTGCACGGCGACTCGTCGGGCGTGCGCGGTGCCGCCTGGCTCTGGCCTTTGCATTGACGCGCGCTTGCGGCGCGAAACTCGTCCGCTGCTGCTGCAGGTCGGGCCGGCAAAACTGCAGCTCGTCGCAAGCCGCTGTCGCATCGCTCAGGCGCCTCCTAGAGTTCAACCAACGCGACATCAAGTTCGCGTTGCAACATCTCAGGAGTACCCCATGATCGACCGCATCTTCTCCGCCGCCCTGACGTTCTGCCTGTTGGTTGCCGGCACGCTTGCGATCGGCTCGGCGCTGTTCGGTCAAGACATCCGCACCGCGCGCACCCCGATGCCGGTGCTCGAGCTTCCCACCGTCACCGTGACCGGCCAGCGCACCGCGATGAACACGGACGGCCGCGCCACCCAGATCGCCGCCCGCGTGAGCGCCAGCGAGCAGGACACCCGCGACTGCGCACTCACCGACGCCGTCGACCCGACGCCTGCCGCGCAGCCGGCGGCGCTCGCTCACATCTGACGAAACACGTGCACGAAACTGCGGCTGACCGGCAGCACGTCGCTTCGGCCCTTCAGCTGCACCTCGGCGGTCTCGTTCATACCACGATGCACCTGCGCCACCTGGTGCAGGTTGACGATCACGGAGCGGTGAATCTGCGCGAACTTCTGCGGGTCGAGCTCGTCGACCAGTTCGCGGATCGTCTTGCGGATCAGCGCTTCACCGCCTTCCCACACGACCAGCGTGTACTTCTCGTCAGCCCGCAGGTAAGCCACCTGCTCGACCGGGATCAGCCGAACGCTGGTACCCACCGAAGCCCGAATCCACTGAAGATGCGCGCCGCCTGAGGGCGAGCCGCCGCGGCGCTGCAGCTCGGCTGCCAGGCGCTCCAGCACGTCGTCCATCGCGGTGAGTGCCGCCGCGTTCGGGCGCACCAGCCCGCCCTTCAGGCGCTCGACCGTATCGGCAAGGCGCGCCTCGTCGTACGGCTTCACGAGATAGTCGATCGCACCGTGCTCGAAGGCTTCGACGGCATAGCGGTTGTGCGCCGTCACGAACACGATCTGCGCCTTGCGCGCGATTGCGCGTGCAGCCTCGATGCCGCTTTGTCCCGGCATGTGGACGTCGAGAAAGACGATCTGCGGCGCGTGCTGCTCGAAGAGCTCGATCGCTTCGCGGCCGTTGCGCGCTTCGGCCACGATCGTCAGCTCGGGCCACAGGCGCCCGAGGTGGCTGCGCAGCCGCTCGCGCAGCAGCGGCTCGTCGTCGGCAATCAATGCGGTGGTGGTCGCTGTGGTCATCGGAACGAAATCGTCGCCAGCACGCCGTGCGGCACATTCTCTGCCAGCTCGAGCCGCGCTTCGTTGCCATAGAACGCGACCAGCCGTTCGCGCAGGTTCGCGAGGCCGGTGCCCGGAGTCGCGGTCTCGAGCAAACCACCCCCGGTGTCGGCCACGCTCACGCGCACCTCGCCCGAGGGCAGGCGCTCGGCGCGCACATCGATGCGCCCGCCCTGCTCGGCCGGGTCGATACCGTGCCGGATCGCGTTCTCGACCAGCGTCAAGAGCGCCATCGATGGAAAGCGCAGATCGGCAAGCTCCGTTGGAATGTGGATCGCGAAAGCCATCCGGTCGGGCATGCGCAGGTGCATCAGCTCGAGATAAGCGCGCACCAGCGCGGCCTCGGTTGCGAGCGTCGCGTCGCTGTCGTCGAGCCGCGGCATCGCGGCACGCAGGTACGCGATCAGGCTCCTGAGTACCGGCGCGGCCTGGCTCGAGCCCGACTCGACGAGCTCCTGCACGTTGGCCAGGGTGTTGAACAGGAAGTGCGGCTCGATCTGCGCGTGCAGCAGCTTCAGCCGGGCGTCGAGCGCCTGCTTCTCCAGCTCGCTCTTCTCGAGCGCGAACGTCAACGCTTCGTGCTGCGCTTGTGCATCGCGCTGGCGGTACAGCGCGCCCAGCGCCATCGATGGCGCAAACACCAGCACGAGCACCGTGACGACGAAGAACCCATGCACCATCCCGCGGTGGCCGACAAAGGCCGACCAGCTGCCACCGACCAGCGAGAGTTGCAGCAGCAAGGTTGCGAGGGGCCCGGCCAGCACCACCAGGAGCACTTGGCTGACCCAGCGCGGCATGCCCGGCAGCGGCCAGTACTCGCCGGCGCTGAACGCGACCTGCACGAACAGCGCAACCGCGAGCAGTTGCCACACGAGCTCGCGGTAGGGCGTGACGAAGATCGGCTGGACCAGCGCCGTGATGATCACGACCGTGACGACCGTGAACAGCAGCCGTCTCCAGGTGAACACCGCGAGCAGCAGCGATTTCCTGCGCGAACCGGAATCGATGGCCTGGACAGTCATGCGGGCAAGCGTAACCCGGCGTCGACCCACAGGCCACGTGCCGCCCCGTTTGCCGCGACGAACGACGGGATTCGCGGCATGGGCCGCGAATCTCCACGCAGCTCAGCCCGAGCTCAAGCGCCCGCGCGCTGCAAACGAGCCGAGAGAGCCTGGTTCAGCGTGTCGGCGCTGTCTTGCAGGTGCGCGCGCGTGTCGGCACTCAGCGAGCCCCGCTTCAGCGCCGCGTTGATGCGCGACTGCAGGCCCTGCGCCTGCACGCGAACGAGGCTGCGGGTATCGACCCGGCTCGCAGCACCCGGCCGCAGCAGCAGCGCGGCAACCCGGTTCAGGTGCTCGCGCTGCAACTCGCGGCGAGCGGGCGCGATGTCGCCGCCGCTGGCCAGTTCGCTCCAGATGTCGCGATCGAGTCGGCCGTAGAGCTCGGAGAGTTGGAAGGCGCCGCTGCGCGCCGAGCCGTTCGCCGTCTGGTTGTCGATGATGCGGGCGGCAACGGTGTCGCCCATCAGCTGGCCCAGCAGCGCGCGCTGCACCGCCAGCACGCGCTGCGGGATCGCGAACTCGGTCGCCACCTGGCCGCCGGTCTGCAGCGCCTCGCTGCGTTCCTGGAAGTCGGGCGCGAGCCGGTGCTGCAGGGTGGGCGTGACGCTCAGGCTGTCGGCGGCGAACAAGCCGCGCGAGAGCACGTCGAGCGCCTCCCGCTGGGTCGCTGCCGGCACCGCCTGCAGCGGCTCGCGGCCGCTGCCGGGGAAGTCGCGCAGCGTGCGCACGCCACCGATCTGGCGCGCGAGCACACCGACCGAACGCGCCACGTCGTTGATCGCGTAGTTCAGCGAACGGCGCAGCACCGCGTAGTCCTGGTTGCGCGGCAGGTCGCGGCTTTCCTGGCGCTTGAACAGGTCGCGCGCGATCGCAAAGCGTTTCTTCGCGAACGCGATCGGGTCGGTGCCGAGGTCGAACTGCAAGGCCTCGGGATCGATGCCGAGCGAGTTGTCTTCGTCGGTGCCGAACGCAAGGTCGGCCTCGTTGCTGCGGGCAGCGATGCGATCCAGCTCGGCCTTCTCGGTTGCGGGAGCCAGCGGCTTGTAGGCGTACTCGATGGCCCAGTAGTCATACGGGCCGAGCGTCGTCTGGAACGGGGCGACCGCCGCGGCGCCGGGAGCCGACAGGTTGATCGGCGCGTACTCCATCACCGAGCCGGTCAGCGCGTGGCTGCGCGTGAACGCCGGATCGGAGAGCTGCGCGTCAGTGAGCGTGCGCGACGCGCGGAAGTTGTGCCGCAAGCCCAGCGTGTGGCCGACCTCGTGCATCGTGGTGTCTTTCAGGTACGCCAGCACGAACTCCTGCGCCTGCGGGCCGGCGGGATCGAGATCGCCGCGCGCCTCCAGCACGTCGAGCCCGTACGACAGCTGCTCGGCGCCGTTCTCGGCTGCCTCGCAGAGATTCGGGTCGAGCGCGGCGTGCGTGTCGGCAGCCGGTGCCTGCATCAGGCGGTTCCAGTCGACGCTGCTCGCCGAGAGAATCTGCGAGCGCGCCGCGCGCAGGTTGCGCGAAGACAGGCTTTCGATGCCGATGTTGGCGGCGAGGATCTCGCCGCTGCGCGGGTCGACGCGGCGCGGGCCGATCGCGCCGAAGGCCGGCGAGCTGTTGGTCATCCAGCGCACGGAGGCGCCACCATCGAGCGTGTCGAAGTCGGCATCGTCGGGCTGCACCTTGACCTCGATCGCGTTCTTGAACCCGACACGCTCGAAGGCCTTGTTCCACTCGAGGATGCCGGCCGTGATCGCATCGCGGTACTTGAGCGGGATCGTGCGGTCCAGCCAGTAGACGATAGGCGTCACGGGCTCGGACAGCGGCGCTGCCGGGTCCTTCTTCTCGAGCCGCCAGCGCTGCACGTAGCGGACCGCCGGCGTGCGCGCGAGGTCGTCGCTGAAGTCGAAATAGCTCGCGGTGAAGTAGCCCACGCGCGCATCGGCGCTGCGCGGCGCCATCGGCTCGTCCGGCAGCTTCATCAGCGTGTAGTGCAGTGTCACGAACATGCTGCGCGCATCGGGCAGCGTGCGCGGCACGGACGGAACGGGCGCGCCGGGCGGCGAGCCGGGCGTGGGAACCGCGATGCTGCCGGTCGCATAGTGCGCGAGCACCTGCAGTTGCACCGCATCGGGCTTGCTGCCGCGCGCCGAAGTGATCGCCGAATTGCGCGCGTCGAACGCATAGCCCTGGCGATAGGTGCGCTGCAGCTGCATCCCTATGGCGAACATGTCGTTGACGAACAGCGCCGTCGCATCGACCAGCACCGACTTGCGCTCCGGCTGCGCCTGGCTCGCGACCGCCGTGCTGGCGAGCAGGCTCGGCGAGAACGCCGCCGCGACGGCACGCCCTTCCGGCGTGCCGGGCTTGGCGAAGTAGTCGGTGTTGCGGGCGATCATCTGCACCTGGTTGTAGACGCGGCGAAATTCGATGACCAGCCCGTCGTCCATCAGGCCGCCGAACACCATCGACTCGCCGATGCCGGTGGCGATCTTGTTCGACATGAAGAACGGCTTGTTGAAGTCTTCCGGCCGCAGCTCGATCCAGACCTTCTCGTCCTTCTGGTACATCGTGAAGAGGCCGCCTTCGATCTTCTTGGCGTCCTTGATCACGGCTGCGAACGGCTGCTGGCTTCCGGGCGGCGTTCCAGCCGGTTGAGGCGTGCCCGGCGGCACGCCGGAAGCGGGCGGCGCGGCCGCCGTCACGGTCGGCCGTGATGCTCCGTTGGCGCTTGCCGCTGCGCTGCCCGGTGCCGCGCTCCCTGCTGCGGCATTGCCGGCAGGGCCCTGGTTCAGCGATGCGCAGCCGCCCAGCAGGACGGCGGCCAGCGCCCAGGCGGCCCGAGGAGCCGCGATTTCGAGGGTCGGAAGCGAAGGAAGCGTCATGGTCGGCCGTTGAAATGGAAAAGGGCGACATGGGGTGCCATGTCGCCCGATCAGAGCGGTTTTGCCGCGTTCGGTTCAAAGATTCTGCCAGCCGCAGGAGCCCTCGCCCATCCGGGGTTTCGCAGCGCGCGGGGCAGATCCGTGAGATTTACTTCAGTGCCTTGTAGCGCAGCCGATGCGGGCGCGCGCCCTCCTCGCCCAGGCGCTTCTTCTTGTCGGCCTCGTACTCCTGGTAGTTGCCGTCGAAGAACACCCACTTCGAGTCGCCCTCGGCGGCCAGGATGTGCGTCGCGATGCGGTCGAGGAACCAGCGGTCATGGCTGATCACCATGATGCTGCCGGCGAACTCGAGCAGCGCGTCTTCGAGCGCGCGCAGCGTTTCGACGTCCAGGTCGTTCGACGGTTCGTCGAGCAGGAGCACATTGCCGCCCTGCGCGAGAGTCTTGGCGAGATGCAGCCGGCCGCGCTCGCCGCCCGAGAGCTGGCCCACCAGCTTCTGCTGGTCGTTGCCCTTGAAGTTGAAGCGGCCGATGTAGGCGCGGCTGGGCATCACGAACTTGCCGACGACGATGTTGTCGAGCCCGCCCGAAACGTCCTGCCAAACGGTCTTGTCGCCCTCGAGCGACTCGCGGCTCTGGTCGACGAAAGCCATCTTCACCGTCGGCCCGATCTTCACGCTGCCTGAATCAGGCTGCTCCTTGCCGGAGATCATGCGGAACAGTGTCGACTTGCCGGCGCCGTTCGGGCCGATGATCCCGACGATCGCACCGGCCGGAACCTTGAACGAAAGGTCGTCGATCAGCACGCGGTCGCCGAAGCTCTTCGTGACGTTGGTGAACTCGAGCACCTCGTGGCCGAGCCGGTCACCGACCGGGATGAAGATCTCGTTGGTCTCGTTGCGCTTCTGGTAGTCGACATCCGACAGCTCCTCGAAGCGCGCGAGACGCGCCTTGCTCTTCGCCTGGCGGCCCTTTGGGTTCTGGCGCACCCACTCGAGCTCCTTCTTCATCGCCTTGGTGCGCGCGTCCTCGGTCTTTTGCTCCAGCTCGAGGCGCTGCTCCTTCTG
>Ga0075370_10000531_pt1 | contig 14594 bp, 14 predicted proteins | sample EndMethybrTD3035_FD_71398 | JGI IMG/M metagenome (GOLD analysis project Ga0075370, IMG submission 71398) | Populus endosphere microbial communities from Tennessee, USA - Endosphere MetaG P. TD hybrid TD303-5 | ecosystem: Host-associated > Plants > Roots > Endosphere | place: USA: Tennessee... | reverse complement strand
CGGCACCGGCGCGCCCAGACGGGTCGCCAGCGTGGCCAGGAAGACCACGGCGGAGCCCTGCGCGGAGAGAAGAGCGACGAGATCGTTCATGGCTATTCCGCCGAGCCGGCGCGCGCCGGCGGTTGCTCGAATCCGGCGCTGCGGGTGGTCGCGAAGCTGCGCAGGTCGATGTCCGAAAAATAGGCCAGGCCATGGCCCCGAGTGTTGTCCGCGTCAGCCGAGACCGCGACCGCGACGACGTCGGGCAGCGTGTCGCCGGCTTCGTCGCCGAAGGCGCGCTTGTAGTCGGCCAGAAGGTTGCGGCGCTCGCTCACGAAGGCGGCCTTGTCGGCTGCAGCGCCCGACTCGAGGACCACCATGCGCATGCGCTGGGTGAAGGCGTTGACCAGCGCGGTGCCCCTGGCTTCCTTCTTGTCCCACACGTAGCACAGCGCTTCGCTGGGCACTTCCTCTCCGGTGGTGCGACGCGCCAGTGCCAATCGCGTGCGTTCGCCGAAGGACAGGCGTTCTGCGGGCAAGTCGAAGAAGACGCAGAGCTTCGCGGCGCCGTCGTCGCCGGCGCGGGTACGCAGGTTGGCGTCCTCCACGAAGGTGTCGACGCGCCAGCGCCAGGCCAGCGTGGTGGAGGGGTTGAGCGGCACGCGCGTGGCGTGCACCAGGTTGCCGTAGGACTGGTCGGCCTCGACCTTCAGCACCTTCTGCGCGCCCTCCTGGACCACCTCGAAGCGGGTCGGCGTCTTGTTGGGCAGGCTGGTGAAGCGCCAGGGCTGAGGCGCCTGGGCGCCGCGGGCACTGGAGAAGGGCGTGACCACGACCTCGTCGGCATGGGCGGCCGGTGCGGCCAGCCAGAGGGCGACGGCGGCGACCGGCGCAGCCAGCATCAGGCCGATCCGGCGGAATGCGGATGCGGTCGGGATGATCGTGCTGTGCTTGGTCGCCATGGTGCCCTCGGTGCGGTATTGCGGTATTTCTCTGAGACTGGAGGGAGTGTGGGGCACGAGGCGCCCTGAATAAAGTAGCCAAAAGGAATCGGACTGTCTCCGATTTGCGCACAATGCGGCGCCCTTGCTCTCCGATCAATAGCAAGAAAGCCAGGATCTATCAGGTACGAGGAGTATTGGAGGCGCGGCAGCGATTCAGCGCATCACCCCGTCGAGGTAGTACCAACGGAGGAGACCTCCCTCCCCTTCTTCACGCACGAAGCGGCTGCGCTCCGCCAGCCGGTTGGCCGCGCCAGAGCGGCTGCGCCGGCGGGCCACGAACTCGACCTCGGCATGGTCTGCATCCACCACGGCATGGGCGCGCACCTCCAGGCCCAGCCATTTGGCGCCGGGCTCGAAGTCGAGATGATCCGGCCGATGGGAGGGATGCCAGGTCGCCAGCAGGTAGTGGGCTTGCTCGCGCACGAAGGCCGTGTAGCGCGAGCGCATCAGCGATTCGGCGTCAGGCGCGGGCGAGTGCGCGAAGTCGTCCAGGTAGCGGCCGCAGCAGCCGGCATAGGCAAGCATGGCGCCGCGGAGGTCGCGGCGGCCGCAGGGGCAGGGATCGGGTGCGGATCTGGGCATCGCGGGCTTCGGCGGGTGTGCGCATTGTGCAACCCCTGAATCGCCCGATGGCGCGATGCTTGCTCGCGGCCTAGGCTCGGCAAGGACGAGGAGAACGGCCATGTACCTGAAGGCTTCGGAACAGCAGGCGCTGCGCGGCATCTTCGCGCTGCTCGCACAGGACCAGGGCGAGCGCGAAATCCGCGAACGCATGGGCTGGGCACTGCTGGATCTGCTTCGGGCGGACCAGTTCGCCTCCTTTGTGTGGGATGCAGAAAGCGGGACTTTCGGGAAGCGGGTCGCGCTGAACATGGAGGCCGACAACCTCGACCGCTATGCGCAGTGGCACCAGCACCATGACCCCATCACCTTCGTGCTGCAATCGCGCCGCCGTGCCACCCGCGTGACCGAGGTGATGCCGCAGCGCGCGCTGATGCGCACCGCATTCTTCAACGACTTCCTGTCGCGCGACGGCCTGCACTGGGGCATGAACCTGCATGCCTTCGACGGCGAGCGCGCACTGGGCGACCTTCGGATCTGGCGGCGGCGCGGGCGCGGGGACTTCGGCGCGCACGAGGCGGACTTGCTGGACCTGATCGAGCCGGCCTTCATCGGCGCCTTGCAGCGCGCGCAGCGAAAGGCCTCGCCCGCAGCCGCACGCGAGGCGGCCTGGGCCAGCCTGAGCGCGCGCGAGCAGCAGGTGGCGCACGCGGTGTGCGAAGGGCTGACCGACAAGGAGATCGCGCGGCGTGCGGGCGTAGGCGTGCCGACGGTGCGCACCTACCTGCGGCGCATCTTCGCCAAGCTGGACATCGAGCGGCGCTCGGCGTTGGCGGCGTGGGTGCCGGGGCGTTGAGCTGCCCCTATTTGGCCGGCGCAGGCAGCCGGCCCAGCACCCCTTCGACCGCCAGGCCCACCGCCAACAACCGGCGATCGCTGCCCGCGGGCCCGTCGAGTTCCAGCCCCACCGGCAGGCCGCTCGTGGCGCCGAGCCCGGCGGGGAGTTGCAGCCCCGGGACGCCGGCGTTGCTGCCGGGGTCGGTGTTCTGGATCAGGAGGCCGAAGTTCTCGATGCTGCTGGACTCGGGCGTGGCGGCCAGCGCCACGCGCGGCACGGTGGGAAAGACAAGCGCGTCGAGCCGGTGCTTCTTGAAGGTGTCGCGATAGAGCTTCTGCAGCGCCGGCCGCGCCTTGCGCATCGCGTTGTCGTAGGCCGGCTTGGCATCGACCACGCCTTGCGCCGCCGGCAGCTTGCGCGGCAGCACCAGGCCTTCGAAGGTGCCCTTGACGTCGGGACTGGCGATGCCCGCGGCCACCTGGCGGATGTCGACGCCGGCGCGGTACTTCTGCAGGTAGGCCGCGAGGTCGTCATGGATCTCGTAGAGCACAACGGGGAAGCTGACGGCGCCATTGAGCTCGGCGAGTTTCGGCATGTCGACGTCGACCAGCGTGACGCCCGCGCCGCGCAGCTTGGCCAGCGCCGCATCGGTGGCCGCGCGCGTGTCCTCGTCGAGGTTGGCGTAGAAGCCCTTGGCGACGCCCAGCCGCACGCGCTTGAGATCCGCCGGCACCACCGGCGCGCCGCCGGCGATGACGCGGTCCAGCAGCGCCAGGTCAGCCACCGAGAGCGCCATCGGCCCGGCCGTGTCGCGCGTGTGCGAGATCGGCACGATGCCCTGCTGGGAATAGCGGCCCACGGTGGGACGCAGCGAGGCGCAGCCGTTGAAGGCACAGGGAATGCGCACCGAGCCGCCGGTGTCGGTGCCCAGCGCGGCCGGCGCCATGCGCGCACCCAGCGCCGCGCCGTTGCCCGAGGAGGAGCCGCCGGCGACGCGCGTCGCATCGTAGGCATTGCGCACGCCCACGTCGGGCCCGGTTTGGAAGGCCGGGTTGTAGCCGCTGACGCCGAAGGCCAGCTCGTGCATATGGGTCTTGCCCAGCACCACGGCGCCGGCCGCGCGCAGCTTGGCGACCACCGGCGCGTCGGCGCTCGCCATGAAGCCCTTGAGCGCGGGCGTGCCGGCGCTGGCCGGCAGGCCCTGGACCTGGATGTTGTCCTTGATCGCCACCGGCAGCCCGCCCAGCGGCTTGCAGGGGCCGCCGCGCCGGCGCGCCGTATCGGCAGCCCGCGCGGCTTTCATGGCGCCGGCCTCGTCCAGCGTGATGAAGGCATTGAGCTGCGGCTTGGCCTTGGCCTGGGCGAGGTAGGCTGCCACCAGCTGCTCGCTGGTGAGCGATCCGGCGCAGAGGCGCTGTGCGGCTTCGCTCGCCGTCAGCGTGGCGATGTCCAGCGGCGCGCCCTGCGCGCTCGCGGGCGAAGCGAAGGCGGCCGCGCACAGCGCGAGCGCTGCGGCGCGGATGGATGGAACGCGGTGGTCGATGGGCATGGGGACGCCTCCGTGGAACGAAGGCCTCATGGTGCGCCGCCGCGCCGTGCTTGTCTGTCGTCCGTATCGATGACAGCCCGGCGGCGCTTCAGGCCAGCGCGCGCTGGATCAGCAGCTTCTGGATGTCCGAGGTGCCCTCGTAGATCTGGCACACCCGCACGTCGCGGTAGATGCGCTCCAGCGGAAAGTCGTTGACGTAGCCGTAGCCGCCCAGCGTCTGGATGGCCGCGCTGCAGACGCGCTCGGCCATTTCGCTGGCGAACAGCTTGGCCATGGCCGCTTCCTTCAGGCAAGGCAGGCCCGCGTCGCGCAGGCTCGCGGCATGCCAGATCAGCTGGCGCGCGGCCTCGAGCTGGGTCGCGCACTCCGCCAGCCTGAAGCCCACCGCCTGCTGCTCGAAGATCGCGCTACCGAAGGCCTGGCGCTCCTTGGCATAGGCCAGCGCCGTCTCGAAGGCGCTGCGCGCCATGCCCACGCTCTGCGCGGCGATGCCGATGCGCCCGCCCTCCAGCGCGCCGAGCGCGATCTTGTAGCCCTCGCCTTCCTGCCCGATCAGGTTTTCGGCCGGGATGCGGCAGGCATCGAAGTTGATCTGCGCGGTATCGCTGGAATGCTGGCCCAGCTTGTCCTCCAGCCGCGCGACGTTGTAGCCCGGCGCATCGGTGGGCACGATGAAGGCGCTCATGCCGCGCTTGCCCGCGCCCTTGTCGGTGACGGCGATCACGATTGCCACCTGCCCGTTCTTGCCGCTGGTGATGAACTGCTTGACGCCGTCGATCACCCAGCCGTCGGCATCTTTGCGCGCGGTGGTGCGCAGCGAAGAGGCGTCGCTGCCGGCCTGCGGCTCGGTCAGGCAGAAGGCGCCGAGCATCTGCCCCTGCGCCAGCGGCTGCAGCCACTGCTTCTTCTGCCGGGCATTGCCGTAGCGCATGAGGATGGCATTGACCGGGCAGTTGGTGACGCTGATGGCGGTGCTGGTGCCGCCGTCGCCGGCCGCGATCTCTTCCAGCACGAGGGCCAGCGTGAGGTAGTCGAGGCCGGCGCCGCCGTCCTCTTCCGGCACGCAGATGCCGTAGGCGCCCAGCGCCGCCAGGCCCGCGTGGGCTTCCTTCGGAAAGAGGTGCTCGCGGTCCCAGCGCGGCGCGTTCGGCCAGAGCTCGGCCTGGGCGAAGGCGCGCACCGCGTCGCGGATGGCTTCCTGGTCAGGGGTCAGCAACATGACGACTCCAGGTTGGCGCCTACTTTGAAGCGCCCAGGTCCATGATGAGCTTGCCGGCCATGTACAGGCGGCGCGGGATGGCGTCGATCATCACGTACTCGGCCAGATCGCTGTGATAGCCGAAGCTGGGCAGGCCCGGGCTCTCGATCACCGGCTTGCCCGCAAGCGCGGCATAGGCGGCGTCGGTGCCGCCGCCGGTGCGCTCTTCGATGCCCAGTGTGCCGCCGGCCTCCTTGTAGTAGGCGACCGCCTTGTCGACCAGCTTCCTGCCGCCCTCGCCGGCATCGAAGGCCGGACGTCCGCGCGTGACAAGCACCCTGACCTCGGCGTCCTTCAGCTTCTTTTTCTGGGCGCGCTCTTCCAGCGTCTTCATCGCCGCCTCGAAGTGCTCGTTGCGCGCATAGCGCATGTCGGCGTTGAGGCTGGCGCTGTCGGGGATGATGTTGGAGACGGCGCCGGCCTTGGCGATGGTCCAGTTGAAGCGCAGGTTCTTCGCCTTGTCGTCGCGGTCCATGGTGGATATCTCCGAGAGTGGGGGAAGCGTCATTCTAGGGAGCGCTTGCCCCGGCCAAGCCCATGCACGCCGCTGACCAGCCGCTGACCAGAAATGTCACTGGCTGCCGAAAAATGGCAAAAAGTGTCAATCCGTGCGGTAGTTCGTCAGGCGGCCAGCAAGGCTGCGGCGGCCCGGGCGATGGCTCGTGCATTCAGCTGTGCGGAGGTGCGCAGCACGCCTTGCCAATAACGCTCGACGGCCTCCAGCCCACCGGCTTTCTCATGCTGCTCGAAGGGGATGCGCAGCGACCAGTCGCTGAGCCCGAGGAAATGAGCGCGAAAGACATCACCGTGGAATTCGGCGGTCTCCTCCGCCGTGACGTCGCGGGCGACCAGGGGCCCATGATCGAACTGCAAGGCAAGGGCATCGAGGTAGGCGCAGGCCATCGCGAGCCGGATCTGCATGAGCTCACCCGGCTCCAGGCGCCGCGCCGTCTCCAGGCTCAGGCCCGGCACGGTGCCGACCCGCAGGTCTACCGGCGAATGATCATCGACCTCCCCGGCGGCCCAGCATGCGTAGTAGTAGCCGCGATCGGACAGGTAGCTGTAGACCGAACCGACGCGCCCCTGGCCGAGCAGCAGGCGAAGCTTCTTGAACTGGGCCTGCGAGATCGGAGAGGGCATGGACAAGACTCCATCATCGGAAAGTTGCGCATCGAGCGATGGCACCCCTTGCCGATGATCAGCGCCCTCGCGCTGCCATTTCTGCAGTTATCGTGCCAGCCTCTGCTTCACACCAGCTCGATCGCGACCGCGGTGCCCTCGCCACCGCCTATGCACAGCGTGGCCACGCCGCGCTTCTTGCCCTTCTGCTGCAGCGCATGGATGAGCGTGACCATGATGCGCGCGCCGCTGGCACCGATCGGGTGGCCCAGCGCGCAGGCGCCGCCGTGCACGTTGACCAGCGCATGCGAGACGTCCAGCTCGTGCATCAGCGCCATCGGCACCACCGCGAAAGCCTCGTTGACCTCCCACAGGTCCACGTCCTTGACGCCCCAGCCGGTCTTCTTGAACAGCTTCGCCACCGCGCCCACCGGGGCGGTCGAGAACCACTCGGGCTCCTGTGCGTGGGTGGCGTGGCCGACCAGGCGCGCGATCGGCCTCGCGCCCAGCTTCTTCGCGGTGCTCTCGGTCATCATCACCAGCGCCGCGGCGCCATCGTTGATCGAGGAGCTGGAGGCGGCGGTGATGGTGCCGCCCTCCTTCTTGAAAGCCGGTTTGAGGGTGGGGATCTTGTCGAGCTTGACCTTGCCCGGGCCTTCGTCGATCTCGACCAGGGTGTCGCCGCCGCGGCCCTTGACCAGGACCGGCGCGATCTCGGCCTTGAAGGCGCCCGAGCTGGTGGCGGCCTTGGCGCGCTCCACGCTGGCGATGGCGAAGGCGTCCTGCTGCTCGCGCGTGAACTTGTACTTGGCCGCGCAATCCTCGCCGAAGGTGCCCATGGAGCGCCCGGGCTGGTAGGCGTCCTCCAGGCCGTCGAGCATCATGTGGTCGAAGATGCGGTCATGGCCCATGCGGTAGCCGCCGCGGCCCTTGAGCATGAGGTAGGGCGCGTTGGTCATGCTCTCCATGCCGCCGGCCACCATCACCTCGTGCGTGCCGGCCAGCAGCAGGTCGTGCGCCAGCATCGCGGCCTTCATGGCCGAGCCGCACATCTTGCTGAGGGTGACGGCCCCTGCGCTGTCGGGCAGGCCGCCCTTGTAGGCCGCCTGGCGCGCCGGCGCCTGGCCCTGGCCGGCCATCAGGCAGTTGCCGAACAGCACCTCGCCGACCGTGTCGGGCGCGATGCCCGCGCGCTCGACGGCCGCCTTGATGGCCACGCCGCCCAGGTCGTGCGCGGCAAGCGAAGAGAAGTCGCCCTGGAAGCCGCCCATGGGGGTGCGGGCGGCGCCGACGATGACGATGGATTCGGACATGAGTTGCTCCTTGTGAAGTTGAAGAGGAATACGGGTTACCGGACGCAGAGGGCGCAAAGATCACGCAAAGGTCGCAAAAGGAGGACTTGAATCCATCTCTTCATGGATTCTTTTGCGTCCTTCGCGAGACCTTTGCGTCCTCTGCGTCCAGATGTCCGGTTTCATTTCAAAAGTACGGCGCATGCCCATCATGCTGAAAGCGATGCGCCTCGTCGTAGGGAAAAACGTCCAGCATCTGGCCGGCCTGGATGCGCTCCTTGTGGCGCTGCCAGAAGGCGGCGTCGAGCAGGTCGGCGTGGTGGGCCATGAAGGCCTCGCGCACCGCCTGGTTGCCGAGCAGGAAAGGAGCGAAGGTCTCGGGGAAGACGTCCTTCGGGCCGACCGAGTACCAGACCTCGCCGCTCAACTCGTCCTCCTCATGGACCGGCGTCGGCACGCGGCGGAAGTTGCACTCGGTGAGGTACTCGATCTCGTCATAGTCGTAGAACACCACCTTGCCGCCGCGCGTGACGCCGAAGTTCTTCCACAGCATGTCACCGGGGAAGATGTTGGCCGCGACCATGTCCTTGATGGCATTGCCGTACTCGATGACCGCGTGCTCCAGCTGCCTGCTCGCCCGGTGGGCGTGCTCGGGGTGCTCGAGCTGGTCGAAGGCCTCCTGCAGGTAGATGTTGAGCGGGATCATGCGGCGCTCGATGTACACATGCTTGAGCACCACCTCCATCTCCCCGTTGCCGTCGCGGTCGCCGACTTCGAGCTGGCTGGGCGCGAACTTCCTGATCTCCTCGACCAGCTCGGGCTCGAAGCGGTCCAGCGGGAAGCCGACGTTGCTGTACTCCAGCGTGTCGGCCATGCGGCCCACGCGGTCGTGCTGCTTGACCAGCATGTACTTGCTCTTGATCTGCTCGCGCGTGGTGTCCTTCTGCGGGGGGTAGAAGTCCTTGATGAGCTTGAACACGTAGGGAAAGGAGGGCAGGTCGAACACCAGCATCACCATGCCCTTGATGCCGGGCGCGATGCGGAACCGGTCCGTGGAGTATTTCAGGTGGTAGAGGAAGTCGCGGTAGAAGAGGGTCTTTCCCTGCTTGGCCAAGCCGAGGGCGTTGTAGATCTCGGCGCGCGGCTTTCTCGGCATCAGCGAGCGCAGGAACTGCACATAGGCCGAGGGCACCTCCATGTCGACCATGAAGTAGGCCCGCGCGAAGCTGAAGAGCATCTGCAGGTCTTCCTCGCCGAAGAGCGCGGCGTCGATGTAGAACTTGCCTGCGCGGTCGTGCAGGATCGGCAGCGCGAAGGGCAGCTCGAGAAAGCCGTTGATGATCTTGCCTACCACGTAGGCGCCCTTGTTGCGGTAGAACAGCCCCGAGAGCACCTGCAGCTGGAAGTTGGCGCGCAGCTTCACCTGATGGAAGCGCCCGAGGATGGCCGTGGCCACCCGCTCGGCATCGCGCCGGCTGTCGGCGAAGCGGCCCAGCAGGGCGTAGTCCTCGAGCAGCTGCTCGACCGTGTCCGCCAGCGTGTGCTGCTCGGGATAGTAGGCTCGGTAGGTGGGCACGCCGCGCGGCTCGATGTACTCGGTGCTGATGGCCGGCCGCACGAAGATGAAGTCGTTCTGGAAGTAGGCGCGGTGCAGGATCTTGGTGGTGACCGAGTTGAAGAAGGTCTCGGCCAGCTCGGGCTGATGATGGTCGACCAGCAGACCGATGAAGTGCAGCTTGACCTGGTGCCAGACGTCCATGGGCTGCTCGCCGGCCTTGAACTCCTTCTCGAGCCGGGCCACGGCCTCGCTCACGCGCAGGTCGTAGAACTCGATGCGCTCCCGCTGCGCCCGCTGCTGCCCGTGCCAGTCAGCGGTCTCGAAGCGGTGCTTGGCGCGCGCCGACTCGGCGCGGAACAGGCGATAGTGGCGGTCGAAGCCGTCGCGCATCGCCTTGGCGATGTCGTAGGCGAGCGGGGAATCGAGACGCTGCGGGAACATCGGCTGGATTCAGGGCTCGGCCTGCGCCGGGTCGGTATGGGTATCGGCCTGGGGCAACTCGGCCCGCTTGCTCCATTTGTAGCGGATGCGCTGCACGGCGGCCTTGTACAGGGACTCGATCGGCTTGATGCCATCGATCGTCATGCCGAGGTCCTGCAGCAGACCGTCATGCACGCCGAAGGCCCAGCCGTGGATGGCCACGGACTGCCCGCGGGTCCAGGCATCCTCCATCACCGTGCTGACCGCCACGTTGACCACCTGCTCCGTCACGTTGAGCTCGCACAGTGCGTCGGCGCGCAGTTCTTCCGGCAGTGAATTGAGCAGCACGCGATGGCGGTCGCGCACGTCCTGGATGTGGCGGATCCAGTTGTCGGCCAGCCCGATGCGCGCGCCCTCGAGCGCCGCCTTGACGCCCGCGCAGCCGTAGTGGCCCACCACCATGATGTGCCGAACCTTGAGCCGCTCGACCGCGAACTGGATCGCCGAGAGCGCGTTGAGGTCGGAGTGCACCACGATGTTGGCGACATTGCGATGCACGAACACCTCGCCCGGCTCCAGCCCGGTGATCTGGTTGGCGGGCACTCGGCTGTCGGAGCAGCCGATCCACATGTACTTGGGCGTCTGCTGCTTCACCAGGCTGGTGAAGAAGCCGGGGCGATCGCGCTCCATGCGCGCCGCCCAGCTGCGGTTGTGGGCGAACAGATCCTCCAGTTTGTCGGGCGTGTCGTTTTCCATGGGTGATGCCTGGTGAGTGAGGGACGATGATGAGGCCTCAGCGGGCCTTCGGCTTGGCCGCGCGGGCGAGGGCGCTGCGGGCTTGCTTTTCCTGGGCGCGGATTTCCGCAAGGTTGGTCTGCAGCTCCTCGAGCTGCGCCTCGAGCTGGGCCCGATGGCTGCCGAGCACGCCGAGAAAGCGCTGCAGCTGCGGCACGGTGTCGCGCGGGCTGTCGTACATGTCGAGGATTTCCTTGGCCTCGTTCAGCTTGAGGCCCAGGCGCTTGGCGCGCAGCGTGAGGGTCAGGCGCGCCCGGTCGCGGGCGGTGTAGACGCGCTGCTGCCCGGCGCGCTCGGGGGCGAGCAAGCCCATGTCCTCGTAGAAGCGGATCGCCCGCGTGGTGAGGTCGAATTCCCTGGCGAGTTCGCCGATGGTGAAGGTCTGCGAGGACATGCGTACGGTCGGGATTGCACAGGTGACAGCAGCTTCGGGGCCGACTGCCTACAATGATGGGTCTTCCCCATGACGTTTACGTTAACGTCAATCCTACATGAACTTGCTCGAACGCGAACTCCACTACCCCTTCGGCGACACGCTGCCGGCCCCCGGCCGGACCTTCGAGGTGGCGCCGGGCGTGCGCTGGTTGCGCATGGCACTGCCCTTCGCGCTCGACCACATCAACCTCTGGCTGTTGCGCGACAGCATCGACGGCGTGGAGGGCTGGACGGTGGTGGACTGCTGCATCTCGCACGAGGCTTCGCGCGCGCAATGGGAGCAGGTCTTCGCGCACGAGCTCGAGGGCTTGCCGATCCTGCGCGTGATCGTGACCCACATGCACCCCGACCACATCGGCCTGGCCGACTGGCTGTGCCGGCGCTGGAATGCGCCGCTGTGGATCAGCTCGACCGACTACCACGTCGCGCGCGTGCTCACCAGCACCGGCGACACGCTGGCCGGCGGCGACGCGGCGGCGGACTTCTTCGTCTCGCATGGCCTTGCCGATGCCGATGCGCTGGCGGTGATCCGCGGCCGCACCAACTACTACGCCAACATGGTGCCCTCGGTGCCGGCACGCTTCGTCCGCATGCTCGACGGCGACGAAGTCCGCATCGGCGGGCGCGGCTGGCGCTGCATCGCCGGCTACGGCCACGCGCCGGAGCACATCTCGCTGTACTGCGAGGAGCTCAATGCCCTGCTGGGCGGCGACATGATGCTGCCGCGCATCTCCACCAACGTGAGCGTGCATGCGGGCGAGCCCGAGGCCAATCCGCTGCGCCTGTTCCTCGACAGCATCGAGCGCTTCAACGCGCTGCCGGCCGACGCGCTGGGGCTGCCCTCGCACGGCAAGCCCTTCACCGGCATCCACCAGCGCGTGAAGCAGCTGCAGGACCACCACCGCGACCGCCTGGCCGAGCTGCTGGAGGCCTGCACGGCCCGGCCGCTGAGCGGCGCCGAGGGCTTGCCCATCCTGTTCAAGCGTGCGCTGGACGTGCACCAGACCACCTTCGCCCTGGGCGAGACCGTGGCGCACCTGCACCTGCTGTGGTTCGAGGGACAGCTGCAGCGGCGCAAGGGTGAGGACGGCTTCTGGCGCTTCGGCGTCTTTTCATGACCGCCGCTCGGCCGCCCGGAGGCGGTCGCGCCGCAGCCCAAGGCGAAGATACTCCAACCACCCTCGACCAGCTGCGCAGCGGGCAGCTGGCAGGGGCGCGGCGGCTCGTCCTGCGCTGCGGCCTCACCGAGTTTCCGCGCGAGATCTTCGGCCTGGCGGACACGCTGGAGGAGCTCGACCTCTCGGGCAATGCACTCTCGGCGCTGCCCGAGGACCTGGGCCGGCTGCACCGCTTGCGCGTGCTCTTCTGCTCGAACAACCGCTTCACCGAACTGCCTGCCGCGCTGGGCCGGTGCGGCAAGCTCGACATGGTCGGCTTCAAGGCCAACCGCATCCGTTCGGTGCCGGCCGAGGCCCTGCCGCCTGCGCTGCGCTGGCTGATCCTGACCGACAACGAGATCGACGCGCTGCCGCCCGCCATCGGCCGCTGCACCCGGCTGCAGAAGCTGATGCTGGCCGGCAATCGCCTGCAGGCCCTGCCGGCCGAGCTGGCCGACTGCCGCGCGCTGGAGCTGCTGCGCATCTCGGCCAATCGCCTCGAGGCCCTGCCGGACTGGCTGCCCGCCCTGCCCCGGCTCGCCTGGCTGGCCTTCGCCGGCAACCCCTTCGACGACCGGGCCGAGACGGCGGCGGTGGAAGCGGCGGCCATACCGTCGGTCGACTGGCGCCGCCTGTCGCTGCGCGACCGGCTGGGCGAAGGCGCCTCCGGCGTGATCCATGGCGCCGACTGGGCCCAGCAAGACGGCTGCGTCCGGTCGGTGGCGGTGAAGCTGTTCAAGGGCGCAGTGACCAGCGATGGCTGGCCGCACAGCGAAATGGCCGCCTGCATCGCCGCAGGAGCGCATCCGAACCTGATCGCGGTCGAGGGGCGGGTGCAGGACCACCCCCAAGGCACGTCCGGCCTGGTGCTGGCCCTGGTGGACCCGCGCTTTCGCAACCTGGCCGGCCCGCCCAGCCTGAACTCCTGTACCCGCGACGTCTATGCCGAGGATGCCAGCTGGCCGCTGGCGACCGCCCGGCGGCTGGCCAGGGGCATCGCCTCGGCCGCCGCGCAGCTGCATGCCCACGGCATCCTGCACGGCGACCTCTACGCCCACAACATCCTGTGGGACGGCGAGGGCCGTGGCCTCCTGGGCGACTTCGGCGCCGCTTCCTTCCTGCCGCCCGACGACACGCAGCAGGCCCTGGCGCTGCAGCGCATCGAAGCGCGCGCCTTCGGCCTGCTGCTGGACGAGCTGCGCTCGCGCTGCCGCGCGGCGGACGATTCGGAGCGTGCCACGCTGGCGCGATGGGCCGAGCTCCAGGCGCGCTGCACCCAGCCCGAAGCCGGCGCGCGCCCCCTGCTGCACGAGATCGCCGCGGCCCTGGCCGCCGACTGAGGCCCGCTCCGCCATGGCCGCCGCGCCGCTCCCCACCCGCGACGGCGTCGGCCCCAGCCGCGTCGCGCTGCCGCCGGGACCCTGGCCCACCATCGCCGAATTCCTGGTGCAGCGCTTCGCGGCCATCCCGCGCGCGACCTGGGAGGCGCGCATCCGGGCAGGCGAGGTGGTGGACCAGCACGGTGCTCCCGTCACGCCGACGCGCCCCTACCAGCCGCGGCTGCACGTCTTCTACTACCGCTCGCTCGACAGCGAGCGGCCCGTGCCCTTCGAGGAGACGGTGTTGTACCGAGACGAGCACCTGCTTGCCGTGGACAAGCCGCATTTCCTGACTGTGGCACCGGTGGGCAAGTACGTGCAGCAGAGCCTGCTGGTGCGCCTGCAGCGCAAGCTCGGCCTGGACCAGCTTGCGCCCCTGCACCGCATCGACCGCGAGACCGCCGGCGTGCTGCTGTTCTCGGTGCAGCCGGCCACGCGCCATGCCTACCACGCGCTCTTTGCCGAGCGCGCCGTGGTCAAGCACTACGAGGCGATCGTGCCCTGGCGCGGCACGCCGGAGTTGCCCGCCGTACGCCGCAGCCGCCTGGTGGACGACACGCACTTCATGCGCATGCGCGAAGTGGAAGGCGAGCCCAATGCCGAGACCCGCTTCGAGCTGCTCGACACCTGCGACGGCTGGGCACGACTGCGCCTGTCGCCCGTGACCGGTCGCCGGCACCAGCTGCGCGTGCACTGCGCCGCGCTGGGTTTGCCGATCCGCCACGACACCCTCTACCCCACGTTGCTGCCCGAGGGCGCCGAGGACTTCGAGCGGCCGCTGCAGCTGCTGGCCAAGTCGCTGGCCTTTAGAGATCCGCTCGACGGGCGGCCGCGCGCCTTCGAAAGCCCCCGCTCGCTCGCTCTTCCACTCCCGACAAACCCGCTCCGACCAAAGTCTTAGCCCGTTCATTTCGGGCCTGTTCTGATGAATACTCCGATCCCGATGAACGTACTGATGATCGACGACCACGTGATGTTCCTGCAGGGCATGAAGAACCTGCTGAGCGTCCTGGTGCCCGAGCTGCGCGTCGAGACCGCCGGCGACATGGGCAATGCCATCAAGCTGGTGGAACTGGCCGAGTTCGACCTCGTGCTGCTCGACTGGCACCTGGCCGACTGCAACGGCGAGGAATCGATCCGCCGGCTGCGCGACGCCGGCTGCATGGCGCGCATCGTGGTGCTGTCGGGCGACACCAACGCCACCATGATCCGCAACACCGTGGAGCTGGGCGCGGCCGGCTTCATCCCCA
>Ga0075370_10000530_pt1 | contig 14595 bp, 13 predicted proteins | sample EndMethybrTD3035_FD_71398 | JGI IMG/M metagenome (GOLD analysis project Ga0075370, IMG submission 71398) | Populus endosphere microbial communities from Tennessee, USA - Endosphere MetaG P. TD hybrid TD303-5 | ecosystem: Host-associated > Plants > Roots > Endosphere | place: USA: Tennessee... | reverse complement strand
GCTGCAGTCCGAAGGGCTGGTGAATCGCGGGCTCATGGGCATCGGCCTCATCGACCATCCGCTGGCGCTGCTGTTCAACCGCACCGGCGTGATCATCGCGATGGTGCACATTCTTCTGCCGTTCATGATCTTGCCGCTCTACAGCGTCATGAAGAGCGTGCCGCCCACTTACCTGCGTGCGGCTGTCTCGCTGGGCAGTTCGCCGCTGGCGGCGTTCTTCCGCGTCTATGTGCCGCAGACCTATCCCGGCATTGGCGCCGGTGCGCTGCTGGTGTTCATCCTGGCCATCGGCTACTACGTGACCCCGGCGCTGCTCGGCGGTGCGGACGACCAGATGCTGAGCTACTACATCGCGCGCTACACCAACGTGGAAATTAACTGGGGCATGGCGTGCGCGTTGGGCGCCGTGCTGCTGGTCGCCACGCTGTTGCTGTATGCCGTGTACCGCCGCATCGGCAAGGCCGAGCTGAGCCTCGGCTGAGCGGAACAAGGACGAACAAGCATGCTGAAGCTTCCTCAATTCCCGGCCTATGCCACCTTCGCCGACAAACTCGGCTGGTGGCTGGTGCGCGCCGGCTGTGTGGCGGTGTTGGCCTTTTTGCTGGCACCCATCCTCGTGGTGATTCCGTTGTCCTTCTCGGACAGCTCGTTTCTGGCGTACCCGATCCCGGGCTGGTCGCTCAAGTGGTATCGCAACCTGTTCGAGTCGCCCGAGTGGGCGCGCGCGGCGCGCAACAGCTTCATCGTCGCGCCCGCCGCCACGGTGCTGGCCACGGTGCTGGGCACGCTCGCGGCAGTGGGCCTGTCACGCACGAACTTTGCCTTCAAGGGCTTGCTCATGAGCGTGCTGATCTCGCCGATGGTGGTGCCGATCGTGGTGGTCGGTGTCGCCGCCTATCTCTACTTCGCACCCATCGGCCTGGCCGACACTTACTTCGGGCTGATCGTCGTGCATGCGGCGCTCGGCGCACCTTTTGTGCTGACCACCGTGCTGGCCACCTTGGCCGGCTTCAACCACAACCTGGTGCGCGCATCGCTGAGCCTGGGCGAGACGCCGTTCAGGACCTTCATGCGCATCACGCTGCCGGTGATTGCGCCGGGCGTGATCTCCGGTGCGCTGTTTGCCTTTGCCACGTCGTTCGACGAAGTGGTGGTCACGCTGTTCCTCGCGGGTCCCGACCAGGTGACCTTGCCACGCCAGATGTTCACCGGCATCCGCGAGAACATCTCGCCCACCATTGCAGCGGTGGCAACACTGCTCATCATCTTCACCACTGCGCTGCTGCTCGCGCTCGAATGGCTGCGCGGCCGGCGTCGCTGAACCCTTTCGCCATGCCTACTGCCTCACCGAACCAGCCGCTCGGCGGCAACACCATGCCGCGCTTTGCCGGCCCCGGCACCATGATGCGGCTGCCCGTCGCAACGTCGGCCGAAGGGCTGGATGCTGCCTTCATCGGCGTGCCGCTGGACATCGGCACCTCCAACCGCCCCGGCGCGCGTTTCGGGCCGCGCCAGATACGCGCTGAATCCGCATTGCTGCGGCCCTACAACATGGCCACCGGCGCGGCGCCGTTCGACCGGCTCAACGTGGCCGACCTGGGCGACGTGCCCATCAACACCTATTCGCTCGAGAAGTCGGTCGACATCATCTCGGCCTTCTATGACACCGTGCTGGCCACCGCCTGTGCGCCGCTCACGCTCGGCGGCGACCACACCATCGCGCTGCCCATCCTGCGCGCGCTGGCGCGCAAGCACGGCCCGGTGGCGCTGGTGCATGTCGACGCGCACGCGGACGTGAACGACGGCATGTTCGGCGAGCGCATTGCCCATGGCACGCCGTTCCGCCGCGCCGTCGAAGAAGGGCTGCTGGCATGCGACAAGGTCTGGCAGATCGGCCTTCGCGGCACCGGCTACGCGGCCGACGATTTCGACTGGCCGCGCGCGCAAGGCTTTACCGTGGTGCAGGCACACGAGGTCTGGTACCAGTCGCTGGCTCCGCTCATGGCGCAAGTGCGCGAGCGCATCGGGCGGGCGCATCCGGTCTACATCAGCTTCGACATCGACGGCATCGACCCCTCGTTCGCCGGCGGCACGGGCACGCCCGAGATCGGCGGCCTCACCGTGCCGCAGGCACTGGAGATCGTTCGCGGCTGCCGCGGCCTCAACGTGGTGGGCGGCGACCTGGTGGAAGTCAGCCCGCCCTACGACCCCAGCGGAAACACCGCGCTGCTAGGCGCCAATCTTCTCTACGAGATGCTTTGCGTGCTGCCCGGCGTGCCCTACCGCTGATGCACGGGGCCGGCCCTCGGCCCGTCCTCTTTTTCCGAGACAACAGAACGCCATGAACATGAACGCATCCCCCCTCGCATTGCTGAACGACCCGACCCTGCTCAAGACCGATGCGCTGATCGCCGGCGAATGGATCCGGGGCGCGAGCCGCTTCGACGTGAACGATCCCGCTACTGGCGCGAAACTGGCCGACGTTGCCAACCTCTCGCGCGCGGATGCGGCTCAGGCCATTGCCGCCGCCCACAAGGCGCTTGCGGCCTGGCGCGGCAAGACCGGCAAGGAGCGCAGCATTGTCCTGCGCAAGTGGTTCGACCTGCTGATCGCCAACACCGACGACCTGGGCCGCCTGATGACCGCCGAGCAGGGCAAGCCCTTTGCCGAAGCGAAGGGCGAGGTCGCCTATGGCGCCAGCTTTATTGAGTGGTTTGCCGAAGAGGCCAAGCGCGTGAACGGCGAGGTGCTGCCGCAGTTCGACAACAACCGGCGCCTTCTTGTGATGAAGCAGGCCATCGGCGTGTGCGCCGCCATCACGCCGTGGAATTTTCCGCTGGCAATGATCACGCGCAAGGTAGCACCGGCGCTCGCCGCGGGGTGCACCGTGGTCATCAAGCCCGCCGAACTCACGCCGCTCACGGCGCTGGCCGCGGCCGAGTTGGCCGTGCGCGCGGGCATTCCGCCCGGCGTGCTCAACGTGCTCACGGCCGACAGTCAGAACAGCATCGCGGTCGGCAAGGAACTGTGCGAGAGCGACATCGTCCGCCACCTGAGCTTCACCGGCTCCACCGAAGTCGGCCGCATCCTGATGAGCCAGTGCGCGCCGACCGTCAAGAAGCTGTCGCTCGAACTCGGCGGCAACGCACCCTTCCTCGTCTTCGACGATGCCGATGTCGATTCGGCCGTTGAAGGCGCCATGGCCAGCAAATACCGCAACGCCGGACAGACCTGCGTGTGCGCGAACCGGCTGTACGTGCAAGACGGCATCTACGACAGCTTTGTCGAAAAATTCGCGGCCAAGGTCAAGGCGCTCAAGGTCGGCAATGGTTTTGAAGATGGCGTGATGCAAGGCCCGCTGATCGAAGACGCGGCCATCGACAAGGTGCAGCGCCACGTCGACGATGCCGTGGCCAAGGGCGGCAAGGTGCTGGCGGGTGGGCGCAAGATCGGCGGCCAGTTCTTCGAACCCACAGTGATCGCCGAGGCCACGCCCGACATGCTCTGCGCGCGCGAAGAAACCTTCGGCCCCTTTGCGCCCGTGTTCCGCTTCAAGACCGAGCAGAACGCCATCGACGCGGCCAACAACACCGAATTCGGCCTGGCCAGCTACTTCTACACGCGCGACGTGGGCCGCATCTTTCGCGTGGCCGAGGCGCTGGAGTACGGCATGGTCGGCATCAACGCCGGCGTGATCGCCACCGAACATGTGCCATTTGGCGGTGTGAAGCAGTCCGGCCTTGGGCGCGAGGGTTCGCACCACGGCATGGACGACTACGTCGAGATCAAGTATCTCTGCCTGGGCGACATTCAGAAGTAGGCATCAGCGCTTTTTCGCGGCAACTGCCTCGAAGGGCGAAGTACCAAGTTTTTCACGATCGCGCGGACAGACTTGAGGGCAAGGCACGAAAAGCGGCTTTGCCCGTCGTCCCTTCGTGCGCCTTGAGAGTTGTCTTCGCACAGCCGCTTGCGAACGCATCGGCTGGTGCTTGCCAAATCAACTCACATCGATCGGAGAACACATGAAACTCAAATTGGCTTCGCTGGCATTGGCCGCTGTCATCGCCTCTGGCTGCGCGACCGAACAGGGAACGCACACCGCGGTTGGCACGGGCACAGGTGCCGTCGTCGGCGCAGGCGTCGGCAACCTGATGGGCCACGACAAGAAGAGCACCGCCATCGGTGCGGCAGTGGGTGCCGCAGTGGGTGCGGGGGTGGGCTACAACTGGGGAGCGATCCGCAACAAGCTGTCCGGCCAGACGGCGGGCACCGGCACGCAGATCAGCGAGCAGCCCGATGGCTCGCTGAAGGTCAACATCCCTAGCCAGGTGACCTTCGACAGCGACAGTGCCACCATCAAGCCATCATTCCGCAGCGTGCTCGACGGTGTGGCACAGACCATCTCCCAGGAGCCGGGCATCGATGCACAGGTGTTCGGGCACACCGACAGCACCGGCAACCCGGATCACAACATGGCGCTGTCACAGCGGCGTGCGCAAAGCGTGGCGACCTATTTGGCAGACAGAGGCGTGGCAAAGACACGCTTGACGGCTGAAGGGCGGGGCCAGACGCAGCAAGTTGCAAGCAATGCAACGGAGGACGGACGCATGCAGAACAGGCGAGTCGAAATTTTCTTGAAACCGGTCGCGCGATAAGTCGGAGGCCGGCGGATTCGCTATCCGCCGGTTTCCTGCGCGCATGCGCTTTTATGTCACTGAGCCGGTGTACTTCGCCATCGTTGGAGCGATCGAGCAAGCAACTGTTTCCGCTCAATCATTGACATTCGCAATCCTGTCGCAAGCTCTCAATGCCCCGCCCCTGGGCCTTTTACCCGCTGAATCTAACAATGCGAATTGCTGTCCTAGAGGACGAGCCGGCTCAGATGGCTCACATCGTTCACACGATGGAAGACCAGCTCTCGACGATCGAAGATCCAGTGGGTTGCGTCCGCTTCGAGCGGGGCGTAGACCTGCGCCGCGTCTTGCGGCGCGAGACTTTCGACCTGCTTTTGATCGACTGGAATATGCTCGACCTCGACAGTATCGAATTGCTCCGATGGCTTCGGCAGCAACAGGAGAGTTGGGTGCCGGTTCTCGTACTGAGCTCGCGTGCGTCGGAGCACGACGTGGCAAGTGCCTTCGATGCCGGAGCCGACGACTATGTGGTCAAGCCATTTCGCCCGGCGGAACTCGTCGCGAGGGTTCGCAGGCTGCTCACGCCACGGCAACCGGCCGGGGCGGCGCTTGTGGAATGCTTCGGCTCATGGATGTTTGAACGAGGGTCGTCGAGTGTGCGCATCGTGGACGGTGCGACCCTGCCCCCCCTGCAGGTCACGCTGACGGACAGCGAGTTCCGCTTGGCCTTGGCGTTGTTCCGCAACATGGGAAAAACGGTGTCGCGCGCCTATCTGCTGCAATGCGCGCGCCACAATGGCGAGGCGCCGACTCGCGTAATCGACACGCATGTCTACCGTCTGCGCGCCAAGCTTGGCCTCAATACGGAACGGGGCCTGCGGCTCCGGTCTGTCTACGGGCAGGGCTACCGGTTGGAACCCGTGCAGGACGGGCAATCCGGAGTGTCCGCGTGGCGGTGACGTTGACGCGTTCGGTCGCCATCGGGTCCGCGCTCACTGGTCGGCGGAGACCTCGATCGCAACCCGCCGGTTCGGCTGCAGGCAGCCGACGAGCGCGGGTGTGGTGCGCAGGCCGGAGCAATCCACTACCGGCTCGCGTTCTCCCATTCCTGCAGCTCGGATGAGGGCGCGATCGATACCTTGCTGCGCCAGCAGCTCTCGGACCGTATTGGCACGTGCCAATGAGAGCGACTGGTTATAGGCGCCCGATCCCAGGCGATCGGTGTGTCCCGTGATCTGGATGAAATTCAGCGTCTTGAACTTCCGCCTGATATCGGCTGCCAGCCCTTCGATCCTGCTGCGCCCTTGAGGGAGCAGGTCATTGAGGTTGCCACCATCGAAACGGAATAGCCCATCGGCACTCAAGGTCACCTTTTGGGCCATGGGGCTAGGTAGGGGCGTTGGACGGGACGCCGGGACCATTGCTGCAACCGGCGCTGGGTTCAGCAACGCGGCGCACTGCGAGTCCCTCCAGTACATGCCGTTGCTTAAAACATCCTTGTTGAACCGAACCATGTATTGGCAGGTGATGTACTCCGGACCCGCGCCGGTGCGGAAATGAAATATGTAGTTCCACTCGCGTACGCCAACCATGCCTTCGCTGAAATGCGGCCAGCTCAATAACTCGCGAACCTGATCTTTGCCCATACCGGTGCGCATGGCGCGCAGCGCCTCGAGGCTCGGAAAGCTGCCTTGGGACCATTTGGCGGATTCCAAGGCCGGAAAGTCTTCGTTCTTCGGAGGCGCCGGGTTTTCTCTCGCCGCATTGGCCTGAGCTTCTGGAGCAATGGTGTAGCTCGGGCTGGCGCAGCCACTCAGTACGAATGCCAGAGATGCAGCCGTTGCGAGCGAAAGCGCGCACGCATGAAAGGAGTCCATTGGTTTTTTCATCATGAAAGCACTCGGTTGATCAGTTGAATACCCACTCGACGCCCACCGTGGCCGCGGCGCCCGCTCGGCTGGCACCAACTCCGCCGGTCAGGCTCCACGCGTTGTTGTCCGCGGTTCGGCGGAAGCTCACCCCGACAGCGCTCTGTCCTTTGAAGACGCCTGCACCCATCCGCATCACCGTCTTGCCTGGCACATAGCTCGCGGGCATCTGGATGGCCATGGCGGCGGCCACGCCGGCATATGCATTCCGCGCGACGTCGTCGATACGGCTGTTGAGCTGGTTGCTGATCTGGCTCGTACGTGCGTCGGTATAGGCGTTGGCGCTCGCGATGCCGCTGTTCAATTGGTTGACGTTCACCGCATCGGTGCCGGCGACACCGGGAGCGACGTTGTGTATGGCAACCGGACCCGTCGCGCTGCCGCCGCCCAAGGTCACGCTGTTGTAGTTGACTGTGCCATCAGGGTTCGAGTCGTACTTGACGCCGGACTGGCCCACGGCCTTGAGCTGCGAGACATTCACCGCGTCGCTGTCCACAGTGCCCGCAGCAACGCCCGTGATCTGCCGGAACTGTCCGTTGGCCGCGTCGCCGACCGACACTGCCGAAAGGGTACTGGTGGTGGCGCCAATGGCCTGCGCCTGTTCCGTCGAGGCGGCCGGCGGCACATAGCCTGCCACACCTGCGGCGGTGGAAGCCACTGAGCCGGCGCCGAGCGCGACACCACCAGCCTGTGTGGCGCTCGCGCCAGTGCCCATGGCCACGCTGTCGGCAGCCGAGGCCACGGCGTTGGGACCAATGGCTATCGCGTAGGCGCCGGTAGCGCCTGAATTCGACAGTGTCGAGTTGCCGGTGGCCGTCGAATTGACATGCAGGTATGGGGTCTCATCCACGCTGATCCACTGCCCGTTATTCCAGACCGACAGGCCTTCCCGCAAGCCATTGACGCCGCTCGTCGCCACGCTGTTGTAGACCATCATTCCCTCCACAGGACTGTTGCCGTTCAGACCCCAGGTATTGCGGTCCACGAGAGGAATGCGAGGGATCAGCACGCCGCGATTGGTGCTTTCGACCTCGAGCGCGGAGCCAGGATTGATGGTGACCGGGTTGTCTCCGATCTTGACCTGTGCATGCGCCGCCACCGCACCGACGAGAGCTGTAAGCGCGCACGCTGTTCGAAACCTCATCGTGCTGCATTTCGAACTGCGAGCCTTCGCTTCCAAGGCATCGGCTGTGTTGAGGTACTTCGTCCATTCACTCATGATTTCGCTCCACTTCTTTAATTGAGGCTCGCCGAGCGATTTGCATTCGCTGCTGATTCGAACCGAACTCCCTTCAGGAAGCGCGATCATTGAAGGTATCGAGAGAACGAAATCTAGTGCCGTGACAATTCTTCAGTATTCACTGCCGATCGGAGCGATAAGGGTGACGTAGTTCACGTTCGCAGAGCCATTGCAGCTCAGGAAATTTCTCGTCGGCGAAGCCATGCTTGCGTATTGCGCGAAAAAATATCGTCGCCGGACAGCAAAAAATCACGGTCCTTGTCGGCTTGCGATTTTTCGCACCTGCACCGCTGCTAGGCTCTCCGCTCCTGGCCGCCTTGGCTTGTTAAGGGAGTGCATAAATGAGTTTGTTGTGGTTTCTCGTCGTGGGTCTGGTTGCCGGCTGGCTGGCCGGCATGCTCGTCAAGGGTGGCGGCTTCGGCCTGATCGGCGATCTCATCGTCGGCGTGATCGGCGCTTTTCTTGGAGGCTTCCTGTTCACTACCCTCGGTATTGCCAAGGGCAGTGGCCTCATCGGCAGCCTTCTCGTTGCCACCGTGGGTGCGGTGGTCCTGCTGTTCATCGTTCGCCTCATCAAGCGCGCATAGGCAGCGACTGGGTCAGTCCGGCGCTGCGCTCGGCGTCACCCGCGCCAAATGATTGATGTGGTCGAAGTCGAGACTCTCCAGCGCCTGCCTCACCGCCTGGACCAATGCGCCGTGGCGCGGATCCGCCGCGAGGCGGTCTGCCCAGTCGTGCAGATCACTCCATCGGCCATCGCGCGCGAGGGTTGCCAGTTCAAGGCGCACGCTCTCGGGCAACGGGGCAATCTCCGGCACCGCATTCGCGCGCCGCTTGGGAAAAGCGGCCACCGCATCCGCTGGGGGCACCAACGGTTCTCCGGCGGCGAGCGGAACCTCGTCCACGGAGGCCGCGTCGACGATCACGGAAAACCGGAGCCGCGTCCCCAGGTGGCGCCGGCTGTCGAGCGACAGCTTGCCGCCCATGTGCTCGACGATGCGCCTTGCAATGGCAAGGCCTAGGCCGTTTCCGGCAGCGGCCGGATCGGCCTGCGTGAAGGCGCGAAAGACCCGGCGTTGATCCTTGGGGTCGATGCCGATGCCGCTGTCCCACACTTCCACTTTCAGGCGCCATTGGTTTCCGGCGGGGCGGGGCGCCACACGCAGTCCCATCTGCCCGTCGTGCGTGAACTTGGCGGCGTTCGACAACAGGTTGAGCAGCAATTGCTGGAAGCGCTTGCTGTCGAGGCGCACCGCGGGCGGCAGCGGGCTCCGGAGCTCGAGCACGAAACGATTGTTCTGGCGCTGTGCCAGCGTGGTTGCGTACTGCGCAATGTCGTCGATCAACGCCGGCAGATGCACAGGCCTGGGTTCCAGTGCGAGCGGCAGCAGCTCGCCCTTGGCATATTCGAGCAGGTCGTCGACCAGCGCGAGCTGGTAATTGGCGCTGCGCTCTATGGCCTGCAACTGCGTCGGCGGCGGCGAGGCCAGAACATCGCGCAGCATGCGGGCATGGCCCACGATGGTTGCGAGCGGTGCGCGCAGGTCATGGCTGATGTACGCCATGAGCCGGGTCTGCTCGCGCGCGCGGTGCTCCGCCTGTTCGAGCGCCGCATTGAGCGCGCGTGTCTTGCGCGAGACTTCCTGCTGCAGCCTGTGCTGCTCGTGCGCTTGCCACTGGACGAGTTTGCGCTGGGCATCGTGGCGCTGGCGCGAAAGGTGATGGGTCCAGGCGGCCAATACCACCAGCCCGACGAGCAGGCCGGGAAACCCCAGCATGTAGGCATCGAAAGCTGGAAAGACATGCTCGGGCATGGCGAGTTCAGTGATGCGCAGGCACACGCCCAGTGTGACGGCCACCATGACCGGAAACGCCAGCCGCCCGCCCGGTCCCGAGCGGCGCATGTAGACGAAGCTGCTCACCGTGAGTGCGAGCACCAGCGCGAGCGCGCTGAAGGTGCCGATCCGCGCGAAAAGTGCATAGGGCCCCAGCAGCGTGCCGATGACCACGAACGCCTGCATCGCCGTCATGGCCACAAGCACGCGGAAGCCGGGCTGGCGCACGGGCGCGCCGCGGGAGAGCGCATGCAGGTACAGCACCATGTTCAGCACGCAGCAGCCGGCGATCACGCCCGCCGCGCGGTAGCTCCAATCCGAGCTCTCGGGCCAGAGCAGCAGCCTTGTATGCCCGCGGTAGGTGGCCTCGTAAAGTGCGACCAGTGCGAAGCCCAGGCTCTGCGATGCCATGGCCGCATTGCGCGCAATGACCCAGACCGCCATCGAATAGACCGCGAGCACCAGCAGCCCGCCGATCAGGAGGCCGTCGATCAATGCACGGCGGCTCTCGGTGGCCCGCCAGGTCTCGGCGTTGTGCAGCAGGGCCGCGAGCCTGATGCTGCTGCGGCTCTGCACGCGCACCAGCACGCGCGCGCTCTCGCCCGGCTGCAGCTCGAACGCGAGCACGGGAACGCGATCCGAATTGCTGCCGGCCGGCGGCCTGGACACCCCGGCGGGCTCGTGTGCCCAAGCGGTTGCCGGTGCCGTGCCGGGTCCGCTGCGCTGCACGTAGAAATCGACGTACTGGAGCCAGGTGCTGTTCAGCGCCAGCCGGAGCGCGTGCTCGGCGGCGGCGTCGTTCACGAGCGAGAGCCGCAGCCAGAACGCCGAGCCGGAAAAACCCGGCCGCATCAGGGCCCGGCTGCCGGGCACGAAACCGCCAGTGGCATTGCCGCCCAGCTTCTCCACTGCGTCCAGGCCGAGTCGTGCGGTGGAATCCTCGAACACCTCGAGCGCCTCGTCCAGTGCGACGGGAAACTGGCCCGCATCGGCAAGATGCAGCACCGCCGCCTGCGAGGGCAGCGTTCCGAACCAGCAGGCCGTCCCCAGCATCAGGGCGGCGAGGCCCCGTAGAGCGGTCACCGTGCCCTCAGGCCTCGGAGGTCTGCAACTCAGACGCGGCCATGCCGGCGTGTGCCTGGCGAAAGCCCGTCGGCGTGGTGTTGAAGCGCTCGCGAAAAGCGGTGGAGAAGTTGGCCGCTCCCGAGAACCCGACGGCCAGCGCCACTTCCTCGACGCTCAGCGCCGACGCGGCAAGCAGGCGGCGTCCTTCCTCGAGCCGTGCCTCCCGCACGAACTCGAACACCGTGCGGCCCATGTGCTCGCGAAAGATGCGCGACAGGCGCTTTTCATGCGTGCCGACGAGCGCGGCCAGCTGCGGCAGCGCGGGCACGTTCGCGAGGTTCGACATCACCAGCCGTTCGGCAGCCAGGGCGACCACCCGGTCTGGATCGATTGCCTCCGCGTCGTCGCACGGCACCCGGCCGTCCGGCGCATGCCGCGCCGCATTCTTGCTGCCCGCCAGCACCAGGTGCACGGTGACGCGCGCCAGCACCTCGGCCGGTTCGCAGGGCTTGAGGATGTAGTCGACCGCGCCTTCGCGCAGCCCCGTCAACCGCTCCTCCACCGAACTCGACGAGGTCACGAAGATCACCGGGATGTGCGCCGTGGCGCGGTCGGCCTTCAGCAGCCGGCAGGCCGCGAAACCATCCGTGCCCCCCATGCGCACGTCCAGCAGGATCAGGTCCGGCTGCAGGGCGGTGGCCCTCCGGTAGCCCTGCAGTGCGTCGAACGCCAGGCTGATGCGGTGCTCTTCGCCCCGCAGCGCCGCAAGTAGAAGCTGCAGTTCATCGACGTTGTCATCGATGAGAAGAATGTGCGCGCGCCGGGGCGGCGTGGTGGACCAGTAGGACATGCGCGAAGCGTAGAGCGCCTCGCAAAGAAACACATGTGAACAAATCCACGTTTTGAAGTAATCGTAAACAAATGTCAGGTCTGGAAAACGTTTTCTCCTGAATCGCAAAGCCTGCGAGGATCCCCACAGAAGAATCTCGCGGGCGCAATCGGCGACGGCGTGTCCGAGAACAACAACGCCACCTCCAACACCAGCGTGACGGCGGGCACGGTGCTCTCGATGAGCCGCAGCTACGGGGCGCCGGTCAGCGCGACGGCTTCGACCTCGACCTTGAAGCCGAAGTGCAGCGGCCCGGTCGGTACGATGGCGCGCGAGGGCCGCGCATCGCCGGCCCATTGCGCATAGATGGTGTTGAAGGCCGGCCAGTTCTCGATGGCGTCGAGATAGACGCGCACCTGCACCAGCCGATCGATCCCGCTGCCGGCCGCCGCCAGGGCGGTCTTCACGTTTTCGAGCACCTGTTGCGCCTGCTGCTCGAAGGACGCCTCAGCCAGCCGGGTGCCGTCTGGCGCAATGGGCAATTGCCCCGACACGAAGACGAAACCGTTGGCCACTGTGGCGTGGCTGTAGTGCCCGCCCGGTGCGGCAAGCCCGGGCGGCGCGATGGGTTGGGGGGCGGCGTTGCTCATGGTCTTTCTCACCAGCCGTGCAGCCGGCTCCAGCTTGCGAGGGTTCCATCGTGCGCCAGCGCGTGGTACCCGGGAAACTGGGCACCGGTGGCGCAGGCATGGTTGGGCAGGATGCGAAGTTGCGTGCCGATCGGAAAGCGCGTCTCGATACCAGCGTCGGGCGCGCCTTCGCGCGAGAGGATGCCGTGCTCCTGGTTGGCACCGCTCAGCACATAGCCGTCGAGCACCGTTCCGTCAGCGGCGCAAACCTGGCCGTAGCCGTAGTCGCGCTTCTGCTTCTGCGTGCCGCGGTCGCGGCTCATCGCCATCCAGCCGGCATCGACGATGGCCCAGCCCTTCTCGGCCTGGTGGCCGATCACCGTGGTCAGCACGCTGAGCGCGATGTCCTGCGTGTCGCAGACGCCGATGTTCTTCATGACCAGGTCGAACAGCACGTACACGCCGGCGCGCACTTCGGTGACGCCGTCCAGTTGCGTTGCCGACAGCGCGGTGGGCGTGGAGCCGACGCTCACCACGGGGCAGGGCAGGCCGGCCGCGCGCAGCCGTTCGGCCGCGTGCACGCAGCCCGCGCGTTCCTGCTCGGCCATGGCGGCCAGCGCCTCCGGCGTGTCGAGCTCGTAGCTGGAGCCCGCATGCGTGAGCACGCCGCCGAGCCGCATGCCGCCCACGTGCAAGGTGCGCCCCACCTCGAGCAGCGCGGCTTCATCGGGCTTGATGCCGGAGCGGTGCCCGTCAGTGTCGATCTCGATCCAGACCTCGAACGCCTCGTCATGCGCGCGGCCGAACTCGGTGATGAACGCGGCCGACGCGGCGCTGTCGGTGATGATCTTCAGGTCGCAGCCCTTGCGCCGCAAGGCGAGCGCCTGCGGCAGCCGGTGCTGCGCCATGCCCACGGCGTAAAGGACGTCCGTGATCCCGTCGGCAAAGAATTGCTCGGCCTCCTTGAGCGTGGAAACGGTGATGCCCCGCGCGCCCGCTGCAAGCTGCGCACGCACGACCGGCGTGCACTTGGTGGTCTTCACGTGCGGGCGAAAGCGCTTGCCGAGCGCGTTCATGCGCGCCTGCATGCGGTCGATGTTGCGCTGCATGCGCGGCAAGTCGATGAGGGCGGCCGGCGTGGAAAGCGCAGCGAGGGGCGATGGTGTGTGCATGCACCGTACTGTAGGCATTGCAGGGCCTTGCGTGGTTCAACGAAACTGCATCGATCGTTAAGCCAGGCTGAATGCGCGAGCTGTCGCCCGGGCCCGTGACTCAACCGTTGCGCCGGCCGCCGCTGCCATGGTTCTCCGGCGGCGCAACTTCGCGTAGGCGAATATCCAAAGTCGTTTCCGAAGGGATTTTCCGGAATTAGCATGGATCGAACAACAGGCCGCCGAGCGGCGTGAAGTGAACGCACTCGGCTTTTCATCGTTCTTGTTGCAAAGGAGAGCGCCATGCGATCCATTCGTTTCCGCAGCCTTGCGCTTGCGTGTGCCGTCGCGGTCGGCGGCCTCGCGGTCGTGGGCTGCACCACCACGCGGCCGCAGGACCAGGCGAGCAGCGCATCGGCGCGCGCTTCGATCGATGCCCAGGTCGACGCCGCACTGTCCAAGCTGTATGACTCCGTCAGGGGCTCGCGCGAAATGGTCGCCTCGTCCAAAGGCGTGCTGGTGTTTCCGGCCGTGGTCGGCGCCAGCATGGGTATAGGCGCGGAGTACGGCCGCGGCGCGCTGCGCGTGGGCGGACGCACGCAGGCCTACTACAGCACCACGGCGGGTTCGATCGGCTTCCAGGCCGGCGCGCAGTCCAAGGCCGTGATCTACGTGTTCACCACGCAGGCCGCACTCGACAAGTTCCGCAACAGCAAGGGCTGGACCGCCGGTGCCGACGCCACCGTGGCCGCCGCGACCTTCGGCGCCAACGGCAGCATCGATACCAACACCATCCAGCAGCCGGTGGTGGGCTTCGTGCTGACCAATGTCGGCCTTGAAGCCGGCGTGTCGGTGTCGGGCGCGAAGATCAGCGAGATCCGGCTATAGGCGTTAGCGGGCAGCCTCGGCCGCTAGCTGCGCCTGCAGTTCGGCGACCTGCCTGCGCAGCGCGGCGTTCTCCGCCGTCAGTCCAGCCACGCGCTGCTGCAGCGATTGCAGGGCGTCCAGGTCGCTTGCCGATGAGCCGGCGGGGTCCGAGCCGGCAGATTCGGCTGCCTCTTCACGGGGCCTGCGCTTGGCTTCGCGAACGCGCTTGGCCGCCTGCCTGAGTTCGTCCTTGCCGGCGTTGGCCGCCGAGACCTGCTCTTCGGCGGGCAGGCTGGCCACGGCCGCGGCCGTGTTGATGGAGATCACGCCGGACTTCACCGCCGCCACCAGTTCGGGTGCGGCCTGCTTCTGGATCTTCTCGATCATCACCACCTGATTGCTGCTGAGCCGCGCGGC
>Ga0075370_10000529_pt1 | contig 14601 bp, 12 predicted proteins | sample EndMethybrTD3035_FD_71398 | JGI IMG/M metagenome (GOLD analysis project Ga0075370, IMG submission 71398) | Populus endosphere microbial communities from Tennessee, USA - Endosphere MetaG P. TD hybrid TD303-5 | ecosystem: Host-associated > Plants > Roots > Endosphere | place: USA: Tennessee... | reverse complement strand
GCAGGCGGCGAGGGCAGCTTCAGCGGCCCTTTCTGGCCGCAGGCCGCGAGCGCGGCCAGCAAAGACATCGATGCGCCCAGTGTTGAAAGGCGTGTCGCTACACTGCGCTGCTGCTGAAACATGCGAACAATTCTACCGGCCATGACTGTCGAGATCGTCCCCACGCCCCTGAGCGATGCCCAGTTCCACGCGCTGACGGGCGCCATCCTGTCGAGCATCGAGGCGAGCGTCGACGCCTGGCTGCAGGACGACGTGATCGACATCGACGCATCGCGCACCGGCGGCTTGCTGGAGATGGGATTCCCGAACGGCAGCAAGCTGGTGATCAACACGCAGCCGCCGCTGCACGAGCTGTGGCTGGCCGCGCGCTCGGGCGGCTACCACTACAAGCACGTCGGCGGCCGCTGGCTCGATACGCGGGAAGGGCGGGAGTTCTTCGCGGACCTCTCGGCCTGCGCTAGCGAGCAGGGCGGAATGCCGCTGCGCTTCGCCCCGCCGGCCTGAGATCCTGCCTATCTCTTGAAAAGGTCGAGGATGCCCTTCTTCTCGTCCTCGCTCGGCGGGGTGGGCAGTTTCTCTTCCAGGCCGAGGCTGCTGACGCCGCTGCCGTGGGTGTACTCCTCGTAGTACCACTCGCCACCCAGGTTGACCACGCCCTCGGGGGCTGACGGCTCCTCGACCGGCACGCCCTTCAGCGTCTGCTGCATGTAGTCGATCCACACCGGCAGCGACAGGCCGCCGCCGGTCTCGCGGTCGCCCAGCTTGCGCGGGTTGTCGTAGCCGATCCACACCACGCCGACCACGCTGCGCTGGAAGCCGGCGAACCAGGCGTCGTTCGAGTCGTTGGTGGTGCCGGTCTTGCCGTACACGTCGGGGCGCTTCAGCGTGCGTTGCGCATTGGCTGCCGTGCCCGAGCGCGTGACCTCCTGCAGCAGGCTGTCCATCACGAACGCGTTGCGCGCCGGCAGCGTGCGCGTGCTCTCGTCCATCGCCTGCGGAGCCGCCTCGTTCAGCACGTGGCCGCGCGAATCGGTGATCTTGCTGATCAGGAACGGGTTCAGCCGGTAGCCGCCGTTGGCGAACACGCCGTAGGCCGACGCCATCTGCAGCGGCGTCACCGAGCCCGCGCCGAGCGCCATCGTCAGGTAGGCGGGGTGCTTGTCGGGATCGAAGCCGAAGCGGGTGATCCAGTCCTGCGCATACGCCGGGCCGATCGCCTGCAGGATGCGGATCGAGATCATGTTCTTCGACTTGGCGAGGCCGCGCCGCATCGACATCGGTCCGTCGAAGGTGCCGTCGTAGTTCTTCGGCTCCCACGGCTGGCTGCCGGTGGTGCCGGCGTCGAAGAACAACGGGGCGTCGTTGATGACGGTGGCCGGCGTGAACCCCTTCTCGAGCGAGGCCGAGTAGATGAACGGCTTGAAGCTCGAACCCGGCTGGCGCCACGCCTGCGTGACGTGGTTGAACTTGCTCTTCGCATGGTCGAAGCCGCCGACCATCGTGCGCACGGCGCCGGTGCGCGGATCGAGCGAGACGAAGGCGCCTTCGACCTCGGGCAGCTGGGTGATCGACCAGTCGCCCTTCGGCAGCTTCACGAGCCGGATCACGGCGCCGGGGCGGATCTGCGTCTTCGGGTTGCCCTTTTCGGCCAGGCCGGAGGTGGCCGGCTTCAGGCCTTCGCCGGTGACGGTCAGCGATTCGCCGCTCTGCAGCACCGCCACGACCTTGCGCGGGCTCGCTTCGAGCACCACGGCAGCGCGCAGTTCGTCGTTGTCGGGGTGCTCGACCAGGGCCTCGGCGATGCGGCTGTCGAGGTCTTTCACATTGGCCGGCAGGTCGACATAGGCCTCGGGGCCGCGGTACACCTGACGGCGCTCGAAATCCATGATGCCCTTGCGCAGCGACCGGTAGGCCACGGTCTGCTCGGACGCCTGGATGGTCAGGTAGACGTTGAGTCCGCGCGTGTAGGCCTCTTCTCCGTACTGCGAGAAGATCATCTGGCGCGCCGCCTCGGCCACGTACTCGGCGTGAACGACCACTTCAGGTGCCGCGCGGTACTTCAGTTGCTGCGCGCGTGCCGCATCGTGCTGCTCCGGCGTGATGAAGCCGTTCTCCAGCATGCGGTCGATGATGTAGAGCTGGCGCTGCGTCGCGCGCTTCGGGTTGACGATCGGGTTGTAGGCCGACGGCGCCTTCGGCAGGCCGGCCAGCATCGCGGCCTCGGCGATCGAGATGTCCTTCAGCGGCTTGCCGAAGTAGATCTCGCTGGCCGCTGCGAATCCGTGCGCGCGCTGGCCGAGGAAGATCTGGTTCATGTAGATCTCGAGGATCTGGTCCTTGCTGAGCAGGCTCTCGATCTTCAGCGCCAGCAGGATCTCGTAGATCTTGCGGGTGAACGTCTTCTCGGTGGAGAGATAGAAGTTGCGCGCCACCTGCATCGTGATCGTCGAGGCGCCCTGGCTGCGCGACTCGTTGAACTGCGCGAGGCCGGCCCGCAGCACGCCCTTGTAGTCGACGCCGCCGTGCTGGTAGAAGCGCGCGTCCTCGATCGCGAGCACCGCGTCCTGCATGACCTTGGGCACCTGGGCGAGCGGCGTGAAGTTGCGGCGCTCCTCGCCGTACTCGCCGAGCAGCACGCCGTCGGCCGAATAGACGCGCATCGGCAGCTTCGGCCGGTAGTCGACGAGGCCGCTGACCTGCGGGAGGTTCGGATACGCCACCGACAGCGCGATGCCGATCACCAGCAGCAGCGCAAGCACGCCGGCCAGCGCACTCCCCACCAGCCACAACAGCGCACGGCCCAGCCAGCGAGCCCAGTTGGGCAAGGGCGAGGTGGCAGAAAAAGACGATCGGCGGTTCGGGCTGGCTGCCGGGCGCTCGGACGGGCCCTCGGATTCGCTCATGGGACTCCAACAGTGGTCGCGACGATTATATGAAGCGACTTTGACCGGTCCGCATCGACCGTGAACTGCTTGGCAGCTTGTGTCGCCGGGTGCCTAGGGTTGACCCGGAATGACAATTTTTGGCTCCAGAATCCGTCACGATTTCGCAACGAGGACGGGTTGCAAGAAAAGGAAAAATCTTTGGTGCACAAAGGGTTTACTGCTAGCATTGAAGTAACTTCTTAACAATCCAGCGCACGTATCACAGCCAATTCGGTCGTCGATTCGTGTCGCGTTGGGAGATGGCCCCTTGAGCTTCCTAGACCTGTTGTTAGGCCGAAAGCATCCACCGATGATCGGCTTGGATATCAGCTCGTCCAGTGTGAAGCTGGTCGAGTTGGGCCAAAGTGCCTCCGGTGAATATGTACTCGAGCGTTTCGCCTCCGAGAGCTTCGAGAAGGGCTGGATCACCGACGGCCAGATCGAGAAATTCGACGAGGTGGCCGATGCCGTCCGCCGCGTGGTCACCAAGAGCGGCACCAAGACCAAGCAGGTCGTGCTCGCGATGCCGCAATCGGCGGTGATCACGAAGAAGATCATGCTGCCCGCCGGCTTGCGCGAAGAAGAGCTCGAGCTGCAGGTCGAATCCGAAGCCAACCAATACATCCCGTTCTCGCTCGACGAGGTGAGTCTTGACTTCTCCGTGGTCGGCCCGAGCCCCACGTCGGTGGGCGATGTCGAGGTGCTGATCGCCGCGTCGCGCAAGGACCGCGTGCAGGACCGTCAGGGCCTGGCGGAAGCCGCCGGCCTGAAGCCTGCGGTGCTCGACATCGAGTCGCATGCCTCGCGCCTGGCGATGGGCCGGCTGATCGAGGCGCTGCCGAACGAGGGCAAGGACGCCCTCGTCGCGCTGTTCGAGATCGGTGCCGACACCACCAGCCTGAAGGTGCTGCGCGACGAAGAGATGCTCTACGACCGCGACCAGGCCTTCGGCGGTTCGCAGCTGACGCAGCTGATCTCCCGCCAGTACGGCTTCTCGTTCGAGGAGGCCGAGCAGAAGAAGCTCTCGGCCGAGTTGCCGGAAGACTACGAGTCGTCGCTGCTGGTGCCGTTCGTCGACAGCCTGTCGCAGGAGATCGGGCGCGCGCTGCAGTATTTCTTCACCAGCACGCCGCACCACAAGGTGCACTACGTGATGCTGGCTGGTGGCACGGCGACCCTGCCGGGGCTGAAGGACCGCGTCACCGAGCTGACGGGCTTCGCATCGATGGTCGTCAATCCGTTCGAAAACATGAAGCTGGGCTCCGCGGTCCGCGAGAGCAAGCTGCGCCGTGAAGCGCCTTCCTACCTCACGGCCTGTGGGCTGGCGATGCGGAGGTTCTTGCAGTGATTCTGATCAACCTACTTCCGCACCGCGAAGAAAAGCGCAAGCGGCGCAAGGCGGCGTTCTTCCTGGGCCTGGCGCTGGCTGCCGCGGCGGGTCTCGCAGCCGTCGGCATGTGGTACCTGGTGCTGCAGCAGATGACGGAGAACCAGATCCACCGCAACGAATTCCTGTCGGCGGAGATCCGCAAGCTCGAGGCGCAGATCAAGGACATCGCGTCCTTGCGTGCCGAGATCGACGCGCTCAAGGCACGGCAGAAAGCGGTCGAAGACCTGCAGATCGATCGCAACCTGCCGGTTCACGTGCTCAACGAACTCGTCAAGCAGACGCCCGAAGGTGTCTATTTCAGCAGCATCAAGCAGGAAGGCCAGGTGCTGCAGCTGACCGGCATCGCGCAGACCAATGAGCGCGTGTCCGAGCTGCTGAGGAACACGAGCAACAACTCCGAATGGCTGACGAAGCCGGAGTTGGTCGAGATCAAGGCGGCCACCGTGCAGACGGCCAGTCGCGAGCAAAAGCGCCTGTTCGACTTCTCGATGCGCGTGACCATCAAGCGCCCGCAGGATGTCGACGCGGCCGCAGCCGCAGCCTCGGCCGTCGTGCCGGGTGCCGCGGCCAGCGCCGCCGTCGCTGCGAAGAAGCCCTGACCATCGAGACGCCATGGCAACGAAAGCGAAATCCGTCAACGTCGATCTGAACTCGGTCTTCGGGGCTGCCGCCTCGCAATTCCGGGGACTGAATCCCAATGAACCCGGCCAATGGCCGATGCTCCCCAAGCTTGCCACCTGGCTCGTGCTGGCCGTCATGGTGGTCGTGGTGGGCTGGTTCCTGCTGCTCGCCGGTGTCGACGAGCAGTTGCAGGCCGAGCGCGACAAGGAACCCAACCTGAAGCAGGACTACCGGGGCAAGCTGGCGCAGGCCGTGAACCTCGAAGAATTGCGCAAGCAGAAGCTGCAGGTCGAGGAATACGTGACCCAGCTCGAGAAGCAGCTGCCCGGCAAGGCCGAAATGGACGCGCTGCTGTCGGACATCAACCAGGCGGGCCTCGGCCGCGGCTTGCAGTTCGAACTGTTCCGTCCCGGCCAGGTGCTCGTGAAGGAGTACTACGCCGAACTGCCGATCTCGATCCGGGTGACGGGGCGCTACCACGACATCGGCGCGTTCGCGGCCGATGTGGCGAACCTCTCGCGCATCGTCACGCTGCACAACATGCAGATCGCGGCTGCCGGCGGCAAGGACGCCTCCGGATTGCTGGGCATGGATGCGACGGCCAGAACCTACCGCTATCTGGATCCGAACGAGATCACAGCGCAGCGCCAGGCTGCGGCGAAGGCTGCGGGAGCGAAGAAATGACGGGAACCACAATGCGTTGGCCGGCAGCTGCCTGCGCGAGCGCCATCATGGCGCTCACCCTGACCGCCTGTGGCGATGCGCAGGACGAGTTGCAGCAGTGGATCGAGCAGCAACGCCGCGAGGTGAAGCCGAACGTGACGCCGCTGTCGCCGCCGAAGAAATTCAATCCGCAGGCCTACCTGGCCGGCGCGGGCGTCGAGCCGTTCAGCACGCAGAAGCTGACGGTGGCCATCAAGCAGGAATCGCGGCAACCGAATTCGTTGCTGGCTGCGGAGATCAACCGCCGCAAGGAACCGCTCGAAGCGTATCCGCTGGACAGCATGGCGATGGTCGGCAGCGTGACCAAGCAGGGGCGCCCGTACGCGCTGCTGCGGGTCGACAACCTGCTGTACCAGGTGAAGACGGGTGACTACCTGGGCCAGAACTACGGCAAGGTCACCAAGATTTCCGAGACGGACGTCTCGCTGCGCGAAATCGTGCAGGACGCGGCGGGTGAGTGGATCGAGCGTACGAGCTCTCTTCAGCTTCAGGAACGGGCGCGGTGAAGAACATGCAGGAGAAACAGATCATGGGTAAGTGGCAAGTTCGAAGCGTTGCGCTCGCGTTGCTCTTCGGTGCGTCCTTGTCTGCGTGGGCGCAGAACGCCATCCAGTCCATCAACAGCTCCCAACAGGCGGGTGCAGAGGTCGTGCGCATCGAACTGTCCGAGCCGCTGGCGGCGGTGCCGACCGGCTTCACGGTGCAGACGCCGCCGCGCATCGCGCTCGACCTGCCCGGGGTCGGCAATGCGATGGGCAAGTCGAACCTGGACATCAACCAGGGCAACATCCGCTCGATCAACATCGCGCAGTCGGGTGATCGCACGCGGCTGGTCATGAACCTCAAGACGGCGTCCAATTATCGGGCGCAGCTCGAAGGCAAGGTGCTGGTGGTGGTGATGGAAACGTCGGCACCGGCGGGCGGCATCGCTGCCACGGCCAAGGCGCCGGTGGCGGGTGAATCGACCCGCTTTGCGGAGAATCTGAACGACGCGCCGATGCCGCTGAAGGGCATCGACTTCCGTCGCGGCCAGGACGGTGCGGGCCGGGTCGTGGTCGACCTGCCGAACAACCAGGTCGGGGTCGACATCCGCCAGCAGGGCCAGAGCCTGGTGGTCGAATTCCTGCGCTCGAACCTGCCGGAGAACCTCCGACGCAAGCTCGACGTGACCGACTTCGGCACGCCGGTGCAGAGCGTCTCGACCTTCCAGAACGGTGACCGTGTGCGCATGGTCGTCGAGCCGCGTGGTGCCTGGGAGCACAGCGCGTACCAGACCGACAACCAGTTCGTGCTGGAAGTGCGCCAGCAGAAGCAGGATCCGAACAAGCTGGTGCAGGGGCCGGGTTATGCGGGCGAGAAGCTGTCGCTGAACTTCCAGAACATCGAGGTCCGCGCGCTGCTGCAGGTCATTGCCGACTTCACCAACTTCAACGTCGTCACGAGCGACACTGTCACCGGCAACGTGACGCTGCGCCTGAAGGACGTGCCGTGGGACCAGGCGCTCGACATCATCCTGCAGGCCAAGGGCCTGGGGCTGCGCAAGTCGGGCAACGTGATCTGGATCGCCCCGAAGGATGAGCTCGCGTCGAAAGAGAAGATCGACCTCGAGGCGAAGGCGCAGATCGCCAACCTGGAGCCGGTGCGCACGCAGTCGTTCCAGCTCAACTACACGAAGGCCGAAGAAGTGGCCAAGGGCCTGACCGGTCAGAACACGACGGGTGGCAGTGGCACCGCGTCGCGCATCCTGACGACCCGTGGCAGCGTGATCTTCGAAACCCGTACCAACCAGCTGTTCGTCAGCGACATTCCCTCGAAGCTCGAGGAAGTGCAGGCGATGATCACCAAGATCGACGTGCCGGTGCGGCAGGTGCTGATCGAAGCGCGCATCGTCGAAGCGAACGACAGTTTCGGTCGCTCGCTGGGGGCGAAGCTGGGCTACTCCGACCTGCGCGGCCTCAATGGTGGTGTGCCCGGGTTCAACACGGGTGGCAACATGCGAGTCGGGGTCGGCGGCAACATCAACGCCATCGGTGTGCAAACCGGGCAGGTCAATCCGCCGCTGGTGTACAGCAATACCAACTTCGTCAGCCTGCCGGCCATCGGCCAGAACGACTACAACGCGGCGACGTTCGCGCTCTCGCTGTTCGGGGTCGGTGCCAACCGGTTCCTGAACCTGGAGTTGTCTGCGCTGGAAGCCGAGAACAAGGGCAAGATCCTGTCGAGCCCGCGTGTCATCACGGCCGACCAGGTCAAGGCGCTGATCGAGCAGGGCACGGAACTGCCGTACCAGACCGCCACCTCCAGCGGTGCGACGGCCATCCAGTTCCGCAAGGCGAACCTGAAGCTTGAAGTCACGCCGCAGATCACGCCGGAAGGCAACGTCATCCTCGACCTCGACGTGACCAAGGACACCGTCGGGCAGGTGACATCGCAGGGCCTGGCCATCGACACCAAGCATGTGCGCACGCAGGTTCTGGTGGAGAATGGCGGCACGGTCGTGATCGGCGGCATCTTCACGCAGGACGACCAGGAAAGCGTGACCAAGGTGCCTTACCTCGGCGACATTCCCTTCCTCGGCAACCTCTTCAAGACCAAGACGAAGTCGTCGAAGAAGACCGAACTGTTGATCTTCATCACGCCGAAGGTCGTGAGCGATCGCACCGCGGTGCGCTGATATGACTGGCCCCAGAAATCAGGTACTTGACATGAACTACGGTGTACTCAATCGGCTTGCCGCGGCTACCTTGGTGTCGTTCGCGTTGGCGTCGTGTGGTGGGAGCAGTGATGACGAGGCGGGTTCGCCCTCGGCGTTCCAGACGGTGCCGAGCGCCATCACTTTCCAGGGCGACGGCGTCAACTGCCTGGGCGGATCGCAACAGATCTTCGTCTACGGCGGGGTGGCGCCTTATCAGATCGACAACACGAACACGAGCTCGATCACGCTGGACAAGAGCAGTGTTGGCAGCCGGGGCGGCAACTTCACGGTGACGGTCGCTGATGGCTCCTGCATGACGGACATCCCCGTGGTCGTGAAGGACGCGCTGGATCACGTCACGACCGTGAAGGTCAGCTCGAAGATCGCCAAGCCGAGCTGATCGGCCGCTTGGCGTCGGGTGCATGTGCCGATGAGCGGCCCCGGCGAGGGACATGAGTTGCTCGCGCTGGTCGGTATGCCCGGCTCGGGCAAATCCACGATCGGCCGCCAGCTGGCGCGCCGCATCGGTTGGGACTTCCGCGATTCCGACGACGTCATCGAGACGCGCATCAACGGTTCGATCCGCAGCTTCTTCGAGCGTGAAGGCGAAGATCGCTTTCGCGAGATCGAGTCCGCGGTGATCGGCGAGCTGAGCGGGCTGGACCGGACCGTGCTCGCGACCGGTGGCGGAGCCGTGCTGCGTGTGGACAATCGCAGGGTGCTGCGCGAACGCTGTCACGTCGTCTACCTGCGCTGCAGTCCGGACGAGCTGTACCGCCGGCTGCGGACCGACACGCAGCGGCCTCTGTTGCAGGTCGGAGATCCGCGCTCGCGGCTGCGGGAGCTGTTCACGCAAAGAGACCCGCTCTATCGCGAGACGGCCCACCTCATCGTCGACAGCGGTCGCGCGACGGTCCCGACCCAGGTCAACACCTTGCTGATGCAGCTGGAGCTGGCCGGCATCGTGATGCGGCGCCCCGATGCGGCACCCACGGACGAGGCGCGAAACGAGCGGCGCTAAACTGCGCCCATGAACGACGAGCGAAGCAGGGTCAGGATCGAACTGGCCGACCGGGCCTACGACATCGCGATCGGCTGCGGCCTGTTGTCGGACCGCGACGTGTTGCAAGGCCTGCCGCAGGGCAGCAGTGCCGTCATCGTGACGAACCCGACCGTGGCGCCCTTGTATGCGCAGCGGCTGCAGAATCTGCTGAGGCAGCACGTTGCCCACTGCCTGCTGGTCGAACTGCCGGATGGCGAGATCCACAAGGACTGGAGTTCGCTGGAGCGCATCTTCGGCGCGTTGCTGCGTGCCGGCGCCGATCGCAAGACGATGCTCTATGCGTTGGGCGGCGGCGTGGTCGGCGACATCACCGGCTTCGCGGCGGCCTGCTACATGCGCGGCATCCCCTTCGTCCAGGTCCCGACCACGTTGCTGGCGCAGGTGGATTCGTCGGTCGGCGGCAAGACCGCGATCAACCATCCGCTGGGCAAGAACATGATCGGTGCGTTCTACCAGCCGCTGCGCGTGATCGCCGACCTGGACACGCTCGATACGCTTCCCGACCGCGAGATCTCGGCCGGGCTGGCCGAGGTCATCAAGTACGGCCCGATCGCCGACGATGCCTTTCTTGGCTGGATCGAGGGCAATCTCGACGCGCTGCTCGCGCGCGACAAGAAGGCGCTGGCCCATGCCGTCAAGCGCTCGTGCGAAATCAAGGCCTGGGTCGTCGGCCAGGACGAGCGCGAAACCGGCCTGCGCGCGATCCTGAACTTCGGCCACACCTTCGGCCATGCGATCGAGGCCGGGCTCGGGTTCGGAACCTGGCTGCATGGCGAGGCTGTCGGCTGCGGGATGGTGATGGCGGCCGACCTGTCGCACCGCCTCGGCCTGATCGACGCGGCGTATGCGCAGCGCATCACCCGGCTGGTCGAGCGCGCGCGGCTGCCGATCCGTGGCCCGCAGCTCGGTGCCGACCGCTACCTCGAGCTGATGCGCGTCGACAAGAAATCCGAGGCCGGCGAGATCCGCTTCGTCGTGATCGAGGCGCCGGGCCGTGCCGCGCTTCGGCCGGCACCCGACGACATCGTGCGCGAGGTGCTGGCGGCCCACGCTGCCTGAGCCATGTCGGCCCCGCATCCGGCCGGAGGATGGCAGCCGTATGCCTGCGACCCGCAGCACAGCGGCGGTCGCCGGTTGCACGAGTCGCCCGCGCCCACGCGCAGCGAGTACCAGCGCGACCGCGATCGCATCGTGCACAGCACCGCCTTTCGCCGGCTGGTCTACAAGACGCAGGTGTTCCTGAACCACGAAGGCGACCTGTTCCGCACCCGGCTGACCCATTCGCTGGAGGTGGCCCAGCTCGGCCGCTCGATCGCGCGCAGCCTCGGCCTGAACGAGGACCTGGTCGAAGCCATCGCGCTGGCCCACGACCTCGGCCACACACCGTTCGGCCACGCCGGCCAGGATGCGTTGAACGATTGCCTGCAGGCGGTGGATCCGCACAGCGGCGGCTTCGAGCACAACCTGCAGAGCCTGCGCGTCGTGGATTCGCTCGAAGAGCGTTACCCGCACTTCGACGGGCTGAACCTGACGCTGGAAACCCGGGAGGGGATCCTGAAGCACTGCTCCGGCCCGGCCGCCGCACGGCTCGAGGCCAGGGAGCCGAACGGTGTCGCGCACCGCTTCGTCGCGCGGTTGCGCCCGGGCCTGGAAGCCCAGCTGTGCAACCTGGCGGACGAGATCGCCTACAACGCGCACGATGTGGATGACGGCGTGCGTTCCGGCCTGCTGAAGCTCGAGCAACTCGACGAAGTGCCGCTGTTCGCGCGCTACAAGGCCGAATCGCTGGCAGCCCACCCCGGCCTGCGCGGCAAGCGGCTGCTTTTCGAGAGCATTCGCCGCATGCTCTCGGCCCAGGTCTACGACGTGCTCGACGCCAGCGCCGCGGCGATCGCACAGCACGGTCCGCGCAGCGTGGCAGACGTTCGCCGGGCGCCGCCGCTGATCTGCTTCAGTGCGCAGATGGCAGCCGACAGTGTCGAGCTGAAGCGCTTCCTGCGACACAACCTCTACCGGCACCCGCAGGTCGTGGCGACCACCGACCGGGCCAAGCAGGTGGTGCGCGAGCTGTTCGCGATCTACCGCGCTGCGCCGCAGGAGTGGATACCGCCCGGCGAATCGCGCACGGCCGGGCTGCGGCAACTGGCCGACTACATCGCAGGGATGACCGATCGCTACGCGCTGCGCGAGCACGAGCGCCTGACCGGCCGGCGGCTGTTCGACTGAGCCATGGCGCGCCTCGCCCGCCTGTGCGTCCCCGGCCACCCGCACCTCGTGCAGCAGCGCGGGCACAACGGCCAGCCGGTGTTCATCGACGAGGCTGACATCCAGGGCTTCCTGCGGATGCTGGCCGAGGCTTCGAAGGCGAGCGGCGTCGCGGTCCATGCCTACGGATTGGCAGCGGGCGAAGTGCACCTGCTCGCAACACCCTCCGCTGCGGATTCGCTGAGCCGGCTGATGCAGGCCATCGGCCGCCAGCACGGCCAGGCATTCAACCGCCGGCATGGCCGTTCCGGCAGCCTGTGGGATGGCCGCTTTCGTACCGCCCCGATCGAGGGGGAACGGCACTTGCTTGCTGCCATGCGCTATGTCGAGTCGGCCGTGCCGGACCTGCGCGCCTCCAGTGCGCCGCACCACCTTGGGCAGGCGACCGATCCCGTTGTAAGCGACCACTCCCTTTATTGGGCCTTGGGTAACACGCCATTCGACCGGGAGATGAAATACCGGACATGGTTCGAGCAGGGCACTTCATCGGCCGAGGCCGAGCGCTTCCGGCGTGCCACCACGCAAGGATGGCCGCTCGGCGAGGCGTCGTTCATCGACAGCCTGTCCCTGGTGACGAGCCGCCGCTTGGTGGCCCGCCCCCGGGGACGGCCGCCGAAAGCTGCCGTTTGATATGCCCCCATTTATAAGGTCAATGAATCGATCGACACATCGAAAGGTGTCTGACCCTATTTATTTCGATTGAAGCCCCTGTTGCACTGCAGTATTCTTCGCGTCCATTCCAGATTTCCGGACGGAGCACGCCATGACCCAGGCCGACCAAGGTGGGGCATCTCCCGCAGATTCCGCAGACGCCGCTGAACTGCAGCAATCGGCCGAGCACGGCCTGTACGACCCGGCGAACGAGCACGATGCCTGCGGTGTCGGCTTCGTCGCCCACATCAAGGGCCACAAGGCGCACAGCATCGTCGCGCAGGGCCTGAAGATCCTCGAGAACCTCGACCACCGCGGTGCGGTCGGTGCCGACAAGCTGATGGGCGACGGCGCCGGCATCCTGATCCAGATTCCTGACGAGTTCTACCGCGCCGAGATGGCGACGCAAGGCGTCGTGCTGCCGCCGCCCGGCGAGTACGGCGTCGGCATGATCTTCATGCCGAAGGAGCACGCGTCGCGCCTGGCCTGCGAGCAGGAGGTGGAGCGCGCGGTGCGGGCCGAAGGGCAGGTGCTGCTGGGCTGGCGCGAGGTGCCGGTCGACTCGGAGATGCCGATGTCGCCCACCGTGCGTGCCAAGGAACCGATCATCCGGCAGGTCTTCATCGGCCGCGGCCCTGACGTGATCGTGCAGGACGCGCTCGAGCGCAAGCTCTACGTGATCCGCAAGACGGCGTCGAGCGCGATCCAGCGCCTGAAGCTCACGCACAGCCGCGAGTACTACGTGCCCAGCATGAGCTGCCGCACCATCATCTACAAGGGCCTGCTGCTGGCCGACCAGGTCGGCAAGTACTACCAGGACCTGCAGGATCCGCGCGTGATGTCGGCGCTGGCGCTGGTGCACCAGCGCTTCTCGACCAACACCTTCCCCGAATGGCCGCTGGCCCACCCGTACCGGATGGTGGCGCACAACGGCGAGATCAACACCGTCAAGGGCAACTTCAACTGGATGCGCGCCCGCGAAGGCGTGATGAAGTCGCCGGTGCTCGGCGACGACCTGAACAAGCTCTACCCGATCACCTTCGAGGGGCAGTCCGACACCGCCACCTTCGACAACGCGCTCGAGCTGCTGACGATGAGCGGCTACTCGCTCGCGCACGCCGCGATGATGATGATCCCCGAGGCCTGGGAGCAGCACGCGACGATGGACGAGCGCCGCCGCGCGTTCTACGAGTACCACGCCGCGATGATGGAGCCGTGGGACGGCCCCGCCTCGATGGTGTTCACCGACGGCCGCCAGATCGGCGCCACGCTCGACCGCAACGGCCTGCGCCCGTCGCGCTACATCGTGACCGACGATGACCTGGTCGTGATGGCCTCCGAATCCGGCGTGCTGCCGATGATCCCGGAGAACAAGATCGTCAAGAAGTGGCGGCTGCAGCCCGGCAAGATGTTCCTGATCGACTTCGACCAGGGCCGCATCATCGACGACGAGGAACTGAAGAACCAGTTCGCGCTCGCCAAGCCCTACCGGCAGTGGATCGAGAACGTGCGCATCCGCCTCGACTCGATCGAGCTGACCGGCGAGCCGCGCGAGTTCGGCGAATCGCTGCTCGACCGCCAGCAGGCCTTCGGCTACACGCAGGAGGACATCAAGTTCCTGCTGAGCCCGATGGCGCAGGCCGGCGAGGAAGGCACCGGCTCGATGGGCAACGACTCGCCGCTCGCGGTGCTGTCGGACAAGAACAAGCCGCTGTACAACTACTTCAAGCAGCTGTTCGCGCAGGTCACGAACCCGCCGATCGATCCGATCCGCGAGGCGGTCGTGATGTCGCTGGTGTCGTTCATCGGCCCGAAGCCGAACCTGCTCGACATCAACGCGGTGAACCCGCCGATGCGGCTCGAGGTGTCGCAGCCGATCCTCGACTTCGCCGACATGGAGCGGCTGATCGAGATCGAGAAGCACACGCATGGCAAGTTCAAGAGCCATGTGATCGACATCACCTACCCGCTCGCTTGGGGCGACGAAGGCGTCGAAGCCAAGCTCGCCTCGCTGTGCGCCGAGAGCGTCGATGCGCTGAAGAGCGGCCACAACATCCTGATCATCAGCGACCGCGCGATGAACCGCGGCAACGTCGCGATCCCCGCGCTGCTCGCGCTGTCGGCGATCCACCAGCACCTGGTGCGCGAGGGCCTGCGCACGACGGCCGGCCTGGTCGTCGAGACCGGCTCGGCGCGCGAGGTGCATCACTTCGCGGTGCTGGCCGGCTATGGCGCCGAGGCGGTGCACCCGTACCTCGCGATGGAGACG
>Ga0075370_10000528_pt1 | contig 14602 bp, 13 predicted proteins | sample EndMethybrTD3035_FD_71398 | JGI IMG/M metagenome (GOLD analysis project Ga0075370, IMG submission 71398) | Populus endosphere microbial communities from Tennessee, USA - Endosphere MetaG P. TD hybrid TD303-5 | ecosystem: Host-associated > Plants > Roots > Endosphere | place: USA: Tennessee... | reverse complement strand
CAGTCAACCGAAAAGTCAAAGCAACCTTTCCTGAGACCCTCCATTATAGGGGCTTTTTTGAATGGGCTAGAAAAGCTTTTGAAGGAACGATTGCCGAAGCGAGAAAAAACATTTTGCCAGCCTTGCAAGGGGTTTGGAATCCCATCCAGGAAAAGCTTTTATCTGAAGCCGAGTCCTCCGCCAATCCCGATGAAATTCTAAATCAAATGAAAAAAGCGCTTGAGCAGGAATCATTTTCATCTGCTGTAAGAAAAAAATATGCGGCGGTCATTATTGATGAATTCCAAGATACCGATGCCGTTCAATGGGAAATTTTCCGCAGGCTTTTTCTTGAAAAGTCTCTTTTGCGGGCCCTCTATTTCGTCGGAGATCCGAAGCAGTCGATCTATCGCTTCCGCAAAGCCGATGTCTATGTCTATTTACAAGCGCGCGATTTATTGGGAGACCGCCATTTATTTCATCTCGACACGAATTTCCGCTCTTCGAAAAGCCTGGTGGGGGCATTAAATGCGTTATTCGACCGCGATTGGCTCCATTTGCCTAAAGCGGGCCGATCGCTTCCTTATTTGCCCGTTCAGGCGGGTTCGTCGACCCATTCCGTTTTTTCAGATCAAAAAGGGGCTGTCCATTTTCTCCTTTCGGAAGGAGATCGAAAAGAATCTTTCGAGAGAGAATTTATTCCCTTCGCTGCGGCAGAAATCGAACGGCTTCTTCCCGAATTGAAAACAGCAAGTTCCTTTGCCATTTTGGTCAAAGATCGATTCCAAGGGGAAAAAGCTCTTAATTTTTTACAAAAACGGGGGATTCCTGCGGTAGCCCGCAGCCGGACTTCTTTAGGGGACACTTTCGCGTTCGATGCGATCCGAGAATTATTTGCTGCCATTTCTAAGCCAACAGACTTAAACGCCGCTAAAATCGTCCTGGCGGGCCCCTTTGGAGGGGAAGATCTTCAATTGCCTTTTGATGATTGGAAACAAATCGTGGAAGAAAAAGGGCTGGTTCGATTTTGCAATGCGTTTTTCAATCACTGTGTTCAAGGATCGTCTCTTTTAAAGAAAATTGTGAGCTATGACGCGGGTTTCTATCGCGATTTGCTTCAGCTGTTTGAGCTTCTTTTTGATTGGGAAAGAAAAGAGGGGTTTTCTTTTTTAGGTCTTCAAGCGTTTTTTAGATGTTTAGAAGAGAGCAGGGATGATCAAGAGGGGTTCCAGAGAAGAATGGAAGTCGATGAGAGCGCCGTTCAAATTATGACGCTCCACGCAAGCAAGGGGCTCGAATTCGAAATCGTTTTTGCGTTGGGTTTGAGCTCGTTATCTCCAGAGACAGAGGAAGAAGCAGAAGAAATCAACGCGGAAAAACTACGTCAGCTCTACGTAGCGATGACACGGGCCAAAAGAAGGTTGTACGTTCCTGCGGTCCTCTCGGAAAAAGAAGCCCCCTTATCAGCCCAATCCCCGATGGAATTGTTTTGTAAACATTTAGAAAGTTCTCTTCCTGATTTCCTCCTTTCTTTGTCCCAAAAAGAATCAGTTACCTTCGAGCGGTGGGTCCAGTCTTCGCCTTCTCCCCAAAATTTAGAAAAAGAAATGGTTCCGCTCACATTCGTTCCCAAAAAGATTTCTTATGATACGTCAATCGTTCATTCATTTACTTCGTTGGCGCAAACGAAACACGAATCTTCTCCCGAATTTTCTCCTTCCCTGGAATTTACCCTCCATACTCTTCCTAGAGGCGCTGAAACGGGAATCGTAATTCACTCTTTATTTGAAAAAATATTTTCTTTGCCTGATCGAAAAAACGATGCGGCGATCGACCTTCTGGTTGAAGAGGAGCTCCGCTTTACTTCTCTGGTCCTATGGAAAGACTGCATTCAGAAAATGGTGAAGCAAACCCTTTCCATGCAGCTAATGACAAGAGACGGCCTCTTTTCTTTGGCCGATCTAAAAGGAGAAGAAATGCAAGTGGAAATGGAATTTTTATTCCATTCCCCTCCTCATTTTGTGAAAGGATTCATCGATCTTGTTTTTTGCTACAAGGAGAAGTTTTATTTTCTCGACTGGAAAACGAACTGGCTTGGGGAAAATGAAGAGGCCTATCACTTCGCCTTCCTGGATGCTGCTATGAAAGCGCATGATTATCCTTTGCAAGCCGCGCTTTATGCCGAAGCATTGAGGCGTCATTTAGGGATAGATGATTTTACCGAAAAATTCGGCGGCGCATTTTATCTCTTTGTTCGAGGTGCCGCCGCCTATTATTTGATGCCCGATCTGAATTTAATCCGAGAGTTCCATGGAACATCCTGATGACAGCCAACCGCTCAATCGGTTTTTCGCTCAGAGTCTTTTACGCGGCTCTGATCCGAAGGAGGCTGCCGATTTTCTAACCGAGTTGATGCGGGTTTCCCGAGAAGGGCATCTGTGTTGGAAGCCGGAAAAAAGCCCCGCTTCTTTACCCTCCCATTTAATCGAACTAGGCAAAGAAGACTTCCTTTTCCCAAAAGCTCCTGTGATCCAGCAAGGAGGACGTTTTTATTTACAAAAGAATTGGGTATTGGAAACTTATCTGCTGCAGCAAATCCAACGTCTTAAGAGGGGACAACCTCCCTTATTTACAGATACAGCCCGATTCGAAGAGGAATTAGTCCATGCAGAAACGGCAGGGAAACTACTTCCTGAGCAAGCAAAGGTTTTAAGAGAGTGCTACTGGAATTTGTTTTCTCTTATTTGCGGAGGTCCTGGAACAGGCAAAACCCATATAGCAGGTAGTTTCATCCGTCTTCTTGCCCTTTCTTTGAAAAAAGAGGAAAAGCCCAAGTTTAAAATCTTCATTGCCGCCCCTACAGGCAAGGCGGCCGCTCACCTCCATTCCACTCTATTGTCTAAAGGGAATTTGGATCCTGCTTTACAAATAGAGGCTATGACCATTCACCGTCTTTTACGTCTTAAACCGGAAGAATTGCGGCTATTTTCTGGAAATCGCCTCGATGCCGATTTAGTGATTGTAGATGAAGCTTCCATGCTGGACGCCTCTCTTTTAGCCCATTTGCTGGAAGCCGTTGGAAACGACACCCGGTTAATTTTGATTGGAGATCCTGATCAGCTCCCTCCGATCGAATCGGGAAGCCTTTTTTCTGAACTGGCAGACCTTTTTTCTACTCCTCTCCGTAAATCTCTAAGGACTGACCAAGCTCATCTGCAATCCCTGGCAAATGCGGTCAATCGAGGCGATGTGGAAGCAGCCTCTTCGTTGCTTCGCTACGGCCACTCAAGCGTCCAACTTTTGGATGGGTCTTTCGATGAGGCTTTCTTCAAGAAGCTGCTGCAAGAAATAAGGCCTTGTTTCTTTAAGGAAGAACCCGATCCGAAAACATGTATCCAAACGATGAATCAATTTAGGATTCTTTGCGCCTTACGGCAAGGACCTCTAGGAACAGAGGAACTGAATAAAAAAATGGTCAAAGAATTGGACCGCACGATCCAAAAAGGGCAATGGTGGGCGCTTCCCATTCTGGTTACCGCCAATCTTCCGAAATGGGAACTCTATAATGGAACTTGCGGGATTTTGATCGGAAAAAGCAAAGGGGGAATCAATTTGCGTGAAGGGGATGCTTTCTTTCCTGACGCTAAAGGAGAAATCAAATTATGCAAAATCCCTTCTTGCTTCGAAGTAGCCTTTTGCCTTTCCGTGCATAAAAGCCAGGGAAGTGAATTTGATCATGTATTGGCTCTGTTCCCGCCAGGCAGTGAAAATTTTGGAAAAGAGGCAATTTATACGGCTGTCACTCGTTCTAAAAAAAGATTGCAAATAGCGATTGAGGATAATGTCCTACGGAAATTGCTTTTGCAGCAATCCCGCAGGACTTCTGGATTTACCGAGCGGTTCGGTATAATTATACCATTTATCAAAAATAGGGTTTAGAAATGCGCAGCGTATTTTATCGAGAACCGAAGTCCGGAGCTTGCAGAAAACTCAGAGAGTTTGCAAAAGCGAGGACAAAGGCTCGCAGTAAAAGATGCCCGCAGTTCTGAAGCGTAATTTTGATAAAATGGTATTACTGTCCGCGGATGTAATGGTAGACTTCTTTTGCTTTGGTTGCAGCCCAGACAGCGCAATTAGTCCCTGCGAGTCCGAGTCCGGCCCAAAAGACAGGGGCTGACGGTGCGATGGATCCTGCTGCAACCGCAGCAGCAACCCCTCCCACTGTAGGTAAGGGTCCCGTCATCGTTTTAACTGTTTTCCCGATTCCTCTGACTGACGCATCAGTTACTAAGGCCGCAGCACCTAATGCAAATCCTGCAGTTGTGTAGGGGTTGTTGACGATCACATCGGCCACGGCTTGTTTTGTGAAATAAGTGATTGCAGCTGAGCCTATGCCCACGGAGGCAACCGCAGTCCCGATCAACTTTCCGACATAAGGCTCGTACCGTGCTTTATTTGTATCGACCCATTTGTCGTTTTCTTTTTTCTTTTCTTTCAAGCCACTGACGAAATGAGAGGTGACAGCGCCGAGCGTAGCTGCGCCTACCGCAACTCCCGCAGACTCTCCTAATCCAACAGAGGCAGCCGCTGTTAATCCTAATCCTGCGGCCACTCTCAAGTTCTGGCTGTCAGTCATCAAGGCTAAGGCGCCCAATTGAGCTGCGCCGATGGCAATTGCAGCCGCTGGATGGGCTGCAGAATATCCAAACTTCCCTCCTAGAATATCGCCCCAAAGAGAAGATGCAACATAGAAGGTTTTCGCTGTTTCTGAGAGGTAGCGGCTTGCTTCTTTTTGGTGGAGCATCATCGCAACTTCAGAGAGAGTTTTAGCGCCTGCAAAGGCTCCGAACATAGCCAGGGTAGATCCTACCATGAGATTCGGATGTTGAACGACCCAACTTGGGCGCATGAAGATGGGCGCCAGACCCAACGCGGCTCCGACGGCAACACCTTTTTCAGCATTTGCATATTCGAAGGCAAGCTGGTACCAGGGTTTTTCTTTATCTTTTTTAGGAGCGGCGGGAGCGATTTCAAGGGGGATGCCTAATTTATTAGCCATTTTAGATGCGGTTTCAAGGGCCTCATCTGTAGTTTTCATCACCTTTTCGTTGAAATCGGTGGCGATTTTTTTCAAACGAGGGGCTAAAGTTTCTCGGATGTAATCGACATCATCGTAGTCTAAATTTTTTTCAAAATGGTCGCGAAGAGCATCGAAATATTTATTAACAGTGGCTTCTCGTTGTTTTATGCCCTCTAATGTCTTTGGAAGAGTTTTGTTTACCTCGTAAAACTCTTCGCACTTCTTTTTGAAATCTTTTTTCAGGTTTTCAACGGCTCGTTTTTTTAAATAAGGGGTTGTATTGGCTTGCGCTTCGTCGAACTTGACGAGGAGTTGTTTAAAAGAATCTACAAGTTTTTTTATTTTGCCAATTTCATCTTTGAGTGTAGGGCTTCTTTCAAACTTATTGACATAAGTGTGCAAGCTTTTCAGCGGATTAACTGGATCTAAACCTAGGAGAGCTGGCGCGGCCATGATAGATTCCTATTTTGCTTTTTTATTTTAATGCCTAAAGTATAGATGAAGATCGTATTAACGATCCATTAGAATAATTAATTGAATCAAGCTATTTTTAAAAAAGAATTTAATAAGTTGGAGTGGAATTTTCAATAAAATTAAAAAAATTCAAGACGATTCAGCCTTGTTGTGGCAAATCGTCTTGACTCAGATAACTCTTTGCAAATTAGGCTTTGGTGCAGCGAGCTGTGATGCGGGATTTTGTTCGGGCTGCTTTTTGTTTTTTGAAAACGCCTCTTTTAACACCTTTATCCATCAGGCTGTAGATGGCGTTCATTTTAGTTTTGAGCGCTTCAGGGGTCTCTTTTTGGGTGATGGAGTTTTCCAAGTTGCGAATAGAGGTCAAGACGGAGGCCCGATAGGATCGGTTTTTCAGACGTCTTTTCTCGTTTTGTAAATCTCTTTTTTTAGCTGAAGGTTGCTTTACTTTTTTCCCTTCGCCTTTTTTTTCCGGTGCCTTTTGGTCTGCCATAATTCCTCTGATACGATTGCTAAATTTAAATGCCACTACTATAATCTTCTCGGGAAAATTCGTAAAGGCTCATGCTCTCTCCAAAGAGATTTTATCAGTTTTTGCTTCTGGCGGCAGGGGGCTTGTCTCTCTATTTTACTCTCAGTTTCGGATTCTCTTTCTTCCATTATCTTTCCCTTCGAGACCAAGCTCAAGCCCAGATTTTCCGATGGGAAGTCGTTGAACTGAAAGGAGACCGCTTTGGGATCAAGGCCGACTATTCATTCAGAGCCCAAAATAAAGATTGGGAGGGCGCCTACCTATTAAAAGATCCTTATTATTTAAACGAATTCGCCGCGCTGTCGGACCTAAAAAAAATGGCTAAACAGGAATGGACAGTTTGGTTTAATCCCAATAACATACAAGAATCGGCTATAGAAAAAAAATTCCCCTTAAGTCTTTTAATAAAAAGTTTAATTTGTTGTGTGTTGTTGATATATTTTTTGTTTTTTAAAACAAAAATTCAGAAACTTGATGCTCTCAATTAAATCGTCTCAAAATTTTCATTAACATGGCGTTGTACGGCTGGCCTATCCATTTTCGTATCCAGTCTGTCAGCTTGCTGGGCCTTTTTCTTTTTTTGATAAGATGGGATTCGAGAAAGCGCCAGTTTTCCATGGAAATGGCCAGGGAGGCAATACGATAAGAAAGGCGGGCTTTGTCGATGCGGTCTCCAAAGAAATGGATCTCGCATTGCTGGCTCAAACGAAGAATTTGTTCAGGGAACCGTTTTTTTTCCCAAGCTCCGATCGGGATTTGCGAGGGCTTCTGCAGGTCAATAGGTAGGGAGCGTCCTCGTTTGAGCCGCCGGCTTCCATCATGAATTTCAAACTGGTCGTAGCAAAGGGAGGTTAACCCTTGTTTGATGTTTATATAATAGCAGGAATGGCTTCGTAAAAATGCTTCGGAAGGTCTTAAAACGCGTCGGTTGTAACGTTTATCGTCGAGCAGCCAGACAGCTCGGAATCCCACGGTCCGATAATCGCGGATCCGGGATTCTGCTTCCTGCAAGGAAACAGGGGAACATTGGATTTCAAAAATGATTTTTTCTTTTTCCCAGCAAAGGTCGGCCACCCGGCCGATTTCTGGGAAAGGACGTTCGATTTGGATAATGCCTGGGGGAAAGAGCTTTTGGATTTGAATTTGAGCCCTAAGATGATCTTCGGTTTTGCTATAAAGGCGGCATTGGGGGGATGGTTGGAGATGATAAAAATGGGGGAAGCGGCCCTTTTTCCCGCTGCCCCGTCTTACCTTTACAGGTCCGAAACAATCGAGGCACCCATATTCTTTTCCTTTTTCGGCATCGGAGGCGTAAATTAGGTCGTCTTCGCCGCATGCATAGAGCGCCATAAGAAATCGTTGCAATTAATTATATAGACTATATGATGTTGACAGAAAGAGGGTTCCCCATCCACAATATTTTCGTTTTTATTTCTTTTTCTTTTCCCGAATTAGGAGATCATGAGCGGCACCACATCCTTTAGCAATCCACAGCATCAACAAAAAATCGAAGAGTTAGTCGCGATAGCCAAAGAGCAAGGCTACCTTACGTACGAAGAGATCAATGAAATTCTCCCTATGACTTTCGATTCTCCTGAGCAAATCGATCAAGTATTGATCTATTTGAGCGGGATGGACATCCAGGTTTTGAACCAGGCGGAAGTTGAAAGGCAAAAGGAAAGAAAAAAAGAAGCAAAAGAGCTCGAAGGACTTCCCAAAAGAACGGAGGGAACTTCGGATGACCCTGTCCGGATGTATCTCAAAGAGATGGGCTCTGTTCCGCTGCTCACTCGAGAAGAAGAAGTTGAAATTTCCAAAAGGATCGAAAAAGCGCAAATCCAGATTGAAAAAATCATCATGCGCTTCCGCTATTCGATCCGTGAAGCGATCTCGATTGCTGGCTACCTGATTTCTACAAAAGAGCGTTTCGACAAAATCATCGCTGAAAAAGAAGTCCCCGATAAAGCGCATTTCTTGAATTTGCTCCCGAAGCTTTGCGAATTGATGAAGCAGGAAGATCAGCTTCTAGAAAGCCTTCTCATCCAAACACGCGATCTCAATCTCAAGAAAGAAGACCGGGCCCGTTTGATGGAGGATGCTGAAAAATGCCGCATCCGAGCGCAGGCATATTTAAGAAGATTCTGCTGCCGGCACAATATCATCGAAGATTTTGGCGAAGTGATTTTATCCGCCTATGACCGATTCCTCCTGCTTGAAAAAGAAATTCAGGAATTGACTCCTCGCGCAGAAAAAAATAAGTTCGCGGCAGGCAAGCTCTCAGCTGCTAAAAGAAAGCTTTATAAGCGGGAATTGGCCGCAGGACGCAGTCTGGAAGAGTTTAAAAAAGACGTCCGGATGCTGCAGCGTTGGATGGACAAGAGCCAAGAAGCCAAGAGAGAAATGGTCGAATCGAACTTGCGCCTGGTCATTTCGATCGCTAAAAAATATACGAATCGAGGTCTTTCTTTCCTTGACTTGATCCAAGAAGGGAATATGGGCCTTATGAAAGCAGTTGAAAAATTCGAATATCGACGCGGCTATAAGTTTTCCACCTATGCGACTTGGTGGATCCGTCAGGCTGTCACTCGAGCGATCGCAGACCAAGCACGCACGATCCGTATTCCTGTCCATATGATCGAGACGATCAACAAGGTTTTACGCGGCGCCAAAAAATTGATGATGGAAACGGGACGCGAGCCGACTCCCGAAGAATTGGCAGTAGAATTAGGTCTTACCCCTGAAAGAGTCAGGGAAATTTATAAAATCGCCCAACATCCTATTTCCCTCCAAGCGGAAGTCGGCGATGGCGGCGAGAGTCAGTTCGGAGACTTCCTGGAAGATACTGGGATTGAATCTCCTGCGGAAGCAACTGGGTACGCAATCCTCAAAGATAAAATGAATGAAGTTCTCGCGACTCTGACAGATCGAGAGAGAACTGTTTTGATTGAGAGATTCGGCCTTCTAGACGGCAAACCAAAAACGCTGGAAGAAGTGGGCGTCCGCTTCAAAGTAACCCGTGAACGGGTCCGACAGATCGAAGCGAAAGCGCTTCGCAAAATGCGGCATCCGACTCGGGCCAAACAGCTCCAGGCCTTCCTTGATCTGCTTGAAGGTGAATAAGCTAAACAAGCTGCTGGAATATTTTTAGCGTTTGCTCCATTTCATTTGGTTTCAGTCTGCTAAAAAACTGGCGGTCTGCGGTTTCTACGGCAGGAAGCGCCTTGGCTAAAATTTCTCCTCCTAGTTTGGTTAGAAAAGGATTTTTAGCTCGGGCATCAGAAGAGGGTTCGCGTAAGATTAAGTTTTTTTCTTCGAGTCCTTTCAAAATTTGAGAAATTGTATTTGGGTCCAAACCCGACATTTTCCCTACAGAAGCCTGAGAAATTTTTTCTCCATTCCGAGTGAGCCATTCTAAAGTAGCTAAGACAACAAATTGGGGATGAGTCAGTCCGATAGGTTTTAGTACAGCTTCAATAAAACTGCGCCAGGAAGTGCTCACATGCCAAAGGAGAAATCCAGGACTCCTTTCGGGCCCTTCATGCACGCTGATTTCTTTAAAATTGATTTTCTTGCTCATTGATAAAAACTCCCATCGCCTGCGAAATGATTTGAAAATCATTCCGATCGATTTGAAAACAGCCTCTCTTAAAAGGGAAGCCCCATATTTTTTTATCTTTTATAAAAGATAGCTTTTCTATTAGAAGCTCAATGGGAATTTCTTTACAGGGGAAAAAGCTGACATTCTTTCTCCAAGGATGAAAGCTCTCGCTCATAGCGAATGGATAAGGATCCCCAGCTCCTACTTTTCCGATGGCTGTGAAAGAACGGCAAGGTTCCTTAGTTTGGAAGCGAAGAGTCGGAGAATAATAAAGGATCCAATCTCCTTCCGACATTTGTTTTAGAGGTCCGGCTTTGCCATGGCAAACTTGGGCAAAGCCCCCTGCTACGCCTAACTGCACGTGTTCTTTAGAGACGACTGCGATCCAAAATTGGGTCATGCCTTTACCTCAGATAATTTATACACTCGAATCCGGTGGCCATCAGGATCCAGAAAGACAAAGGTTCGGCCAAAATCCATGTCGGTGGGTTTTTGGATGATGGTTAATTGTTTTGGTTCCCAAGCGATGTAAAGCCCATTTACATCCTCTACAGGGAAACAGATTTCTTGGGCGCCAGTTGTTGCTTCAACACGTGGTTCAGCTGTGTATTTAGACCATAAACCTAGCATCACTCCATTCTTCAATCCGAATAAGACGAAAGTGGGAGAAGACTCTACGGGGTTGATATCAAATAGGTTTTTGTAAAACTCCCCGCTTTTTTGCGGATTGGAGACAAAAAGAAGCACAAATCCTAGCTGTGGTACTGACATAAGGCCTTATGGGTTTGGGTTTTTTGTCATATTATACGTATACGTACTAATTAAAGCCAAGGATGGAAACGTGTAAAGCTGCTTTACAGGCAAATGTTTCTTTGGTAGAACTTCATTTTTTAACGGAGTGAGTCATGAATCTTAAATTGATCTTAGGCGTTGTTCTTCTTGCAGTAGGAATTGGGTTAATCGTAATGTCAAGCAGCTCAATGGACACTTTCGGAGAAAAGGTATCGAAAGAATTTTCTGGCAATTACAGCGATGCGACAATGCGTAATTTGATTATCGGAATCGCACTCGCGGCAGGCGGAGCAGGGTTAGTGATTTTTGGTATAAAACGACGCAAGTAATTCACTTTTATGTCTGGTTCTTGAAGTGGATGCCGGGATGGCTGTATATTCGTTTTTTTTAAAACGTTAGGATTCCTATGAAAAACTTTCCCCTGAAAGGAAAGACCGTTTTTATTACCGGAGCTTCCAGCGGAATTGGCAAAGCCTGCGCTGAAACTTTTGCTTCTCACGGGTCGAATGTAGTGATCACGGCCCGCCGATTGGGACGTTTGAAAGATCTTGCGGGAAAGCTTGAGCAAGAGGGGGTGAAAGTATTTCCCTTTGAGCTGGATGTGCAAAAAAATGAGCAGGTAGAAGCTGTTTTTGAAACCCTAAAAAACGAAAAAATCGAAATCGATGTTTTGATCAATAATGCGGGGTTGGCTGTCACTTCGGATAAGATCCAAGATGGGAAGGCGGTCAACTGGGATCGGATGATCGATACCAATATCAAAGGGTTGCTCTATGTAACACGAGCTGTCCTGTCTTCCATGACCCAAAGAAATCAAGGCCATATTATCAATATTGGGTCCGTAGCGGGACGCTTCTGCTATACAGGCGGAAATATCTACTGCGCGACGAAATTCGCCGTCAAATCAATTTGTCAATCTTTACGAGTAGATCTCTTTGGAACTGCAATCCGCGTGAGCGAAATCGCCCCTGGAGCTGTAGAAACAGAGTTCAGCGAAGTGAGATGGAATGACAAAGAAAAAGCCAAGCAGCTCTATCAAGGATTTACCCCATTAACTGCGGAAGATATCGCGGATGCCGTATTGTATTGCGCAACCCGTCCTATGCACGTCAACGTTTCTGAGATTGTAATTTATCCCCAAGCTCAAGCTTCTATCACAGAGATTTATCGTCCTGGGAAAGAACCGGTTAAAAATCTCTTTAGTTCTGGTAAGTAGTTTATTTTTTTAATTCGAAAGAAATCGCGCGGAATTCTCGAGCGCCTATGTTCGTGTAGGCATCAAAATCCAATGAACCGGGAAATTTTTCCACACCCGGTTCCCAAGTTCCTTCAGATTGAATCCCCGATGCAGATTGAATCAGAAATTTAGATCCTTGCAAAATGAGCATAACGCTGTCCCATTGGTGGGTGTGAGCAGGAACAAATTCTCCCGACTGGATATTCGATTCTAAAATACGAATGAGATCGTTTTCAAAAAGAACTCGGTGGGACTCAGGAGCTAGAAGGGTTGCATCAGTTTCAGCTAAAGCGGATAGCCTTGGTTCTCTAGGAGTCTTATGAGACAAGAGCGCAACTGTTTGAGACAAACAGATAAAATCGTCGAGAAGAGAGAGGGGCGCTTGAGAAATTTTTTGGAGAAGCGATTCAGCGATGAAGGGATCCAGTTGGTAAATATCTTCCAGGCACTTTTTTACTTGAGCTGAAATACTGGAGCGCTTGGAATCGAAAGAATAAGAAGAATGTGCGAAGACCGGGGAAGCATCTATCATTTTTTCTTCTTAAAGGAATTTGGAGCGTAACGGAGTCGAACCGTTGGCCTCAACAATGCCATTGTTGCGCTCTACCAACTGAGCTAACGCCCCATTTAATGAGGAATGAGATTTTAGTCTGATTCCCTATTATGCTTCAAGAACCTATACCGAAATTGTCCGAAGAATCGGGATTATGGCAAGGAGGCTCCTCAAATTTTTTGGCCGGAGCGAGGGACATTGCCATAGGCAAGGCCCGAAGTGAGGACGAAAAATTTGAGGGAAAGCCGACGCCGACAGAAACCGATTCTACAGACAATTTCGGTATAACTGAATAAATTAAAAGATCGGTAGAATGAAATTGAATTTTTGAGGCTGCGATGTTTTTCCAGGAAGTGAAAGAAGGACTGCCCGATGCCATATTTGGCCTCGTGGGGGCTTTTCAAGCCGATGTACGACCTCGTAAAGTCAATCTTTTAGTCGGTATTTATAAAGACGAGCATTTGAAATCCGAGCTTCTCCCTTCGGTAAAAAAAGCGAAAGAACAAATTTTCGACCGCGATTCGCTGGCCGATTTTTTGCCCATTGACGGCGATCTTGAATTTCTTGAAGCAGTAGGACCGCTTGTATTTGGAGCATCAGCCTGGAAGGAAGCTCATTCCCGCATCTATTCTGCCCAGACTGTAGGGGGAACGTGCGCCCTTCGGGTGGGAGCGGAGTTTATCGCCCAGGAGGTCTCAAAAACGGTTTACCTCCCTAATCCTACCTGGCCCAATCATCGCTCCATTTTCGAAAAGGCGGGGTTCCAAGTAGATCAATATCCTTACTACAGCCGTGAAAAAAGGGGCTTTGATTTCGACGCGATGATCCGCTGTCTCAAAGCGCTTCCGGAAAAAACAGTGGTTGTCCTCCATGTTTCCTGCCACAACCCGACCGGCTGCGATCCTTCGGAAAAAGAATGGAAGGAAATTTCCCGGGTGATGCTCGAAAAAAATCTGCTTCCTTTTTTTGATTTCGCATATCAGGGACTGGGCGATGCGCCAGAAAAGGATGCTTTTTCCGTCCGCTATTTTTTGGAAAAAGGGCATGAAATGCTCATTGCTTATTCCTGTTCCAAAAATTTCAGCATGTATTGCCAAAGGGTGGGAGCTCTTTTCATTGTAGATGAAAATTCGGCGGTCAAGCAGCGGATAGGCAGCCAAGTCAAAAGGATCATCCGTGCGAATTATTCCAATCCTCCTGCGCATGGGGCAAAAATCGTCACAGAAATTTTGAAGCAGGAAAACTTAAAAAAGGAATGGATTCAGGATTTAGAACGGATGCGCCGCCGTTTGGGTTTGGTCCGAGAGCAATTGGTTGACGGGCTTCTTTCCAGATCAAAAAAAATCGACTTCAACTACTTGCGGGATCACAAGGGGATGTTTTCGTATGTTGATTTGGACAAAAACCAAGTGCAAAGAATGATCAACGAATATGGAATTTATCTTCTCGATAATGGCCGGATCAATGTGGCTGGATTGACTTCAAAAAATTTGGATTACGTCGTCGAAAGCCTTATTTCAGTGTGTGAAACGTGAAACGGACGATTGCAACTCCCTATTTCCTTTTAGGTTTTTGTCTTTTTTGCTGGGTCAGTCTCCCCAAGTCTCTTTCGGACGGGGCCCGTTCTTTTACAGTCGCGTCTCTGGCCCCTTTCTGGAAATGGGGAGAACGGACGTTTTTGGAAAAATCTTATGGCAATAAGAACGAAACGGCCGAATTGCATCGTTTACAACTTGAGAATCAAAACTTGAGGACGCAGCTTGAAACAGTCCACGATTGGCTTTTATATGAGCAAAGAATTGCAGACCAAGTAGACCTTTTCAAAGAACTTTCCCAAAAAGAAAAGCAAACCGACGAATCGAAGGGGAAATCTTTCTTTCAAAGACGCGCCCATCATTTAAAGCAGCGCCTGCTCCATCAACTGACTGCTTTCCCAGCCCAAGTGATCTATCGCGATCCGAGCTCTTGGAGCAGCAGTATCTGGATCGACGCGGGCGAGGATGATAATCAAGAGGCCGGACTTCCGATCTTAGCTAAAAATAGTCCTGTGGTTTCGGGGGGCGCTTTAGTAGGGGTTGTCGACTTCGTCGGAAAAAAACAATCTCGCGTCCGCCTCATTACCGATTCGGGGTTATTCCCTGCAGTTCGTGCAGTTCGCAATGGATGGCAAAACCGCGACTTAGCCTTTCAACTGAAGGCTCTTTGCGCCCGTTTAGGAAAACGGGAGGATCTTTTTTCATCGAGCGAAGAAAAAGAAGGCTTCCTGAATTCCATAAAAAACTTAGAAAACCGAATGGGAAAAACGGGAGAAGAAGAATATTTGGCAAAAGGAGAATTGCACGGGAGCAGCGCTCCTT
>Ga0075370_10000527_pt1 | contig 14607 bp, 12 predicted proteins | sample EndMethybrTD3035_FD_71398 | JGI IMG/M metagenome (GOLD analysis project Ga0075370, IMG submission 71398) | Populus endosphere microbial communities from Tennessee, USA - Endosphere MetaG P. TD hybrid TD303-5 | ecosystem: Host-associated > Plants > Roots > Endosphere | place: USA: Tennessee... | reverse complement strand
GATCGATGAATGCGGCCCCGTCACCGGCCTGCTGCACGAGTACGAGGTCAAGCTGGCCGAACTGGTGTGCCGGCACATGCCGGGCGTGGACATGCTGCGCCTGCTCGGCTCGGGCACCGAAGCCGTGATGGGCGCGGTGCGCCTGGCGCGCACCTACACGGGCAACCAGTGGATCATCAAGGTCGGCGGCGCCTACCACGGCTGGAGCGACCAGCTCGTCTACGGCATGCGCCTGCCGAAGACCGGCCGCATGGAGGCCACCGGCATCCCCAGTGGCGCCACGGCCTACACCCAGGAATGCCTGCCCAACGACCTGGAGGAACTGCGCCGCAAGCTGCGCTGGAACCGGCTGCGCGGCGGCACGGCCGCCGTGCTCGTGGAGCCGCTCGGGCCGGAGAGTGGCACCCGCCCCGTGCACCGCGACTACAACGCCCAGGTGCGCCGCCTGTGCGACGAGTTCGGCGCGCTGCTTGTTTTCGACGAGGTCGTCACGGGTTTCCGCGTCGGGCTGGGTGGCGCACAAGCCTACTTCGGCGTGAAGCCCGACATCACCGTGCTCGGCAAATGCCTGACCGGAGGCTACCCGATGGCCGGCGCCATCGGCGGCCGCAAGGACGTGATGATGTCGCTGGTGGGCGGTATCGGCACCACGGCCAAGCGCGCCTTCGTCGGCGGCACGCTGTCGGCCAACCCGCTGTCCTGCGTGGCCGGCTACCACGCCATCATCGAGATGGAGCGCACCGACGCCGCGGGTGTCGCGGGCCGCGCCGGTGACCGCTTGCGCATCGGCCTGGACGAGATCATCCGGCGCCGTGGCTTGCCCTACGTCACCTACAACATGGGCTCCATCGTGCACCTGCAGACGTCCGGCGTGCTGCTGATGGACACCAGCAGCCTGTGGAAGCTGTTCCGCGCCAAGGACGAGGCCAAGCGCCGCAAGCACATGATGGAGGAGATGGGTGCGGCCTACACCGCCCACGGCCTCGTCACGCTGGCCGGCAGCCGCATCTACACCAGCCTGGCCGACACCGACGAGGTGATCGATGACGCACTCAACCGCTTCGACGATGTCTTCGCCCTCGTCTGAAGTGCACGCCATGGCTGACAGCCTGCGCGGCCAATGGCTGCAGCTGCGGGAGCGCCTTGGCGCCAAGCAACTGCTCGGCGGTGCGGATGCGGCGCTGTCCCTGCGCATCCCCGGCAGCACGACGATGTGGCACGGCGCGGCCGATGCCGGCGAGCCGGAGCAGGTGGACTGGCAGGCCCACGCCGACTCGCCGGCAGCCGCCGTCTTCGCGCAGCGCGCCGACGTATGCGCCATCGCTCGTGCGGGTGGCACCTTCGGCGGCCTGCTGGCCGAGGTGGAGCCGGCGCGAGGCTGCATGCCGCTGGTCTTCGACGAGCAGGTGCGGCACCTGGGCCGCATGCCGGTGGCGCAGGCGCATCGCCCAGGCTGGGCCGTCTGCCTGCGCGATGGCGGCAACGTCGTGCTGATCGACGGGCAACCGCTCGTGCTGGGCATGACAGCCAGCCGGCTGGCGTTGAACGCCGAACTGTTCGAGAAATGCGCCAAGGCCTACGTGCTGGCCGCGGCTTCGGGCGGACGGGTCAAGCCGTTGCCGTGGATCGTCCGTTACGTGGCCAACGGCCGGCTGATGAAGGACGAGCGGCGTGCCCGCGAGCGGGTCGCCGCCGGCTTGCTGCCCGAGGAAAGCAAGGGCTACTGATCGGGCAGGGCGCCGAGTTGCCGCCCGGCTGCGGCGATTGGCGAACCCAAGCAATCGCCCCCCTAGAAAGACCTGACCGTGTCCTGGTCAAGGTCGCCACTTCGTACTCCCTTGCAGAAGCCACTGAAAGGGAATCCCATGCGAAGTGTTCCAAGGGTTGCGACCCTGTTCCTTGCGTTGATCACGTGGGTCGGTTCCGCACGCTCGGAAGACACCTTCCGGCCCACCCTGAACTTCTGCAACCGGACGCTGGCCGGCGTCTTCGTCGCGATGTCCTACGACCTGGCCGGCACGAGGCAAAGCACCTCCAAGGGCTGGTACGCCGTCAAGCCGTGCACGTGCCGCACGCTGCTGCGCGACACGCCGTTGCGCGCGACAGAGTTGTTTCTGTCGGCCATCCATCGCGTCGGTGAACCCAACCTGCTGCAGCCCGCCCAGAGCTCCGCGTGCGTGAAGGACGTGGCCTTCCAGTTGATGCCCGGCGCTGCGGGCGCGGCGGCTTGCACGGCGGCAGGTGGCCACCTGTTTTCTTCCAAGTGGTACGACACCGGCGGCCGCGACCTCACCGTCAATCTGCGTGTTCCAGGGCAGTGCAACCTGATGGACGACCACTGACGCCTCATGACCGGCAGAACCGACTGCCGCCCTTCAACACCCGGCGCCCGCGGCGCCATGAACAGGAATCGAACGATGCAAAAAGCGTAGCCCCGCCATTCCCCGAAATCGTCCGCGTGGGCCAGTTCAGCGAACGTCCCGCACAGCGCCAAAAAGCAGGGCAGCCATGAGTCGCTGCACTGCCAGTCCATCAAATATCCCGCAGGAGTTTTTCAATGACCGCACACCATTCAGCATCGGCCGCCCCGTCCGGCGCTCTCGCTTCCCTCGACGGCTTCTGGAGCGCTGCCTCGAAAGGCCTCATTCAAGCACTCGTCACCGAGCAGCAGCGCATCGAGGAGGCAGCGCTGCAAGGCATGAGCATCGACTTCCAGAAGCAGTTGCTGGCATTCAAGCTGGCGCAACTCGTCAGCAGTGGTGCGCTCAGCGCGGAAGCAGCCGGCCGGCTGCAGGCGCGCATCCTGGGCGAGCCCGCATCCGACACTGCCAAAGACAAGACTGCAAGAAGCGCATCTTCCAGCCTCGAAGCGCAGATCGAGCACGCCCTTTCGATCACGCGCCCTGAAGCGAAAACAGGGACCATCACCACAGGCTTGGCCGTCGTCGGTGGAGCCGCGCTAGGCGCCGCCTTGGGCGGGCCTGCCGGTGGCGCGATCGGCATCATCGTCGCCATCGCGGCCGCGACTGCCGAGGCTTGAAGGCGGTTGCTCGTCACTCAGGTCAGGGTGCAGCGGTTCGGCCCGAACACCCTGCACCCGACTGCGGCGGAGCCAGCCGGGTGAACGCCGCCTCGGATAGGCGCTGAGTGCCGCCGTTCTCTGATGGGTTCAACGTGGGCAACAAGCGTTCCTTCGACAACGCATCACTCATTCAGCAGCATGTTCAATATCTCCAAACATGCCCGGGCGGTCTGGTTGTCTTCGTCCTGTTCCGCGTGCCAGGCGGATACGGACACGGCGACGATGTTGTACGGGCGCAGTGCCTGAAAAAGAGCCGCCACGTCTGTGGCACTCGGGCCGCGCTGGACGTGGTACTTGAGCGCAGGCATGTGGGCCTGGTCGTCGATGACGTCCGTGTCCCAGTGAAGATAGATGCGCTCCGTGGGCTGCAGATGCCCCAGCACGTCGCTGAGCTGGCAGCGCAGGATCTGTGAGCCAAGCAGAGCCTCGCGCTCTCCGGGGTCCAGGTCGCGCGCATCCGCGAGAACGATTTGACGCTGCGGGTAGGCCTGCACGCCGATGGTGGACAGGCAGGCCAGCGCCGCCTGGCTGCGCGGGTCGTCGTCGTGGTCGACCCGGCCGACGAACATGGCCAGGGGCATGCCGCCGATGTAGTGGGTCTGGGTGCTGGACCAGGTGTGGAAGTCGCCATGGGCATCGAGCCAGAGCACGCGGTCGGGCGGCTTGCCCGCTTGCTGCAGCCCGGCCAGCATGCCCAGGCTGGAGACACAGTCGCCGGCAATGCTGACGGGCCGGCAGCCGTTGCGGGCCAGTGTGGCAACGCGCTCCGCCAGCAACGCGTAGAGGCTGCCCACGTTGCGCAGCTTTGCGATGGGATCAGCGATCCGCGTTTCGTTCAGCAAGTCGGGCGCCAGTACCTCCCAGGGCTGGCGGTCGATGCCGAGCACGCGGCGCAGGCCGTCTCGGCGTTGCCCCATGAGATAGGGCAGAAGAAGCCTGGCGTTCACAGCCATGTGTCAGGGTCCATGGAATAGCCGAGCCGGCCCATCATCTCCCGCACCTCGGGCCGGCGGCCCAGTTCCAGAAGCAGGGGGGCTCTTTTGTGCCAACGCCTGGCCTGTGGCGGCTCTGTGGCCATCTTGACGGGCAGCAAGCCCGGCACGGTCATGACGGGCAGGTTCAGGTGATCCGTGATGCGCGTCAGCATCCCAGCAGGGTCGGCCATGAAGTCTTCAAAGGACACCCGCAGCGCACAGGCGCCGCTTTGCAGGATCGCGTCGTGAATGGCGTGCCATTGGTTCAGGCACACCTCCTCCAACTTGGCGTGGGTGTACTGGCGCCAGTTGCGAGGCAGGTCGAACTTCCACCACTTGTGACCGAAAGGCACCGCGTCGGAATAGCCTTCGATGGCGAGTTCGCAGCCGACCTGGCTGAGATCGTGCGAGAAAAAGCCCAGCGGGTAGAGCCAGCCGTCCATCAGGCCATTGACAGACTGCGCGAAGCCGCGGGTCAGGTGGACGTAGGTGACCTCGGCGTTAGGGAAAAGCTGCTCGTACATGCCGATCCGGTATGCGTCGGACGGGGACTTGAACAGCAGCACCGCCTCCTGCAAGTCGGCCTCGGCCAAGGGTCGCCGCCTGAGCGCGGGCGCCACGAAGGGCGGCTCCTCGATCTTCAAGGGTTCGTCGAAATGGCGGCTCATGCCCGGCACGGTGCAGCCGTCGTAATAGCTGAGCCGCCAGGGCTCATCGCTGAACACGGTGGCAAGCACCAGGCGCTGCAACTCGGCCTCGCTGCGGCGGTCACCGCGGTCGAACTGGTCCAGCGCTGCCGTCAGCGACTGCTCCATGCGACGGTAGCGGCCTGCATCCAGGAAGTGACAAGGGAACTGCAGTGGCAGCCGGTTTCTCCATTTCCTCAGCAGCAGCGGGGTGTCGAGCAGGTCTGCCGAGACAAAGGAGATCTCGTCCAGGATGCTGCTGGCCAGTTCTTCGGCGTTGGCCACCGATTCGATGAAATCGCTGTCCGAGTTCTGATTGAACCCATTGCCGGCCAAGGTCAGCAGCGGGTCCACCTCCCCATCCAGCGAGGCGATCTGCGGATGAAGGGCCAGGGTCTCCTTGAAGAGGCTGGACCCGCCGCGCGAACCGGACAAGATGACCAGCACCCGTCTGACCCGGGCGTTGAGCGACGAGGCGGGGCCGTCGCGACGCGACTTGATGATCCGCAGGAGATCGTGCATGGCGGCCAAAGCGTCAGGCAGCGGTCATCTCGTAGACGAAGAACTGCTGACGCCCCGTGTCGTCGATGGCTTCGCTGGCCAGTTCCTTGGTTTGCAAGCCGGCGGCCCGCGCGAGCAGCTTCATCACCTCGATTTCACCGAAGTTGGACTGCACGAAATAGATGCGGCCCTTGGGCTTCAGGTGCCGGCCCACGCCTTCGAAGAAACGCGTGTTGGTCTTGAAGTCGGTATCCCACTGGGACATCGCCACCACGTCGTGCGCCGGCTTGTTTCGAAACGGCAGATTGGCCGTGATGACGTCGAAACGTTCGTCACCGAGTGACTCGAACAGGTTGGACTGCAGCACTTGCATGGTGCCCGCAAAACCATGCGCCTCGGCGTTGTAGGAGGCGCTCCGGATGGCGGCCGGGTTGATGTCCACGCCCACCACTCGAGCCGCACCGAGGTAGCAGGCATGGACGCCGATGACGCCTGAGCCGGTGCCGACGTCCAGCACGCTTTCCCCAGGCGCGACGCGGAAATGCCTGACCAGCGGCAAGCTGTCGGCGAACGGCCAGAACGTGTTGGGGTAGACCAGGAAATCCTTGCCCAAATAGTGAACGATCTGGCCCTCCGGCGGAACTGACTTGAAGAGTTGCTGGCGTTGCGCCTGCCACTGGTCAGTAAAGTCGGCCAAGTTCATCTAGCACCTCCAAGGGGAACCTACTTGAATGGGTGTCCAGCGTGGCCGCTTCTGGCAACGCTGGCAATAGCGAGCAGCAGGCACCTCAGGCCGTGAGCTTGCCGTAGTGGCTCAGCAGAATCTCGACGCAAGCTTCCACCGGAGACGCACCGGTCGCCAGCGCGATGTCCGGGAACTCGGGGCGCTCGTACGGTGCGGACACGCCGGTGACCTGCGAAGCCGTCCCCAGCCGGGCTCGTTGATACAAGCCTTTCGGATCACGTTCGATGCAAGTCTCGATCGGAGCGTCGATGAACACTTCGAAGTATTTGCCTTCGGGCAGTCGCTGGCGAACGTGTGCTCGGTCCTCGCGGTAAGGTGCGATGCACGAAACGATCGCGATGAATCCTTCCGCCACGAAAAGGCGCGCAACCTCGGAAATCCGCCGGACGTTCTCGCTCCGGTCAGCGCGGGAATAGCCGAGGTCTCGGTTGATCCCTTCTCGCAAGACATCGGCGTCGAGGATGCAAGCCTCATACCCGGCGGCCCGCAGGCGTTCGTGGAACGCATGGGCAATGGTTGTCTTGCCCGAGCCGGGCAGCCCTGTCAGCCAGTAGCAGGCGCTTATCTGACGTTGCATCCTCAACGGTCTCTCCAAAGTGGTGGTGGCCTCGGGAGCGAAACCCCGGCGTTTCTGGTCGGCAAAGCGTGGCCATGGCGGACCTCTACGGTGACGAGCGCTTCCTGGCGATGCTCAGTAGGCGTGCCACCTGCGGAACGATCTCACTGAAGGCGCTTTCCTTTTCGATCACGGCCATCACGCCAAGCTGCCGCGCTTCCGCATGGAGTTCCTCCGTGATCAGCCCTGAACTGATGGCGATGGGCAGGCCGGGCCTGATCGAGGCAACCGCGCGCGCCACCTCGATCCCGGACAGTCCGGGCATGTTGTAGTCCGTCACGAAGGCATCTGCCGACTGGGCCGTGTCCAGCAGCAGTGCCAGCGCGGCTTCGGCGCTCTGGAAGCCGCTGCACCGGTAACCCGCCTTCTCGAGAACGCGGACCATGACGATCATGACGGTCTCGTCATCGTCGAGATAGATGACATGTTCGCCACGCGCCGCCTCTACCGCGGGTGCAGGCTCCTCGGTCAACCGCAACGCTGGCGGCGGGGAGGTCGCCGGCAGATGGACGTGGAAGGTGCTACCGACGCCAGGTTCGCTCTCCACGGTGATGCTGCCATGGTGGCTCACCACGATGCCATGAACCACCGACAACCCGAGCCCGGTGCCTTGGCCTGCTGACTTGGTGGTGAAGAAGGGCTCGAAGACCCTGTCGAGCGTCGCCGCGTCCATGCCCGACCCCGTGTCCTGAACCCAGAGATGGATATGCGGGCCTGCAACCAAGCCTCTCACGCGTGCCGTGAGGGCATCGATATGGGCGGTGTCGAGGCCGATGACGATCTGCCCGACAGCACCATGCAGCGCATGCCAGGCGTTCGTGCACAGGTTCATCAAGACCTGCTGGAGTTGGGTGGCATCGGCATTTGCATACAGAGGCGCGTCGTCCAGGTGAAGGTGCAATTCCACGCCCGCGGGCAGCGTCGCCCGGAGGAGACGGAACGTTTCCTCGACGATGGGCTTCAGCGCGATGTGCTGCAACTGCTGGGGCCGACGGCGGCTGAAAGTCAGTATTTGCCGGACCAGGTCACGAGCGCGCAGGCTGGCTTGCTGAATCTCTCCCAGCGCGCCGTGGGCCGGATGGCCGGCGCCGATGTCGGCCTTGGCGAGTTCCACATTGCCCAATATCGCGCCGAGGATGTTGTTGAAATCATGCGCGATGCCTCCAGCCAACGTGCCCAGCGACTCCATCTTCTGGGCTTGGTGAAGCTGTGCTTCGAAGCGGTTCAGTTCGGCTTCGGTTTGGCGGTGGGCCGCGCGCCTGGCCGCCTGAGCCAGTTCGCGTTCAAGCGCCGGTCCCAGGCGGCTCAGGTTCTCCTTCATCACATAGTCGTTGGCACCCGCCTGCATGGCAGCAACGGCCATCTCTTCGCCGATCGTTCCGGAAACGAAGATGAAGGGAATGTCCAAACCCGTCTTGCGGAATTCGACGAGCGCTTCAAGACCGCTGAACCCGGGCATGCTGAAGTCCGAGATCACGGCGTCCCAGGTGCGCTCGACCAGAGCTTGCCGCAACGATTGCAGGTCCTGAACACGCCGGCAGTCCGGCGTGAAGCCAGCCTTTCGGAGCAGGCGTACGGCCAAACGGAAGTCGTTCTCCGAGTCTTCGACCGCGAGGACCTTGATGGGGCGATCGGTCATGGCGCCGACTGCCGCGGAGGGACTTGGTTGAGTGCAAGCCAGTAGATCCCCAGCACCTTCACGGCCTCGACGAATTCGATGAAGTCGACCGGCTTGCGGACATAGCTGTTGGCACCGAATGCGTAGCTTGCGACCACGTCCTGCTCCTCCTTCGATGAGGTCAGGACGACGATGGGTAGCAGCATCGTCTGAGGCGCAGCGCGCAACGCCTTGAGCACGCCCAGGCCATCCAGCCTCGGCAGCTTCAGGTCAAGGATGACGAGCGTCGGCAGCGGCGCTTCGGCTCTGCTGGCGTGAGCGCCGCGTGCGAAGAGAAAGTCGAGGGCTTCGACCCCATCGCGAACCACGACCACCGGATTCATCAGATGGCTGCGCTTGAAGGCTCGCAGCGTCAACGCAACGTCGTCGGGGTTGTCCTCGACCAGCAGGATCGTCTTGTTTTCCTCATTCATCATCTTGCTCCGATGGGCGGAAATAGAACATTGCCCCTTGGCCGATGGCGGCCTTGGCCCCGAGAGACCAGCCGTGACGACGCATCACGCGCTGGACGATGGCCAAGCCGACACCTGTGCCTGGAAAGTCGACCTCGTGATGAAGGCGTTGAAACGCGCCGAAGAGCCTCGAGGCATAGGCCATGTCGAAGCCGGCGCCGTTGTCCGAGACAAAGCAGACTTGCGCCCCGTCTTCTTCCCGCATGCCCACTTTGATCACGGCCTCATCGACCTTCCCGGTGAACTTCCATGCGTTGTCGAGCAGGTTCTGAAATGCGATGGCGAGCAGTTCGCGGTCACCGCGGACGGTGATGCCTTTTTCGATCTCCCATCTCACTCGACGTTCGGGCTGGGCCTTGGCCAGGTTCAAAGCCATCTCTTGCGCCATCGCACTGAGATCAACGATCTGGACCCTCAACTCTGCGCGTGTGACCCGCGCCAGGCCGAGGAGCTCGTCTATCAGGCGCCCCATCCTCTGGCTGGCTCCGCGGATGCGCTGGAGGCTGTCTCGGGCTTCGTCGTCGAGCCGATCCCCGTAGTCCTCCAGGAGCGCGAGGGAAAAGCCGTCCATGCTGCGCAGCGGGCTTCGCAAGTCATGCGACACCGAATAGCTGAACGACTCCAGCTCTTGGTTCAAGGCCAGCAGTTCTCGATTGCTGACCTCGAGTTTGCTGAAGGACTCCCTGAGCGCACGCGTCATCGCGTCGAAGTGCCGAGCCATGTCCCCCAGTTCGTCGGTGCTGCCGACATCGAGCTCAAACGACCAGTTCCCGGCGGAAACCTCGCGCGTGGCCAGCTCAAGCCGTGCGATCGGGCGGAGCACGTCGCGCCGGAACATCCATGCGGCAACACCGATCAGCACGGCCATCACAGCCAGTGCAACACCGGTTACCACGACGACGCGACGCTGAGTCGCGTCGATCCGGGCTCCCGCATCTTCGATGAGCTGCTCGGCATCCACCAGGCTGTTCTGCTGCAGTATCAAGATCCGGCTCGACAACTGCGACTCAAATCGGCGCTGGATATCGTCGTCGCTCGCCGCCGCCTTCGCATCGATCTCGCCGAACAGTCGATGGCTGGTTTCTCCCTGGCTGCGAAGGCTTGCCAGGATGCTGGCGGCACTGTCGTCAAGCGCGGCAGGGTTCGAGAACAGCCGCTCCAACCGCTGCCAGACAACCTGCTCCTGCAGGCGCGCGCGTTCCCGCCGATTGAGCAGGTACTCGAACGTCACCATGCGCATGTTGTTGAGGGCCCCGGCGATCTCGGCGACGTGTCGACGCTGGTCGACGGCCGAGCGGACCTGGGCGTCAGCCCAACCGATGCTGACGACGATCAGCAGCATGGTGCCCAACATCAGCGCCGCGGCAGCCCTGGCCTTGCTGCTAATCTTCATCTGACCACCGTCACGCGCTCAGGACCGATGGCAAGCAACGCGTCCAAGGCGAGATGGGACAGGAAGTTCGGCATGCGCTGAACAGGGGCGTAACCACGTGCCATGGCCCACGTCGCGACGTCTTCGAGCGTGACGAGTTGGGCCTGCTGCTGCTCGACCTCGAAAGTCATGTCCTGCCACGACGGTTCCAGGGTCCCGGGGGCAAGTTTGATCCTCTCCGCGAGCATGCCTTTGGCCTGCTGAGGTTCGAGGCGCGCGAAGGTTTCGGCGTCAATCAACGCTCGCAACAGGCGGTGCAGTTCCTGTTGGTGGGTCTGCACGTAGTCGCGCGCGCCCACCAGAACAAACCGCTGCGCATAGGCATCGGGCGCATGCAGCGACACAACCTCGTTCTCGAAAGCCTGCTCAGCCTCGTGCCGCACGGGCTGCCAGGCGGCGACGGCATCAACAGCGCCGTTGCGCAGCGACTCGACAAGCTGGGAGGGCGGGAGATCGACAAACTGGATCGCTCGGGGCGCTATGCGGTAGCGCGTCAGAAACGCCCAAAGAAAATATTCGCCGCTGGTGCCGAGTGTGACGCCGACCTTGCGTCCGCGAAGATCGTCGGAAGCGCGGATACCCCGGTCGATGCGGCCCAGCACGGCCAATTCATTCGACGCGGTTGCGATGGACGCGACGATGCTCAGAGGTGCACCCTTGAGCACCTCCACCACCACCGGCACGTCCGCCGCCACGGCCAGGTCGGCTTTCCCTTGCAGCAGGTCAGCTAACGCAGCCTTGCCATGGGTCTGAGGCAGCAAGGCGACCTCCAACCCTTGTTTCTTGAAGAGCCCGCGCGCCGACGCGAGATGAACCAGCCCCGCATGCGGCACGAGCGGTGTCGCGATGCGGACAGTCGATGTCCCTTCAAGAGGGGGAGATCGGCGACGGCTCAAGCCATAGGCGGACGCCAGCAGCACGGCCACACCTGTGCCGATCAAAACGCGCCTGCGCATCGGAACCGCTTGAATCCGCGCGTGCACCTGGGTCTCCCCGATCAACTCGCCCCGTTGAAGTACGCCGTGAAGAACTTGTTATGTCGGCGTGGTGTTTGGAGGGTACGAGGCTGGCCTTTCCTTGACAAGCCTGTTTGAACAGTAGATCGCAGCGGCGATGCGACTTGGAAAGCGAGCCTGACAGGCGCCACGAACGGTGTGACGCGGATGTCAAGCCGGTCTGTCGATCAACGGCCACGTGGCCAGCAAGGCATGCGACCCGGTTGCGTGAGATATTGCACGGCAGTCAAAGGGTTAGACCCGGGGGGCTGCGCCGAGGCGCGACGTTGGTAGCAGCGGCTGATCAGTTGCTTTACGTGCAAAAAAATATTGGCCACCTCCAGTACCGTCGCTCGATGGATGAGGTATCCGGCGCATGCGCGGACATCTCGGGCTCGCGTCATTTCAGGTTCCTGTCGAGGAAGTCGGCGACACGGGGAGGGGGTGTCCGGCAGCGTCTCGGGCAGGTCGGTCCAACACCTTGACCTATTGGCGATGCAGTCGGGGCAGCGCGGAGAGCAGGGGCGTCAACTGCCGCGAAACAGCATCGATCAACGGATCAATGGCAGCCATGCTTGTGTCGTGGTCGAACGCCGCCTCCAGTGCGGCCGCGGCCTGCTGCAGCGCGGACATCCCCAAAGTGCCCGCAACGCTTTTCAGGTCATGCGCGCGGCGCAGCGCGGATGCCAGGTCACCACGTGCACAAGCCTCTCGCACGCTGGATTCGAAGCTGGCCTCACGTTCACGAAACATGCTCAGCAAGCGCCGATAAAGCACTTCGTTCCCACCGACCGCTTCCAAGCCGGCGTGCACGTCCAGCCCCGGCGGGATCGGAGGAATTTCAGCGGCGAGCTGCGCCGCGACCGGGCGTACCCAGCGCGACAGCGTCTCAAAAAGCTCCCCTACGCGGAAAGGTTTGGCGACGTGATCGTTCATGCCCGACGCCAGGACCTTGTTTCGATCGCCGGCCATGGCATTGGCTGTCATCGCGATGATGGGCAGCTCCTTGAGCTCGGGGCGCAGCCGCAGCGTGCGAGTCGCCTCGTAGCCGTCCATCACCGGCATCTGGCAATCCATCAGCACAGCGTCGAAGCGCTCGCGGTCGATCGCGGCAAGCGCTTCACGGCCGTTGGCGGCCACACTGACGGCGACGCCCGCGCGTTCCAGCAATCCGCACGCCAGTTCCTGGTTGATGGGGTTGTCTTCGACGAGGAGGATGCGTGCACCAACCAGGCTGGCCTGATGCGCCAGCAGCTTCTCCTGCCGCTGTTCGCTGCGGCTGGGCGACGCGACCTGGAGCCCGAGTGCCGTGACGCAGGCGTCAAGCAGCGCCGACGGCGTGACGGGCTTGGGCAGCAGCGCCGCAACCTCCAGCGCACGTGCCTGCAGCTGACGTTCGGCCTGGTCACGACTGAACGCGGTGACCATCAACACCGTGGGCACCGCGTGCCGGACGCCCAGGCACCTCAGCCGCGCCAGGCATTCGACACCATCCATGCCGGGCATGCGCCAATCGAGCAGCAGCAGCCTGAACGGGCGGTCCGTCGCGTCAGCGTTGACCACCGCCACCAACGCGGCCTCGCCGTCAGCCGCCACCTCGGCCTGCAATCCCAACGAGCTGACCAACGCGAGCAGCAGTTCGCGTGCGGCCGGATGGTCGTCCACGATGAGGAGCCGCGTGCCGCGCAGCTCTGGCGTCTCGGCCGTCGGCTGTGCGTCGGGCTGCAGGCCGAATGGCAGCGTGAAGTGGAAGCGGCTTCCGCGACAAGGTTCGCTGTCGACGTTGATCTCTCCGTCCATCCGCTCGACGAGGTGGCGGCAGATCGCCAGGCCCAAGCCTGTGCCGCCGAAGCGCCGGCTGGTGGAGGCGTCGGCTTGCGTGAAGGGTTGGAAAAGGCGCTTGCAGGCATCGGCACTCAGGCCGATGCCCGTGTCGCGCACCTCGAAACGCAACGTTGCGCGTTCAGCGGTCCGGTTGCTCAGAGACACGGCGACCGTCACCTCGCCACGCTCGGTGAACTTGATGCCGTTGTTGACCAGGTTGAGCAGGATCTGGCCCAGCCGTGACGGGTCGCCCACGAGCGCCGTGGGAAGCTCCGGCGGCAGCACGAACAACAACTCCAGCCCCTTTTCTTCGGCCGGCATGCCGACCATGTTCGCCAACCGGTCAAACACGTCGCCGAGCTGGAAAGGGATGGTCTCGATTTCCAGCTTGCCGGCCTCGATCTTCGAGAAGTCGAGGATGTCGTTGATGATGCCCAGCAGCGACTCCGCCGAGCGGTGCACCTTGTCGACGTAGTTGCGCTGCTTGGCATCCAACCCGCTTTGCAACGCCAGGTAGGACATGCCGAGGATGGCGTTCATCGGCGTGCGGATCTCATGGCTCATGTTGGCCAGGAACTCGCTTTTGGCGCGCGTCGCCGCCTCGGCGGCATGCTGCGCGCGCTCCAGCTGATCCGTGCGCTCGTGCACGCGCTGCTCAAGCGTATCGGCCAGGCTGCGTACTTCGCTGCGCGAGCGGCGCAGCCTCACGAGGAAGAACACCGTGCCGCCCAGCGCCAGCAAACTTCCCGCCAGGATCGTCCACAGCCAACGCTGCTGAAGGCCGCGCGCATGAAGTTCAGCCGCCTGTTGCTCGCCCCGGCGCTGCAGGTCGACAACTTCCAGGCGCCGGGCCTCTGCGCTTCGGCGTTGCGCCGCCTCGAGCAACCGCTCGGCACTGCGCTCCGTGCTCGCGCGGGCCTGCATGTCTGCAGCCTCCATCGCCAGGCGATACGCCCGCTGGGCGTCACCCGCCGCGGCGGAGAGTTCGGCGAGCCGCTTGGCTGCGCTCGCCTGAAGGAGTGGCTGCCCGAGGGTGCGCGATTCAGCGTAGGCGTCCTCGGCCTCCGCGAACGCTGCGGCACGGTGCCCCAGCGCCTCATGGATGCGGCTGCGCTGCTGGGCGCCATGGAACCGGCCCGTGCGCAATTGAGTTGCCCCCAGGATGGCGCGCGCCCGTTCGCTCTCCGCCAGCGCTTCCTGCAGCCGGCCTTGTGCCAGGAGTTGGTCCGCGTGGTTGTGCACGGCGTTGGCCAGGTTCACCGGCGTGCCCACGGACGTGAAGGCGGCAATGGCTTGGCCGATGAGGCGTTGCCCTTCCTCGCCATCACCTCGGCGATGGGCTTCGTTGGAAAGGCCTACCAGCGCGAAGGCTTCCTGCAGTTTGGAGCCGGCGGCCAAGGCCTGTCGGTGCATCTGCTCCAGTTCCTCGATGGCCTCGGCATGGCGATCGCTTTGCATGTAGGACACCGCCAAGCCATGGTGGGCGTAGGCGATCACCAGGGTGTTGATTTCCTCCGAAACCTGACCCACCTCAGGCACTGATTTCCGTTCAAACCTGACCCACGTATCAACCTAGCCTGCCGCAATTTGCGGCAGGAGCACTGGAGTGATTGACGTGGCGA
>Ga0075370_10000526_pt1 | contig 14618 bp, 11 predicted proteins | sample EndMethybrTD3035_FD_71398 | JGI IMG/M metagenome (GOLD analysis project Ga0075370, IMG submission 71398) | Populus endosphere microbial communities from Tennessee, USA - Endosphere MetaG P. TD hybrid TD303-5 | ecosystem: Host-associated > Plants > Roots > Endosphere | place: USA: Tennessee... | reverse complement strand
TCCTTCAGCACCGCAATAATCTGCTCTTCTGTGAATCTCTGCTTCTTCATTCGTCCGTCCTTTAATAGGCCGGACTCTAATCCAATCTGGAGGAAATTCTCAGTGGCAGGTCAATGAGGTGCTTGAGGAAGCTCGACAAGAGCTGGAGATCGTTCGCACGCCGGGAAGGCTCGTGCAGACGCCAAGAAAATCTATATCGAAATTGGCAAGGAGCAGCCGCTGGCTGCCGAACGATTTTTCTTGCAGTTCCTGTTACAAGGCCAACCTTCTTGCAGGTCATCCGCGTCTTGATGAACGGTATCCTGAAATTTTCCGTACAGCCCGCATGCTAGTCGAAGCCCCCATATCATCCCCTATGAAACATTTCATTTCCCGACACGGACGAAAGCGAAACCCATATGATTGAAATCGTTCAAGTAGTGGACGGTCGACGCGACCTAACGACCCTTTTCTGAAGTCATGGCGACCGACCGGCATCTAGAGTAAGGAACATGGATACGGTGTCGCACAGCCGCGATGCGCGTCGACCGTCAAAGAATCTCCGTTGATCGACAGCGATAGGTGACCGCCTCCCTGAACCGTATAAGTCTCCCACCCATATTTTACCCGCCCTAATCTAGGTTGAGCAAGACAACTCCCCTTTGAGCAATAGAGAACAAGAAGATCATTATGAAAACGCCCACTCCGGACTCTTAGGGCTTATGCCCTGATTCATCATGCCGTCTTTGAGGTGAACCCACATCGGGTCGGTTGCAAAGCTCTCTAGAGCACCGCACGCCTCTTCCAGCGATAGTGCGCGATATCTCTCAAGCACGACGGAGATATCGCCTCTGCGCAACGACTCAAGCTCCGAGAACGGCTCGGTGTCTGCCAAGAGCACCCGATGTCCCCACATGCCTGGCTTGGTGTCCGCCGCTATCGTTGAAAGCAGATCTGAATCTGAACCGTTGGCTTCGAGAGCCCGACACAGCACATATCGCATAAGCGGATAGTAAACCGTGTGCCGACTTCCGCCGAGGACGCGAACCCCTGGCAATATAGCCGTAACGATAAACATCAGGAAAAGATTTGGAATGATCTTTCGAGCATGCAGCGCGTCAATCAGGTCGGCAGCAGAGAACCTTAAAACGAAGTTTTCCGCCCCCCTTGCCTCGAGCTGGGAACTCACAAGACGCAACGGGATAAGGCGACCACTTTCGTTACCCCAAAATAGGTCCGTTGAGTTCTTAAACCATCCACACCATGGACCTTCGGAGAGCGCCTCCGTATAGCGGATGAGATTTGGGGCAAAATCCCCATCATCGAACAGGCGACGAGCCAGCCACGATGATCCGTCCTTCAGATGCTCTGCCACCAGGTCCGCCACGTCCTCGTCATCGATCTGGAGGAAATCAATGTCCGGATCGAAAAACTGGTTCCACAAACACTTGTTGGCGCGCTTGATCGCAAGAGCTGCCGAAGGAAAGCTCTCTTGAGGTAGTATGGATTGAAGTCGAGCGGCGGTGTCGCCGGCAGCTCCAAGTCGATCGACGTTCTTCAATGCGAAACGATAGGTGCCGTTTCGCGCAAGAATACTATAGGGGATCATTTGGCGTCGGCTTAGCCCGAACACATTGACAGAGTCGCCATCGAGCTTCAGCCAGCCGGGCCCCTTCCGGCCCCTTTCGACGAATTTGACGGTAGAGACCGCATACGAGATGTAGGTTGACCGATGATGCGCCTTAAGGCCCGTCACGCTGAACAAATGTGTGTAATAGGCATCCGGCTCGATCAGCAGGTGCAAGTGTGGCCCCGTTTGCAAGACTGGGGCCTTTGCCATCCCCGCTGCCATTGCATAAGCACGATCCTCGGACATCCCAATCGCAAGCGCCGCGCGACGGATACATTGCTGCAGGAGCAACATCGCATGGTCCCTAGCGCCGCAATGACCCTCGTAAGGCTGGGCGTCGAATGCGGCATGAGCGTAATCCTGCAGGCTTCGCTGCCTGAAATCCGCAATCCATGGAAACAGCGTGCAGATCAGTTCCAGGACATCACCTTTGGAAAGCAGAAAGTCATTGACGTCGGACGACTCGATCATTGTGGCGGCCTTAGATGAGAAAAGAATTTGCCTCTCACGAGGTTGATGACATAGCTAAAGGCAACACAGGCAATCATGCCGCTTCCAAAGACAAGGAATGTTATCGAGGACGGGATCGCGTTTCCAATCATCGCAAGAGCGGCATAAAGCGCCAGGCTAAATCCCATGCACGCAACGTGGACTCTTCCCTTCACGAGCCCCAATTTAGCACTTGGTATTCGCCGCTGTATCTCAACATCAATGAGCACTCGCGTGAGATTGTAGCCGGCACCAAGAACCGCCATCAACACAACGGCACCCTCCAAGTTCCGCATCATATGGAAACCGGCCATCGCCGCGCCTGACAGCATGACGATTATCGGAATTGCACGGCCATCCGCATGGTTGAACGCCTTTAGCATCAATATCGACATGCTAACGACGGCACCTGCAGCCCAGCAGGCTTCCAGTCTGCCGAACTCGGTTGAACTTCCACCGAGTTCCTCCCGCACGAATATCGAGGCGAGAGCGCTGACCAACATGCCCATCGCATAGATCAGAATATAGCTGACGATAAGGGTCGGCGGCACGCGGCCTAAACGCTCGGACGCAGCTGTCTGCCGAGGTATAGATGAGCGATGCACATGATCAGCAGCGGGGCCAGAAACGCGAACTGCGATACGGCCCATGCTTAGACATGAAACGGCGAATGTCCCTGCCGCAAGCAAGAAGCATAGTTGTTGCGGCGCGATATCCAGGAGCCAACCGGTGGCTATTGCCGCAAGCATATTGCCAACCTGTATTCCGATATATGCCAGTGAGTTGAAGGAAACCAGGCGTCTCGGCCGCGCAATCGACGGGATGATTGCCGAGGACGCAAGCAGATAAATCCGATCCGCAACCGCATATAGGATGACCGAGCTGTAAAGCGCGTAAGCAGGCTTGCCAGGAAAGAGGAGAGCAGCAGACACTGACAGCAGAATGAATATCCTTGCCGTATCGCTTATCATGCAGAGATGCCGGCGATCGAAGCGGTCGGCGAGGCGTCCCACTGGGGCGCTCACCAGAAACTCGGCGATGCTCCCGAGAGCGAGAAACAGGGCTATAGAACCGGCTAATTCACCGGAAGCCGCAAGCACCCATACCGTCCCAACGTAATAGGCATTGCGACCTACCGCTGCGAAAGACGTGCTGAGCAGATAAAAACGGCGGGCCGAACGCAGGTGGCGGTGCTCTAAAGTAAGACTTGGTTCAGTCTGTTCGGTTCGGTCCATCTATCGTTGCCAGAGGTTCTACTACGGACAGGGATCACATCAGCCCGACGGCACTGTATGTCCCAACGCCCAAGCTAGATCACGGCTCCAAATCGAACTTTCGAAATCCTGCTACAATCTGATCGGCAATCCACGGCCGGGATCATTTCCCCCAGGCAAGCCTATATTGTCGCGGAGCAATACCCATTTCACGTCGGAATGCCGTCGAGAAGTGGCTGGGATTGGAGTAGCCGCACATGTAAGCGACTTCAGTAATCGACGCGTTGGAGAACCGAAGCAACTCTCCCGCACGTTCCAGTCGTCTTCGAATTATATAAGTATGCGGCGGTAATCCCGTCGACAGTCGGAACGCTCTCGACATGTGATGGTCACTGAGATCGGCTTCCCGTGCGAGATCAGCGATACTCACGGGCCGCTCAAGTGAGGCCTCAATCATTTCAATCAATCGCTTGAGCACCGTTGGTGCAAGCCCACCCTTTATAAGCTGACGCTTATTGCCGACACGGCGCAAGAGCTCCACAAAGATCGTCGCGATCTGGCTCTCTACCGACATAATGCCCATAGGATCCTGTCGGCTTATCTCCGATCGGATGCGCCGAGCCGCAAGTTCAACCGCTGAATCCCGAAATCCAAGAGCTGGCGCAAGCCTATTGAGATTCGTCCCGGGCACATTCTCGAAGCGACCTGTGATGAAGCTCTTATCGACGCTAAGGAAAAGATAGCACGCCGTCGGATCGCCGTTGTCCCAGCCCGTCCAGCTATGATCTGCTGGAATGAAGGATACCGACCCAACTTGTCTTGGCGTAAACGCAACTTTGCGGCCGTCCAGATAATCCTCGCCTTCTCTCGCAATGCCGCCAATGTTCAACAGGATTGTGTGATCGTTCGCGACCACCTTTGTTTCCTGCCGTCCGACGCCGGTTCGCCGGATAAGGTCCGCGCGGACCGATCCCCAGACGGCATGCTGATGAGCAAATGTCAAATGCTCTGCGCGCTTGACTGAGTTCGGATCGAACGCTGCAGAACCAATCATCCATTATTCCTTTCGCCGGCTAAACGACCCACCTGACGCTTAAATCTGAGTGAGCCCCATACCTGCTACTTATGGTCGGCTTCAGCATTTTCCGCTGCGACGCAAAAAATTCATGTCAAGTTTTTGAAAGAACAGCAAGATTACGAATGCGCGCCAACGAAGCGCCTCGTAGTTCTCTCCCGGTATCGTCACTGACTTATTGCGGCGCAAACAAAAAACGCGGCACGCAATTGCGGGAACGTCCTAAAGAAAGTGCCGCCGGCCCTTTGGAATTCGGGTTGATCTCATCAGTGCATCGATGCGTGTCGACCCAACCGAAGCGAGGCAAGACATGCGGAATTTCTCTTCATTTCTCGAAGAATGCGAAGGCGCTCCCCGGTTGAATGAGCTCTCCAGTTTCTTTGCGGCGACCGCCGCAGGCCGGGCTGGAAGACCGATAAGAGAACCGCAAGTCGATAAGCGATTACTGAAAGGTGACGATCTCCTTGACAGCTTTGTCAGTTTACACGAACGGCGGCGAGGTCCTTTCGATCAGCACTATCACAGCAGCATCCCCTATCGCCTCGAGGAAGAGTGCCGGCTCGGATACGCGATCCTCAAATACAGCGAAGGTTTGGCCGGGGCGCTCAACCTCTATTCGTTGGGGACGGCGGAGGGCACTATGGCTCGCACGATTTCGGAGTTAGCAGACGGCAGTATTGAAAGCCTGTCCTGCAGCCCCAACATCGAGAACCAGCAGAGCTTCCTTGCCTACGGCAATCCTCCGCACGCCTCTTTCTTCCTTGGACCGTTTCATCATCTGACACAGGCCCTGCGTCATTCACGGCAGGATCTGATCAAATTTAGCTCGGGCTTCGATATCATCTTCGAGGATACAACGTTCCAGATGTATTCACCCAATCGCCTGGACCAGATTGGCTTTGTCTCTCAGCACCTAAAGGAGGATGGGCTGCTTCTCTTGGTCGAGAAGTTCAAAAACCCAGATATCCAAGAATATCAGCGGCGTGAGGATCAAAAAGATCATGGTTTCAAAGCACGCTACTTCAGTCATGCGGACATCGTGGCGAAAGAGGCCGCGGTACTGACGATCATGAACCAAAATGAGGTGACGCTCGCCGACATGGGAGCGGCCGTCAAACCCTATTTTCGTCACTGCTACATTACCTGGAACAGCGGGAATTTTTACTCGCTGGTGGCAAGCAATAGTCTGCCAAATATCGAGAGATTCATCTCAGGCCTAATTGAACCGGCCATTCCAGGCGAATATGTTTACGGACCTTTACCACGATCGCTTTTTAGCAGCATTGGCGGAGGCCCAATATTGTGAGTAATTCGGAATATAGCAGAGCCAATCGTCAAGAACGATTACCCCCATCGCCCTATCCAAGAACTGATGCTTTTGCGATGTACGAGCACGTTGCCGAAACTTATGTCCCCTTACTCAACGCAAACTGCTCGCTTGACCAACTCTGCAGCACGATCGCCGCATTCTCTCGTTCGGTGATTGAAAAGGGATCGGAAAAAGCATTCGTGTTCGAAGGAGGTCATGCAATCATCAGACTGGTGGACAGTGGCCTGCTCTTTCGGGTCACAGCAGAGAACATACTCATATTTTTTGGGATACGAACGATACTTGAAACCAGCCTGTCCAAAATCTCCCGCTGCATACCGGAATGGAACCGTTGGCATCCGACTAAGGGTGCCCACTCGCCATCGCCAAATGCTTGAACGCTCACTGCCTGACACTCCAAAACCGATGCGTGGCTCCATTATTGATATTTGCCTTGGTATAGAGGCTTACATCGAAGTCTTCTCCTTTTTGGAACTTCGCAGCGTCGATGTCACGGTACCGGGTATGCCGTTCTTCGCCTATTGCGCCCTCAAATCGATCGGCCCGCGAAGGCCGATGCCACTCTCTAACAACGAGGACTGCGAAAAAGGCGAGTCTGACGGAGACGGAAATTCCTAACGACCAGCTCGATTCTATCTTTCGACGCGATCGCCACACGACTTTGAGGAGGACGACGCCGTATCTGCTGAAACGCCTCGGCCAGCGTTTTGTGAAGCTGGAACGACGGCGCAGATTTCTGATGTCAGGTGAAAACAAGCATGGCACCCACCAGCGTTTCTAGTTGGCCCCCTGGTTCTCCGGGCCGGCTTTTCGGCAATGAAGCGCGAGTTCCTGTTAGGCGGCCTGATAGAGATGGCGAGACAGTGCTGAAGGCGTTCATCATGACGCGAAGACACTATTCCTGGAGGAGACGTCTCAATGGCGCTAACGTACAGAGTGCATCCGAGCTTGATGCTCACCCTGGTGCCGATCGCAGTGACAACACTGACACTCTGTATCACCGGATGGCGGTGGCAGGATTTGGCGATCAGCATGCCAGCACGGATCGCCTATTGGTTCCTGCGTGCGGCTCCTCTTCCCAATCTCGTCCTCGGACCTATCGCCTCACTTCTGATGGTTTGGGCATTGCCACTGCATCGCCGTCGGCCGATCGCTTTTACGAGCCTTCTTTGCTTTTTATGCGTGGCAGGCTTTTACGCCCTGCGGGAATATGCCCGTCTCGCTCCGTGGGTAGAGAATGGTGTCATCACATGGAACGGGGCTCTCACTTATCTCGACTCCTTCGCGGTTGCCGGGACCATTTTCGGATTTGGTATTGTCGCAATCTCCGCGCGCATCTCGATCGTCGTTTCCAATGCGATCAAGCGCGCCAAGCGCGGCGTCTTCGGCGATGCCGATTGGCTGCTCATGTCGGAGGTGGCGAAGCTCTTCCCCTCGGACGGGGAGATCGTCATCGGCGAGCGCTACCGCGTCGACCGCGACCGTGTGCATGCACTGCCTTTTGATCCGAACGATTACGGGACTTGGGGGCAAGGTGGCAAGGCGCCGCTCATGACCTTCAATCAGAATTTCGATTCCACCCATATGTTGTTCTTCGCGGGCTCCGGCGGCTTCAAGACGACCAGTAATGTCATCCCGACGGCGCTGCGCTACAGAGGGCCGCTGATTTGTCTTGATCCATCGACTGAGGTCGCGCCGATGGTTCTCGAACATCGCGCCCATGCGCTCGGCCGCGACGTCATGGTACTCGACCCCACCAATCCAGTCATGGGCTTCAACGTTCTTGATGGGATCGAGAGATCGACGCGTAAGGAAGAGGACATCGTTGGGATCGCCCATATGCTTTTGTCGGAAAGCCTACGCTTCGACACATCGACTGGCTCCTATTTCCAGAACCAGGCGCACAATCTGCTAACTGGGCTTCTGGCACATGTGATGCTATCGCCCGATTATGCCGGCCGCCGCAACTTGCGCAGCCTGCGTCTAATCGTTTCCGAGCCGGAACCGTCGGTGCTTGCCATGCTGCGCGACATCCAGGAAAATTCCGCGTCTGCCTTTATCCGCGAGACGCTCGGTGTCTTCACCAACATGACAGAGCAGACCTTCTCCGGGGTCTATTCGACCGCATCCAAGGATACGCAATGGCTGTCGCTCGACAATTATGCTGCGCTCGTCTGCGGTGATGCGTTCAAATCGAGCGACATCGCTTCCGGACGGAAGGACGTCTTCCTCAACATCCCTGCATCGATCCTGCGCTCCTATCCGGGCATTGGCCGGGTGATCAGCGGCTCGCTGATCAATGCCATGGTCCGGGCCGACGGCAACTTCCGCCACCGGGCGCTCTTCATGCTCGACGAGGTCGATCTGCTGGGTTACATGCGCATTCTTGAAGAAGCGCGCGACCGCGGGCGGAAGTATGGCATCACACTGATGCTGATGTACCAATCCGTCGGCCAGCTCGAGCGTCATTTCGGGAAGGACGGAGCGACCTCCTGGATCGAAGGCTGCGCCTTCACATCCTACGCCGCAATAAAGGCGCTCGATACAGCACGCAATGTCTCCGCCCAATGCGGAGAGATGACCGTCGAGGTCCAAGGACGTTCGCGCAATGTCGGCTGGAGCCATTCCAATAGCAGTGCCCGCAAATCCGAAAGCGTCAGTTTCCAGCGCCGACCGCTAATCATGCCGCACGAAATCACCCAGTCGATGCGCAAGGACGAGCAGATCATCATTGTCCAGGGCCACAGTCCCATTCGCTGCGGACGGGCGATCTATTTCCGACGCAAGGAAATGGATGAGGCGGCAAAGGTCAATCGTTTTGCGAAGTTCTAGGCTTTGGCGACAAAGCTGAAGCCTATGACGAATTCTGGCAAGGAGGGAAAAAACGACAGCCGATATTTGAGATTGGCAGGCCAATCTGGTAGCGACTGGTGGTTGCAAAACATGATGAAGTTTGCCGACGGCTTATGACGGTATGCGCTCTTAACTTAAATCATAAACTGTATAAAGTAGGCCTGATGTTGATGACACAATCTCATAGCAATAAGTGAATTGCTCTAGAACTTTAGCCGGACTAAACGCGCACCCCGTGGGAGTTGCCAAAGAGAGTTACATTGCGAAAACTCATTATCCAGATACCGTGCTTGAACGAAGAAGAGACTCTGCCGCTTACGCTCGCCGATCTCCCGCGTCACGTCGACGGTTTCGACACGGTGGAGTGGCTCATCATTGATGATGGCTCGACCGATGGAACAGTCCGGGTTGCAGCCGAAAACGGCGTCGATCACATTATCTCGTTGTCACACAATCAGGGCCTAGCTAAAGCCTTCATGACCGGTATCGAAACGGCGCTGAAACTCGGGGCCGACGTCATCGTCAACACCGACGCTGACAATCAATACGATGCGTCTTGCATTCCCGACTTAGTCCGCCCCATATTGGAAAAGCGTGCACAGATCGTAGTGGGCGCCAGACCGATCAGCGAGATAGAGCACTTCTCGCCCATCAAAAAAATACTCCAAAGGTTTGGTAGCTGGACCGTGAAACTGGCAAGCGGTACGATGGTCACCGATGCTCCCAGCGGCTTTCGCGCCATCCATCGCGACGCGGCAGTGCAATTGAACGTCTTCAACCGATACACCTACACGCTGGAAACGATCATCCAGGCGGGGCGCAAGAATATTCCGATCACTTCGGTGCCGATCCGGGTAAATGGCGATCTGCGACCGTCAAGACTCGTTAAGAGTGTAGCGAGCTATGTCCGTCGCTCGTTGATCACGATTGTTAGAATATTCATCGTCTACAGCCCACTGCGTTTCTTCACCGCCTGCGCGGCGGTTGTCGCAATACCGGGAGCGTTGATGGTCTTACGCTTCCTTTATAACTATATGGCCGGCCATGGCAGCGGCAACATCCAGTCGCTCGTCCTCTCGAGTGCTCTGCTTGCGCTCGCGGGTATTCTTGCCATGAGCGGAATTCTCGCCGAGCTCATCGCTGTCAACCGGCAATTGCTCGAAGAGGTCAGGATTCGGCAGTTGCAGCAAGAACTGCGCAGCCTCCAGCAGGCTAGTATCGATGGTCAGCCAGCTGAGACATCCGGCGAACCGAAAAAGAAAGCAAAGGCGCGTGGGTGATCAAATATCCGGATTGACGCCTGCCCATGACACATTCCACAAAGGGCACGAGACGAGGGCTTCTGGCTCAAGTCGATAAAATACAAGTAATTCTCTCTGGTACAATTCGGCTCTTTGTGGTGGAAATCGATGATGGATAGGCCTCGGGCCTCTCGCCGTATCGTGAGCAGGAAGAAATAAAATGACGGAAACTCCGCCAATATACGACAATGTCCCTGGCAACTATTACGATAAGTACAATACGCGGAATCCTATCGCCCGCTATTTGATGAATGGCTTCCTAGACAGCTTCGATGAGCTCACGGGAAAGACCGGCGCCCGCAAAGTGTACGAGGTTGGATGCGGCGAAGGTAATTTGTCGATGCGTCTTCACGACCGCGGTTGGGATGTCCGCGGAAGCGATCTCGAGATATCGAGTGTCGCAGAAGCCAATCAGCAGTGCGCAACGCGCGGTATCGCGCCGAGATTTGAAGCCCGATCACTCTTCGATCTGACGCGGGAGGAAGCATCCGCTGAACTGGTGATCTGTTGTGAAGTGCTGGAGCATGTTCCCCAAACCGAGCGTGCGTTGGCCGTTTTGAAATCGCTGGCAAATCCATATCTCCTCCTCAGTGTACCGAGAGAGCCCATCTGGCGCATACTCAATCTGGCCCGGGGTAAATATATCACGGATCTGGGCAATACGCCCGGTCATATCCAGCATTGGTCCTCCGCCAATTTTATTGATATGCTGGGAAAAACGATGAAAGTCGTTGAGGTCCGGACGCCCCTTCCCTGGACGATGGTTCTTTGCCGCTGTGATTGAGACGATGCCAGAAAGCCTGGCAGCGCAGGCAAACCGAATGAAGCCTATCGTCCGCATCTTCGGTGTCATTGTTAGCTTAGCCGCATTTGCCTTCGTCGGTCGGGCTATCTACCGTTCACTCGACGGCCTGCAACAGCAGCTTACTTCCCCATTATTTCTGTTTGCGGTTGCTGGCTCCGTTGTCGCCTATGCGATGATCCTCCAACTTTGTGGATTGGCATGGCACCGACTACTGACTGCCATCGACTATCCCTCGCTCGGTATCGGGCATGCGCTTGCCATTTATGGAAGAACACAAATCTACAAATACCTGCCGAGCAACGTACTTCACATGGTCGGGCGCTATCGTCTCGCCAGAAGCGCGGGAGCATCGAACAAGGCGCTTGCTTTTGCTCAAATAGCGGAATTGCTCACCATCCTCCTGGCAGCGGCGAGCATCTCGGCACTGCTGGCAAGAGCGGTTTTAGTCCATGCACTCCAGGAACGTAGCATCGATGACCCAACCTTGGTCAACGTATTGGTTATATGCGCAATTGCCGTCCTGACCATCGGCGCGACTATGATTGTTCGCCAGAGGATGGCAGGAACCGGGCAAAGAGCATTTGTCGCAGCTGCCATAGCTTTCATCTTTTATGCGCTGTTTTTCATTGGAAGCGGATTGCTACTAGCCGCGCTCTGCAAAAGCCTTTCCTCCGCTAGTGCGCTGCCTGAACTGATCGGTATCGGAGCTGCGGCATGGCTCGTCGGCTTCGTCGTTCCGGGTGCACCCGGAGGGCTTGGCGTCCGCGAGACTATCCTCATTGCCGGCCTCTCCACAGCGGGTTTGCCTGCGGCTGAAGCGACTGCCGTCGCGCTTGGATATCGTTTCGTGACGACCGTTGGAGACGCCCTAGTTGCCATGGTCATCATGCTTCTCGAGTTCAAAAAATAAACCAACGCATACTTTGGAATTGTCGGAGCAAACATGTCGGAAGTCGATAACTGGACCGCTCGCGAAAGGGCCTTCGCAATCTTAGCGGTTGGCCTAATGCTATTGTTCCATGGAGCCGTCCCGTTCTTGATGACGCCGACGCTGGGGCAGGCAGTCTGGACAACTGGTTTTGCAAAATCATTCGCCAACGGTCCTTTGTATAGCATATACGCGCACGACTTTGGACTTCCGACACCGGCTGCGATTGCGTTTGGCCTAGCTGGGGCTCTGCCCGCAAGCTGGTTGATCCGACTGGGACTACACCCTTCCGACGCTTATGCCGGAATGGTTGCCCTCTGGTTGATGCTGGCGTTCTGTTCTGCCTATCTCATTTCCAGAACGTTTGGAGCAAGCCGTTCGGTTTCTATCCTTAGTGCTATGACGTGGATGAGCATGCCGACCATCTGGGCGCATGCTGGCTATTCCATGCTTTCGCTGGGGATCGCTCTGTTACCTTTTTACCTACTGGCCGCGTTAAATTTGTTTCAGCACCCATCAGTATCCGGCTCAAAATCGAGGGCTTTTCTACATTTTATAGCGGCCTTTGTCTCCGTATTCATGGACGGCTATACTTTTGTCATGTTCGCCACGGGATCAAGTATTCTCCTGTGTTATTCTTTGTTGACTGATATATCAAATCGTCGATACCTGCTGACAATTGCGCTGCCTGTTCAAATTGCCAGCTTCTCCTTGGCATATCTTGCGTACACGATATACATCGGTACGGGTCAGTTCGAGACGAGCCCTATAGATTTCTTTCGTGGATGGGGGCTCGATTTATCTTTCATCGCTGTACCAACAAAAGGCTTCCATTGGTTCCTGGATTTTCTGGGGGTAAGCGTACCTCGTACCGATGCATTATATTTCGGTGACGCTTCGGTTTGGAGAACAACATTCTCGCTTCCAGTAATTCTGGCTGGACTGTTTGCTTGGTGGCAAGTTAGGCGGAAGCGCAGCGTAGCAACGGGCCTTTTAGCTATGGCGATCGTTGGCTTCTTCATGGCACTTGGACCTACACTAAAGATAAACGCAATTAAGTCCGAGCACATTCAGACAACTCAGCCCCGACAGCAGAGCGCAATGATGCCTGCCGAATACGGTCTCGGGCCGACGGGCAGCACATGGATCTCGGAAACCCTGCCAGGCTTTAAATCCATGCGAGCGTCTTATCGCTGGTCTGCCCTTGGGATATTCGCACTATGGGCGTCTGTTATCGTCTGGGCGGGATCGTCTCGAAGAGGTAGCGTGATTCCCGTTGCTACCTTGATGTTGATTATCTTCTTAAATATTCCAAATCTTTCTCAAAGATATCGTTCCCTTACGGACAATAGAGCGCAATTTCTCCAGATTGATGAAGACTTAGTGGATAAACTACGCGTTAGCGTTAAACGGAATGAAGTAGTTGCTTTCGCACCGTGGGGAAACGATTTTATAGCAAACTATTTGGCACCAACCGTAGGCTTCCGCACATTCAATATAGGTGGTGATAAAAACCTCACGGCAGCGCAAGAAAGCTGGCCTTCATCTATGTTGGCTCTCAGTAGAGAACTTGATAGAAGCAAAATTGCATTTATTTTTAAGATACTTTGGGACAAAGATGCTGATGTATTGGTGATACCTTACTTCCACATGCTTTGGTCTCCTCATCTGTGGCCCTGCGTCGATCAGACCACGGCCAAACTTACAGAAATTTCCAAAGAGGATTGGAATACCACTCCTGGATTCGAATGTCCCGATCAACGGAAAATTGCACTTCAGCCATTTATTCGAGAGCTTGAGCGCCTACCATATGTTGAGGTGACGGACGATGAGCTGTTTGCAACGGTCAGGCTGCGGCCCCAGTTCTCAGCTGAAGCGAGCCGGCAAACCCTAATCAATGCTGCCTTTGGAGATATCCGCTATCCAATTGAGTTTAGTTCAGCGCTACAGGACAGTTCATTTGTCTTAGAACAGGGGTGGTACGCTTTGGAAGAACACCACGTTTGGTCACAGTCATCTTCCAAGCTGGTCCTCCCAGTTCCTAGCGACTGCAATATCGGACAATGTTTTGCGATTCTCCATTTCAGTGTCTTTGGCGCCAGTGAGCAACGGCCAGTAGCGGCTGAGTTCGAAAGTCAAGCTGAGGATGGTAGCTGGAATGAGAGAATTATCTCAACAAGCCAGGATAATAATAAAATCGCGGTGCCCTTGGACGGGAGGAAACCTTATCAGGAAATAATGATCAAAGTTCCTAACGCAACGTCCCCACAAGCGCTGTCAGGTTCACCCGATAACCGCATATTGGGCGTTGGACTTCTCAATGCCAATCTGGAGCGCATCCATTGAAACGCAGAATAGGAATTTGAATGACAAGCGCTGCTTGCCGTGATTTTCTGTGACCTACCTTCCAATCAGGTCAGCTCTCAGTGGAAATTAATACCCGTTGCACTGCGAAGATTTCCGAAGCAAGAAACCTTCCGCGACTACTGCCCGAGCCGTGGTTGGCGCCTATGCAAGAGTTTTGACATTCGTGGCCTCTCCGAGATCTTCCTTGCGGAGCCTATACCCGCACTCAAGGAGTGTCTCACAGACTGGCCAATGTCGGCGGTTCGCAGAGCCTAGAATATTTACGCAGCAGGCTTTGCGAGGATGTCGATGTGATCTTTGCCGCTGCGGCCAAAGACATCCATGATTGCAGCAACACCGTACGCGCTGAACAGATCGACGCCATCCGACACCGCTACGAACTCATAACCCTTATCGCAGAGCCAGTTGAGGAAGCCCTCGCCGCTAATACCATCGATGCCTGCCGCAGCAAATTCAAAGATAATGTGAGGCTTATCCGTCGAAAGAATTTTTTCAGCGCCTTGAAGCGCCCTGTATTCAAAGCCTTCCACATCAATCTTGATAAGCGATACTGCCTTCTGCCGGCCAGATAGCAATACATCGAGCGGAAGACCTGCCACGGTTCTGGTGGCGAATATGTCGAATTCACCGAGGCGAGCTGTCTCACC
>Ga0075370_10000525_pt1 | contig 14638 bp, 11 predicted proteins | sample EndMethybrTD3035_FD_71398 | JGI IMG/M metagenome (GOLD analysis project Ga0075370, IMG submission 71398) | Populus endosphere microbial communities from Tennessee, USA - Endosphere MetaG P. TD hybrid TD303-5 | ecosystem: Host-associated > Plants > Roots > Endosphere | place: USA: Tennessee... | reverse complement strand
CCCCATCTGATAGTCACCCGAGGCGCACGTCGCGACGCAGGTACCGCAGATCCCGCTCTGGCATTCGTTGACGATCGAGACGCCGTGCTCTTCCGCCGCATCGAGAATCGACTGGTCCGGCCGTTCCGGCATCGTCTTCTGGGTGCCGTCCGAATATCGGACCGTGATCTGATGAGCCTCCACGCCAGTGCCCCTTTCTGCCAGTGCTCGACGTCAGACGACCGCGCCCACCGGCTTCTTCGCGATTCGTGCGTTGAGCCGCGGCATGACTTCCTCCGCGAGCAACCGCATCGAGTCCTTCCACGGGCCGGGGTTCTCGCTGTAGTCGAAACCGAGGACGAGGAGGTGGCCGAAGCCGCCGACCTGGTCGTAGGTGGCCTCCAGCTTGTCCACGACCGTCTCGACCGAACCCACCACAAATGTGTTCTCGGCCAGGTACTCCGGCGTGACGTCGGCATCAGGCACTGACGGATCGTGCTTGTAGAACTTCGTCATGCCCATCGTCTTGAAGGTCGGCAGCACGTACTCCCGCATGTTGCGGCCGAGCATGCCGTCGACGGCGTAGCGGAACGCCTTCTCATCCGTCTCGGCCACGACGACCTCGCGCACCAGCCGCCATTCGCGGCGGTCGGGGGTGCGTCCGCTGCGCGCGGCCCCTTCGAGCACGGCATCCCAGTGCGTGGCCACGTAGTCGGTGTTGAGATCGAGGCTCATCGGTATGTAGCCACGTTCACCGGCGAGTTTGAGGGTCTCCGATCCCGCACTGAAGCCGGTGACGCCGATGGGCGGGTGCGGCGACTGGAACGGCTTGATGTGGCGACGCATCAGACCGTCGTACATCGGTGCAATCCCGTTGGCGTTCCAATACTTTCCGCGATGCTCCCACGGTCCGTCCTCGGTCCAGATGCGCAGCATGATCTCGAGCGCTTCACGCGTCATCTCGCGATGCTCACCGTTGTGGCCGTCCACATCGAACAGGGCCCAGTCGCCAGGGATACCGCTGGCGCCGACGCCGAGCATGAACCGACCCTGGGCGAGATGGTCGAAATACGCCACGCGGTGGGCCAATTCCACCGGATGGTGATACGGCAACAAGTGCGCGCCCGGCGCAACCTTGATCCGCTTCGTGCGCTGCAGCGCCTGCGCCAACAACAGGTCCGGCGCGCAGATCGGCTCCCATGGCACGGTGAAGTGCTCACCCACCCACGCCTCGACGTAACCCAGCTGGTCGGCGAGCTCGATGATGTCGAGATCCCACTGGGTTGCGTCGAACAGGCTGCGCTCCGGCGGGTGTGCCGGCATGAGGAAAATTCCGATCTCCATCTTCGACCCTTCTGGGATGCTTCGGTACCGCCGACTGCGATGTACAACACAGTACTAGCAAGATACATCATCGAACGCAAGCACCAGTTTGCATCGTGATTTACGTCTCTGATGTTTTTATCGGCGCGTACTGACTATGGACATAATGCTGGTGTGCCGCGTAATCTCGCCAGCGTCATGCACCCAAAGCCCTGGTCATCGCGATCGAGCGCCCGCGCGGCCCGCTGCACCGAAAGAAAGGAGTGATCCGTGCCGGATTTCGACTACATCGGATACGAGGTCATCGACGGGGGGCAGATCGCCGTAATCACGCTCGATCGCCCCAAGCAGCGCAACGCGCAGAACCGCGGAATGCTCGTCGAGCTGGGCTCCGCATTCGAGCTCGCCGAGGCCGACGACGCGGTCCGGGTGGTGCTGTTGCGGGCTGCGGGCACGTCGTTCTCCGCCGGGCACGACCTCGGCTCCACCGACGACGTCCGAGAACGCTCACCGGGCCCCGGCCAGCACCCCTCATACCAGTGCAACGGCGGCACGTACGGCGGAGTGGAGTCACGCAACCGTCAGGAGTGGCACTACTTCTTCGAGAACACGAAGCGCTGGCGCAACCTGCGCAAGATCACCGTCGCCGAGGTCCATGGAATGGTCCTGTCGGCCGGTCTGATGCTGGCGTGGTGCTGCGACCTGATCGTCGCCGCTGAGGACACCGTGTTCGCCGACGTCGTCGGCACCCGCCTCGGCATGTGCGGGGTTGAATACTTCGGACACCCGTGGGAGTTCGGCCCACGAAAGGCGAAGGAACTGCTGCTCACGGGTGACTCACTTGACGCCGACGAAGCCCACGCCATCGGCATGGTGAGCAAGGTCTTTCCCAACGACGAGCTCGCCGACCGCACCGTCGAATTCGCCCGCCGCATCGCGAAACTGCCGACCGTCGCGGCGCTGTTGATCAAGGAGTCGGTGAACCAGACCGTCGACGCGATGGGTTTCTCGACGGCGCTGGACGCCTGCTTCAAGATCCATCAACTCAACCACGCGCACTGGGGAGAGGTGACCGGCGGGGAGTTGTCCTACGGGACAGTCGACTTCGGACTCGAGGACTGGCGCATCGCGCCGGAGATCCTGCCCGCGGACAAGCGGCGGCCCTGACCGATGGACGTCGACTACCCGCGGGAAGCGGAGGCGTTCCGGGACCGCATCCGCACATTCCTCGCCGAACACCTCCCGCCGAACTGGCCGGGCGGTGGAGCGCTGGCGCCCGTCGAGCGCGAGGCATTCGCCCAGCAATGGCGGCAGATCCTCGCGGAGCGCGGGCTGGTCGCCGTCTCATGGGCGAAGGAGTACGGCGGGGCCGGTCTGTCCGTCATCGAACAGGTGGTGCTCGCAGAGGAATTCGCCCGCGCCGGTGCGCCCGAGCCGCCGGAGAACGACCGGTTCGGCATCGAGTTGATCGGCAACACGCTGATCGCACTCGGTTCCGAGGACCAGAAGAGGCACTTTCTGCCGCGCATCCTGTCGGGCGAGGACCGCTGGTGTCAGGGCTTCTCCGAGCCTGAGGCCGGCTCCGACCTGGCCTCCGTGCGGACCAGAGCCGTGCTCGACGGCGACGAGTGGGTGGTGAACGGCCAGAAGATCTGGACATCCGCGGGTCCCACCGCGAACTGGATCTTCGTGCTGACGCGCACCGACCCGGATGCGCCCAAGCACAAGGGACTTTCGCTGCTGCTGGTGCCGATGGACCAGCCGGGCGTCGACGTACGCAAGATCGTTAACGCGGCTGGACATGCGTCGTTCAGCGAGGTCTTCCTGACCGACGCGCGGACCCCGGCCGCCAACGTGGTCGGCGGGATCGGCCACGGATGGCCGACCGCGATGGCGCTGCTCGGCTTCGAGCGCGGAGCGCAGGTCACCACGGCTGCCATCGACTTCGGCAGGGACCTCGAGCGGTTGACCGAACTCGCCAGGGCACGGGGACTGCACACCGACCCGCACATCCGCGACGGGCTCGCTTGGTGCTATTCGCGGGTCCAGATCATGCGGTATCAGGGTTATCGCGGCCTGACGCGGCTGCTGGACCGCCAACGGCCAGGCCCCGATGCCGCGATCAGCAAGGTGATCTGGAGCGAATACTTCAGGCGCCACACCGAGTTGGCCGCCGAGATCCTCGGAGTCGAGGCCCTCGGGCCCGCGGGGCCGGGAAATGGTGCGGCGCTGATAGTTCCGGAGGCGGGTACACCCAACTCGGCCGCCTGTTGGATGGACGAGCTGCTCTATGCGCGCGCCGCGACCATCTACGCGGGCAGTTCGCAGATCCAGCGCAATGTGATCGGTGAGCAGCTGCTGGGTCTACCCAAAGAACCGCGATTGCTGGCCGCTGCAGGCGGAGGGCGTTGACATGGATTTCCGTTACAGCACAGAGCAAGACGACTTGCGCGCATCGCTGAGCGGCTTCCTGCGTGATGCCGCCCCGCTGGCCATGGTCCGCCAAGCCGCGGGTCACGATCCGCAGCTCTGGCAGCGGTTGTGTACCGAGTTGGACGCTCCCGGACTGCACGTCCCACTCGAATACGGCGGAGCGGGCGGCACTCTTGTCGAGTCCGCCATCGTGTTCTCGGAGCTTGGCCGGTTACTCACGCCGGTCCCGTTGGCGGCCAACACCTTCGCGGTCGAAGCGGTCTACCGCATCGGCGACGACGAGCAGCGCCGCAGGCTGCTCAAGGGAATGCTGTGCGGCGAGCAGGTCGGTGCGTTCGCCGTGGCGGGCCCGGACGACACCGACCCCGCCGCGGCACGGGTGAGGGCCGGCCGGAAGGACGGCACCGTGCTCACCGGGGTATGCGGGCCCATCCTGCACGGCCCGGTCGCGGACCTGTTCATCGTGCCCGCGGTGGCTGACGGGGCGATGACCCTGCATGTGGTGGCTGCCGACGCACCGGGGGTGACAGTCGTGCCCTTGCCGTCGTTCGACGTCACCCGGCCGGTCGCCAGGCTGGAGCTGGCTCAGGCTCCTGCCGAAGCGCTGTCCGCGGGCTCACCCGACGATGTCGAACGGGTACTGGACGTCGCGCGGGTACTGCTGGCCGCGGAGATGCTCGGCGGAGCCGAGGCGTGCCTCACCATGGCGGTGGAATACGCCCGCACCCGAAGGCAATTCGACCGTCCGATCGGCTCGTTTCAGGCGGTGAAGCACGCCTGCGCCGAGATGATGATCGAGATCGACGCGACGCGCGCCGCGGTGATGTACGCCGCAATGAGCGCTGCAAACGCCGCGGAACTGAGGATCGCCGGTCCGCTGGTGAAGGCGCAGGCCGCCGACACGTACGCGCTGTGTGCCGGTTCCGCCATCCAGGTGCATGGAGGTATCGCTTTCACCTGGGAGCACGACCTGCACCTGTACTTCCGCCGGGCCAAGACGACCCAGGCGCTCTTCGGCGGGAGCACACACCACCGCCGGTTGCTCGCCGATCGCGCCGGCATTTGATTCGTCACTTGCAAGATCCCTCAACAGACGAGGAGCCAACGATGACCACGCTCGAGTCCCCCTGCGCGGGCATCACGCTCAGCGACGTCCTGCGCAGGCACGCCCGTGTCCGGCCCGCCAAGATCGCATTCGTCGATCCGCGGCGCCGGTGCACCTTCTCGGAGATGGACGAGCGTGTGACGCGGCTCGCGAACGCGCTGTCCTCCCGCGGGATCGGTCGCGGCGATCGGGTGGCCGTCCTCGGATATAACAGCATCGAACTCGTCGAGACCTGGCTCGCCGCATTGCGTCTTGGGGCGATCGCGGTTCCGATGAACTTCCGGATGGTGGTCGACGAGATCGCCTATGTGCTCGCGGACAGCGGTGCGGCAGTCGCGGTGGTGGACATCGCGCTGGCCCCCGCGGTGGAACAGGCGCGGGCCAAGGCGCCCTCGGTGGACACCGTCATCACGATCGGCGGCGATATGGACGACGTCATCGCGGGCGCGTCCGATGTCGCCATCGACGTCGCGGTGGAGGACGAGGCACCCGCGTTCATCATGTACACATCGGGGACCACGGGCTTCCCGAAAGGCGCTGTGCTCAGCCATCGCAACCTGTACCTGCACGCGTTCAGTTCGATGGCCACCCTGGGTGACCGCGATGACGACGATTGCTGGATGGCGGTGGCGCCGCTGTTCCACACGGCCGGAGTTTCCGGCATGCTGCCGATGTTCCTCAACGGCGGGACGGCGGTCATTCCACCGTCCGGCGGGTTCGACCCCGCCGCGACAATCGCCACGATCGTCGAGGAGCACGTCACGTCGTGCTGGATGACGCCTGCGCAGTGGCAGATCGTCTGCGCGATGCCCGATCTCGGCTCCCGGGATCTGTCCCGGTTGCGCCGCGTCTGGTGGGGCGCCGCACCCGCGTCGACGACGCTGCTGCGCACCATGATCGACGCGTTCCCGCACGCCGAGATCATCGCCGCGTTCGGCCAGACCGAGTGCAGTCCCATCACATGTCTGCTCCGCGGTGAGGACGCGCTCCGCAAGATCGGATCGGTGGGCACGCCGATGCTCAACGTCGAGACCCGGATCGTGGATGACGAGATGAACGATGTCGCCCAGGGTGAGGTCGGCGAGATCGTCTATCTGGGTCCGCTGGTGATGAAGGAGTACTGGCATAAGGCCGAGGAGACGGCAGAAGCATTCCGCGGCGGCTGGTTTCACTCCGGCGACCTGGTTCGTCAGGACTCCGACGGCTACATCTACGTAGTCGACCGCAAGAAGGACATGATCATTTCGGGCGGGGAGAACATCTACTGTGCCGAGGTGGAGAACGTCCTGGCCACCTGCGCGAAGGTCACCGAGGTCGCGGTCATCGGTGTCGCCGATCCGAAATGGGGCGAGACGCCGATGGCGGTGGTCGTCCCGCGCGATGCCGACAATCCCCCGACCGACGACGAGATTGAAGCGCACTGCCGCCAGCACCTCGCGCCGTACAAACGCCCGCGGCGCCTCGTGATCGTCGACACGTTGCCGCGCAACGCCAGCGGAAAAGTGCTCAAGACCCGGCTGCGGAAGGCGTACGGCGCCGTCGAGTCCTATGCGGCCGGCCGCACCGACACTCCCCTGCTGGACGAGACGATCGGAGCGAACTTCGAGCGCACCGCATCGAAATACCCTGACGCGGAGGCGCTCGTCGACGTCGCAGGCGGCCGCCGCTGGACCTACGGCGAACTGAACTCTGAGATCGACTGTGTCGCTAGCGCTTTAATGGCGAGCGGTATCGAGCGCGGCGATCGCGTCGGCATCTGGGCGCCCAACTGCCCGGAATGGACGATCCTCCAATACGCGACGGCCAAGATCGGCGCGATCCTGGTGGCCATCAATCCCGCCTACCGCACTCACGAGTTGGCGTATGTGCTGCGCCAGTCGGGCACGCGACTGCTGGTGTCGGCGACCGAGTTCAAGACCTCGGACTATCGCGGCATGGTCAGCGAGGTGCTTGCGCAGACACCCGATGTGACCGAGGTCGTCTTCCTCGGCACCGGCGACTGGGACCACCTGCGAGCTCGCGCCAATCAGGTGTCGGCGGCGGATCTGCGGGAACGGATCGCGAGTCTGCAACCAGGCGATCCCATCAACATCCAATACACATCGGGGACAACGGGTTCGCCCAAGGGGGCTACTCTGTCGCACCGAAACATCCTCAACAACGGCTTCTTCGTCACCGAGCTCATCAACCTCGGCCCCGGCGAAAGGTTGTGCATACCGGTGCCTTTCTACCACTGCTTCGGCATGGTGATGGGCAATCTGGGCTGCACCACCCACGGCGCGACGATGGTGATACCGGCAGCAGGCTTCGACCCCGCGGCGACGTTGTCGGCGATCGAAAAGGAGCGCTGCACCGCGCTTTACGGCGTGCCGACGATGTTCATCGCGATGCTCGGGTACCCCGATCTCGGCGAGCGCGATCTGTCGTCACTGCGCACCGGGATCATGGCGGGCGCCACCTGTCCGATGGAGCTGATGAAGCGGTGTGTCAACGAACTGAACATGTCAGAGCTGGCGATCGCATATGGCATGACGGAAACCTCGCCGGTGTCGTGCCAGACGCTCATCGACGACGATCTGGACCGCCGCACCGCCACGGTCGGGCGTGCGCACCCGCACGTGGAGATCAGGATCGTCGATCCCGAGACCGGAAAAACGGTGAAACGTGGTGAGCCGGGTGAGTTCTGCACACGCGGCTATTCGGTGATGCTCGGTTACTGGAACGACAACGAGCGCACGCACGAGGCGATCGACGGTGACGGCTGGATGCACACCGGCGATCTAGCGGTGATGCGGGATGACGGGTACTGCATGGTCATCGGGCGCATCAAGGACATGGTGATCCGCGGTGGTGAGAACGTGTATCCACGTGAGGTCGAGGAATTCCTGCACACACACCCCGATATCGACGATGCACAGGTGATCGGCGTTCCCGACGAGAAGTACGGCGAAGAGATATGCGCGTGGATCAGGATGCGTGCGGACCGTACACCGCTGGACGCCGATGCCGTGCGGGCGTTTGCATCCGGAAAGCTCGCGCACTACAAGATTCCCCGGTATGTACGCGTTGTCGACGAGTTCCCGATGACAGTGACCGGGAAGGTGCGCAAGGTCGAGATGCGGGCCGAGACCGAGCGGCTGCTGGGGTTGGAAACCTAGTTCGACGACTGCGGCCGCTTGGCAGGCGCTTCGCGGCGCTCGTGCCACCGCAACCGAAGCATCAGCAGGCCCCGGTGCGCACGCCACCCTGCGGCCAGCGGGTCACGCCAGACGGGCGAGTGGCGGTTCGGATCGGGTTCGATTCGCACGCATCCATTGTGCAGGCAATCTCAGCGACCGGCCATCCGCGACACTGCCGCCCAGGTGAACAGCGGTCGAACGTCAAATACGGAAAAGCCCCGCACACCGTGGGTTGCGGGGCTCGTCCGTCGTCGCTTAGGCGCCTTTACCTCGCAATTCGTGTGACAGCGCTTCCAGCTCGTCACCGCCCGCCATCTCCTGTGTCAGGTGCTCGAGCGTGATGTCGTCATACGTGCAGTCCAGCTTCTGCCGACCACGGTTGAGCAGCACAAAGTGGTCACCGACCATGTGAGCGTGATGCGGATTGTGTGTGATGAACACCACGCCGAAGCCGGCCTCTTTGGCCGCGGTGATGTACTTGAGAACCACCCCCGACTGCTTGACGCCGAGCGCGGCCGTCGGCTCGTCGAGGATCAGCACGCGCGCACCGAAGAATACGGCGCGAGCGATCGCGACGCACTGGCGCTGGCCGCCCGACAGTGAGCCGATGGGCACATCGACGTCGGGCAGTTCGATACCCATTTTCGCCAACTCGGTCAACGTGGTGGCACGCATCGCGTTGGAGTCCAACGAGAACGGAAACGTCTTCTTCCGGAGCTCCTGGCCGAGGAAGAAGTTGCGCCATACCGGCATCAGCGGCACGACGGCCAGGTTCTGATACACCGTGGCAATACCCTTGGCCAGTGCGTCTTTCGGTGACGCGAGGCGGGCCGGCTCACCGTCGACGAGCAGCTCGCCCTCGCTCGGTGGGTGATAGCCGGCGATGATCTTGATCAACGTGGACTTCCCCGCGCCGTTGTCACCGAGAATTCCGGTCACCTCACCGGCGTGGACACGCAGCGAGATGTCTTTGAGCGCAGTGATGTTGCCGTACATCTTGCCGACGCTCTTCAGCTCGACCAGCGGTACCTTGCCTCCGGACGGAGCTTCTTCGACAGATTGATCAACAGTTGCGGTCATGGGTCACCTCTTCGCGGCGTAGTTGCGGAATGCGTTGTTGGCGATCACCGCGAACAGCAGCATCACGCCCATGAAGAACTTGAACCAGTCAGGTTCCCAGCCCGCATAGACGATGCCCTGCTGCACCATGCCGAAGATGAACGCACCGATGGCGGCGCCGATGGCCGTGCCGTATCCGCCTGTCAGCAGACACCCACCGATGACTGCGGCGATGATGTAGATGAATTCCTGGCCCACGCCCTGACCGGACTGAACCGTGTTGTACGAGAACAGCAGATGCATGCCGGAGAACCACGCGGCGAACCCGACGAACATGAAGAGCCCGATCTTGACCGCGGTCACCGGAACACCGACCGCTCGAGCACTTTCCGCATCGCCGCCGACAGCGAAGATCCAGTTGCCGATCTTGGTCTTGAACAACACGTAGGTCGCGATCAACGTGAACAGCAGCCACCAGAGCACCGTGACACGCACGGGGACACCGAAAATCGTCAACGTCGACGCGAACACGGCGCGGGCGGATTCCCACCCCTGCATATCGCTCACGCTGGGCGTGGCGACCGCGCCGGAAACCCATTTGGTCACGGCGATGTTCGCGCCGGTCAGCATCAACAGGGTCCCGAGCGTGATCAGGAAGCTCGGGATCTTGGTCTTCATCACCATGTATCCGTTGAAGAACCCGACGGCCAGCGACAGCAAGAGCGCCAAACCCGCACCGGCCCAGAGGTTCAGGTGAAAGTTCCAGGCCAGCATCGACGCGGCGAGCGAACCGGTGGTGACCGCGACACCGGCCGACAGGTCGAACTCGCCGCCGATCATCAGCAGGGCGACCGCGCACGCCATGATGCCAATGGTCGAGCTGCCATACAGCACAGTCGCCAGCGACTCGGCCGACCGGAACGGCGGTGCCATCACGAAGAAGAAGATGAAGATGACGACCGCACCGATGAGTGCACCCATCTCGGGGCGAATCAGCATCCGTTGGACGCGGTTTCGCTCCTTGACGCGTTCGTCGTGGACGACTTTGCGTTCGCCGAGGTCGACCTCGGCCTGGGTACTCATCAGCGCGTTCCACCCTTCGCGTACTCGGCCACGGCGTCGATGTTCGACTTGTCGATGAAGGCCGGACCGGTCAGCGTCTCTTTACCGCCGCCGATCACGTTGCCGTTGTTGAGGTACAGCCACAGCGAGTCGATCGACAGGTAACCCTGTAGGAACGGCTGCTGGTCGACCGCCCATTGCACGCTGCCGTCCTTGATCGCGTCGACGAGCGCGGCATTGGTGTCGAAGGTGCCGATCCGGGCGTTGCTGCCCGCGTTCTTCGCCGATTGCACCGCGGTCAGCGCGAACGGTGCGCCCAGCGTCACCACGTAGTCGACGCTCGGATCCTGTTGCAGCTTCGCGGTGATCGTCGACTCGACCGACGGCATGTCCTTGCCGTTGACGTTGAGGTTCTCGGTCGCGGCGAACTTGCTCTTCACACCGGCGCAGCGGTCTTCCAGTCCGACGTGACCCTGCTCCTGGATGACGCACAAGGCCTTCTTCGCGCCGTCCTGCGTGAGCCGGTCGCCTGCGGCCTGTCCCGCGATGAACTCGTCCTGGCCGAAGAACTCCTTCACGCCCATCTGCTGCCAGGCATCGCCACCGGCGTTGAAGGCGACGACCGGAATGCCTTTCGCTTCGGCCGCCGCGACGGCGGCGCGCATCGCGTCGGGCTTGGCCAGGGTCAGCGCAATGCCGTCAACCCCGCTGTCGATCGCGGTCTGGACGAGGTTGGCCTGATTGGGGGCCTCGGGGTCATTCGAGTACCGCAGTTCGATGTTGTCCTTCTTCGCCGCGGTCTCGGCGCCCTTGCGGATCAGATCCCAGAACGAGTCACCCGGCACTTCGTGCGTGATCATCGCGATCGTCGCGCGCGGCGTATCGACGGTGCCGCCGCCCATGCCGCCGTCGCTCTCCCGCGGCTTACCGCCGGTGGACGAACACGACGCGACTCCCAAGACGAGCACCGTCGCCCCGGTGACCGCCGCGATCCGACTGATCCTCATTGCATCTCCTTGCCGTCGAGTGCGACGCAGCACTCCTCCTGATCGATGTAATACGGCTCACAGCAGAAAGTCAATAGTTTGTCCTGACATTAGGACTGCACATCAAATGTTAGGGTTGCCGGTCGTAGCGCCACAGCGAAGGAGGCGATTTTGATATGACGGACTTTGAGCTTGCGATCTGCGCGGAGATGGTGTTCACCGAGCTACCGATTATCGAACGGGTGCGCCGCATCCACGACATGGGCTTCGCCGTGGAGATCTGGAGTTGGCACGACAAGGACCTGGCCGCGCTCGCGGCCACCGGTGCGAGATTCACCTCGATGACGGGCTACCTGCACGGCGACCTGATCGACCCGGCGACCGCCGACGAGGTGGTCCGCACCGCCGAGCTGTCCATCAAAGCCGCTGAGACACTGGGTGTTTCACGACTCAATCTACATACCGCCGAACTCGACGAGAAGGGCAACGCGGCGCGCCCGCGGCAGCGGGCGACCGGCGAGATGTGGCTGACCGCGCTGCGCACGCTCGAACGCATCGGTGATCTCGGGGCCGAGGCCGGCGTGCAGTTCTGCGTCGAGAACCTCAACACGATCGTCGACCATCCCGGCATCCCGCTGGCCCGCGCGAAGGACACGTTGGCGCTGATCGAGGGCGTGGCGCATCCGAACGTGAAGATGATGTTGGACCTCTATCACGCGCAGATCGGCGAGGGGAACCTCATCGAGCTGGTCCGGCGCTGCGGCGACGCGATCGGCGAGATCCAGGTGGCCGATGTGCCGGGACGATGCGAGCCAGGAACCGGCGAAATCAACTACCCCGCGATCGCAAAGGCGCTGCGCGACATCGGTTTCACCGGCACCGTGGGCATGGAAGCCTGGGCATCCGGCGACAGCGTGGCCGCGCTGAAGGCATTCCGCGCCACGTTCAGCTGACCGCACCGGGCCTCGCTCAGGGGCGTCAGCGGTCCACCAGGGTGGTGTCGAAGTAGTACCGCGACGCGCGGTAGCAGTGCGTGCCGAATTCCACTGCACTCCCCGAATCGTCGAAGGCGGTACGGGCCATGGTCAGCAGCGGAGCGCCCGCCTTTTCGTCAAGAAGACGCGCCTCGGACCGTGTCGCGCCGCGGGCGCCGATTCGCTGGCGCGCCAGCCTGATGTGCACGCCACGCGATCGCAGCGCCTGATACAAGCCGATGCTCTCGAGCTCTCCGGCATCGGGTGCGATCTCGATCGGCAGATGGTTGATCATCACCGCGAGCGGTTCGCCGTTGGCGCACCGCAGTCGATGAATGGTGACCACCTCGCGATCCTCGGAGATGCTGAGCTCGCGCGCAACGTCCTCGTCGGGCCGCCCGACGGAGTACTCCAACAGCTGAGTGGTCGGCTCCTGGCCGGCGCGGGCAAGGTCGTCGAAAAGGCTTGTCAGCTCGACGCGCCGGTGTACTGGATTCTGCACGACCTGCGTGCCGACACCGCGCTTGCGAACCAGCATTCCCTTGTCGACGAGCTCCTGGATCGCACGCCTCGTCGTCGGCCGCGAAAGCGTCAATCTCTTCGCCAATGCCAGCTCATTCTCGAAACGGTCACCGGGCGCGAGTTCGCCATCGCGAATCGCAGCCTCGATGGCCTGAGCGAGCTGATAGTAGAGAGGAACAGGGCTTGACCTGTCGAGCTCCACTGTCAGGGGCACGGTGTCTCCGATCTGCTGATGGACCAGACAAAGAGTAGCTGAATCCTAGCACCCTATGATCGAAAGATAGAATGTCAGGACAAACTATTGACATGGTGGAGTGACGACAGGCACAGTCATATACAGCCATCCCCTACTCGTGGAGAGCCGACTTTTGACGACCAACCAGCCATATGACGTACTCGCCATCGGGCGCTCCGGCGTCGATGTGTACCCGCTGCAGATCGGGGTGGGCTTGGAGGACGTGGAGACTTTCGGCAAGTTCCTCGGCGGCAGCGCCGCCAACGTCGCCGTCGCCGCGGCACGACTCGGGAATCGTTCGGCCCTGATCTCCGGTGTGGGCGCCGACCCGTTCGGGAGGTACGTCAGCGCCGAACTTGCACGCCTCGGCGTCGACAACCGGTATGTCGTGACCAACGACGAGTACCCGACGCCCGTCACGTTCTGCGAGATCTTCCCGCCCGACGACTTTCCCCTCTACTTCTACCGTCGTCCCAAGGCACCCGACCTCCAGATCAACGCCGACGATGTCGACGCCGACGCCGTACGCTCGGCCCGGCTGTACTGGTCGACGGTTACGGGACTGTCCGAAGAGCCAAGCCGCAGCTCACATTTCGCAGCGTGGGAGATGCGCGGCCGTGCGCCGTTGACGGTCCTCGACCTCGACTACCGCCCGATGTTCTGGGACTCCCCCGCGGCCGCCACGGAGCAGGTGCGAAAAGCACTGCAGCACGTCACCGTCGCGGTGGGCAATCGCGAAGAGTGCGAGATCGCTGTCGGAGAATCCAACCCGCACAACGCAGCAGAGGCGCTGTTGGACCTTGGAGTCGAGCTGGCGATCGTCAAGCAGGGTCCGCGCGGCGTGCTCGGTAAGACCAAGCACAGCTCTGTCACGGTGCCGCCCAACGAGGTCGACGTCGTCAACGGTCTCGGCGCCGGAGACGCGTTCGGCGGCAGCCTGTGTCACGGCCTGCTGCACGGCTGGTCGCTGGAGAAGACGCTGCGCTACGCCAACGCCGCGGGTGCCATCGTCGCCTCCCGTCTCGAATGCTCGACCGCGATGCCGACCGCCGCCGAGGTGGCGGAGCTCGCCGAGCGAACAGCATCGGAGGCAGTCAATGTCTAGGGCACTCTGCGCCGACTACGCCGCGATCACCGAGCTGCGCGCCAGCGATCCCGGCGCCATCGCCCGCGCCTGGCAGGAGCGCGTCACACGACCCACCATCCGGGGCAACGGTCGCCTGATGATCGTCGCCGCCGACCACCCCGCACGCGGCGCCCTCGCCGTCGGCACCCGTCCGACCGCGATGAACAGCCGGACCGATCTACTCGACCGGCTGCGTGCGGCACTTGCCGATCCCGGCGTAGACGGCGTCCTGGCCACCCCGGACATTCTCGACGACCTGGTCGTGCTCGGTGCACTCGACGACAAGGTCGTGTTCTCGTCGTTCAACCGTGGCGGACTGGCAGGCGCGTCGTTCGAACTCGACGACAGGATGACGGCCGCCACCGCGGCGTCCACTGCCGCGGCGAAGATGAACGGCGGAAAGATGTTGTGCCGCATCGACCTCGGCGATGCCGGCACCGTCGCAACCCTGGCCGCATGCGCACAGGCGGTGGATGAACTTGCCGCTCACGGTCTCATCGCGATGCTCGAACCGTTCATGTCCTCACGCGTCGATGGGAAGGTCCGCAACGACCTGTCCCCCGATGCGGTCATCAAGTCGATTCACATCGGTCAGGGCATCGGCTCGACCTCCGCATACACGTGGATGAAGCTCCCGGTGGTCGACGAGATGGAC
>Ga0075370_10000524_pt1 | contig 14643 bp, 11 predicted proteins | sample EndMethybrTD3035_FD_71398 | JGI IMG/M metagenome (GOLD analysis project Ga0075370, IMG submission 71398) | Populus endosphere microbial communities from Tennessee, USA - Endosphere MetaG P. TD hybrid TD303-5 | ecosystem: Host-associated > Plants > Roots > Endosphere | place: USA: Tennessee... | reverse complement strand
CTGTCGGCGCGTTGCTGCTGCTCGGGTTCACCGGCATTGCGGGCGAGCACAGCCAGGTCGCGGTGGTCGGCGCGCAGCTGCCGATCGCCTGGACGCTGCTGCGCGCCGCATGGGAAAGCCATCATGGGCTGAAGGGCGAAGGCGCGCTCGCCACCGCGCGCGTGGTCGCGACGCCGCTGGCGATGCTCGGCATGGTGTTCGTCGTGCGTGCCGCCGCCGGCATGGTGGCGCCCGAGGTCGCGGCGCGGCCGCTGCACGAGCCGAACACGTTCAACGGCGTGGTCGTGCTCGCGTTCATGCTGGTGGCTTTGATGGTCAACCTGGTGCTGGCGCTGATGGTGGTCGGCCGGCTGATCACGCGGCTGCAGCAGCTCTCCGAGCGCGACGCGCTGACCGGCCTGTTGAATCGCCGCGCCCTGACGCCGCTGCTGCACCGCGAGGTCGGACGGCTGCGCCGCTACGGCGAGACCTATGCGCTGCTGATGATCGACATCGACCACTTCAAGAGCATCAACGACAGCCACGGCCACGCGGCCGGCGACGCCGCGCTGGTCAAGCTGGCCCACCTGCTGCGCGAGGCGGCGCGCGAGGTCGATCACATCGCGCGGATCGGTGGCGAGGAGTTCTGCATCCTGCTGCCGCACTCGGAGCTCGACGGTGCGATGCATCTCGCGGGCCGGGTGCACTCGGCGGTGCGCGGCGCCGACTGGCGCGAGTTCGACCGCTCGGTGACGGTGAGCGTGGGCGTGGCAGTGGCGCAGTCGCCCGACGAAACGGCGCAGGATGTGCTGGCGCGTGCCGACCAGGCGCTGTACCGGGCGAAGAACGCGGGGCGCGATCAGGTGATGCTGGCGGAGCCGATCGGATTGCGGGCGGCTTTTTGAGGCGAGCGGTCTCGCTATCCAACCCGTTCAGGCCGAGCTGGTCGAAGCCCTCGTCAACTCCGTTCGGGCTGAGCTTGTCGAAGCCCTCGTGCGGGTCGGCTTCGGGACGAGCCCTTCGACAGCCTCAGGGCGAGCGGGATTTGCAAGTTCGAGCGCTAGCGGGACTTGCAATCCGGCAACGGTCAGCCCGCGCGCGCCTTCACGCCCCCATGCCGCGCCAGCCACCCGAAGTACTCCTCGTACCAGAGCTTCGAATTGCGCGGTTTCAGCACCCAGTGGTTCTCGTCGGGGAACCACAGCAGCCGCGCATCGACGCCGCGCGCCTTCAGCGTGTTGTAGTACGCGAGGCCCTGCTGGTCGGGCACGCGGTAGTCGAGCGCGCCGTGCACCACCAGCGTCGGTGTCTTCATCTGCGCGACGAAGGCATGCGGGCTCTGCGAATGCACCTTGGACATGTCTTCCCAGTACGCCGCGCCGAGCTCGCGCGGGAACCAGGTGTAGGCGTCCTCCGCGAACATCGCCACCCAGTCGAAGCAGCCGGCGTGGCACACATAGGCCTGATAGCGCCCAGGCTTCACGTGAGCGTTCATCCACGCCACCATGTAGCCGCCGTAGCTGCCGCCGGTTGCGAACACGCGCTTGCGGTCGGCCCACGGTTGCTTGAGCAGCCAGTCGGTGCCGGCCTCGACGTCCTGCAGCTCGAGCTCGCCCCAGCGGTGCGTGATGCTGTCGAGAAACGCATAGCCGAAGCCGCTCGAGCCGTGGTAGTTCACGCACGCCACCACGTAGCCCTCGGCCGCGAACACATGCGTGTTCCAGCGGTAGTGGAAGGTGTCGCCGGCCGCGGCATGCGGCCCGCCGTGGATGTTGTGCAGCACCGGGTACTTCTTTTTCGGGTCGAAGCCGGGCGGGTGGATGACCCACATCTGCACGTCGTCGCCCTGAGCGCCGCGCAGCGTGACCTCGTCGACCTTGCCGAAGCGGAACTTTGCGAGCAGCGCGTCGTTGAACTGCTCGATGCGCTGCGGCGCCGCGCCGTCGCGCAGCGCATGCACGCGCGCCGGGTGGGCGATCGAGTCGACCGCATGGACGAGCGTGCCGTGGGTCGAGACGTCGAACGAATGCACCCAGCCGCCGGCCGCGGCGATGCTCGCGCCGCGCGTCGCCACGTCGAAGCGCCACAGGTGGTTGCGGCCGCGCTGCTCGGCCGTGAAGTAGACCGCGCTCGCATCGCCGGCCCAGCGCAGCGGTGCATTCACGGAGTGGTCCCAGTCCGCGCTGATCACCTTCCAGCGGCCCTTGCGCGGCAGCAGCGCGAGCTGCGGGGGCATCGTGTGCCTCTTGCCCTGGTTCGCGGCGATGAACGCGAGCGTCTCGCCGTCCGGGCTGTAGCGCGGGGCGTCGAAGTCCCAGGCCTTGTCGAGCGCGGCCGGCGCGACCTTGCGGGTCCGCACCTCGATCTCGAACACGGCGCGGCAGTTGTCGAGCCGCTTCTCGAGGTTCGGGTCGTAGGCGAATGCGATGCGGCGGCCGTCGGGCGAGATGTCGAACGCGTTCGCGTCCGGCTCGGCGCGGCTCAGCTCGTAAGGCGTGCCTTCGAACAGGTCGACGATGCGGCCGCTCGACACGTCGAGCACGAGCAGGTGCGCCACGCGGCCCATCGGCACGTGGTGGTCCCAGAAGCGGTACAGCGCCTCGCTGGTCGCGTAGCCAGTCTCCTTGCGCTCCTTGAACTCCTTGTGGCGCTTGGCCTGCGCCTTCTCGCCCCTCAGCTCGGGCCAGACCCAGGCGACGAACGCGATGCGCTTGCCGTCGGGAAACCACTTGAACGCCTCGATGCCGGGCGCGAACTGGGTCAGCCGGCGGGCCTCGCCGCCGTCGGGGGCAATCAGGTAGAGCTGCGCGCTCTCGTCCTTCTTGCCCTCCTGCTCGCGCTTCGCGACGAAGGCGATCGCGCTGCCGTCGGGCGACCAGGCGGCCTGGCCGTCTTTTTCGCCGCAACTGGTCAGGCGGCGCGGCTCGCCGCCGAAGGTCGAGAGCAGCCACAGGCTGCTGCTCGCCTTGTTCTCCTGCATCGAGTAGCTTGCGACCGAGGCGACCGCCTGCGAGCCATCGGGCGCCAGCGCGAGGCCGCCCACACGTTCGATCTGCCAGAGGTCGTCGACGGTGAACGGTCGGTGCTTGGTCGCCATGCGGTCTTTTCTTTCTTCAGCGGGGTTTATCGAGCTGCCAGCGCAGATGGGTCTTGATGGTCGGCCACTCGGCCGCGGTGATGCTGTAGACGGCGGTGTCGCGCAAATTCCCGGCCGGGTCGCGCGAATGAGCGCGCAGGATGCCGTCGAGCTGCGCACCGAGCCGCTCGATCGCACGCCGGCTCTGCGTGTTGAGCCGATGGGTGCGGAACTCGACCGCGATGCAGTCGAGCTTCTCGAACGCGTGGGTCAGCAGCATCAGCTTGCACTCGGTGTTCAGCGCGCCGCGCTGCACGCGCTTCGCGTACCAGGTACTGCCGATCTCGACGCGCTTGTTCGTCGCGTCGATGTTCATGTAGGTCGTCTCGCCGACGACCGCGCCGCTCGCATCGAGCACCGCGAATGGCAGCATCGAGCCGCTCGCCTGCAGGCGCAGCCGGCGCTGGATGTCGGCACCCATCGCATCCGGTGCCGGAACGCTCGTGTACCAGAGGCGGAAGAGTTCGCCATCGGCAGCGGCGGCGTTCAACGCCGATTCGTGTTCCGGCGCGAGCGGGGTCAGGGTGGCATGGGCGCCGTGCAGGGTGACCGGGTCGGGCCAGGGCATGTTCCGTGTTGGAGTTGAGTTTGCCGGGCAGCAGCCTACACCAACTCGCGCAGCGGCCAGAGGCGAGCGCCGGCCTCAGGGCGCGTCGGCAACGCAACGCAGCGCCAGCGCGACAGCGTCGTCGAAGGGCAGGTTCGTTCCCTCGTTCCAGGCGGCTTCCAGCGCTTGCCGGTCGAGCGCAGTGTGCGCCCGTTCGAGCGCGGACTGCCTGACGCTGTCGGGCGAGGGGCCGAGGTGCCTGCCCGCCTCCGCGGCGATCCGCTGCGCCGCGGCGACGAGGCGCAGCGCGTCGTCGCTGCGGCCGATGCCGACCAGCAATCCCGCGTTGGAGACGAAGCTCATGGCGCAGTCCGTCCTGTCGCCGATCTGCTTGCGGATCTGCAGCGCTTCGGCCAGCAGCGGCTTCGCATCCGCGTGCCGGCCCTGCGCCACCCGAAGGTCACCGAGCGCCGCGACCGCGGTCGCCTCGCCCCTGCGGATATCGAGCGTTCGGAACAGGGCGCGGCCCTCTTCGAGATGACGCAGCGCCGCGTCGAAGTCGCCCAGGGTTCTCTCGACGATGCCCAGGTTGTGCAAGGCGCCCGCCAGATGAGGTTTGGAGCCCGAGGCGAATGCCTTCACCGCGCGTTCCAGGCGTATGCGTGCCTCGGGGTAGGGACCACGGATGCTGAGCAGCGTCCCGTAGTTGAGGTTGACGGCATCGATCGTGTGCTTGAGGCCGATCTGCGTCGCCTTCTCCAGGCACTCCTCGTACAGTGGTTGGGCCTGCGCGACGCGGCCCTGCCGGCTTTCCAGAACCGCCAGGTCCTGCAGCGCGAGCGCGATCTGCCGCGGGTCGCCCTCGTCGCGCGCGATCGACAGCGCTTCATCGTAGGCGCGCCGGGCCTGTACGGCGTCGCCGAGCGCGAACATCGCCCAGCCGAGCACGGCGAGTGCCTTGGCTTGCGCCAGCCCGGCGCCGCTGGCGCGCGCGGCAGCGGCAGCGGTCCGGGCAGCCGCAGCCGCCTCGGGCGGCTGGCCCTGCATGCGGTGGACCGCGGCGTCGCGTGCGAGTGCATCGCTCTGTCGCCTCGTTTCGTCGATGGCGTTCCAGGCGGCTGCTGCGCGCTGCAGGAGCGCGTGGGCCTCGTCGAACTGGCCACGCGGTATCAGCGCTTCGCCGAGCTGCTGCGCGGCCTCGGCGACGCAGTGCTCGCCGAGGCCGGCCTCCGCCAGAGACAGTGCATCGCGCGCGACGGCGGCGGCTTCCTCGCTGCGGCCGACATGCGCGAACACCGCGGCGCGGCGCAAGTGCAGGTCAAAGCGCTCGCGCGGGTCATCGAGCAGCGGAAGCAGGCGGTCGAAGTAGGCGATGGCGGCTTCGTTGGCATAGGCCGCCATCGCCGCATCGCCGGCCCGCCGGAAGTACTCGCGCTGTTTGTCGACGCGCGTGCTCTGGCCATAGTGATACGCCAGCAAGTCGAGGTCGGGGTTGCCGCGCGAGGTTTCGACGAACATGGCGAGCTGCTCGTGCAGCTGTGCCCGCGTGGCGCGCGGCAGGCTCTCGTAGGCGACATCGCGGATCACGACGTGCTTGAAGAGGTACGCGAGCTGAGGCTCGCGCGTGGCCAGCGGCGTGATGCCCATCGAGCACAGCGTGTCCAGGTCGGACTCGACCTGCGCCGTCGCGCCGAGCGAGGGATAGCAGCCGTGCAGCCAGTCGACGCGAAAGACGCGGCCGATGACGCTGGCTGTCTTCAGCGTCGCGCGCTGCGCTTCGGTGAGCCGATCCATCCGGCTCAGGATCAGCGCGTGCAGACTGCCCGGCAGCTCCGCCGTCAGCGCGGCGGGGCTCTCGTCCAGGCCGCGCTCGCGTTCGAAGCTCAGCAACTCCTCGAGATAGAACGGGTTGCCTTCGGCGCGCGCATTGAGCGCATCGGCCAGCGCCGTCGCGTCGGCATCCCGCTCGCCTGCCCACCCCAGCTTGCCGCGCACGAGCGCGCGCACGTCGTCGGCGCTCAGCGCTCCGAGTGCCAGCTGCACGACGCCGCCCGCCGGTGCGCCGGCGGCACCGGCCTCGCGCGACGAGCTCAGCAGGCACAGCGGCACGTCCATCTGCGTGTCCGTCAGCCTGTGCAGCAGCCCCGACGACAGCGCATCGATCCAGTGGCAGTCCTCGAGCACGACGAGCAACGGCCGGCGTCTTGCCGATGCCTTCAGCATGTCTTCGATCGTTGCGGCGAGCAGGTTGCGCCGGTCCTCGGGCGTCAGTCGGGCGACCAGGTGGTTGTCGGGGATCGGCTCGTCGAGCAGCGGAGCCAGTACGGGCAGCGCCGCCACGCGATGCGGGGCGAGGTCGCGCAGGCGCGCCTCGATCGACGATCGCGGCGCGGGGCCGACGTCGCCTCGTTCGTCCCCGGGCTCGATGTCGAGCTCGAGCAGTGCGCGGCAGATCGGCTTCCAGACGAAGTAGGGCGCGGTCGTGCTCGATGCGGAGCAGCCCGCGCCGTAGATCGCGAAGCCGCGCGCCTGCGCGTACGCGGTGAGCTCCATGATCAGCCGGCTCTTGCCGACGCCGGCTTCGCCGACGATGCTCGCGACCTGCGCACGGCCTTGCAATGCGGCGTCGACCGCGGACTCGAGCTGTGCGAGTTCGGCCCGCCGGCCGAACAGCGGCCCCGAGCGTTCCTCGCGCAGCTGCATCGCCTGGCGCAGCAGCGGTGCGCCGAGCGCTTGCACCGCAACCGGATCGCGGTGACCCTTGAGCGCCAGCATCGTCGGCGCAGCGAGCGAGAACTCGCGGGCGGCCTCGCGTTGCACCGACGGTGCCAGCAGGATTTGTCCGGGGAGCGCTGCACTCATCAACCGCGCGGCGAGGTTCGCTGCGTCTCCGAGCGCGCCGTAGGTCGCGCGGCGGCGACTGCCGTAGGCGCCGGTGCGGGAGACGCCGGAAGCGATGCCGATCTGCACGCTCGTCAGGAAGGCGAACGGCCGCAGCGCCTCGCGCAGCTGCCACGCGGCACGAGCCGCACGTGCGGCATCGTCCTCGTGCGCCACCGGCGCACCGAAGTCCAGGTAGGCATAGCTGCCCTTGTCGCCGAGCGTCAGTTGCAGCAGGGTGCCGTCATGTCGTTGCGCGACGGTCTGCGCGCACCGGACGATTGCGTCGAGCTGCGACGCGGCGGCCGGATCGCCGTCGTAGTCGATGCCGTCGAAGCGCAGGAACAATGCAACCGTCGGGCGCAGCTCGGTCAGGAAGACGCCGTGCCCCTTGCGCTCGGCTTCGTAGACCTGCGGCAGCAGCCACGGACGCAGCCGCTCGGCAAGCACGTCGTCGACCGGCGCGGCCGTGTGTTGCGGCACTCCGCCCGCGCGGTCGTCGACCGTCGCGCCGGCTTGCGCGAGCGGCGCGAGGGCGACGAACGCTTCGCCGTCGCGGGCCGCACGCCGCACACCGGCGGCCAGCGACGGGCAGGCGGTCGCCGTGCGCGCGTCCACGACGACTTCGCCCGGTGCGGCCAGCTGCGCGGCGGCGGACATCCGCACCACCGCCGGGCCGGCCAGCGCGTCCAGCAGCTGGATGCGCGGGTCGCCGGCAACGAAGCGCTGCACGGGGCCGCTGCCGATCGCGACCTTGACGCTGATGCCCTCGCGGGCGGCGATCCCGCGCTGCATGGCCTGCGCGCAACGCAGCGCGCGGCGGGCGCTGTCGGTGCGGCCGTCGAACCAGCAGGTCAGCGCGTCGCCAGCGAACCCGACGACGCTGCCGCCTTCAGCCTCGCAGGCTGCGATCAGCACCTCGTAGACGGCGTCGATTCGCCGCGCCAGCTCTTCGGCACCGAGGCGCGCGCCGAGTTCGCGAACCAGCCGTTGCGTCAGCGGCGTGAAACCGTCGATGTCGGCGAAGAGCGCCGAGCCTTCGGCATGTCCGGCCAGCGTCTCGCCGCGCGCAATCGCACGCAGTCGATCCTGCGCCAGATAACGGACCCACGAATGCATGCCTGTACTACCGCCAGCCCGGCGCGCAAAAGGCTCGGGATCGGCGGTTCCCCCGCGCCCGGGCAACCGCCTCTGCGGCGTCGCGCGCCTAGCGGTTGTGCCGCTGCATGAACACGAGCTTCTCGAACAGCGACACGTCCTGCTCGTTCTTCAGCAGTGCGCCGACCAGCGGCGGCACCGCGACCTTGTCGTCCTTGCTGTGCAGCGCTTCGACCGGGATGTCTTCGGCGACCAGCAGCTTGAGCCAGTCCAGCAGCTCCGAGGTCGAGGGCTTCTTCTTCAGCCCCGGCAGGTTGCGCACGTCGTAGAAGTTCTTCAGCGCCGCGCTGAGCAGCTCCTTCTTGAGCTTCGGGAAGTGCACGTCGACGATGCTCTTCATCGTGTCGGCGTCGGGGAACTTGATGTAGTGGAAGAAGCAGCGGCGCAGGAAGGCGTCGGGCAGCTCTTTCTCGTTGTTCGAGGTGATGAAGACCAGCGGCCGGTGCCTGGCCTTCACGAGCTCGCGCGTCTCGTAGACGTAGAACTCCATCCGGTCGATCTCGCGCAGCAGATCGTTCGGAAACTCGATGTCGGCCTTGTCGATCTCGTCGATCAGCAGCACGACCGGCTGGTCGGCGGTGAAGGCCTGCCACAGCACGCCCTTGACGATGTAGTTGTGGATGTCCTTGACGCGCTCGCCGCCGTCGACGTCGGCGAGCTGGCTGTCGCGCAGGCGGCTGACCGCGTCGTACTCGTACAGGCCCTGCTGCGCCTTCGTGGTGCTCTTGATGTGCCACTGCAGCAGCGGCATGCCGAGCGCCTGGGCCACCTCCTCGGCGAGCATCGTCTTGCCGGTGCCGGGCTCGCCCTTGATCAGCAGCGGCCGCTTCAGCGTCGCCGCGGCGTTGACCGCGAGCATCAGGTCGGGCGTGGCGACGTAGTTTTCCGAGCCTTGGAACTTCATGGACACTGCCGTTCGAGCGGGTGGTGAGGGAGCGCGGGCCAGTATAAGGGCGCCCCTATAATCGCCCGCTGACCTGCAAACACACCGTCCCGCTGGAACCATGAACAAGCTCGCCCGTCTGTTGATCGTCCTCGGTTTCGTTGCCGGCGCCTTTGCCGGTGCGGCCCACGCCCAGGACGCGAAGCCTGCCCAGGGTGGCAGCGCGGCAGCCGGCGAGAAGAAGGCGGCGATGTGCATCGGCTGCCACGGCATCCCCGCCTACCAGGCGAGCTTTCCCGAGATCTACAAGGTGCCGATGATCGCGGGGCAGAACTCGAAGTACATCGTCAGCGCGCTCACCGCCTACAAGAAGGGCGACCGCAAGCATCCGACGATGCGCGCGATCGCCGCGTCGCTCACCGACCAGGACATGGCCGACCTCGCCGCGTTCTACGAAACCGAGAACAAGGGCGCCGAAGCGGCAGCCAACGCGGTGGCCGGCGCTCCGTCGCCGACGATTGCCGAATTGCTGAAGAAGGGTAATTGCATCTCCTGCCATGGCGACAACTTCAGCAAGCCGATCGACCCGGCCTATCCGAAGCTCGCCGGCCAGCATGCGGACTATCTCTACTACGCGTTGAAGGCGTACCAGACCGACAAGAACCCGCAGGTCGGGCGCAACAACCCGATCATGATGGGCATGGCGCGGCCATTCACGCATGCCGAGCTGAAGGAGCTGTCGAGCTATCTGTCGTCGCTCCCGGGCCAGCTGGCGACGGTGCCGCAATCGCGCTTCCGCTGAACGCCGCTGCGCTCGGAGCCCTCTCCAAAAAGGCCGCTGCAACCCAGCGGCCTTTTTGTCGCCGCAACCGCAGCGACGTGCGGCCTGAAACTTGCTCGCCCCGGTTTCAGCGAAACCTTTCAGGTTTTCCCTGACCGGGCGCCGTGTAGGGGGAGCCCTACACTGGCCCACCTTCGAAATCTCGCTGGAGCAAGCGATGAAACGACTACTGAACATGGCCGCGGCGCTGGGCGCTGCCGCGCTGCTGATCGGCGGCGGCGCCCAGGCGCAGACGCTGCGCTGGGCCTCGCAGGGTGACCTGCAGACGCTCGACCCGGACTCGCGCAACGAGTCGCTGACCAATTCGCTGAACGGCCAGGTCTACGAGTACCTGGTCGGACGCGACAAGAAGCTCAACGTCGCGCCGCAGCTCGCGACCGAGTGGCAGCAGACCGGCCCGCTGCAGTGGCGCATGAAGCTGCGTCCGAACGTCAAGTTCCACGACGGCACGCCGTTCTCGGCCGACGACGTGGTGTTCTCGATCAAGCGCGCGCAGCAACCGAGCTCGGACATCAAGGTCTACGCCAACGCGATGGGCGAGCCGAAGAAGATCGACGACCTGACGGTCGAGTTCAACCTGAAGGAGGTCAACCCGATCTTCCTCGAGCACGCCAACTCGGTCTTCATCATGAGCAAGGCCTGGTGCGAGAAGAACAACGTCGTCAAGACGCAGGACTTCAACGCCGGCGAGCAGAGCTACGCAGCGCTGCACGCGAACGGCACCGGCCCGTTCATGGTCGTGGCCCGCCAGCCCGACGTGAAGACGGTCTACAAGCGCAACCCGAACTGGTGGGGCAAGTTCGAGGGCAACGTGCAGGACGTGATCTACACGCCGATCAAGAACAACGCGACCCGGGTGGCCGCGCTGATCTCCGGCGAGCTCGACTTCGTGCTGGACCCGCCGCCGCCCGACACGCCGCGCCTGCGCAGCGCGAGCGGCATCAAGGTCATCGACGGCCCCGAGAACCGCGTCATCTTCATCGGCATGGACCAGGGCCGCGACGAGCTGCTGTACAGCGGCGTCAAGGGCAAGAACCCGTTCAAGGACCAGCGCGTGCGCCAGGCGCTGTACCAGGCCGTGGACGAGGACCTGATCAAGAACAAGCTGATGCGCGGCCTCGCGGCGCCGACCGGCGCGACGATGGTGTCGCCCAAGGGCACCTTCAACGATCCCGAGCTCGAAAAGCGGCTCCCGTACGACGTGGCCGCCGCGAAGAAGCTGCTGGTCGCCGCCGGCTACCCCGACGGTTTCGAGGTCACTCTCGACTGCCCGAACGACCGCTACATCAACGACGAAGACATCTGCAAGACGCTCGCGTCGATGTGGGCCAAGATCGGCATGAAGATCAAGGTCAACACGATGCCGCGCTCGGTGTACTTCGCCAAGCTCGGCAACCTCGACACCTCGATGTACATGCTGGGCTGGGGCGGTTCGGTGACCGACGCGGAGCCGACGCTGACGCCGATCTACCGCACGCGCGCGGCCGGCGGCATCGGCCAGTTCAACTATGGGCAGGTCAGCAACCCGAAGCTGGACGAGCTCGCCGCCGCGTCGAGCAAGGAGCCCGATCCGAAGAAGCGCGAAGCCCTGATCAAGGCCGCGGTCAAGGAGCACAACGACATGGTCCACCACATTCCGCTGCACCGCCAGTTCATTCCGTGGGCGATGCGCAGCAATGTCGAGGTGGTGCACCGTGCCGACAACTGGCTCGAGTGGGCCTGGGTCACCATCAAGTGATGTCGCGAGCCGGCCGCGCACGCCGCGGCCGTGCAACCGGAGGCGGCGGCGCTACTGGAAGTAGGCGAGCATGCGCTCGAGCGCCATCGTGAACGGCACCTGCATCATCGGCAGCGTCAGCAGCATGCCGATCAGCCCGACCGACACCGTGATCGGAAAGCCGATCGAGAAGATGCTCATCTGAGACGCCACGCGCGAGATGATGCCGAGCACGAGGTTCACGAACAGCAGCATCGCGACCAGCGGCAGCGCGATCCACAGGCCGAGCCGGAACACCTCGGCGCCCCAGACCTGCGGCTGCACGGTGCGCAGGAACGCGAACGGTTCGGGTCCGACCGGGAACGCGTTGAAGCTCTGCACGACCGCGCCGATCAGCAGCAGGTGGCCGCCCATCACGATGAACAGCCAGCTCACCGAGACGCCGAAGAAGCGGCTCGCCGCGGTCGATTCGCCGCCTGTCATCGGATTGAAGAAGCCGGCGAAGTTCAGGCCCATCTGCAAGCCGATGATCTCGCCGGCGAACTCGACTGCCGCGAACACGATGCGCACCGCGAAGCCGAGCGACAGGCCGATCAGCAACTGCTGAATCACCGCGAGCGCGGCCTGCGCCGAGTCGAGCGCGATCAGCGGCATCTGGGGAAGGCTCGCCTGGGCGCAGAACGCGATCAGGAACGCGAGGCCGATGCGCACGCGGATCGGCACGCTGCGCTGCGCGAACACCGGCAGCGCGCTGAACAGTGCCAGCACGCGCAGGAAGGGCCAGAGCAGCGGCGTGACCCAGGCGAGGACCTGGGTGTCGGTGAAGGTCAGCACGGCGAGACCGCGATGGAGCGATCAGCCCACCGCCGAAGGAATCGACTGCAGCGTGCGCTGGATGTATTCGACCAGGCTGGTCAGCATCCACGGCCCGGCGACGGCGAGCACCGCGACCGCGGCGAGCACCTTGGGAACGAACGACAGTGTCGCCTCGTGGATCTGCGTGGCTGCCTGGAAGATGCTGACCACGAGCCCGACGACCAGGATCACGAGCAGCATCGGCGCCGAGACCATCAGCAGCATGTACAGGCCTTGCTGGCCGGCGGTGAAGACTTGTTGTGCGTCCATGGGGTGGCTAGGTGGCAAAACTCGCGGCGAGCGAGCCGAGCAGCAGATTCCAGCCGTCGGCGAGCACGAACAGCATCAGCTTGAACGGCAGCGCGATCAGCACCGGGCTGAGCATCATCATTCCGAGGCTCATCAGCACGCTCGCGACGATCATGTCGATGATCAGGAACGGAATGAAGATCAGGAAGCCGATCTGGAACGCGCTCTTCAGCTCGCTCGTGACGAAGGCCGGCACCAGCACCTTGAACGGCACGTCGGCGGTCTTCACCGACGGGTCGATCTTCGCGAGCTTGGCAAACAGCATCACGTCGGCCTGGCGGGTCTGCTTCATCATGAAGGCACGCACCGGCACCTCGCCGCGCTTGAGCGCCTCGTCGAATGCGATCTTGTTTTCGGCATAGGGCTGGTACGCATCGGCGTAGACCTTGTCGATCGTCGGCCCCATCACGAAGAAGGTCAGGAACAGGCTCAGCCCCACGACCACCTGGTTCGGCGGCGCGGCCTGCGTGCCCAGCGCCTGGCGCAGCAGGCTCAGCACGATGACGATGCGGGTGAAGCCCGTCATCAGCAGCAGCACCGCCGGCAGGAAGCTCAAAGCGGTGAAGAACAGCAGCGTCTGGACCGGCACCGAATAGCTGGTGCCGCCTGCGCCCTGCGCGATCACGAGCGGCAGGTCAGCGGCCATCGTTGCCTCGATCCTGGCGCAGCTTGCCGAGCAGTTGGGCGAACCCCATCCCCGTTCGGGCTGACGCATCGAAGCCTGGGCCGCCCGCGGGACTGGATTCGTCCTGCGGCTCCATCGTGTGCAGCGTCGTGATGCTCTGCGCCGTCACGCCCAGCACCAGCCAGCGGCGTGCCTCGCCCTGGCCGACCTCGATGGTCACGATGCGCTGGTTCGTCGACAGCGGCAACGCCGCGACGCTGCGCAATTGCCCGTGCCCTGCGCCGCCGCCCATCGGCGTGCGCTTGAGCAGCCACAGCGCGACCGGAATCATCGCGATGATCGCGATGAACCAGATCACCGAGCTCAATGCACCGGAAGAAATCACCTGCGAACCTTTCGATCAGCCGCGGCTCAGGCGGCGCATGCGCTCGCTCGGCGTGACGATGTCGGTCAGGCGGATGCCGAACTTGTCGTTGACGACCACGACCTCGCCCTGTGCGATCAGGTAGCCGTTGACCAGCACGTCCATCGGCTCGCCGGCCAGCGCCTCGAGCTCGACGACCGAGCCCTGCGCGAGTTGCAGGATGTGCTTGATCGGAATGCGCGTGCGTCCGAGCTCCACGGTGAGCTGCACCGGGATGTCCAGGATCATGTTGATGTCGTTGCCCGCCGTCGACGCGCTGGTCGGCGCGAAGTTCTGGAACGACGCCGGCGAGACCTGGTCGGTCTGCACCTCGGAGGCCGTTTCGGGCTTCGATTCGGCGAGCGCGGCGGCCCACTCGGCGGCCATCGCGTCTTGTTCGTCGGATGCGGTGTTGTCAGCTGACATGAGACTCTCCCAACCAGCTCTGCGGCGAGCTGGCCAACAGTTGATTGACCTTCAGGGCGTAGCGCCCGTTGGACGTGCCGTAGCTGCAATCGAGCACCGGCACGCCGACGACCTTGGCCTGGATGACCTGGTGCAGATCGAGCTCGATGAAGTCGCCGACCTTGAACGCGAGCAGCTGCTCGACGGTGGCCGGCGCCGTCGCCAGCTCGGCGACCAGCTCGACCTTCGCGTCCTGGATCTGCTGCTTCATCAGGTTGACCCAGCGGCGGTCGGGCTCGGAGGCATCGCCCTGGATCGTCGAATACAGCACATCGCGGATCGGCTCGAGCGTCGCGTACGGAATGCAGAAGTGGATCGTGCCGCTGGTGTCGCCGATCTCGAGCGTGAAGCTCGTGGCGACGACGATCTCGCTCGGCGTTGCGATGTTCGCGAACTGCGGCTGCATCTCCGAGCGCTGGTAGTCCAGCTCGAGCGGGTAGATGCCGTGCCAGGCCTTCTTGTACTCGGCCGTGATCACCTCGACCAGCCGCGTGATGATGCGCTGCTCTGTCGCAGAGAAGTCGCGGCCCTCGATGCGGGTGTGGTACTTGCCGGCGCCGCCGAAGAGGGCATCGATCACCGCGAACACCAGCGTCGGGTCGCAGACGATCAGGCCCGAGCCGCGCAGCGGCCGCACGCTGACGATGTTGAAGTTCGTCGGCACGACGATCTCGCGCAGGAAGGCGCTGTACTTCTGCACCTTGATGCTGCCGATCGCGATCTCCGGGCTCTTGCGGATGAAGTTGAACAGCCCGATCCGGATGTTGCGCGCGAAACGCTCGTTGATGATCTCCATCGTGGGCATGCGCCCACGAACGATGCGTTCCTGACTCGAGATGTCGTAG
>Ga0075370_10000523_pt1 | contig 14643 bp, 13 predicted proteins | sample EndMethybrTD3035_FD_71398 | JGI IMG/M metagenome (GOLD analysis project Ga0075370, IMG submission 71398) | Populus endosphere microbial communities from Tennessee, USA - Endosphere MetaG P. TD hybrid TD303-5 | ecosystem: Host-associated > Plants > Roots > Endosphere | place: USA: Tennessee... | reverse complement strand
GATCTCCAGCTCGGCGCCGGTGCAGGCCACCATGTCGGCGTTGCGGGCGCGCGAGATCAGGCTGGGCTTGGCCTGCACCTGGTGCGGGTCCTGCATCGCCGTGGTGGCGACGCCGACGTCGACGAACTCGTCGCCGAGCTCCTGCGCGAGCGCGCCCCACTCGGGCTCGCAGGCGAGCACCTTGACGGCCGCGTGGGCCGGCAGCGCGAACGTGGCGGCCAGCGCGAGCGCAGCGAGCGGCGAGGTCTTGGGAAGTGAAGTCATGGTCGTTCCTCGGGATCGGATGCGATGGGGTCGGGGATCAGTAGGCATGGGCGCCGTGCGCGCCGAGCGAGGTCTGGTACTGCAGCAGCCACTGGTTGTCGACATAGCCCTGGCGCGTGCGGTCCTGCGCGAACTGCAGGCGGACGCGGGCGAACTCGCTCTCGCTGAAATCCACCATCACCGAGTTCTTCGTCGGATGGAAGTCGTCGGCGAGGCCGGGCGCGAGCGCCCAGTTGTCGCGGCCCGGATCCAGGCGCTCGGTGCGCAGGCCCAAGCGCCACATCGGCATGAACTGCCACACGCCCTGGACGTAGCCGCCCGACTGCACCTGGTGCAGCGCGAACGGGCCGTCCGCGATCTGGCTGAGGTTGCCGTCGCGCCGGCTCTGCAGCCACTCGCCCTGCAGCTTGAAGTAGGTGTGCGTGGCGTTGCCTTGGGGCGCCCACTTCATCACGCCGTCGGCGACGATGACGCGCGTGCGGCCGTTGAACAGCGCGGTGGTGTCGACGTTGCCGTAGGCGTCCTGCGTCAGGGACTGGTCGTTGGCCGAGGCCTGCAGCAGCGACAGGCCGCCGCGCCAGCTGATGCTGTCGCCGACGTCGCCGCCGGTGTGGAAGGTGAACGCCGTCATGCCGGCGGCGTTGCGGCTGCCGTCGTCGCCCGGGAAGCCGCGGCCGCGGCCGGCCTCCAGCCCGAACTCCATGTACTGGTCGGTGGGCGCGAGCCAGTGCAGCTGCACGCCGTCGTCGGCGTACTGCGTCCCGAGCATGGCCTGGTAGGCGATCGGGTTGTCGACGAAGTCCCAGGTATGGCTGTGCTGGCTGTTGAGATAGCCGATCCCCGAGAAGAAGCGCCCCGCCTTCAGCACCAGGCCGCTGGGCAGCGTCGTGGTGGTGATGAAGGCTTCCTCGGCCTCGATGCTGTTGTCGCCGCCGATCGACAGGTTGATATTGCCGGCCAGCCAGGGGTCGATGTTGGCGGCCAGCGCGAGCTCGGACTCGGCCAGGCTGAAGCCGCGCGAGCCGACGCCGACGGCCGCGCCCGGCGGCAGCGCGAAGCCGGTGATGCGCGCCTGGCCGGGATCCTGCGACGTGTGCGCGTAGGTGCCCGACAGGATCAGCGAGATCTGCGGATTGAAGGAGCCGCCACTGGCCGCGCTGTTGGGAGCGTTGGCGCTGAGGTCGACCGCCGCGGCCGGGACCGTCGCTGGAGCCGGCGCCGGTGCGACGGATGTCGTGGCGTCGGCGACCGCGGGCAACGGCGCGGGGCCGGCCGCGGACGCGGCGGCCATCGGCGCGACGGCGTTGGACGCGTTGGCGGCCTTGGCCTTCGCCAGCTCGGCCTGGGTGTCATGCAGCTGCGACTCGAGCGCGCCGATGCGCTTGTCGTAGTCGGACTTCATCGCCGCGAGCGCCTTCTTCAGCTCGGCGATGTCGCTCGCGGGCGAGGCCAGCGCGGCGCCGTGCAGGCCGGCGGCCAGCAGCAGGGCGGCGAGCGGCCGCAGGGCTCGGGACGACGGGGCCGGCGCGCGCGTTGCGGCGGAATGAACGGACATGAATGGATCTCCCGATGCGCGCGGGCGCCTTGCCCGGTGGGCGGACGCGCACGTGAATCGTCGAGGCGGCCTCCCGGATGAAGGCGGCGCGCCGGTTTGGGGCGGGATGGGCGAACCGCTCGCCGGCATTGGCCGGCAGGGCTCGGTCGAGGCGAGCCGGCGCGCGGGCGCGGCGGTTCGCGGCTTCAGGCGGACAGGGCGTCCGCCGGAGGCGCGCGCGACGCGTACGCGAGCGTCACGCGCGGGCTGAAGCGCCGCTCGGCGGCCTTCGCGACCGGGGCGCCGGGCAGCGGCGCGATCAGCACGATGGCCGTGGGCGCCGGCGCCGCGCCGCCGAGGGCCGCCGCCAGCAGGCAGGTCGGGCACTCATGCTGCGCGTTCACGTGCGCATCGTCGTGCGCCGAGGCGGCGCTGGCGACATGCGTGTAGGCGTGCGCCGTCGCCGCGAACTGCGCGCCGCCGAGCGCCAGCGCCAGGCCCAGCACCCACGACAGCGGGTGCCGCGCGATCCAGCGGCGAAGGGTTTGCAGGAACATGGCGGAGCGGGTGAGCCGGTGCGTCTCCGGACGGGAGATCGGCCAACGGGGAGCTGCGAGCTTAACGCATCGGTTGGCGGCCGCCCCCGGCGCCCAGGCCCCGAAATCGGCGGTCCGTCGCGCGGCGGCAAAGGACTCGCGCAGCGGGCCCCGCCGGAACGGCATCCGGCCTGCAAGCCGGATGCTTCCGAGCGCTAGCGACCGCGGGGCACCAATTACTGCTCGACGAACGCGCGCTCGATGACGAAGTCGCCCGGCGTGGTCGTGTTGCCTTCCTTGAAGCCGCGCGTCTCCATCATCGTCTTCAGGTCGCGCAGCATCTCGGGGCTGCCGCAGATCATCACGCGGTCTTCGGCCGGGTTCAGCGGCGGCAGGCCGAGGTCGGCGGCGAGCTTGCCGTTTTCAAGAAGCGTGGTGACGCGGCCCTGGTTGCGGAATTCTTCGCGCGTGACCGTCGGGTAGTACAGCAGCTTGCCGCTGAGCAGCTCGCCCAGGAACTCGTGCTTGGGCAGGTGTTCCTCGATGAAGTCGTGGTATGCCAGCTCGCTGACCTCGCGCGTGCCGTGCACCAGGATCACCTGCTCGAAGCGCTCGTAGGTCTCCGGGTCGCGGATGATGCTCAGGAACGGCGCCACGCCGGTGCCGGTGGACAGCAGGTACAGGCGCTTGCCCGGCAGCAGGTAGTCGATCAGCAGCGTGCCCGTGGGCTTGCGGCCGACGATGATGGTGTCGCCGACCTGGATGTGCTGCAGGCGCGAGGTGAGCGGGCCGTCGGGCACCTTGATCGACAGGAACTCGAGGTGTTCCTCGTAGTTCGCGCTGGCGATGGAGTAGGCGCGCAGCAGCGGCTTGCCGTCGTCCTTGCGCAGGCCGATCATCGTGAAGTGGCCGTTGGAGAACCGCAGCGACGCGTCACGCGTCGTGGTGAAGCTGAACAGGCGGTCGGTCCAGTGGTGCACGCTCAGCACGCGCTCTTCGTTGAAGGCACTCATGGTCGGTGGTCGGCAGATCGGGGGGAAGACGGTTGCGGCCCGCAAGGCGGGTCCGGGACTCGAGGCTACGGGGAAACCCGTTATTGTCGCAGAGCGGGCGTCCTCGCGATTGCCTAAGCTCAATCGGAAAAGGCATTAAGCGCGCCCGCCGGCGCTTCAGCCGGCCGCCTCGGCCTGCAGCCAGTCGGCGAAGGCCCGCAGCGCCGGCAGCTCGGCCTTGTGTTCCGGCCAGATGAGCGAATAGGCGCGCTGGCCGCCCACCGGCCGCGGCGCGATGTCGACCAGCCGGCCCTGGGCGAGCTCCTCCTGCACGAAGAACGGCGGCGTCAGCGCCACGCCCATGCCGTGCACGGCGGCCTCCGTGAGCATCGAGAACAGCTCCAGGCGCGGCCCGGCCATCGCTTGCGGCACGACCAGGCCCAGGCCGTCGAAGAACTGGCGCCAGGCGTAGGGGCGGGTCGACTGCTGCAGCAGCGGCAGGCGGGCCCAGTCGGCGGCCGTGCGCGGGCGCCCGGCGGCCAGCGACGGCAGCGCCGGGCTGGCCACGGCGATCAGCGACTCGCTCATCAGGAAGCGCTTCTCGGTGCCCGGCCAGGCGGCGGAACCGGTCTCGCCGGCATGGATGGCGGCGTCGAACGGGGTGTCGGAAAACAGGAACGGCCGCGTGCGCGAGCTCAGGTGCACGGCCACGTGCGGGTGCGCGCGCTGGAACGCGGGCAGGCGCGGCAGCAGCCAGCGGGTGCCGAAGGTGGGCACGACGGCCAGCTCCAGCGAACTGCCGCGGCCGCCGCGAGCCATCAGCTCGAGCGTGTCGCGCTCGACCTCGTCCAGCCGGGCGCCGACGCTGCGGCTGTAGTCCAGCCCGGCCTCGGTGAGCATCACGCCGCGCCGGGTGCGGCGGAACAGGCGAACGTCCAGGAACGCCTCCAGCGCCGCGATCTGGCGGCAGACGGCGCTCTGCGTCACCGACAGCTCCTCGGCGGCCTTGGTGAAGCTCTGGTGGCGGGCGGCCGCCTCGAAAGCCTCGAGGGCGCCGGTGGAGGGGAGCTTGCGTCGCATGATCTACAAGTGCGTATTGTGCACAAGTCGGTGCGGATAAAGCGGTTGTTGGCGATGAATCTGCGACCTATAGTGCCGGATTCATGCGAAAGACGCACGCCGTCCCGCGCTCCAGACCATTTCTTCACAGAAAGTCCGCCATGGCCTCCTCCCGCGCCAGCTTCCACTGGGACGACCCGCTGCTGCTCGGCGAGCAGCTCTCCGACGACGAGCGCATGGTCGTGGACTCGGCGCGCGCCTATTGCCAGGACAAGCTCAAGCCGCGCGTGCTCGAGGCCTTCCGCCACGAGAAGATGGACGCGTCGATCTTCCCGGAAATGGGCGCGCTGGGCCTGCTGGGCCCCACGATCCCCGAGCAGTACGGCGGCGCCGGCCTGAACTACGTCAGCTACGGCCTGATCGCGCGCGAGGTCGAGCGCGTGGATTCAGGCTACCGCTCGATGATGAGCGTGCAGAGCTCGCTGGTGATGGTGCCGATCCACGCATTCGGCAACGAGGCGACGAAGCAGAAGTACCTGCCCAGGCTGGCCACCGGCGAGTGGATCGGCTGCTTCGGCCTGACCGAGCCCAACCACGGCTCCGACCCCGGCGGCATGGTCACGCGCGCCCGCAAGGTCGACGGCGGCTACTCGCTGACGGGCGCCAAGATGTGGATCACCAACTCGCCGGTCGCCGACGTGTTCGTGGTCTGGGCCAAGGACGACGAGGGCGCGATCCGCGGCTTCGTGCTGGAGAAGGGCTGGAAGGGCCTGTCGGCGCCGGCGATCCACGGCAAGGTGGGCCTGCGCGCGTCGATCACGGGCGAGATCGTGCTGGACGGGGTGTTCTGCCCCGAGGAGAACGCCTTCCCCGAGGTGCGCGGCCTGAAGGGCCCGTTCACCTGCCTGAACTCGGCGCGCTACGGCATCGCCTGGGGCGCGCTGGGCGCGGCCGAGGACTGCTGGCACACCGCGCGCCAGTACGTGCTCGACCGCAAGCAGTTCGGCAAGCCGCTCGCGGCCAACCAGCTGGTGCAGAAGAAGCTGGCCGACATGCAGACCGAGATCACGCTGGGCCTGCAGGGCTGCCTGCGCCTGGGCCGCATGAAGGACGAGGGCACGGCCGCGGTCGAGATCACCTCCATCATGAAGCGCAATTCCTGCGGCAAGTCGCTGGAGATCGCGCGCCTGGCGCGCGACATGCTGGGCGGCAACGGCATCTCCGACGAGTTCGGCATCGCGCGCCACATGGTCAACCTCGAGGTGGTCAACACCTACGAAGGCACGCACGACATCCATGCCCTCATCCTCGGCCGCGCCATGACCGGCATCGCCGCCTTCTGACATGACGTCTCCTCGCGCGCTGCAAGGCGTCAAGGTTCTCGACCTCTCGCGCGTGCTCGCAGGCCCGTGGTGCGGGCAGCTGCTGGCCGATCTCGGCGCGGACGTCGTGAAGGTGGAGCGCCCCGGCGCCGGCGACGACACGCGCTCGTGGGGGCCGCCGTGGCTGAAGGACGCCAGCGGCGAGGCCACGCGCGACGCCGCGTACTACTTCTGCGCCAACCGCAACAAGCGCTCGGTGACGATCGACATGGCCACCGCGGAGGGCCAGGACCTGGTGCGGCGGCTGGCGATGGAAGCCGACGTCGTGCTCGAGAACTTCAAGGTCGGCGGCCTGACGCAGTACGGCCTCGACCACGCGAGCCTGCTGAAGATGAAACCCTCGCTGGTGTACTGCTCGATCACCGGCTTCGGCCAGACCGGGCCGTACGCGCAACGCGCGGGCTACGACTTCCTGATCCAGGGCATGGGCGGGCTGATGAGCGTCACCGGCCGCGCCGACGGCGAGGAGGGCGCGGGCCCGCAGAAGGTGGGCGTCGCGCTGACCGACATCCTCACCGGGCTGTACGCCACCGTGGGTGTGCTGGCCGCGCTCGCGCACCGCGATCGCACCGGCCAGGGCCAGCACGTCGACCTCGCGCTGCTGGACGTGCAGGTCGCCTGCCTCGCCAACCAGACCGCCAACTACCTGATCGGCGGCGCGGTGCCGCGCCGCATGGGCAACGCGCACCCGAACATCGTGCCCTACCAGGACTTCCCGACGGCCGACGGCGACATGATCCTGGCGATCGGCAACGACGGCCAGTTCGCGAAGTTCTGCGAGGTCGCGGGCAAGTCCGAGTGGGCCGCCGACCCGCGCTTCGCCACCAACGCCGCGCGCGTGAAGCACCGCGCCGAGCTGATCGTGCTGCTGCGCCAGACCACGGTGATGCGCACGACGCACGACTGGATCGTCGCGCTGGAGGCGGCCGGGGTGCCGTGCGGTCCGATCAACCGCCTCGACGAGGTGTTCGCCGACCCGCAGGTGCTCGCGCGCGGCCTGCGCATCGACTTGCCGCACGCCGTGGCCGGCACGGTGCCGGGCGTGGCCAACCCGATCCGGCTGTCGGCCTCGCCGGTGGCCTACGACCGCGGGCCGCCGGTGCTGGGCGAGCACACGGCGGAAGTCTTGAGGCAGTGGCTGGGCGTCGGGGCCTGAAAGGGGTCAGGCCTGTCCTCGGAATCGCGGCAGCAGTTCGGCTTCCGGCAACCTCATGGCGCGATGTCGAGGAGAGGCCAGACCCCTGCGACCGCCGCTTCCTGCGGCAATCACTCGCCTTCCGAATCCTGCTCGTCGACCGGGTTCTGCGCCGCGGCCACGCGGTAGGACTCGGTGGCCCAGGCGCCGAAGTCGCCGTTGCGGCAGCGGTCGCTGCAGAACGGGCGCGACGGGTTCGACGGGCCGTACTTGCAGGGCTTGCCGCAGGCGGGGCACTTGATGTCGCGCTCAGGGCCTTCGAGGCCCGGCGGGATGGCGGAGGCGGTCATGCGGAGTCTTCCAGGGGGCCGAGGCGCGTCACGAACACAGGGCCAGCTCGAACGCGCAGTCCTCGGCCAGCGGGCGCAGGCGGCCTTCGCTGTCGGATTTCATCAGGCGGATCGACACCATCAGCCGATGGCCGCTGATCTCGGGCACCAGGTCGGCTTCGCGCGGCAGGCGCACGCGCAGCAGGTGCCAGGTGCGCGCCGCGGTCAGGCTCTGCTGGTACTGGCCGCCGAGCGCCACCACCTTGTGCGGCACGCCGGATTCGCGCAGCAGGCCCAGCAGCACGTGCAGCGCGGTCGACAGCGGCGCGAGCGTGTCGGTCCAGCGCAGCAGGTCGGCGCGCCGGTGTTCGGGCGGGTATTGCTGCCAGGCGTAATAGGCCGGCAGGTCGAACGCGCAGGTGCCGCCGGGGATGCCGATGCGGCTGCGGATGCTCATCAGCCACTCGTTGGACGTCAGCGCCTGGCCGGCCTTGCCGGGGGATTCGTTCAGGCTGGCGAAGGCCGTGTCGATGCGGCCGATGACCTCGTCGAGCGCGGCCTCGGAGATCGCCGGGTTGCCGCGGTAGCTCGACAGCTGCTGCTTGTGGCGATCGAGTTCCTTGAGCACGTCGGACTTCAGGTCGGCGCGTGCCGCGACGTCCATGATCTCGAACATCGAGGCCAGCGCGTAGTGGTGGTCGACCGGGTCGTCGCGCGCGATCAGGGTGGCCATCCGGTCGAACAGGTGTTCGAGCCGGAGCATCGTGCGGATGCTCTCGTTGAACGGGTATTCGTATAGGACCAAGGCGTTCTCTGGTTCGGCTGTGACCGCGATTGTTTCACAGGCGTTACGAGCTTCGCACCCCGGAACGGGCCGGCGCATGCAATCTGCAGCTTTGTCCTACAAGAACGCGGCGACGGCGGGCGTCATTTCGCCGTCCAGGCGGCCCACAGCGCGTCGACTTCCGCGTCGAGCTGCGCCAGCGTCAGCGCCTCGTTGACGATCACCGCATCGGCGATGGCGCGCCGCTGCGCGCGCGTGGCCTGCTGGGCGATCGTGCGCCGCACGGCTTCGGGCGCCCAGCCCGAGCGTGCCACGACGCGCGCGACCTGCGTGTCCGGCGAGCAGTCGACGATGAGCACGCGATCGACGCGCGCGCGCCAGCTGTCCGATTCGGCCAGCAGCGGCACGTCGAACACGACGGCCTGGCCAGCGCCCGCGCGTGACGCCTGCGCGCGCGTGGCCGCGGCGATCATCGGGTGCAGGATGGCTTCGAGCCGCTGGCGCTGCGCCGGGTCGCCGAACACCAGCGCCCGCATCCTGGCGCGATCCATCGCGCCGTCGCTGGCGATCATGGCGTCGCCGAACGCGGCCGCGATCGCGCTGATTGCCGCTCCCCCGGGGGCGGTCAGCGCATGAGCGAGGGCGTCGGTGTCGACCACGAGCGCGCCGTGCGCGCCCAGGCGCCGCGCGACACTGCTCTTGCCGCTGCCGATGCCTCCGCTGAGGCCTATCGTCAGCCCGGAAAGCTGATGCCCGCCCATGACAGCAGTGCGTCGTTGCCGACGAACATCACGAACAGGCCGCCGCCGGCCAGGAAGGGGCCGAACGGGTATTGCTGATGCCGTTCGTGCCGGCCCACCAGCATGCGCGGCACGTTGACGCACAGGCCCGCGATCGAGGCGATCAGGATGATGGGCAGGATGGCCTGCCAGCCCAGCCAGGCGCCGAGCGCGGCGAGCAGCTTGAGGTCGCCGCCGCCCATGCCCTGGCGCTTCATCAGCAGCGCGAAGCCGCCGGCGACCAGCCAAAGCGGCACGTAGCCGGCGACAGCGCCCCAGACCGCGGTCGACAGCGGGATCGTGCCGCCGAGCGCGGCGACGGCCAGGCCGCCCCACAGCAGCGGATAGGTGAGATCGTCGGGCAGGTACTTGGTGTCGAGGTCGATCAGCGCCATCGCCACGAGCAGGGCGATCGCCGCGCACCAGGCGAGCGTGACCAGGTGCGGCCCGAACTTCCACGCCGCGAGCCCGAACAGCAGGCCCGTGGCGAGCTCGACGAGCGGATAGCGCGCCGAGATCCGCGTGCCGCACGCCGAGCACTTCGCGCGCAGCGCGAGCCAGCTCAGCAGGGGGAGGTTCTCGTACCAGCGGATCTGGTGGCCGCAGGCGCCGCAGCGCGATCGCGGCGTGGCCAGGCCCAGTGGCGCCAGGCCTTCGAGGTGCTTGTCGATCGTGCGGCCGGCGGCCGCGAGCTCAGCCGGCTGCGGCTGCGCGAAGACCAGCTTCCAGACCTCGCCGTCGCCCAGCATGCCGCCGGTGTCCAGCAGCCATTCGCGCATCATGATGATCGGCTTGCGATGGATCACCACGTTGAGGAAGCTGCCGACCAGGAGCCCGAAGACTCCCAGCACGACCGGCGAACCGCAGACCCATTGCAGCTGCGAAAGAAGGTCGTCCAACGCTCAGACCACTTGGCCGATCTTGAAGATGGGCAGGTACATCGAGACGACGATGCCGCCGATCAGCGTGCCGAGCACGACGATGATGATGGGCTCCATGAGCGTCGACAGGCCCTTGACCATCTCGTCGACTTCTTCCTCGTAGAACTCGGCGGCGCGCGCCAGCATGTCGTCGAGGGCGCCGGACTCCTCGCCGATGGCCGACATCTGCAGCACCATCGTCGGGAAGACGTTGGTGCTGGTCATCGAGGTGGTCAGGGCCGAGCCGGCGGCGACGTCGCGCTGGATCTGCTGCGTGGCCTGGGTGAACACCAGGTTGCCGGCCGTGCCGCCGACCGAATCGAGCGCCTCGACCAGCGGCACGCCGGCGGCGAACATCGTCGACAGCGTGCGCGTCCAGCGCGCGACCACCGACTTCATCACCAGGTCACCGAAGATGGGCATGCGCAGCAGCATGCGGTCCATGAAGAACTGCATCTTCTCGGAGCGCTTCCACGACTGGAAGAAGATGTAGGCGCCGCCGAACAGCAGGCCGAAGATCAGCCACCAGTAATGGATGAAGAAATCGCTCATCGCCATCACGGCCAGCGTCGGGGCCGGCAGTTCGGCGCCGAACGACGTGAACACTTCCTTGAACGACGGGATCACGAAGATCATGATCACCGTCAGCACGGCGAACGCCACGACGATGACGGACGTCGGGTAGATCAGCGCGGACTTGACCTTCTGCTTGATCGCGATCGTCTTTTCCTGGTACAGCGCCAGGCGGGCGAGCAGCTCCTCGAGGATACCGCCGGCCTCGCCGGCCTCGACCAGGTTGCAGTACAGGGCGTCGAAGTGCTGCGGGTGCTTGCGGAAGGCCGAGGACAGGCTCGTGCCGGTCTCGACGTCGCCGCGGATCTCGTTGAGCAGCCGCGTCATGCGCGGATTGGTGGAGCCACGGGCGACGATGTCGAACGCCTGCAGCAGGGGCACGCCGGCCTTCATCATCGTGGAGAGCTGGCGCGTGAAGATCGCGATGTCCCGCTGCTTGATCGAGCTGCCGCCGCTGATGCGACGCTTGCGCACCTTGGTGACCATGATGCCCTGGCGCCGCATGCTGGCGCTGACCGCGGCTTCGCCGCCGGCGCGCAACTCGCCGCGCACCAGCTTGCCGGTGCGGTCCTTGCCTTCCCACTCGAAGATTTGTTCCGGGGCGCTCTTCGCCACCATCGCAGTAGCCATCAGTCCTCCAACCGCCCTGTCGGGCATGGTTGCGCGATTCTGCCTTGGAGAAGGCGTGATTTGAGCTCGACTTGTAAGCGACTCATTCGTTCGTGCAGGAAATGACCTCTTCCAGCGTCGTCACCCCGAGCCGTACCTTGACCAGGCCCGACTGGCGCAGGTCGCGCACGCCGTCTTCGCGGGCGCAGCGGGCGATGTCGGTGGCGTTGCCCTGCGACAGGATCAGCTGCTGCATCTTCTCGGTGATGGGCATCACCTGGTAGATGCCGACGCGGCCGCGATATCCATTGTTGCAATTGGAGCAGCCGACGGCGCGATACGGGCGCCAGGTATCGTCGAGATCGTTTTCGGTGTAGCCGGCGCGCAGCAGCGACGTGCGCGGGTAGTCCGCCGGCACCTTGCAGCTCTCGCACAGCCGGCGTGCCAGGCGCTGCGCGGTGATCAGCAGGATGGACGAGGCGATGTTGAACGGCGCCACGCCCATGTTCTGCAGGCGGGTGAGCGTGGTGGGCGCGTCGTTCGTGTGCAGCGTGGACAGCACCATGTGGCCGGTCTGGGCGGCCTTGATGGCGATGTCGGCGGTTTCCAGGTCGCGGATTTCGCCGACCATGATGACGTCCGGATCCTGGCGCAGGAAGGACTTCAGCGCCGAGGCGAAGTTCAGGCCGGCCTTGTCGTTGACGTTGACCTGGTTGACGCCCGGCATGTTGATTTCGGCCGGATCCTCGACGGTGGAGATGTTCACGCCCGGCTGGTTGAGCATGTTCAGGCAGGTGTAGAGCGACACCGTCTTGCCGGAGCCGGTCGGGCCGGTGACCAGCACCATGCCGTACGGGCGCACGATGGCCGCCATCAGCCGTTCCTTCTCGGCCGGCTCGTAGCCCAGCGCCTCGATGCCCAGCCTCGCGCTGGACGGGTCGAGAATACGGATGACGATCTTCTCGCCGTACAGCGTGGGCAGCGTGCTGACCCGGAAGTCGATCGACTTGCTGCCGAACTTGAGCTTCATCCGGCCGTCCTGCGGGACGCGCTTCTCGGAGATGTCCAGCCGCGAGATGACCTTGATGCGCGACGCCAGCTTTTCCTTGATGGCGATCGGCGGCTGCGTGATCTCGCGCAATTCGCCGTCGATGCGAAAGCGCACGCGGTAATTGAATTCGTAGGGCTCGAAATGCAGGTCGGACGCGCGCATGTTGATCGCGTCGATCAGCATCTTGTGCAGGAACTTGACGACCGGGGCGTCCTCGACCTCGGAGGAGACGTCCTGCTTTTCCGTCTGGGCGTTCGGATCCTCGTCGCTGACCTCGAACTCGAAGTCCGAGGTCGCCAGCGCCTCCATCGTTTCCTTGGCGGACGCCGACTGGTCGTTGACCAGGCGCATCAGCTTGTCGTACTCGACGACGATCCACTCGGGCGCGAGCTGGGTGGCGAACTTGATGCGCTCGACGGCTTCCTGGTCGGTCGGGTCGGCGCAGGCGATGAACAGCCGCCCGCCGCGCTTGCCCAGCGGGTAGACGCGGTATTGCGAGATCAGCTTGACGTCGACGATGCCCTGCGGCAGCGTCTTGGGGTCGACGGCGTCCAGATCGAGCAGCGGCACCGCCAGCGCGTTGGACAGCGCGTGCGCCAGCGCGAGCGGCTTCATCGCGCCGGTCTCGATCAGCTGGGCGACGAACGAACTGCGCTTGTCGTTCGCGGCCTTGGTCAGGTCCTCTGCCTGCTTCGGTTCGATGCGGCCCGCGCGCACCAGGATCCGTGCGACCCCGGCGAGGTTGGTTTGGGGTGCGTCGAGGAAAGTGTCAACAGCCATCTTCGAGGAGCCGCAGCGGAGTGAAAGGGCGCCCGCAGGCGCCGAAAGGCGATCATCGCCCAGGAATAAGGTGAAGTAAATCGCGAAAAGCCTACGATAACTCGCCCGTTTCGCGCTGGCGCCAAAAGCCGCCGTACCCGTCAGTTCGAATCGTCAGTTAATTGACGGAAATCCAATGAAATTGGATTCAGGAAGTAACTCGACAACCAAAAATGACAAAAGGAGCCCGAGGGCTCCTTTGTCGTTTGCGCCGGGCCAAGGCCCTGCACGCTGCTGCCTCGCGCCGACCCGGTCGGCCGCAGGCGGATGATCTGGTCGGGGTGAGAGGATTCGAACCTCCGGCCTCTACGTCCCGAACGTAGCGCTCTACCAGGCTAAGCTACACCCCGATGTTTCAGCGAAGCTTGGCTAGCCTCTGACGTCGCCCTTGCGGGCTGTTCGCTCGATCCGTCGCGTTGCTTGCGCAAGGCTCCGTTTCGCTGAGCTGGACATTCTCGCACAGTTCCTGCGGCTTCGACAAGCGCCGAAGCGCGAATCGCATCACGACGAGCGTTCGACCGAGCGCACGCACAGCTCCAGCAGCAGGTTCCTGGCCTCGGAATCGGGCAGGGCGGCGAGCTGCTCGCGCGCGTGGTCGGCCTCGCGCCGGGCCGCGTCGCGGGTGGCGGCGATGGCGCCGGTGCGGCGCACGATCTGCACGATCTCGGCCAGGCGCTCGACCTCGCCCTGCTCGATCGCGTGGCGGATCAGCGCGGCCTCGTCGGGCGTGCCGTGGCGCATCGCGTACAGCAGCGGCAGCGTCGGCTTGCCTTCGCGCAGGTCGTCGCCGACGTTCTTGCCCAGGGCGGCGGTGTCGCCTTCGTAGTCCAGCAGGTCGTCGACCAGCTGGAATGCGGTGCCCAGCGAGCGGCCGAAGTTGGCGCAGGCGTCCTCGACCTCGCGCGGGGCGTCGGCGATCACCGCGCCCAGGCGGGCGCTGGCTTCGAACAGCTTGGCCGTCTTGTAGCGGATGACGCGCAGGTAGTCCTCGACGGCCAGGTCGGCGTCGTGCATGTTCATCAGCTGCAGGACCTCGCCTTCGGCGATGACGTTGGTCGCGTCGGCCAGGACGTCCAGCACCCGCATGCGGCCGACTTCCACCATCAGCTGGAAGGCGCGCGAATAGAGGAAGTCGCCCACGAGCACGCTGGCGGCGTTGCCGAACAGCGCGTTGGCGGTGGCGCGGCCGCGGCGCAGCGCGGACTCGTCGACGACGTCGTCGTGCAGCAGCGTGGCCGTGTGGATGAATTCGATGATGGCCGCGAGCTCGAAGCGGCTGTCTCCCGTGAACGACAGGGCGCGCGAGAACAGCAGCACCAGGCGCGGCCGGATCCGCTTGCCGCCGGCGCCGACGATGTAGTTGGCGATCTGGTCGACGAGCGCGACTTCGGACGTCAATCGGCGTCGGATGACGTCGTCGACGGCCTGCATCTCGGCGGCCATCGGATCGACGGGCAGGGGCGCGTGGGTGAGGGGGGCGTTCACGAAGACGGTTCGCGGGGGAGGGAATCAAGCATTATAGGTAGGCCGGCGGCTGGCGGACGGGCCTTGGCTGCCTGCTTTGACGTTCCGATCGACCAATGATATGATGGAGGGCTTCGCCGACCCATGGTCGGTCTTTAGCGTGTCCGGACAGGACGCCACCGCAGAGAACAGGCGGGGCTTTTCCAGTCGGGGCGGCGCGCGGGAATCGACGATTCCCGCGGGTCGTCCGGGAGGCGGACGACGCAGGCCTCACCGCCGGGCGGCGAGCGAAGTCAACTGAAAGGTCATATATGTACGCGGTCGTAAAAACCGGTGGCAAGCAATACAAGGTTGCTGCCGGCGAAAAGATTAAGGTAGAACAGATTGCTGCGGACGTTGGCCAGGAAATCGTG
>Ga0075370_10000521_pt1 | contig 14683 bp, 7 predicted proteins | sample EndMethybrTD3035_FD_71398 | JGI IMG/M metagenome (GOLD analysis project Ga0075370, IMG submission 71398) | Populus endosphere microbial communities from Tennessee, USA - Endosphere MetaG P. TD hybrid TD303-5 | ecosystem: Host-associated > Plants > Roots > Endosphere | place: USA: Tennessee... | reverse complement strand
CGCTGGGCGGAGACCTTCTGTTGTTCCGCGTTCAGCACGTCCGGCAAGGTGCGGCTGCCGGCCTCGAACGAGCGGCGATTCGAGATGGCGACCTGCTCTGCGGAACGCACCGCTTGTTCGAGGGCCTTGACCCTCAGGATGCCTTCGGTCACGCCGCGGAACTCGCGATGCAGCCGCACCCCCAGGTCGCGGCGCATGGCTTCGAGGGCCTCTTCGGCGCGCTGCTGGCCGGCGATCGCCTGCCTCACGGTGGAGCTCACATGGCCGCCCGAATAAAGGGGAATGTTGAGCTGCAAGCCGATGGACCTGTTGCTGTAGCGGGTCTTGATGCTGGTGATGGTGTCGCTGTCGTTGCGGGACCACTGGGCGACGACGTCCAGTGTCGGGTAGTGGCCGGCTTGCGCCTTCTCCAACTCGTACTTGGCTGCTTCCACCTGGGCGACGAGCGACTGAAGTTCCGGGCTGTTGAGCTCGGCCCGTTCGACCCAGTCTTCCAGCCGGTCGGGCGCCGGCCGAACGAGCTGCATCCTGGACGGGTCCAGCGACGCCAGCCTGTCGATCGGGCGATTGACCAGGCTTTGGAGCTGCCTGCGCGTGAAGTCCAGGTTCTGGCGCGCCTCCAGTTCCTGCGCCACATTGAGGTCCAAGGCCGCACGTGCTTCATCGATGTCGGTGCGCGTGCCGAAACCTGCGCCGAGCCGCTTCTGCGCGGCATCGAACTGGGTCGTGTAGGCCGTCTTCTGCGCGAGCACCAGCGCGAGGTGTTCCTCGGCCAGCAGTGCCTCGAAATAGGCGCCGCTCACCCGGACGCCGACGTTCTGCAATTCGCGTTCGAGATTGGCGTCGGCATCGTCGACCTGCGCCTGCGCCTGGCGGTAGTCGGCCATCTGGTACTTGCGGAAGATGGGTTGCCTCAAGGTCAGCGCCTCGCTGCTGCTGGTGTAGCGCAGGTTGGACGTGACGAGTTGCCCCGAGGCGTCCGGCGACGTTCTTTCCAGCCAGTTCCGATAGCGCGAGACGCTCGCCGACACGTTGGGCAGCAGTTGCGCGCGGGCCTGCGGCAGGCGTTCGCGCCGGGCGTCCGTGGCCGCCCGCACCGCCCGGATCGTCGAGTCCTGTTCCAGTGCTTCCCCATAGGCCTGCGACAGGTCGAGCGACCAGGCCGGCGCCCAGAGAAGGCCGGCCGCAGCGAACGCCAGCAGGTTCTTCTTCACGTCATTCTTCCGTCATCGAGGCGGCGATGCGCTTGGTGAGCGGATGCAGAAGGTAGACGAGCAGCGAGCGCTCCCCTGTCTTGAAGACCACCTCGACCGGCATGCCCGGCTGCAGCGAACGCTTGCCGAGCTTCTTCAGGCCCTCCTGCGTCACGGCCACACGCGCAAGGTAATAGCTGGCGTTGGTCTGCGGGTCGGTCAGCAAGTCGCCGGAGACCGAGACCAGCTTGCCCTGCACCACGAGCTGCGGAGAATGGGCAAAGTTCGAGAAGCGCACGTCCACCGGTATGCCGGCGTGGACGCGGTCGATCAAATGCGGCGGCACCCTCGTTTCAAGCAACAGGGGCTCGTTGGCAGGCACCACATCCATCAGCTTTTGCCCCGGTGCGATCACGCCGCCCACGGTCTGCGCCACCAGTGCCACCACCTGGCCCGAGGCGGGCGAGCGGATCTCGGTCCGGCCCAGTTCATCTCGCAGGGCGACGAACTTCTCGAAATCTCCGAGCACTTCGCGGCTGACTTCCGCCTGCTGCGTCTCCACCTCCTTGTGGTACTCCTGCTGCCTGGCAATGGCACGCTGGCGAAGCTCCGCGACCGTCCGCCGGACCCGGCCCATGTTGCCGATCAGTTCGGCCACCGAGACCGTCGATTCCGCGACTTGGCGTTCCAGCTCCAACTGACGATTGCGCGGGGCAAATCCCTCGGCGACCATCTTGCGTGTCTGGGCCAGTTCCTCGTTGAGAAGCGAAAGCTGGGTTCGCCGGCTGCTCAACATGCCTGCGTAAGCTTGCGACAGCGCATGCTGGCCCTGGATGTTCTCTTCCACCGATTGCAGATCGGCGCGCAAGGCGGCACGGCGCGACCTGAGCAATTGCTGCTGGTTGAACATCTGTTGCCGGATCAGCGGGTCCGCGGCAGCCGCCTGCAAGTCGGGATGGAAGTCGATGGCATCCTGTCCCGCCTGTTCGGCCAGCAGGCGGCTCTGGATGGCGCGAAACCCCAGGTAGCGCTGCCGCACGGTCTCGAAGCTCGCCCTGGCCGCGGCGTCGTCGAGCTTGAACAGCAACTGGCCCTCCTGCACTTGATCGCCTTCGCCGATCCGCACCTCCTTGAGGATGCCCCCGGTCTGGTGCTGCACGACCTTGCGCTTCGTGTCGATCGCGACCTGCCCCTGGCTCGGCACGCCCTCGTCCAGCGGCGCGAACGCGGCCCACAGCAGGAACCCGCCGAATCCCGCGACCAGGGCCCACACGCCGATCCGCCCGGCGCGTCCGAACTCGGTGCCGAGGCCGTCGGCATCCTGCGACCGATCGTCCTTGGGCGGCGGGGGAGCGGCAGTCACGTCTCTGAGAAGATTGGGTTTGGCCATTTGGAACTCCCTGCTAGAGATGGATCGAGGACAGGGCGGCGCCGGATCAAGCCGACTGCACCAGGGCCGCCGTGCGCACGGCAGGCTGAGGGCGACGAAAAGCCGCGAGCACGGCATCCCGTGGTCCGTCCGCAGTCAATTCGCCATCGCCCAGAACCATGAGGCGGTCGGCCACGGCCACCGCGTCTCGGCGGTGCGTCACCAGGAACACCGTTTTTCCCTTGGCCTTCAATTCCCGTATGGTTCGCAGCAGCGCTGCTTCCCCGGCATCGTCCAGGTTGGCATTCGGCTCATCCAGAACAATGAGCGACGGGTCGCCATAGATCGCCCGGGCCAGTCCGATGCGCTGCCTTTGCCCCCCGGAAAGCAGGTGGCCTGCGTCGCCGATGAGGGTGTCGTAGCCCTTGGGAAAGCGCAGGATCGTCTCGTGCAGGCCGGCGCTGCATGCGGCCTCGATGACCTTGCGCGAGTCGATCTCGCCGAGCCGCGCAATGTTCTCGGCAATGGAGCCTCCGAACAATTCGACGTCCTGCGGCAAATAGCCGAGATGCGGACCCAGTTCGAGGCGGTTCCAGCCCCGGATCGGCACGCCGTCGAGCTGCACCGAGCCACTGGATGCGGCCCAGATGCCCACCATGACCTTCACCAGCGTGGACTTGCCCGAGCCGGAAGGTCCCAGCACCGCGACCACGGTTCCCGCGGGGACCGCGAACGAAATATTCTTCAGGATGGGCGTCGCGCGCCCCGCGGCCCCCGCAAAGACGCCTTGCAGGCTGATCTCGCCGGTGGGGCCGGCCCGGGAAGGGCCGGGGGCCTGCTCGGGAAAGTCGGCCAACAGCTTCTCGAGACGCTGGAATGCGCAGCGGCAGGAGACGAAGCCCCGCCACGCGCCGAGCAGTTGGTCGATGGGCGTCAGGGCGCGGCACATCAGCACATTCGCCGCGATCATGGCGCCGGCCGACAACTGGCCGTCGATCACCAGCAGCGCGCCCGCCCCCAGCGCGAGCGACTGCTGGCTGTAGCGTATGAACTTGCTCCAGCCGGCGACGCGATGGACAAAGTCCTGCGCGGAAGCGCTCTTGTCCATGCAGGCCGCATGCTGGCGATTCCAGCGCTTTTGCAGATGGGCGACCATGCCCATCGATTCGAGCACCTCGATGTTCCGCAGCTTGCCCTGCAGGTCGCTCATCGTCTCGCCCGCGGCTTTCAGGACCTCTTCCGATGGCGCGACGGTCTTCCTCTGTCCGAACCAGGCCAGTGCGGCCTGGACCAGCGCGAACCCCAGCGCCAGGACGCCGAGCCAGGGATGAAGAAAGAAGATCACCGCGATGTAGATCGGCGTCCAGGGTGCGTCGAAGAGCGCGAAGATGCCCAGGCCGGTCAGGAACTGGCGGATCTGGTTCAGGTCGGCGAACGGCCTGGGCGCGATGGACGTCGACTGCCCGAGGTACGCCAGAAAGCTCCCGTTGAACACCCGGGTGCTCAGTTGCCGGTCGAAGCGCAGGCTGGCCCGCACCAGGAGACGCGAGCGCAGCCATTCCGACAAGGCCAGCGCCGAGAAAAGGAGCAGCGTGACCAGGGAAACCGCGAGCAAGGTCAGTTCGCTTTGACTGGCAAGCACGCGGTCGAATATCTGCAGCATGTAGACGGTCGGCGCGAGCATCAGCAGATTGGTCAGGAAGCTCAGCAATCCGACCAGCAGGAACTCCCGTCGGAACCCCCAGAGAGTGCGCCCCAATTCGCTGCGGTTGAAGAACGAAGGTTTCTTCATGGCAGTGGGTGCGCCTGAAGCGCGACGCTCGCGGCGTTTCCGGCATCGCGCCGCCTCGATGCAGCGCTGTCGGCTGCCTTGCGCGCCTGGTCCAGTGCCTGCTCGCCGGCCTGCCGCAGCGCCGCCAGGACCTCGTCGCGTGCGCCGAAGGCCTGCATCGCGCCGTCGCACAGCACCAGCATCTTGTCCGCCACGGCCAGCACGCTGGTGCGGTGCGTCATGACGACGAATGTCGTGCCGCGCGCCTTGAGATTCAGGATGGCGGCCGCCAAGGCCGCGTCGCCGGCGTCGTCGAGGCTCGAATTCGGTTCGTCGAGCACCACCAGCGCGGGCTCGCCATAGATCGCGCGCGCCAATGCGACCCGCTGCCGCTGCCCGCCCGACAGCAGGGTCCCTTCGGGCCCGATCGGGCTGTCGTAGCCGAGGGGAAGGCTCATGATGCAGGCGTGCAGGTCGACGGCCGATGCGGCCGCCTTGACCTTCGAGGGCCGCACCTCCCCGAAGCGCGCGATGTTCTCGGCCAGCGTGCCGTCGAGCAATGCCACGTCCTGCGGCAGATAGCCGATGTGCGGGCCGAGCTCGCTCTTGTCCCACGCGAACACGTCGGCGCCGTCCAGCCGCACCTTGCCGCTCGCCGCCGGCCAAAGGCCGACGAGCAGGCGTGCCAGGGTCGTTTTCCCAGCGGCGGAGGGACCCACCACGGCAAGCACCTCGCCGGGTGCCAGGCTGAAGGCCACGTTCTTCAGAATGGCCGGACCACGGTCCGGGGCGCCTGCCACGAGGCTTTCGACCTGGAGCGCGCCCTTGGGGCGCGGCAAGGACATCGTTTCAGGTCTCGGGGCAATGGCGCTCAACAGGCTGTCCAGCCGCTGCCATGCATCGCAGGCATTGACCACCCCGCGCCACTGCGTCACGAGCTGCACCAGCGGCGCCACGGCCCGGCCGCCCAGGATCGAGCCGACCACCATCATTCCGGCGTCGCCGTTGAGCTGGTTCTTCAGCAGCAGCCACGCACCCAGGCCGAGCAACAGGGAACCCGTGGCGACCTGCAGGAACCTGCTGACGGCCTGGCAGGCCCCGGCGTGGTCCGAAGCCACGGCCTCGCGCTGCAGGAAATCGCGCCGCTTGCCCATCCAGCGGCGATGGACGTCCTGCAGCATGCCCATCGACTCGATGACCTGCGAGTTTCTCAACACGGCGTCCGCGTATTGCTGCGCTTCGATCGCGCATCGATTGGCCGACACCAGCGGCGGCCGCGTGTTCCGGTCGTTGATCCAACCGACAAACACCTGCAGCAGCGAGCCCACGATGGCCGACCAGCCCAGCACCGGGCTGATGGCGAACATCAGCCCCGCGAACACCAGCGAAACCGGCGCTTCCATCAGCGCCAGCAACGGCGGTGAATACAGGAACTCCCGCAGGGTCCGCAGGTCGTTGAGCGGCTGCACGGTCCCGCCCGGCAACCGCTTGAGACCCGCTTCGAAGATGGCGGCGAACACGCGGTTTCGCAGCTTCTGATCCAGCTTCTGACCGGCCTGGAACATCACCTGCGCGCGTGCCCAATCGAGGACTTCCATCAGGCCGTAGGCGGCCAGAACCAGCACTGTCAGCATGGCCAGCGTGAGCGTGTTGCGGCTGTTCACGACCCGCCCATACACCTCCAGCATGTACCCGCTCGGCGCCAGCAGCAAAAGGCCCGAGCAGACACTGAACCAGGCGGCCCGCACGAAGTAGACGTGGAGCGCTGTGACCGCCTGCCGCAGTTCGCCGGACTTTTCCTGAGCTTTCATGCCGCCTCGCAGGTTCGACATCCATACGCCTGGGCGCAGGCCCGGTGAGAGAGAAGAGGGCCGCATTTCTGCGGCCCCCTTGCTCCAGAGCTTGCTACGCGATCGCTTCCGTTGGCTGGGTTGTGCCGATCAGGTTGGCCACGCCATCGATCTCCAGGTGGACATCGAAGTCGAAGTTCGCAAAGTCGGCGTCGCCGTCGATCAGCTGGCCTGCAAAGTTCAGGTCCACGTCCGAGTTGATGGTCGTTGATGTGATCACGTCGATCTTGATGATCTTGAACACATCGTTGTCCGCCGTATCGGCGTAGTTCGAGCCGCTCGCCGTCAGGTTCACCGTGTTATGGCCACTCAGGCTGATGCCCGTGCCGGTGACATCTTCGGTGCTGCTCAGGACCTGCACGCCCGTGATCTGGAAATTGGCGCTGTCGTAGTCATCTTCTCCGATGCTGACGATCTTCATGCCGCCTCCGGCCGATTGATAGTCCGCCGCAGAGTTGGCAATCAGCAGCCGGGTCGTGGTGGTGTTGGTCGACGCGTTGAACAACTTCAGAAGGATCGCCACGTCTTCGCCGTCCGTGATCTGGTCGATCGTGATGTTGATCGCGTCCGCGTAGGCCGTGTCCGTGCCGACGATGGCCGCATTGGGCCGCTGCGGCGGACTCGTGTCACCGGGGTTGCTCACCGGATTCGACTTGTAGAAGTCGAAGTTCAGCAACTCGCCGTTCTGGACGGTGTCGGAGTTCACACCGAGGGTGTCGGTCGCGACGTTGACAAAACCTGCACTCTGGCTGGTGAAGGTTTCGCCCGACGCGAACGCGTGATCGCCGCCCGCCAACAGATCGCTGGAGTCACTCGGCGGCGTGGCGGTCCTGGCGGACAGCACGCCGAAGAAGTCGTTGCTGTACTTCTGGACCACGATCTCCGGCGAGTTGTTGCCTTCCGTGTCGTAGTTGAAGGATGCCAGCGGCGCACTTGTCGAGAACGTCGTTTGTCCTCCGAAGACCTGATCCAGATCGAAGGTGAAGGTACCGTCCGTCTTGTTGAAGACGACCGTGCCGGTTGCCGCCTGCGTCGTCGTCGACGTGGGCCCCGGGAAGTAGTTGAAGCTGAAGTGGTAGGTGACCGTGGTGGCGTCTTCGGCGAAGTGCGAGACGGCCGCATCGGTGATGGCCCGCCCGCCGCCGGTCGTGCCGGTCAGGCTGTTCAGCACGATGCCGTCGGTCGACGCGTTGTCCACGTCGTCCGCGCCCACGGAGAAGTTGTAGGTTCCGGCAATGGGCTGGGCGTCGTTCGCTCCGGTGAGGTCGGAGATCGCGGTCACCGTCGGGCCGTCGTCGTCGAACTTGATGTTGGCGCCGATGTTGAGCACCTTCGAATCGCTCGCGGTGTCCCCATCCCCATCGGTGAGCGTCACGGCATTGGTCAGGGTGATCAAGGTGTCGACCATCGTGGCCTGCTGGGCCGCATAGTTCGACGAAGCACCCGGCAGCGCGTGATCGATTTCCGCAAACTGCTGCAGCGTCACCGAACCGGTTCCGCTCACAGCAACGTCGAAGATGGTGTTGGTCGCCGTGATGCCGGCCTCGGTGGCGGAGGTCGAACCGATGACCTTGCCCGCAACCAGGTACAGCCTGATGCTCGCGCCGTCACTCGTGAGTCCGGACGCTCCACCCTGCGTTGCCACGCCGAGCGTGAAGGTCGAGACGGTGGTGCCCGCCCCGTCGGCGCCATAGCTGCTCGACGTCGCGCCGAAGGCGGTCGAGAAGTCCTGGGTGGCGGAGTCGGTGGCGGCCGCGATGGTCTGGGCATCCTGGGTGTTGACCAGCGCCGCGTCGGTGGGCGTTGCCAGCACGATGGACGGGCCGTCGTCGTCGAACCGGATGTTGGCGCCGATGTTGAGCACCTCGGAGTCGCTCGCGGTGTCGCCATCCTGGTCGGTGAGCGTCACTGTATCGGTCAGGGTGACCAGGTCGTCGGCCATCGTGGCCTCCTGGGCCGCGTAATTCGACGAAACACCGGGAAGCGCGTGGTCTATTTCGGCAAACTGCTGCAGCGTCACCGAGCCGCTTGCGCTCACGGCCAGGTCGAAGATGGTGTTGGTGGCAAGAATTCCGGCTTCCGTGCCGGATGTCGAACCGATGACCTTGCCGCTCACCAGGTACAGGTAGATGGTCGCGCCATCGCTCTTGAGCCCGGAGTCGCCACCTTGCGTTTTCACGCCCAGCGCGAAGACCGAGTTGGTGGAGCCCGCCCCATCGGTGCCATAGCTGCTCGACGTCGTGCCGAATGCAGTCGCGAAGTTCGTGGTGGCGGAGTCGGTGGCGGCGCCGATGGTGTCGGCATCCTGCGTGTTGACCAGCGCGGTGTCGGTGGGCGTGGCCAGCGCGATGCTCGGCCCGTCGTCCTCGAAGTTCATCTGCGAGCCGACCTCTGCCGTTACGCTGGAAATCTGCAGCAGCCTGAACCCCCCGATGTCGAAGTCTGCGTGGGTGTTGCCCGAGGCATTGAGGGCCGCCCCGTTTTCGACGAGTACGCGGTTGTGGTCCGCTGACGTCGTGTATTCGATCGAGTAGCCGGCTTTGACGCCGGTGATCGTCGCGACGCCGTTGGTGATGCTGATGGCGATGGCCGAACTCAGTCCGCCCTCGGCGCCGTTTGCGAAGGTTTCGAGCGCCGTCCCTGTGACGGAGTCGAGCACGCGCACGCTCGTGATCGAAACCACCGTGTCGTTCGCATAGCCGTCGATGAAGCTGTTGCCGGACTCGACCGCCGTGCTGTATGCGGTGACCTTGACCTGGGCAGTCTTTCCGCTTTGCAACTGCACAACGTCGAAATCGGCGGTTCTCGCTCCGAACATGCCGGTGAAGTCGATGTTCGACTCCAGATCGGCCTCGTTCTGGTCCAGGTTCGGAATGGTGACGTCCGCCCTGGCGCCGGTCACGAACGTGAAGCGGACGCCCTCCTGCTCGGTGATCATCTGGCTGTTGGTGCCGAACGTGGTCGGCCCGCCCGCCTTGCTGGTGTTGATCGTGTCGCCGGTCGAGATGTTGATGTCGTCGCCGGTGATGTTGGGATTGGGCCCGGACTGATTGGCCGGGTCCTTGCCCGTCGCGATGATCGACACGTCGGAAATCCGGCCGTTGACGATCGTCGGATCGGTCTTCGTGAACATCAGGAACAGGTTCTGGCCAGATGGCGCGTCTGAGAGGTTGAACTCCGTATCCTGGCTGACACTGACGAAGACCTTGTTCAACAGGTTGACTGCATCGTCGGGGTTGGCCGCATCGGGGTTCGCCATCGCTTCATACTGGACCATCCAGATCTTGGCGCCAGTCACCGGGGTTCCCGTTTCCTCCAGGTAGGCGGCGAACACGACGACACCGCCGGCAGTCTTCCCGTAGACGACGTTGTTGTTGGTCGTGTCGGTGAACAGGAAGATGTCGTCGCCGTCGGCGGTATTGAGGCCGCTGTCGAAGCCATTGAGCGGAGCGCCGCTCGCGTCCGTGAATGCCATACCGGTGAAAGCGCCGGTCCCGCTGAGCGTGATTGCGTTGGTGCCGGTATTGGACCCGTTGTAGCCACTCAAGGCGGCTTTGACCGGGGCTCCCGCACCCACGGCCGTCAGGCGGGTGGTGAAGGCGGCCGGCAACGAACTTGCGAGGATGTCATTGTCGTTGGCGTCTTCCGCAGGTGCGGGGGTCACGAGAAGGTTCTGCAAACCGGCGGTTTCGTCCAGGGTAACTGTCGAACCGGGCGTTATGTTTAGCGCGGGCATAGATACTCCTTGGTTGAGAAAAACCCGCCGATAGAAATCGGTGCACCCGATTGAGGCGCGTTCGCTGGCGATCAACCAAGTTCACGTATCAGCAGAGGAGGGATGCTGAACCGCCGGGCGGTGCCCTGTCCATAGGACAAAAGTTGTCACCCAAAGGATGACGCGCCGTGCCGGTCGTGCGCCTTCGTGCCCTTAACCTTTTGATACCTTGCGAGGGCCGCGGACCCATCTGCACGATGGTGTGGTCTTTATCATTACTCTCCGGATGCCTCCAAACAAGCGCCTCGGGGGAAGCCATGGAACAAGTCCCACTGTCGTTCGTTGGGCTGGAACCTGCGTGGAACGCAGATCCGCGGCCGTTCACGCAAGACTTTCGCCCGCTGTCGCCGTTCGCGCTGCGGACATCGGGCTCTTTTCAGCCGGCTTGCCTGGAGATCTCGTCTCCTGTCCCGTACCCTGCGGTCGAAGTCCGTGTTCCGGTCCTCATCGCAACCTGTCCAGGCCGCGCATCGCCGCTGTTCGGGCTGGGCCTGCTGGCCTCGAGGCACCGGGCCGAGCGGACGTACCAGGTCGAGTACGCGCAGATGAACGGCATCTCCGACCTGGAAGCCCGCTGCCGGCCGCAGGCGCCTCGTTTGCTGCTGGTGGACATCGCGTTGATCTCGCCGGAGAGAGTCAACACACTGGATGACCTGCGCCGCCGCTTTCCCGCCACCGACTGGCTCCTCGGCTGGGAGGCGCCCTCCATGCAGGGTCTGGATGCAGCGATCCGAAGCCAGGCGCGCGGCAGCATCGAGTGGGCCGCGAGCGCAGAGCAGTTCGCACAATCGATGGATGCGGTGCTGGCAGGCACCCTGGGCTTCCCGGGGCCGGTGTTGCAGGCCCTGTATCTGTGCGTGCTGCGATCGAGGGCCGCCGGCGGGCGGCCGGCGTCCTGTGCGATACCGCCTGCCATCAGGCTGACCGCACGTGAGGACGAGGTGCTGTCGCTGATGTACCGGGACATGACCAACAAGCAAATCGCCGAGCGGCTCGGCATCAGCGTCAACACGGTCAAGAAGCACCTCGCTCATGTGTTCGCGAAGCAGGGGCAGCACAGCCGGCGCTGGCACCTCGCCTGACCCGGGCTCGCCGGACCGATTCATCTCGAGGCGGGCTGCTTCAAGGCGGTGGTGAATGCGCCGCAGGAGGGTTGCCGGAACGGCGACCGGCGCCGCGCATCCGGGCAGCAGGCACCGGCGCGGCCGCTCCGGGGCTCAGAGGCGGCCCACGGTCTTTTCGGCGGCGACCCTGTGGTGAAGGGGCAGCCAGAGCGTGAAACGGGTCCCGGTGCTGCCGGACTCCCAGCTCACGGTGCTGCCGATGGCCTGTGCGCGCCGCTGCTGGTTGCGCAGCCCCCGGCCATGCCGCTGCAGGGCCTCCTCCACGGCGAAGCCCGCGCCGTTGTCTTCGATCACCACGCAGACGCCCTGGCCCTCCGTCGCGGTGCGAAAGCAGATGGTGGTGGCCTGCGTGTGGCGCAGCACGTTGGCCACGCATTCCTGCATGATGCGCAGGATGTGCAGGGCGCTGCCCGGGTCCAGCCAGGACAGCGCAGGCACGGGCTGCACCTCCCAGCGCAGCGCGAGGCCGGCGCTCTCGATGCGCGGCGCCAGGCGAAAGCGCAAGGTCGCCAGCAACAGCAGCAAATCGGCGTCCACGCTCTCCATGGAGTCGATCGCCAGCTTCAGGTCGTCCATGCAGCCCTTGAGCACGCCGGAGATCTCGGCGTCGTTCATGGCGCCTTGCTCCACCGAGCGGATGGCGCTGATCAGCGACGAACCCAGCCCGTCGTGCATGTCCTGCATCAGGCGCCGGCGCTCGGCACTGAGCATCTGCTGGTTTTCGATCACGCGCAGCCGCTGGTAGCTTTGTTCCAGCTCGGCTTCGCGCGCCTGCAGGCGCTGGGCCAGGCCCTTGTTCAACCGGGCCACCTCGGCGAATGCGCCCGTGTACCGCTGGAACATGATGTACGAGAAGATGAAGAACAGGCTGATGATGGCGTAGGGAGAGGTGTACACGCTCTCCGGGCTGACCAGGTTGTTTTGCAGGAGCCCGTCGTAGGAGGTGAATGCGACGGTGAGGACGGCCCAGCCCGCCACCAACCGCCCCTCGGGAAATTGCACGCGCAGCGCCTTGCGCAGGTTCACCGCAAAGATCAGCACCGCGACGGGCAGCACCGTCAGGTTGAGCAGGGGCGTGAACAGGTAGAGGCTGGCGATCGACGCCGACACATGGGGCAGCGTTGCGACGTTGCACGCCAGCGCCAGGGCCACCGACGACCGGGTCAGCCAGGCCGAGGGCTGCTGGTGCAGGCGCTGCAGGAACAGGTGGATGAGGATGATCAGCCAGAGCAGGGAGGCCACGGTGATCCATTCGAACCACTCGTCCGAGACCGGGAGGTAGTCGCCGCTCACGTAGTAGTGAAGCATCCGCAGGAAGGCGGCCGCCGAGATGGCAAAGAACAGCAGGTAGAGCGATTCGCGCCTTTTGCCCAGCCACACCGCGAATGCGAATGCGCCAACGGCCAGGAACGCGGCGCTGCCCATGAACGGCAGCTGCACCTGCAGCAACTGGCGGACTTGGTAGCGCCAGTTCAGCGAATCCTGGTCGCCCACCCACAAGGTCGAAAATCCGCTCCCGCTGCTGCGCAGGCGGTTGACGCGAATCAGCACGGACGCCGGGGACGGCGTATCGGCAGCCGCGTTCAGCGGCAGCAACAGCGGATGGTTGTAGCCGTTGTGTATGGGGCTGCCATGCGATTGATAGAGCAGCACGCCGTCGCCGTACACCGCGATGTGGCCCAGGGTCTTCCAGCGCGGGAGGTAGAGAAGGCGCTGCTGCGCCGATGGCGCGAGCCCGGCCAGGTCGATGCGGTACCAGTCGGTGACGGTTTGCACGCCGCCCGACGGCGTGGGGACCAGTTCGCGCCCGGCCGTGTGCGGGAGGCCGACCGACTTCCACCCGTCGCTCGGCAGCCCGGCATCCTTGGCAAGCCGGGGAGGGGCGGAATACCCCGTGCCGGAAATGGACAGCAGCTCGGCCTGCGTGATGTGGACGGCACCACCATCGCGCTGCGGCGCCGCATCCGCTGCCGCGGGTTCGGCGGCGTTCGCACAGGGCAGGATGGCCAGCGGCAAGGCCAGCCACAGCGTTGCGATCCAACGGCCGATCCGCCCGCCGCCCTGGCTGCTTCGCTTCATGCGAGGAGGTTCAAGGCCTCTGCCATCGCGACACGGAGGGGGTGGCTGCCAAGGGCAAGGGGAGGCGCTTTCATTTGTTCACAATTATGTCCTCGGCCAATCTCCTTCCGGCCAGCCGCGCAATCGGCGTAATGTGTCGGGCTTGGCAACGCATTCCTTCGGTCCTCCCCCACACAGGAGACGCGCATGATCACGAATCCGCAGGCCGGCACCAACGTGCAGGAAATCGCCCCGGGCATCTACCGCATCAACACCCCGGTGCCGCTGCCCGACGGCAACCTGTTCAGTTTCAACCAGTACCTGGTGGCCGACGACCAGCCGCTGCTGTTCCACTCCGGCCCGCGGCAGCTTTTTCCGCTGGTGAGCGAGGCCATCGCCAGCGTGCTGCCGGTCCAGCGGCTGCGCTACATCGGGCTGTCCCATGTCGAGGCCGACGAATGCGGCGCGCTGAACCTGCTGCTGGCGGCGGCGCCGCAAGCCGTTCCCTTGTGCGGCAGCATCGCCGCCATGGTCTCGATGACCGACCTGGCCGACCGCCCGCCACTTGCGCTCGCCGATGGCGAAGAACTCGCGCTCGGCAGCCACACGATGCGCTGGTTCGACACGCCCCATCTTCCGCACGGCTGGGAGTGCGGGCTGATGATGGACACGCAGACACGCACCTTCTTCTGCGGCGACCTCCTGGCGCAGCCGGGCAACAGCGAGCGCGCCCTGACCGATGCCGACATCCTGGGCCCCAGCGAAGCGTTCCGGCGCCAGATGGACTACTACGCGCATGCGCCGCAGACGGCGGCATTGCTGGCCGAGCTCGCGAAGCAGGAACCCCGCACGCTCGCATGCATGCACGGCAGCGCGTGGCAGGGAGACGGTGGCTCGCTGCTGCGCGATCTTTCCAAGGCGCTCTCGGCCTCGCATTGAGTTCGCCGCGAGGACGCTTCAGACCCGCCGGGTTGACTCAGGCCGCGCGCTCCAGCGGCAGCCACAGCGTGAATTGCGTGCCTGCCGGCCCCGACTTCCAGGCGACCTTGCCGTCGACGCTCTGGGCGCGGCGCTGCTGGTTCTGCATGCCTCGCCCTCCGGCGCCGTCCAGCGCCTTCTCGACATCGAAGCCCTGGCCGTTGTCCTCGATGGTCACTTGCACGCCCGAAGCGTCCACGGTGGTGCCCACGCGGATCTCGGTGGCGCGGGTGTGGCGCAGGATGTTGGCGATGCTCTCCTGGACGATGCGCAGGATGTGCAGTGCGCTGGACGGGTCGAGCCAGTCCAGCGCCGGAAGCTCCTGCACCTCCCACGACAACGCGATGCCGGTGCCCTCCAGGCGGGGCTCCAGCCGGAAGCGCAGCGTGGCCAGCAGCAGCAACAGGTCGTCTTCGAGCGGCTCCATCGAATCGATGGTCAGCTTCAGGTCGTCCAGGCAATCCTTGAGGATCTGCGAGACCTTGAGTTCGCTCACGCCGCCGCGTTCCACCGAGCGAATGGCGCTGATGAGCGACGAGCCCAGCCCGTCGTGCATGTCCTGCAT
>Ga0075370_10000519_pt1 | contig 14695 bp, 13 predicted proteins | sample EndMethybrTD3035_FD_71398 | JGI IMG/M metagenome (GOLD analysis project Ga0075370, IMG submission 71398) | Populus endosphere microbial communities from Tennessee, USA - Endosphere MetaG P. TD hybrid TD303-5 | ecosystem: Host-associated > Plants > Roots > Endosphere | place: USA: Tennessee... | reverse complement strand
GTGCGGCAACAGGTGAACGATCTGCTCGAGCGCAACGGCGGCGGCTTCACGCTGGAGCAGGTGCAGAAGGCCGTCGACCTCGGCGAAGCGCGCCGTGCGTTTGCCGGCGACGATGCGGAGAACGTGGAGTTCTTCGATGCCTCGATGGCAGGGCTGATCCGCAGCGTCTACGCCGAGGCCCGAGCGCGCTGACCATCCATGCCCGGCAGTACGCCCTTCACGCTTCGCAGCATCGCCGTCTCGGCGTTCGGACCCTCGCTCTTGTTCGGCCTTGGCGAGGGAGCCATCCTGCCGGTCATTCCGCTCAGCGCCCGCACGATGGGCGGATCGGTCTCGATGGCGGCGCTGATCGTCACGCTGATCGGCGTCGGCTCGCTCATCAGCAACATTCCAGCCTCGCTGATCACGATGCATCGGGGCGAACGCTGGGCCATCGTTGCCGCAGCCGTGTGGTGCGCGTTGGCGATGACGCTGTGCGCGTGGACCGATCATCTGGGTCTTTTCGCGCTCGGCGCGTTCATGATCGGCATGTCGCAGGCCGTCTTCAGCCTGGCGCGGCAGAGCTACCTCACCGAGGCGGTGCCGCCCGAGTTCCGGGCGCGTGCGATGTCCACGCTCGGCGGTGCGATGCGTGTGGGCCTGTTCATCGGCCCGTTCGTCGCCGCTGCGGCAATTCATCGCTGGGGCATCGCCGGCGCCTATGGCGTGGGCGTCGGTGCGCTCATCGTGGCTGCCGCCGTGGCTGCGCGCATGCCCGACCTCGAAGCGAGCCCGGCCACCGATGCGGCGGCCAGCGACACGCTCTCGGCAGCGCGGCCGACATTGGGCTCGACCGTGCGGGACCACCATCGCCTCTTCATCACGCTCGGCATCGGGGTGATGCTCGTGAGCGCCGTGCGCGCGACGCGGCAGGCCGTCATTCCGCTCTGGGCCGACCACCTCGCGCTCGCGCCGTCGGTGGCCGCGCTGATCTACGGCCTGGCGGGCGGCGTCGAGTTGCTGGTGTTCTATCCGGCGGGCAAGGTCATGGACCAGAAGGGGCGCCGCTGGGTGGCGGTGCCGTCGATGCTCATCATGGGATTGCCGCTGATGCTGATGCCGTTCACGCACAGCGCGACCACGCTGTTGCTCGCCGCCGCAGTGATCGGCTTCGGCAACGGCATCGGATCGGGCATGGTGATGACGCTGGGCGCCGACCACTCGCCGCGTCTCGGGCGTGCCCACTTCCTCGGCGTGTGGCGGCTCATGTCCGACATCGGCTCGTCGTGCGGGCCGGCGCTGCTGTCGTTCCTCGCGGCCACGTTGTCGCTAGGCGCCGGCATCGCCGTCACCGGCCTCATCGCGTTCGCAGCGGCGGCGCAACTCGCTTACTGGATACCGCGAGCGCACGCGGACGACTGACGACGTCTGCGCAAAAAAGGGTTATGTCGCGCGCGTACACTGCGTGCACCGGCCCCCTGTCACAAGCGCTCGACGCCTGCCGATGCTCCTCCCGGAGCTCGAATTGAGCGTGACAAGGCCATCCCATGCAATCCGACATCGACCTCGCGCGCAACTGGCGCCGAGCGTTCTTCTCGTTGTTCGTCACCGTCCTCGGCGGTTCGCTCATCTTCGCGGCCACCGGCGGGCCAGGGCTTCTGTTCTACATCGTCGGTGCCATCGTGTTCGCGCTGCTGGGCTTCGATCTGCTGATTCGCGTGCGCGTCGAAAGGGCGGACCGCGCGTCCGCGAGGGCCGTTGAGGCATCGCGGACGACGGCCGCCGCCCGCCAGGCATCGATCAACTCGTATTCCTCCCGCGCGGGTGATTGCGCGTCCGTCATCGGCGGCGGCGCATGAGTACCCGTCAGGGTCGGAGCGACGGCGTCGTCTTCTTCGATTCCCAGCACGTCGTCGAGCCCGCGCATCGCAGCTGGGTTGCCCTCGTCGCCGGCGTGCTCGTGCTCGTCTCCTTGGTCGCCATCGGAACGGGCCTCGTGGCTGCATTGCGCGCAAGCGCCGCATTGCCCTGACGAGCCGCGCCGCGCTCGATCAGTACCGAATCTCCGAACTCGTGCGTACGGTAGCCGTTGGCGATCAGCGCCGCGTCGGCGCGCGCCAGCACTGCGTCGCTCGCGAACGCGCGCAGCAGTTCGTAGTGGCTGGTGCCGGGCTCGTGCGTGCCGCTGACGATCGCATCGACGATGCGCAGCGTCGATGTCGCCGAGAGTTTCTGGTCGGCCAGGCCGTCGCCAGCGCGCAGCGGTCCGCGTGACGCGGCGTGCTCGAGCGCGCGGGTCACCGTGGTGCCGAGCGCGATCACGCGGCCACCGCGCCGGCGCGCCGCAGCGATCGCATCGACGGTGGCTTGCGGCAGGTGGTACGGCTCGTCGAACGGCAGCCGTGCGTCGAGCGCGGCGTCTCCGGTCGACGACAGGCCGGCCGCGTGCGTGAGCGTGGCGAAGGCGATGCCGCGCTCCTTCAGCGAATGCAGCAACTGCCAGTCGAGCACGAAGCCCGCGGAGGGCGGCTCGAACGCGACCGGCAGCGCCGCGACGCGAGTCCATACGTCCCACAACGCGAGCGGTTCGTGCACGTGCGCGTACTGCACCGGCTTGCCGTGCTTCGCGATGCCGGCCCAGATGTCATCGGGCGTGCCTTCGAATGCGAGCGCCACGAGCCGCGGATGGTCGAGCAGCCGCAACACGCGCGCTTTCAGCGGGCCGAGCGTGAGCGCATCGCCGGCGCGCAGCGGCGCAGGCGCGGCGCGGTCTTCGGTGCGGGTGCGGTGGTCGCCCGGGCCGAACACGACGGCGCAGAACTCGCGCAGGTCGTCCACCGCGAGCGAGCGCCGCCCGGCCAGCCGCACCTCGATCGGCGAACCGCTGCGCAGATGGATGCCGTCGAGGCTGGCCGGCAGCGTGGCCGCATCGTTCGCGACCAGCAGGTCACCGGGCCGCAGGAACTGCGCGAGCTCGCTGCGCGGCGAATACTGCAGCAGTCCGGTGGGGCTGACGACGAGCAGCTTCGCGTCGCGCGGGCGCTGTATTGGATGGCGGGCCGGCTTCATGCTGCAAGCTCCGTCGCGATGCGCGCGAGCAGCTCGCGCGCGGAATCGGCCGGGCGCTTCAGGCTCGCCGGGTCGGCGTCGGGCACGGCGAGCGCGTGCAGCGGCGTGTCCATGTCGCCCGGATCGAACGACAGCACGCGCACGCCGTGTTCGGCGAGTTCCTCGCTCCAGATTCGCGAGAGATGCAGCAGCGCCGCCTTGCTCGCGCCGTAGGCGCCCCAGCCGGGGTACGGCGTCACGGCCGCGTCGCTGCCGATGTTGACGACGAGCGCCGCGCGGCCGGGGTGCTCGCGCGCACTGGCGCTCAGGCTGCCGAGCAGTGCCTTCGTCAGGCGGAACGGGCCGATGAGGTTTGTGGCGAGCGCATCCGCAAGCGCTTCGCATTCGGTGTCGGCCAGCGGTGCGAGCGGAACGGGGCCGAGGCTAGACGCGTTGTTGATCAGCACGTCGAGCCCGCCGAGCGCGGCGTTGATCTGCAGCGCGAGGCGATGCGTGTCCAGCTTGTTCGCGATGTCTCCGACGATGCCGTGCGCTCCAGGCAACTCGGCCGCCACGCGATGCACGCGGCCCGCACCGCGAGCGACGAAGGCCACCCGCGCGCGGTGTGCGTGCAGCGCACGCACCAGCGCGAGGCCGAGCCCGGAAGTGCCGCCGGTGACGGCGACGCGGAGGTCCTGCAATGTCGAAGTGGCGTTCATGGTCGATTCGCTGGTTCTGTGTCGGTGAGGCGAAGATAGGAGCGGTGCGGCCGATCGACGAGGCCGTTGTCCAGCGCATTGGCACAAGGTCCATGGCCCGGACGACGAGGGCTCGAAACCGCTCACAATTCGGCTCCATGACCGAAGCTTCGACAGCAGCAGGCGCGGCACCCGATGAACGCCAGGCGGCCTCGCATCTGGCGCGCAACCTCGCGAGCCTGCGCCACACGCGCTCGTTGACGCAGGACGCGCTCGCCAAGGCCGCAGCGGTGCCGCGCTCCACGATCGCCAACCTCGAGTCGGGTGCGGGCAATCCCTCGCTGGTCGTGCTCGTGAAGGTGGCCGCCGCGCTCGGCGTGCCGATCGACGAACTGCTCGCATCGCCTCGCGCGCTGGTGCGTCAATGGCCCGCGAGCGAGGTCGCGACCCGCCAGAAGGGCCGCGGCGTCAGCATCCGCGAGCTGGTGCCCGAGCCGGTGCCCGACGAGATGATGGAAGTCATGGACTTCGAACCCGGTGCCGTGATGGGCGGCACGCCGCACTTGCCCGGCACGCGCGAGTTCTTCACGTGCCTGGACGGTCGCGTGAACCTGATGGTGGCCGGCACGCGCTACGAACTGGGCGAGGGCGACGTGCTGGCATTCCCGGGCAACCAGCCGCACTCGTACCAGAACGCCGATGCGCGCGAGCGCGCGCGGGGTGTCTCGGTGGTCGTGCTCGCGAAGGCCGGGGTCTGAGCGCATGGCTGCTGCCAAGCGCCGCCTGATCGGCTCGATCGCGTTCGAGACGTCGGCCGGCGCCGTGTTCGGCGACAAGCGCATCCGCCTGCTCGAGGCGATCGCCACGCACGGCTCGCTGAACCGCGCCGCGAAGGCAGTGCCGCTCTCGTACAAGGCGGCATGGGATGCGCTCGACTCGATGAACAACCTCGCCGAGGCGCCGCTGGTCGTGCGAACCACCGGCGGGCGCAACGGCGGCGGCACGCAGCTCACAGAGCATGGGCAGCGCATCATCGCGCTGTACCGCGCGATGGAAAGCTCGCAGCAGGATCTGCTCGACCAGGTCTCGTCGCCGAAGGCGCTCGCCGCGGTGCCGGGCGAGGGCGCGGCGTTGCGCACGCTGCTGCGCCGCATGTCGGTGAAGACGAGCGCGCGCAACCAGTTCGTCGGCGAGGTGGTCGCGATCGCCGATGCCGGCGGACTGGCCGACGTGCAGCTGCGTCTCGATGGCGGCGACGAGCTCATCGCGACGATCACGCCCGAGTCGGTCGAGACGATGGCGCTGCGGCCGCGCGCGCAGGTCTACGCGCTGATCAAGGCTCCGTGGGTCGACGTGGCGGCGAGCGCGCCGCGGCGCCATGCGCGGCGCAACGTGTTCGAGGGGAAGGTCAGCGCACTCGACGCCGGCACGGTCAGCACGCGGCTGAGCGTCACCACGCCGAGCGGCCGCACGATCGCCGCGGCGATGCCCGGGGCACGGGTCGACGAGCGCGGGTTGCGCCGCGGTGCTGCCGCATGGGCGAGCTTCTCGACCGAGAGCGTGATCCTCGCGACGTTCGAGTGATCAGGGCTGCACGCCGACGATCACCGCCGACGGTCATCGCCGACGATCACGCAGCAGGCCCTGACCGAGCCCAGCTCAGCCGAGCACACTCGACAGCATCTGCCGGCGCAGCGCCTGCAGCGGCGCCAGCGGCTCGGGGCGCAGCGACTCGAGCGCCCGCTCGCGGCCCGCCCCGCTGCGCAGGTCGACGTCGCGCACCACTCGGCCGTCATCGAGCACGAACACGTGGTCGGCGAGCGCGGCGATGTCGTCGATGTCGTGCGTGATCACCACCATCGGAATGCCGAGCCGCTCGCGCAGCTCGCCGAGCTCTCGCCGCAGGCCGCTGCGCAGCATCGGGTTCAGCGCGGCGAACGGCTCGTCGAGCAGCAGGGCGGTCGGGTTGCAGGCGAGCGCGCGAGCGAGCGCGACACGCTGCTGCTGGCCGCCCGACAGCGCGGCTGGCCGGCTGCGCGCCATCGAGCGCAGCTCGAACAGATCGAGCAGTTCGTCCACGCGCCGCTGGCCGCGCGCATCGAGGCGCCGCCGCCACCAGGCGCCGAGTCCGAAGCCGATGTTTTCGCGCACGCTCAGGTGCGGGAACAGCGCGTAGTGCTGGAACAGGTAGCCGAGCGTGCGCTCGCGCGTCGGCACGTCGATGCCCGTGGATGAATCGAACAGCGTGCGGCCGGCGATGCGCACGTGGCCGCGCTCGGGGCGGATCAGCCCCGCCATCGCCTGCAGGGTCAGCGACTTGCCGGCGCCGGACGCGCCGTACAGCGCGATCACCGAAGCATCCGACGCGAACGTCGGCGCGAGCGTGAAGCGCCGCGTGCCGTCGCTGATGGTGTGGTGCAGGGCGACGTCGATCATCGATCAGCTCATGGTCTTGCGAAACCGAAACGGGCGAGCACTTCCTGCGCGGCCGGCGAGCGCAGGTACTCGGCGAACTCCTTCGCGAGCGCCTTCTGTCGGCTCTCGCTGACCACCGCGACCGGATACGCGACCGGCGTGTGGCCGCCGGCTGTGAGCACGATCCTGATCTTGTCGGCCATGATCGTCGCGTCGGTGCGGTAGACGAAGCCGGCTTCGACTTCGCCGCGAGCCACGTAGTCGAGCACCTGGCGCACGCTGTCGGCCTGCACGAACTTGGGCTGCAGCGCGGCCCAGAGCTTGGCTGCTTCCAGCGACTGCTTCGTGTAGCGGCCGACCGGCACGGTCTCGGTCTTGCCGATCGCGATGCGCTTGACTTCGGGGCGGCTCAGGTCGGCAAGCGCCTTCAGCTCGGGGCCGCCTTGCGCCGGTGCCACCAGCACGACGCTGTTGGCGGCGAAGTCGCGCCGCGTGTCGGGGTCGATCAGCTTCTGGTCGGCTCCGCGATTCATCGTCTCCTGGTCGGCGCTTGCGAACACGTCGACCGGTGCGCCTTGCGCAATCTGCTGGATCAGCACGCCCGAGGCCGCGAAGTTGCAGCGCACGGTGACGCCGCTCCTGGTTGCTTCGAACTTCCGGCCGATCTCCTTGAACGCGTCGGTGAGGCTGGCGGCGGCCGACACGGTGAGCTGCTGTGCCGCGGCCGCAATGGGTGCGAGGTGCAGCGCCAAGGCCAGTACGGCGAACAGAAGTCTGCGCACGAGAAGGTCTCCGGGGTCAACGCAACGAGAAGAATCGGTTCGATGCCACCAGCACGGCGATCGAGATCACGGAGGTCACGACCACGAGCACCAGTGCCGCGTCGTTCTGCCCGGCCTGGACCGCGTCGTAGATCGCCATCGAGAGCGTCTGGGTCTGGTGCGGGATCGAGCCGGCCACCATCAGCGAGGCACCGAATTCGCCCATCGCACGCGCATAGGCGAGCAAGGTGCCGGCGAGGATGCCGGGCCAGGCGAGCGGCAACGTCACGCGCACGAACACCGACCACGGCGATTGGCGCAAGGTGCGCGCGGCGGCTTCCATCGTGCGGTCGACGCCGGCGAATGCGGCGCTCGCCGATTTCAGCACCAGCGGCAGCGCCACCAGCGCCGACGCGACGACCGCGCCGTGCCAGCTGAAGATGATCGTGTAGTCGAAGTGCTCGCGCAGCCAGGCGCCGACCGCGCTGCGCCTGCCGAGTGCGACCAGGATGCCGTAGCCGATCACCGTGGGCGGCAGCACCAGCGGCAGCATCAGCGCCGCTTCCAGCACGCTGCTGCCCGGGAAGTGCACCCGCGCGAACAGCCAGCCGAGCGCGGTGCCGAGCACGAGCGCGAGCAGCGTCGCGACCGCTGCCACCTTGAGCGAGAGCAGCAGCGGGAACCAGTCGAAGGAAGGCGGCAGCAGCTCTTGCATGCATCGTTATTTAGCTGACTATATAACGATGATAACGGCATCGCCCTTGGCGGTGCGGGTGCAAACCCCTGCGCTGAGCCTGGGGCGCTGCTTCAGGCCCCGGTGCGCGGGTTGCCGCTGCCCGGCCAGCACGACCACACGGTCTGCGCGAGCGGCCGGTGGGCCTCGGGCGGCGCCTTCGCGACGGTCCCGATGCTGATGAAGCCGACCAGCTCTTCGTCGGGCTTCACGCCGAGCGCGCCGGTGAGTTGTGCGTCGAAGCAGCGTTCGCCGCTCAGCATGATCGCGCCGTAGCCGAGCTGATGCGCGGCGTTCAGCAGGTTGCCGAGCGCCGCGCCGGCGCTCAGCCATTGCTCGCGCAGCGGAATCTTCGTGCGCGCATGCGGGGCGACGACGAAGCCGAGCAGCACCGGCGGCACCAATGCGTGATCGCGCGCACGCAGCAGATCGACCGGCGTGGCGAGCGGGTCGCGGCGCAGCTTCTCCTGTTCGAACAGCGCTGCGAGTTCGGCGCGGTGCTCGGCACGGAACTCGACCACGCGCCATGGGCGCAAGCCGCCGTGGTCGGGGGCGGTGAGCGCCGCCTGCAGCAGCAGCTCGAGCGTCGGCAGGTCAGGCCCCGGAGCGACCAGACGCTTCGGCGAGACCGAACGGCGCGACAGCAGCGCGCGCACTGCCTGTTCGCGCACGGCGAGTTCGTCGTTGCCGATGCGGATCGGTGCGGGGTCGTTCATCGATGTGTCGCCGCTGGGCTCAGGCCTGCAGTTCGCGTGCCGTGATCGTGTAGCGGAAACGATCCGGCTCGAGCGGATCGTAGCGGCCGTTGGCGTTTTCCGCCTGCGGGTACATGAAGAAGCCGAGCTTGCCGAATGTCGAGCCGGGGAGGGTGACGTCGTGCGCGGTGTTGAACGCCATCCAGTTGCCTTCCCAGCTGCCGAAGAGTGCCTTGTTGACCGGCGCGACGATCGGGTGCTTGGTGTCGCGAATCCACTCGGGCGTTTCGAGCCGCATCACCTTGCCCACATCGGCAGGGTCCATCGCGACCCATCCGTGCCGCTTCAGGAACACCTCGGCGCGGCAGTGCTGCGCGCCCTGCAGCTTGGCGGGGTTGCCGCCCAGCTCGCGATAGCCGAACGCCGAGGGCACGAGGCGAATCCCGTAGACGTCGCGCGCCGGAATGCCGACCGAGCGGCACAGCCCGACGAACAGTCCGTTGATGTCGCCGCACTTGCCGCCGAAGTTGGCGGTCTCCAGCATCGTCTTGATGTCGCCGACGCCGCAGCCGCGCACCTTCGGCTCGCGATAGGTGTGCGAGACGACCCAGTCGTAGATGCGCTGTGTCTTCTCCTCGTCGCTCTTCGCATTGCCGATCGCTTCGCGCGCGGTGGCAAGCACGATGCCGTCGGTCGGCATGAGCTCGGTCGGGGCGGTCCAGCGCCGCAGCGTCTGCGCCTCCTCGCTCGCGGCCTTCGCTTGCTTCCAGTCGACGCAGCGGCTGCGCGTGCGTACCCCGCTCGTGACCGACAGGCTCGGCGCCGGCGATGCCGTGTCGAACTCGGCATACAGCATCGATGCGCCGTAGTGCGAATCGGAGACGACCCGTGCCGACTTCGCGTTGCCCGACCACTGATGGCCGAGGCTTTGCTGGAACTCGCGGTCGACCGAGGGCAGCGGGAGCCAGAGTCGGGTCGGGCCTTTCGCATCGAGCACCTCGACGCTGGTGGTCACTTCGAAAGTGCGCCATGCGTCGGGCTGCGGCGCGAACACCCGCTCCTGTGCGCGCGCGGCGAACGGCAACGCGCTCGCCAGAGCCGCGGTGGCGATCATCCATTCGCGACGATTCAGATCGGACATGCTCTTAACCCAGGTGTCGAAACGACGGGCTTGAATTATCCGTGCGAAGTGGCGCGGCTGCCTGGCGACCGACTTGTTACCGCTCCCGGCCACGTGCTCGCGATGCGGTGCGCCGGCGCCCCGGAATCCGTCATCATGGGGGCCCCGGAGTCCGCGGAGGTTGCTGCCATGAGTTCATTTCGTCGAGCTGAGATCGTTGCGGTCATCGCGCGCCACGCCCGCAGCAAGTAGTGTGAGCGGCTTGTGCGACTCCATCGGCCGCGCAAGCTGCGCTCAAGTAGAGGCGCCGTCCTCGCGCGCGAGACCCGAGAGGTAGGTGTCGAACACCTGCGCGCCGGCGCGCGGCAGGTCGAAGCCTCCGCGGTCGAGCATCCAGCTCATCAGGAGGCCGTCGAACAGCGCGAGCATGCCGAGCGCCGCGCTTCTCGGCATGACCCGCGCCGGCAGCGCTCCGCTGCGCTTGGCGCGCTTGATCGCCCGCTCGATGTCGGCGACGCATTCGTTGCGCCACTCGACGTGGCGCTTGCGCACCGCGTCCATCTCGCCGACGTACTCGACCTTGTGGGTCGCGATGTCGAACACGCGGCGCAGCTGCGGGTCTTGCACCACGCGGCGCAGTGCGTCGACGAACCCGGCGCAGATCTGGGCGGGCGTGGTGTCCGTATCCTTGAACCCGGCGACGTCCATCTGCTCGAGCGGCAGCGTTGCGCGCTCCATCATCGCGTTGAACAGGTCGGCCTTGTTCTGGAAGTGCCAGTAGATCGCACCGCGGGTCAGCCCCGCGGCCTTCGCGATCTCGTTCAGCGAAGTGCCGGACACGCCGCGCTGCTCGAACACCAGCTCGGCGGTGTCGAGGATGAGGCTGCGCGTGGCCTGAGCTTCTTCTTTCGTTCTGCGTGCCATGAAGTTTTGTTGCGGTGCGACGGATGCCTTACATACATCCAAGGTTGTATGTATACTAACCCGAAACCGGCCGGCGTGGGGGCTTGCCTGGGCCGGTTCTTCCAACTGAAGGGTTTCGCATGTCTGCGTTGAAGAACGTCGCGGCGGCTGGTGCCGTTGTGCTGGCTGTTTCCTGGCTCGCGGGCTGCGGCCAGAAGTCCGAACAAGGCGCAGGCGGGGCACCGGGCGGGCCACCGCCGGCCGAGGTGGGGGTGATCACCGTCGCACCCAAGGCAGTCGGGTTGTCCACCGAGCTGCCGGGGCGGCTCGAAGCGTCGCGCGTTGCCCAGGTGCGTGCGCGTGCTGCCGGCATCCTGCTGAAGCGACAGTTCGTCGAAGGCAGCGACGTGAAGGCAGGCCAGGCGCTGTTCAGCATCGACCCGGCGCCGTACCAGGCAGCGCTCGGCACCGCGCAGGCCGCACTGCTGCGCGCGCAGGCCAATCAGACGCAGGCCAACGCGCAAGCCGAGCGCTACAAGCCGCTGGTCGAGGCCAACGCGATCAGCAAGCAGGATTACGTCAACGCGCTGGCCGCGCAGAAGCAGGCCGATGCCGACGTCGCGAGCGGTCGCGCGGCAGTGCAGACCGCGCAGATCAACCTGGGATATGCGTCGGTCACGTCGCCGATCTCGGGGCGCATCGGTCGCGCGCTGGTGACCGAAGGGGCGCTCGTCGGGCAGGGCGAAGCAACGCAGCTCGCGGTGGTGCAGCAGATCAACCCGATGTACGTGAACTTCACGCAGTCGACCACCGACGTGCTGCGCCTGCGCAAGGCGATCGACAGCGGCAAGTTCAAGAAGGCCGGTGCCGACGGCGCGAGCGTGCGCATCGTGCTCGAAGACGGCACCGAATACGAGCAGCCGGGCAAGCTGCTCTTCTCCGATCTGACGGTCGACCCGACCTCGGGCCAGATCACGCTGCGCGCCGAGCTGCCCAATGCGAGCGGCGTGCTGCTGCCCGGCATGTACGTGCGGGTGCGGCTCGAGCAGGCGCAGACCGAGAGCGGCATCGTGCTGCCGCAGCAGGCGGTCACTCGCGGCACGAATGCCGACACGGTGATGGTCGTTTCGCCCGAGGGCAAGGTCGCTCCGCGGCAGATCAAGGTCGGCTCGGCAAGCAACGGCCAGTGGGTCGTGCTCGACGGGCTGAAGACGGGCGAGATGGTGATGGTCGACGGCTTCCAGAAGCTGCGCGGCAACGCGCCGGTCAAGCCGGTGCCGTGGCAGGCGGGCGGTGCGGCGAGTGCTGCGGCGGCGGCTGCGCCGGCGGCGCCGAAGCCCGCCAGCGCGGCCTCGGGCGGCTGAGGGGCGCGCGGACATGGCCCAGTTCTTCATCAACCGACCCATCTTCGCGTGGGTGATCGCGCTGTTCATCCTGGTGATCGGCGGCGCGGCGATGACGCAGCTGCCGATCGCGCAGTACCCGTCGGTCGCGCCGCCGTCCATCGTCGTCAGCACCGCTTATCCGGGCGCTTCGGCGCAGGTGCTCGAAGACGCCGTGATCAGCGTGATCGAGCGCGAGATGAACGGCTCGCCCGGGCTGATCTACATGGAGTCGGTGGCCCAGGCCGACGGCAGCGGCTCGATCACGCTGAGCTTCGAGGCCGGCACCAACCCCGACCTCGCACAGGTCGACGTGCAGAACCGGCTGAGCCGCGCCACGCCGCGCCTGCCGCTCGCGGTCACGCAGCAGGGCGTTCGCGTCGACAAGTCGCGCTCGAACTTCCTGCTCTTCACGATCCTTTCGTCGGATGATCCGGCCTGGAACCCGGTTGCGCTTGGCGACTACGCGTCGCGCAACGTGCTGCCGGAGATCCAGCGGATAGCAGGTGTCGGCCAGGCGCAGCTGTTCGGCACCGAACGTGCAATGCGGATCTGGATCGACCCGGCCAAGCTCGTCGGCTTCAACCTCTCGACGGCGAACGTGGCCTCGGCCATCCAGACCCAGAACGCGCAGGTCTCGTCCGGCACGATCGGCGACCTGCCGAATGTGCCGGGGCAGTCGATCTTCGCAACCGTGATCGTCAAGGGCCAGCTCGAATCGACCGAGCAGTTCGGCAACATCATCCTGCGCGCGAACCCCGATGGCTCGACGGTGCGGCTGAAAGACGTCGCCCGCATCGAGCTCGGCGGCCAGAGCTACTCGACCTCGGCGCGCCTGAACGGCAAGCCATCGACCGGCATCGGCGTGCAGCTCTCTCCCAGCGGCAACGCGCTGGCGACCGCCACCGCGGTGCACAAGCGGATGGCCGAGCTCTCGCAGTATTTTCCGCAGGGCATGAAGTACGAGATCCCGTACGACAGCTCGCGCTTCGTTCGCATCTCGATCCGCCAGGTGGCCGAGACGCTGATCGAGGCGGTGGTGCTCGTGTTCCTCGTGATGTACCTCTTCCTGCAGAACATCCGCTACACGATCATCCCGACCATCGTCGTGCCGGTCGCGCTGTTCGGAACCTTCGGCGCGCTGCTCGCGCTCGGCTTCTCGATCAACGTGCTGACCATGTTCGGCATGGTGCTCGTGATCGGCATCGTCGTCGACGATGCGATCGTCGTCGTCGAGAATGTCGAACGCATCATGAGCGAGGAGGGCCTGCCGCCTCGCGAGGCGACCCAGAAGGCGATGAGCCAGATCTACGGCGCGATCATCGGCATCACGGTCGTGCTGATCTCGGTGTTCGTGCCGCTCGCGTTCTTCAGCGGATCGGTCGGCAACATCTACCGCCAGTTCGCAGCGGTGATGGTCGCCTCGATCGGCTTCTCTGCCTTCATGGCTCTGTCGCTCACGCCGGCGTTGTGCGCCACGCTGCTCAAGCCGGTCGAGGCGGGACATCACCTCGAGAAGGGCGGCTTCTTCGGCTGGTTCAACCGCGGATTCAAGTCGACGGCGAAGGGCTACGAGGGCTGGGTCGCCAAGATCCTGAAGCGCTCCGGGCGCTTCATGCTGGTGTACGTCGCGATCACGGCGGTCGTCGGGCTGCTGTTCCTGCGCCTGCCGACCTCGTTCCTGCCCAACGAAGACCAGGGTTACATCATCGCCAACGTGCAACTGCCGCCGGGCGCAACGCAGGGACGCACGCTCGCGGTGATGCAGCAGGCTGAAGCCTTCTTCCTCAAGCAGCCCGAAGTGCAGGACATGGTCAGCGTGCTGGGCTTCAGCTTCTCCGGCACCGGGCAGAACGCGGGCCTCGCGTTCGTGCCGCTGAAGGACTGGAAGGAGCGCGAAGGCAAGGAGCATTCGGCGCAGTCGCTCGCGGCGCGCGGATTCGGCGCACTGATGGGCGTGCGCGACGCGTTCATCTTCGCGTTGAGCCCGCCGCCGATTCCCGAGCTCGGCAACGCCACGGGGTTCACGTTCCGGCTGCAAGACCGCGGCGGCAACGGCCACGCGGCGCTGCTCGCGGCGCGCAACCAGCTGCTCGGCATGGCAGCGCAGAGCAAGATCCTCGCGGGCGTGCGCCCCGACGGCCTCGAAGACGCGCCGCAGCTGCAACTCGACATCGACCGCGACAAGGCGAACGCGCTGGGCGTCGACTTCAGCTCGATCAACACAGCGCTGTCGACCGCGCTCGGCTCGTCGTACGTGAACGACTTTCCGAACGCCGGGCGGCTGCAGCGCGTGGTCGTGCAGGCCGATGCGCCCGCGCGCATGCAGCCCGACGACCTCTTGCGCATCAACGCGCTCAACAGCAAGGGGCAGGCGGTGCCGCTCTCGGCGTTCGCCGGCACGCACTGGGTCAACGGGCCGGTGCAGACGGTGCGCTACAACGGCTATCCGACGATGCGCATCGCCGGCGACGCGGCGCCCGGCCAGAGCACGGGCCAGGCGATGCTCGAGATGGAGCGGCTCGCCAAGCAGCTGCCGGCCGGCTTCGCGTTCGAGTGGAGCGGCCAATCGCGTGAAGAGCGCATCGCCGGCTCGCAGGCCTATCTGCTGTATGGCTTCGCGATCCTCGCGGTGTTCCTGTGTCTCGCGGCGCTGTACGAGAGCTGGTCGATTCCGCTGTCGGTGATCCTGGTGGTGCCGCTCGGCGTGCTGGGCGTGGTTGCCGGTACCTTGCTGCGCGGCTACTCGAACGACGTGTATTTCCAGGTCGGCCTGATCACGATCATCGGGCTCTCGGCGAAGAACGCGATCCTGATCATCGAGTTCGCGAAAGACCTGCAGGCGCAGGGGAAGAGCGCGATCGACGCGGCGCTCGAAGCGGCCCACCTGCGCTTTCGGCCGATCGTGATGACCTCGCTCGCCTTCATTCTCGGCACCGTGCCGCTCGCGATCGCGAGCGG